>Ga0316575_10000454_pt1 | contig 11720 bp, 11 predicted proteins | sample J5NA_FD_203072 | JGI IMG/M metagenome (GOLD analysis project Ga0316575, IMG submission 203072) | Rhizosphere microbial communities from salt marsh grasses in Alabama, United States - J5-7_050615r2r3 | ecosystem: Host-associated > Plants > Roots > Rhizosphere | place: USA: Alabama | collected...
GACCGCCGCGCTCGCCAAGTATAAGGACAAGCCAATTATCGTCACCTGCCGCTCCGGCTCGCAATCACAGGCCGCATGCCACGCCTTGCGTAAGGCGGGATTTGAGCAGGTTTTCAATCTCAAGGGCGGGGTGCTTGCCTGGGAGAGCGCAAACCTGCCGCTGACCAAGAAGAAGCGCTGATCGAGGTCAGTCCGCCTTTGGTGGTGGCTTCGGCGGCGCCGAGCCAGCCACCGCCAAACTTACGACGAAACAAAGGCTTCATCTTGCGGGGTGGCGCCGTGCCATGAACGTTAGCCCAAACAGGGGTCAAAGCCATGTCTGAAGAGAGTCAGCCGCAAACCAAGGGCGAGAATGCCGAACGGCAGTTCGTGTTGCGCAGCGTCTACGTCAAGGATTTGTCCTTCGAGTCGCCGAACGTCCCCGAGATCTTTCGCAACGAGTGGAAGCCAGAGACCTCGTTGAATCTCGATATCAAGGTGCAGGCGCTAGCGGAGGACACCCATGAGGTTGTTCTGACAATCACCGTGACGGCCAAGCTCGCCGACAAAACCGCCTATTTGATCGAGGTCCAGCAGGCCGGCATCATCTCCATGAGCGGATTCCAGCAACAGGAGCTGGGTCCGCTGTTCTATGTCTACTGTCCGAGCATCCTGTTCCCGTACGCGCGCCAGGCGGTGAGCGATCTCGTCGCCAAAGGCGGCTTCCCGCACCTGGTACTGCAGCACATCAACTTCGACAGCATCTACGCCCAACGGCTGGCGGAGCAGGCGAAGACCGAGGCAGCCGGCAATACGACCCATTGAGCCCGGCCGTTGAGCATGGCGCGCGCTGAATCCGCAGAACAGGTCGCCGTGATCGGCGCCGGCTCCTGGGGCACGGCGCTCGGTATTCTGCTCTGCCGCAACGGTCATCGGGTCAGACTCTGGGGTCATGACCCGGAGCATATCGCCGATCTGCGGCGGGACCGTGAGAACAGGGCCTTCCTGCCAGGGCCGGCACTACCGCGCGCACTCGACCCCGTCGCCGATCTCGGCCGGGCCGTCGACGGTGCCACGGCGCTGCTGGTCGTGGTACCGAGTCAGTTCTTCGCCGCCGTGCTGGCGCAGGTCGCCCCGCTGCTTCCCGCCGAGCTTGGCGTTGCCTGGGCGACCAAAGGCTTCGAGCCGGGGACCGGCAGACTGCTGCACCAGGTCGTCTTGGATATAGCCGGTGAGCGCGATCTTGGCGTGTTGTCCGGACCCAGCTTCGCCGGCGAGGTGGCGCGCGGCCTGCCGACGGCGGTCACGGTCGCCGCTTCGCGCGCGCGCTTCGCCGAGCGCCTCGCAGAGCTGGTGCGCGGCGAGCGCTTCCGCGCCTACACCCACGACGATCTGGTCGGTGTGCAGGTGGGCGGCGCAGCCAAGAACGTGCTCGCCATCGCTACCGGTATCGCCGACGGTCTGGGCTTCGGCGCCAACACCAGGGCTGCCCTGATCACCCGCGGGCTGACGGAACTGATCCGGCTCGGCGTCGCGCTGGGCGCTCGGCGGGAGACCTTCATGGGTCTGGCGGGCCTCGGCGACCTGGTGCTGACCTGCACCGACGACCAGTCCCGCAATCGTCGGCTCGGGCTCGCGCTCGCCGGCGGCGCGTCGGTACAGCAGGCGATGGCGGCCATCGGCCAAGAGGTCGAGGGCGTGGTCACCGCGCGCGCAGTCAATACGATCGCCCAGCGCGAAGGGGTCGAGATGCCGATCTCCGAGCAGGTATACGCGGTGCTCTACGAGGGACGCACGCCGGAGGCGGCCACGCGGCTGCTGCTCGACCGTGCCGGCAAGGCCGAGCTCGATTGATCGGCCGTCAGCGGCGCCGCTAGCGCGTCGTCATGTCGCGGCACCACTGAAGCCGCATTGACGCCAGGCCTCGTAGAGGATCACGGCCACCGCGTTGGAGAGGTTCAGGCTGCGGTTGTCTGGACACATGGGGATGCGCAAGCGCCGGTCCGCTGGTAGGCTGTCGAGCACGGCGGGCGGCAGCCCACGGGTCTCGGCACCGAACAGCAGCGCATCGCCAGGCGCGTAACGCGTGTCCGCGTAGTTCGTCGTGCCGCGGGTCGTCAGCGCAAAGACCCGCTTCGGCTGGAGCAGCGCCAGGCAGCCCGCGAGCGACGAATGGGCGCGCACGCGGGTGTATTCGTGGTAGTCGAGGCCGGCTCGGCGCAAGCGGCGGTCATCGAGGCAGAAGCCAAGCGGCTCGATCAGGTGGAGCGACGCGCCCGTGTTGGCGCAGAGCCGAATGATGTTGCCGGTATTGGGCGGTATCTCAGGCTGGAAGAGGATGACGGCGAACATCGGATCGCATGCTTGGCGCAGATTTGGCAGCGACGGCGCGTCGGCCCAGCAAACGGCAGGGGACACCATGCCCGCCCGACTTGACCCCATGCCGACACGGCATGGTATATTAAGAAATCGGCATATTCTTGACTAGCCGGCTGGTTTTCCGCACGAACGATCCCGACTAATGCCCTGAAGAGGGGGAGACGAAGATGAGCGACATCAACGCACTGAAGAAAGAGAAGCAGGAACTGATCGACAAGATGCTCGAGATGCAGAAGCAGTTCATCGACTACGAGCACGAGCACGGCGTCACCGGCAAGGACTACTGGGCGTCCAAAGAAGGCCTGCTCGCGGACTATCGCCAGGAATACATGGACATGGCCAATCGCGTCGTCGATCTCGCTCATCAGATCGTCGGCTCGTCCCGCAACTGACACCCCTTGCGCGCAGCCGGCGTCACTGCGCCGGCGCTGTTGAAAGACCCGCATCATTGATGCGGGTTTTGTCGTTCTCCGCTGATCGTCGCTGGCGTTAATCGCGGATGTGCTGGATGTACTTCGGCACGTCGGCCATCTGCAGGCGAATGGTCCGCGCCGAGACAGTGACCCGCGCTTCCGTGTCGCGCAGCTTGAGGTCGCAGCGGGTGCGGCCCCGGCTGTCGAGGGGGATCGGGATCATGTCTCGATAGGTGTAGATATTCTCTTCGATGTCGCCGCCGTCGCAGACGGCCGGCCCGGCCGGCAACGGATGTTCGACCTCCGCATCCTCCATGATCAATTCACCCGCCTGCCACCAAAGGGTCTTTTCGGCGGAGCCCGTCATTGTCTTGACGATGTAGGCACGGGAAAACACGAGCCGCAGACGCCCGTCTTGGAGGCTGATGTCGGCGATCTCGGATCCGGGTAGTCGGATACTGCTGCTTTCCAATAAAGGTCTCCTGCACTCCCTGACGCGGTCTCCCGCTTAGCGAAGGCGGAGATTGGGGCACAGTACGCGGATTTCACGCGCTGCCGGCCGATCCTCATCAACGTCCGATAAGCGTCTGAGGGCGGGGTCAGGCGGCGTTCTCGTCCTCGTCGATGCCGGGGCTCGGGCCAAAGTCCATGCCGAGCTCCTTGATCTTGCGTGTCAGGGTGTTACGGCCCCACCCGAGGAGCTTGGCCGCCTCCTGCCGCCGCCCGCCGGTATGCTCCAGCGCGGCATGGATCAGGATTTGCTCGAACGCCGGGAGCGCTGACTCCAGGATCGCACTGTCGCCCTGCCGCAGTCGGCGCCGGGTCCAGAGGCGCAACGCTGATTCCCACTGCTCGTCGCTGTTGCCACTGCTCTCGCGGACGCTCAGGTCAGGGGGCAGGTCGCAGACATGGATCTCCTTGGTCGACGCCATGACCGTCAGCCAGCGCGCGGTATTCTCGAGCTGTCGCACGTTGCCGGGCCAGTCCAGGCGTTCCAGGTGATCCAGCGCGTCCGGCGCAAGCAGCTTCGGTTCGCAGCCGAGCTCCTGGGCGGCCTGGCTGAGGAAGTGCCGCATCAACAGACCGATGTCCTCGCGCCGGTCGCGCAATGCGGGCAGTTGAATGCGGATCACATTGAGGCGGTGGAACAGGTCCTCGCGAAATCGCCCTTGGCGGACATGCTCGTGCAGGTCCTGATGGGTCGCGGCGATGATGCGCACATCGACCTTGATCGGCGCCAGGCCGCCGACCCGGTAGAACTCGCCGTCGGCCAGGACCCGCAACAGTCGAGTCTGCAGCTCGGATGGCATGTCGCCGATCTCGTCCAAGAACAGGGTGCCGCCATTCGCCTGCTCGAATCGGCCCTCACGCCGGGTCTGGGCACCGGTAAAGGCGCCGCGCTCATGACCGAAGAGCTCGGATTCCATCAGGTCCCGCGGGATCGCGGCCATGTTCAGGGCGATGAACGGCGCGTTGGCGCGCGGGCTGTGCCGGTGCAGCGCCCGCGCCACGAGCTCCTTGCCGGTCCCGGACTCGCCGTTGATCAGAACTGTGATGTTGGACCGCGCAAGGCGCCCGATGGCGCGAAAGACCTCCTGCATCGACGGTGCCTCGCCGATGATGTCGGGACTCTTCTCTAACGGCGCCGCCGCCGCATCCACGCGCTGCTGCTGGTGACGGCAGGCGCGGCGCACCTGGTCGACCGCGTCGTCCAGGTCGAAGGGCTTTGGCAGATACTCGAAGGCACCACCATGGAACGCCGAAACGGCACTGTCCAGGTCGGAGTGCGCGGTCATGATGATGACCGGCAGGTTGGGGTAGCGGGCCGTGACCTGTTGCAGCAGATCGAGACCGTCGATGCCCGGCATGCGGATGTCCGACAAGATCACGTCCGGTCGGTCGCGGTGCAGCGCATCCATGATGCCGACGCCATTGGAGAAACTGGTCACGTCCATGTTGGCCTGACGCAGCGCCCGCTCCAGCACCCAGCGGATCGAGCGATCATCGTCGATGACCCAAACCCGCGGAATCCTATTCATCGCGCGCCTCCAACGGCAGATAGACAAAGAATTGGGTCTTGCCCGGTCGGCTTTCGCATTCGATCAGGCCGCCGTGCTGGTTCACGAGCTCCTGTGCGATCGGCAGGCCGAGCCCGGTGCCACCGGAGCGCCCGGAAACCATCGGGAAAAAGATACGGTCCATGAACTCCTCTGGGATGCCGGGTCCGCTGTCTTCAATCTCGATGCGCAGCACCAAGCGATGGCGGGTGCTTCCAATGGTGAATTGGCGCAAGACCCGGGTACGCAGAACCAACTCGCCCTGGTCGCCGGCCGCGTAGGCGCCGTTGCGCGCGATGTTCAACAACGCCTGGATCAGGCGGTCGGAGTCGGCCATCAACGTTGGGATACTCGGGTCGTAGTCGCGCACGATGCGCGGGCCCATGGGGAACTCGGCACGCAACAGACCCCGCACGTGCTCGATGACATGGTGGATGTTGACGTCGCGTAATTGGGGCAGCTGATTCGGACCAAGCATCCGATTGAGCAGGACTTGCAGCCGGTCCGCCTCGTCGATGATGATGCGCGTGTACTCACAGAGGTCCGGATTGGGCAGCTCGCGCTCGAGCAGCTGTGCTGCCCCGCGCAGGCCACCCAGCGGGTTCTTGATCTCGTGGGCAAGGCCGCGCAGCAGCGCCTGTGTCGCCTGATGTTGGGACAGCAGATGCTCCTCGCGGGTGATGCGAATCTGTCGGTCGACCTGGTGCAACTCCATCAGCAGCTCGCATGCCGACTCGGTCTTATGAACCGGCAGCACGGTGCAGTTGACACGGATGGTCTGGCCGTCCGGCCGCTGGATCTCCACCTCGCGCTCGGTGAACGGCTGACGCGTTGCCAAGGCCTCCAGCAAACGCTGCTCGACAGGCTCGGCGGGGCAGGGGACAAGTCCGCCCGCCCGTTTGCCGAGCACGGCATTCGCACTGACGGCGAGCAACAGCTCGCCAGCCGGATTGATATAGGTCAGCCGCAGGTCATCGTCGAACAGCAGCACCGCTGTGTTGAGATTACCCAGAATGGACGCTTCCAGATGCGTGTTGAGATTCCGGTTCGTTTTCATCGACTGATCTGAATTGACGCGCTGGATCCCGGCCAATACAGGAAGCGCAAATTGGGTTCGAGCGGAGCGTCGAGAAAGTGCTGTCGGGGCGCCGCCAACCGCAGATTGGACATCGCCACAGCTCAAGCAAGATTCGAACCAGTGCACCAATCAGTGCGCGTCGTCCCGTTGCGGCGCATTGACGGCGGTCGTGCAGCCGTCCTCGGGGCGCGTACGACACATGCCGCACCATATTAGTGCGCAATACGCCGATCTCTATGGTCCATTCGCGGCTGATGTGCACATACCCCGGCGATGCCTATCGGCAGGGCCAGATTGTCGAGCGATCGGGGCTGAGGCGCGGAGGGTTGACCGGCGCGCGCCCTTCCGAGGACGTCAGGGCGGAGCACCCTCGGGGAGCGGCGGGCGGACGTGAACATTGATGACAGGGGTGGCCGCCACCGCAGCACCGGTATCGTCCGCGACCTGGGCCTGCACGCTGTGGCTGCCCAAGGTCAGGCCGGTCAGTTGGAATTGAGTTCTGTTGCCGAGATCGCCGCTCGCAGAAGCACCATCGATTTCAACCGCAAGGTGGTGACCGTCTTGCAACGGCGGATCAAGCAGCACCCCAATCTGTAGCTCTCCAACGGCGCTGCGGATGGTCGTGTTGTCCGCGGGCGTGACGATCTCGAACTCGGTGTAGGGCCCGGGGAAACCCGTGCTGTCGCCTTGCACGGGCGTCGACGAAGCGGCGTTCGGCGCTGTCCGCGGCGTTGCGGCAGGGAGGTCCAGCTTGGTCGCGTTGGGAACCGGTCGATCGGTAAAGACTGGCCGCCCGTCGGGACCGATAGAGCGGTAGACCTCCGCGGCCAGCACGGTCGGGAGGAGCACCAGCAATAAGATGAAGCGCGGCGGCATTCGCTAAGCATAGGCTCGGCATTGCGGCGCCGCAACGAAAAGCGCCCCGAAAAGGGGCGCTGCGTGGGTCACGGGTCGGCCGTGCCGATCAGAGACTGTAGTACATATCAAACTCGACCGGATGGGTGGTCATGCGCAGACGCGTCACCTCCTGCATCTTCAGGTCGATATAGCCGTCGATCAGGTCGTCGGTGAAGACGCCGCCGGCGGTCAGGAACTCGCGATCCTTGTCCAACTCGGCGAGGGCCTGATCCAGGGCATAGCAAACCTGTGGGATCGCCTTCTCTTCTTCCGGCGGCAGGTCGTAGAGGTCCTTGTCCATCGCGTCGCCGGGATGAATCTTGTTCATGATGCCGTCGAGCCCGGCCATCATCATCGCGGAGAAGGCCAGATACGGATTGCCGGTGGAATCCGGGAAGCGGATTTCGATGCGCCGCGCCTTCGGGCTGGAGACATGGGGGATGCGAATCGACGCGGAGCGATTGCGTGCCGAGTAGGCGAGCATGACCGGGGCCTCGAAGCCGGGCACCAGGCGCTTGTAGGAATTGGTGGAGGCATTGGTAATCGCATTCAGCGCCCGGGCGTGCTTGACGATACCGCCGATGTAGTAGAGGGCGAGCTCCGAGAGACCGCCGTACTTGTCGCCGGAAAAGATATTTTGGCCGTCTTTGGCCAGCGACTGATGCACATGCATACCGTTGCCGTTGTCACCGACCAGGGGCTTAGGCATAAAGGTCACGGTCTTGCCGTAGGCATGGGCCACGTTCCAGATCGCGTACTTCATGATCTGGTTCATGTCGGCGCGCTTGACCAAGGTGTCGAACTTGGTGCCGATCTCGCACTGGCCGGCGGTGGCCACCTCGTGGTGATGCACCTCGACCGGGACGCCCATTTCCTCCATCGCCAGGCACATGGCAGCCCGGAGATCGTTCAGGGAATCCACCGGCGGCACCGGGAAGTAGCCGCCTTTGATGCCGGGCCGGTGTCCCATGTTGCCGTCCTCGAAGACGCGCTCGGAGTTCCAGCCGGCCTCGTCGGAATCGACCTTGTAGAAGGCGCCGCTCATATCGGCACCCCAGCGGACGTCGTCAAGGATGAAGAACTCCGGCTCGGGGCCGAAGTACGCCGCATCGGCAATGCCGGTGGACTTGAGGTAGGCCTCGGCGCGCTTGGCGAGGGAGCGCGGATCGCGCTCGTAGCCCTGCATGGTGGAAGGCTCGAGGATGTCGCAACGAATGATCAGCGTGTTCTCGTCGGAGAACGGGTCCATCACCGCCGTCTCCGCCTCCGGCATCAGCACCATGTCGGATTCCTGAATGCCCTTCCAGCCCGCGATCGAGGAGCCATCGAACATCTTGCCGTCGGTGAAGAAGTCATCGTCGATGACGCTCGCCGGCATGGACACGTGCTGCTCCTTGCCGCGGGTGTCGGTGAAGCGAAGATCGACGAACTTCACTTCCTTTTCTTTGATCATCTTCAAGACGTTGGCGGACATAAACGCATTCTCCGGAAAATTCGGTTGGTGTGTGTTGATGGAGTCGGGTGCGGCCTAGACGGCGTGCGATCGGCAGGTGCGTCCGGTCTACTGCGGCCCAATGCCTTGCGACTCTAAGCAGATTCCATGCCACGAACTAGACGGCCGCGGGCCGTCGCGATGGGCCGCCACGCAAGCCGAACGCGACAGATGCGGAAGGGCATAGGGGCGTTGCGGTTTTTGATTTTACGCCTAAACGGGGCGACCGGTGCCAACCGACTCCAGATCGGCGCCGGCCCCACCAGCTTCGCGTCAGCCGAGAACACGTCGCACCAACAGGGCACTGGGCATCCCCAATATGCACCAATTCGGTGCGCGTTAACCAAAGTAGACATTGACCCCGGCGAAGATTGGATCGCTGGCCAATGCGGCAACGAGTCGTGCCTTCAGACGCTGCGGATCGGCGCCATCACCGCAAGCAGCCTTCAGCGGCAGAAACAGATCGACCTCGATCCTGCCTCCGAGGTAGTGCAGCAAGACGCGCTTCAACGCGGCGATCTCCGGGATGTCTGACCAGAGCGCCTCCAGACGCGCGAGAACCTCTCGGCGCGTCGGCAGCCCCATCGTCGGCGGTGCGGAATTATCGTCCTCGGGGTCGATGTGCACCGTGACGTCGGCGATCTCGTCGATGTGGTGCTTGAGCTGCTGCTCGACCATGACACTGATCAGATGCCCTTCGGAGACGCTGACGAAGGGGTCGACGAGCACGTGCACATCGGCGGAGGCGTGACCGCCATGCGTACGGGTGCGCAGCATGTGGATATCACGCACACCGCCGACGTCGCGGATCGTCTTGCGCACCGCCTCCAGGCGTTCGCTGTCGAGTCCGGTATCGACCAACTCCCGGGTGGCTGCCAAACCAAGCTCCCAGGCGATCCGGGCGATCATCACCGCAACGACGACTGAGGCGACGGCGTCCAAGTAGGGCAAGCCGGCCAGGGTGCCGGCGATCCCGATCAACACCACCACGGACGATATCGCGTCGCTGCGGTGATGCCAGGCATTCGCGCGCAGCATGTCCGACCGCACGCGCTTGGCGTAGGCGAGGGTATACCAGTACAGCCACTCCTTGACCAGGATCGAGCCGAATGCGGCATACAGGGCGATCGGCTCGGGCCGCAGCAGCTTTGCCGGGGCGAACAGGCGCGCAATCGCATCCCAGCCGATGCCGATGGCAACCAGAATCAACAGAACACCGAGGGCCAGCGTTGCCAAGGCCTCGTAGCGGCCATGCCCGTAGGGATGCGCATCGTCCGGCGCCTGCGACGCCTTGCGGCCGGCAAACCAGACCAGCGCATCGGTGGCCAAGTCGGACAACGAATGCACGCCGTCGGCGATCAGCGCGTGGGATTGCCCAATCCAGCCGGCTGCGATCTTGACCGCGGCCAGTGTGATATTGCTGATGGCGGCGACCGCGGTCGTACGATTGACCGCCTGGGCGCGCCGTAGTCTTAAGCTCTGGTCCAAAATGCGGCTGAATATCGGTTCGTGTCGGGACGGCAAAAGGCTGGGAGACGAGCGTCCGCAGGGGCCGTGGAGGTCCGCCGTCGGCGTCAATCGATACCCGAACCAACGGCAATGCCGAGTGCGCGCCATTATAGGCGATTGGCCCTGGGCAGGAGGCTTGCCGCGGGCAGTGCTGTGCATCGCCGAGCTTTGGCTGGTCTGGCATTAGCGGATGCCGATACAATGCGATGTTTTTCGAGCCTTGTTGGTGGGCAATTTGGCAACCCCAATCGCAGAGAGCCTCAGCTTTCAGGACCTGATCTTCCGGCTGCAGCAGTATTGGGCCGAGCGTGGCTGCGTCTTGATGCAGCCCTACGACATGGAGGTCGGGGCCGGCACCTTTCATCCCGCCACCTTTCTGCGCGCCATCGGGCCCGAGCCTTGGAGTGCCGCCTATGTGCAGCCGTCGCGCCGGCCCACCGACGGCCGCTATGGGGAGAATCCCAATCGGCTGCAGCACTATTACCAATACCAGGTCCTGCTCAAGCCGTCTCCACTGAACATCCAAGAGCTCTATCTCGACTCCTTGCGCATGCTCGGCATCGATCCGCTGGTGCATGACGTTCGGTTTGTCGAGGACAACTGGGAGTCGCCGACGCTGGGCGCCTGGGGACTGGGCTGGGAGGTATGGCTGAACGGTATGGAGGTGACACAGTTCACCTACTTCCAGCAGGTTGGCGGTCTCGAGTGCCGACCAGTGAGCGGCGAGATTACCTATGGCCTCGAGCGGATCGGCATGTACCTGCAGGGCGTGGAGAGCGTATTCGACTTGCTTTGGACGCAGACACCAGCGGGAACCGTCACCTACGGCGACGTATTCCTGCAGAACGAGAGGGAGCAGTCCGCGTACAACTTCGAGCTCGCCGATGTGGATGCCTTGTTCGCACAGTTCGATGTCTGCGAGCGCCAAAGCGCTGAGTTGGTGAAGCGGGGATTGCCGTTGCCGGGCTACGAGCAGGTGCTGAAGGCATCGCATCTGTTCAATCTGCTCGACGCGCGCGGCGCGATCTCTGTGACTGAGCGGCAACGCTTCATCCTGCGGGTCCGTGCCCTGGCCCGCGCCGTGGCGGAGGCCTATTACGCGAGCCGGGAGCAGCTCGGCTTTCCGATGTTGCAGCAGCAGTAGGGGCCGCGCATGGAACAGAGGTACGACCTTCTTGTCGAGATCGGCACCGAGGAGCTGCCGCCCACGGCACTGCGGCGGTTGTCGGAGGCCTTCGCTGAGCAGCTGTCGCGTCAATTCGACGAACACGGCCTGACCCATGATGAGGTGACGCCCTTCGCGACGCCCCGCCGGCTGGCGCTACAGGTCTCGGCGCTCGCCAGTCGCCAGCCGGATCAGGAGAACCTGCGCCGCGGTCCGGCGGTCGCCGCCGCCTTCACTGATAACGGCTCGGCAACGCAGGCGGCGCTGGGATTCGCCCGGTCCTGCGGCGTCGACGTCTCGGAGCTCCGACGCGAGGAGTCTGACAAGGGGGCGTGGCTGGCCTATTTGCAGCGCATCGAGGGGCAAGCCACCGACGTGTTGCTGCCACAGCTGATCTCAAATGCTCTGGCGCAGCTGCCGATCCCGAAGCGCATGCGCTGGGGCAATGGGAGCGAAGAGTTCGTGCGCCCTGTGCACTGGGTCTGCGTGCTCTTCGGCCCTGGGCGAGTTTCCGGCAACGTCCTCGGCACCGAGATCGTCGCAACCTCGCGCGGTCATCGTTTCCATCATCCGGACACGGTGCCCATCGCGCGGCCCTCTGATTATGCCGATGCCCTGCGCGCTGCTTACGTGGAGCCGAGCCTGGCGGTGCGACGCCAGCGCATCAGCGAGCAGGCGCGTCAACTCGCGGCCAAGGTTGGCGGCACGGCGTCGATCCCGGATGCGCTGTTGGACGAGGTCGCCGCCCTGT
>Ga0316575_10000455_pt1 | contig 11716 bp, 9 predicted proteins | sample J5NA_FD_203072 | JGI IMG/M metagenome (GOLD analysis project Ga0316575, IMG submission 203072) | Rhizosphere microbial communities from salt marsh grasses in Alabama, United States - J5-7_050615r2r3 | ecosystem: Host-associated > Plants > Roots > Rhizosphere | place: USA: Alabama | collected...
TAATCGATTACCTTGTCAGCTTTCAAGGATTTGACAAATTCAATGTTTGCCGGACCGCATACACCCGTAACGACGGCACCCAGAGATTTTGCATACTGAACCGCAACCGTTCCCGCAGTTCCCGATGCACCGTAAATCAGTACTCCGGAATTCGACGTAATAGCAGCCTTTTCCATAAATTGAAGAGCCAATAAACCGCCGTACGCTGCAGAAGCAGCATCTTCAAAACCAATATTCCTCGGCGTAATTGCCAAACAGCCGTGTTTGGAGTCAACCTCCTTCATACACTTGTAATCAGCATACACTCCCAGAGAAAATCCGGTCAGGCCATATACGCGATCACCGGGTTTAAACCGTTTTATTCCTGTGCCGACGGCTTCGATTCTACCTGAAAAGACTTCACCAATAATCGGATTCCGCGGTCCTCTTATACCTATCGCCAGCCGAAACGGGATCAGCATCATTTTGAAGGGAAGCTTTGAACTCCGGATGAATATGTCACTGTTGGTGACTGACGTCGCATATATTTTGATTAAAACCTCATCCGCATCCGGAACCGGTTTATTGACTTGTCCGATTTGAAGCACTTCCGCCGGTCCGTACTTCGGACATAAAATCGCTTTCATTGTTTCCATAGAATATTCTCCCTGATAATTACATGTAGAGATTAATATCCCGCGAGCTCCCGGTATCCTGAAACTTCCATACCTCAGCCCTCTCCATAAGCAAGATCGTCAAGGCAGCGGGACGATCGACGGTTTCGGGCGGCCCGGGTTGTGCGGTGAATTCAGGCGCTTCCTTCTTCTCATTAATTTTTCAGCGCGCGTTCTTCAACTATTATTTCTTCATTCAGGATTGCATTTTCAAACGCACCTAAAACCAATGGGTGATTCTTTTTTAATTGTTCTATGTCATAACTTCGATAAAAATTCACGTACAAAATTGCAATCCTTCTTAACATCAAAAGATTTAAAAATTCGACATCCATGTCTCAACTCGCACTATAAGTAATCGTCAAGATAGCACAGCGATCCAACGGGCCTGGGTTGTGTAAAGTTTTACGGCCACCCAACCGGAAGTTGCGCAGTGACAACGGAGCACCTGTGTGTGTTTAGTGCTCTTATCAGCCATGCGACAGCTTGAATGATAAGAAGGCTAAAAAGCACTCGGTGTAGCGAGCCGGAAAATTTGCCGTCAGGCCAAGGCGGTACTCCGCCGCAGTATATAACCCTAGGTGTTGTGCGTTGATTTGATGCAAACCATTCGCATTTACAATTAGTATTAATGCGATCTGTATGAAAGTTTTGCACTAACAATTCGATTAATACTTACACCAGATTCGGCAGCTTCCAATGCAAGGTGACGATGGACTTCTGGTGGGACACGTACAATAAATTTTCCGCTATAATTTTTAGATGCAATAGGTTCGGGAATCTCTTCACCTGAGTTTTTCATATCGACAATGACTTCTGAAACCAATTGTCTAATTCCCTTTAATGCATTTTCTGGAGTTTTGTCCAACCAGCTAAGACTTGGAAACTCAGCACAAAGACCAACATGTTCATTGTCATCTTGAGACCAGGTAACACGATATGTATAATGATCATTTTCAATTAATTTCATTTTCTAACCTCTCGATGGCATGCAAAATTTGTTTGACCTGGTATGCTTTAGCGTAACCATTTGAATTTTGGATATTTACTCTTGGGTCCCCTTGCCAGGGAGTTTTATAAATTCGATGACTTGATCCAGATTGCCTCGCTTTTCCGAAATAGTGGTCACATACCCTCTTTTTCGAATTTGTTTTAAAATTTTTTCAATAGCTGGCATATTTACAATATAGTATCATTAAAGATACCAATCAATATATTTTATTAAATGGAAAAAGTAAAAATGGATATTTCAGTTTCGGATTGTTTGCATCAAATTTTCGAACAACAACGTTTAGGATTCTTTCTGAAATGTCACAAAAAATACGAACCCGGCACTGTTTTCCTTCGTTTCAGAAAGAATTGAGTTGAACGCCCCCTTCACCCGGGGGCTTTATTTTCAGAATTTAGTCTCGCGCGCGTATAATGAAGATATGGAATTTAATTCCCCGGCCTTGGGATTCGACATCCACGACAGATGGCAGGAATTCAAACGAATAAGAAGATTTCGGTACAACAGAATGTATAATGTTTTGCGTCTCAAAAAAGTTCTGTTGCATCCAATATTTCATACCTTCAGTATACTTTCTTTATTGCTCTGCCGCGAATGCGGCTTTGTTCAACTCATTCAATGAATAACCCTTCACATCTCCATAAAAACCGTTGAGAAGTTCATCATTACATTTCCCTGTCAATATAAATGATGAACCTGGACGTTTATTCATTTCTTACTCTAGTAGAAGTCGTGAAGCCGGACTGCGGATCAGGGCAATCCGGTTTGATGCGACATGTGTATAAATTTCGGTTGTTTTCGAACTGGAGTGACCTAATAATTCCTGAATATAGCGAAGGTCTGTTCCGTTTTCGAGGAGATGGGTTGCAAACGAATGGCGAAGGGTATGAGTTCCTCCCTTTCGATGCACTCCGGCTTTCTCACAGGCAGTCTCATAAATTTTCGAAATCGAACGGGCGGTAAGTTGCCCTCCGGTTTGCGATGAAGTAAACAGCCATTTCGGTCCTTCAATCCGGTGCAATGTTTATGAAGAACCGGTCTGATGGAGTCATCAAGCATGACGATACGGTCTTTATTACCTTTTCCCGATCGGAACGGATAAGACTGCAGTCAAAATCGATATCATTGATCTTCAGACTGCGGACCTCTCCGAGACGTAATCCCAGGCATAGGTCAGCAGTACGATGAGACGGTGTACCGGATTCGAAATTGATGAGACAATATCTTCTATTTCCATGATGCTGTAAACTTTCGGCAACTGGTGACCTGTCTTCATTCTGGTATTGAGGCCTGGGATATCAGAAATTCCGACGACATTCTGATAGAAAAAAGAGAGTGCGGCACTGTGCAGGTTGACGGTGCGTGGTGAATACCCCAGTTCATCCTTGAGAAAGATCAGGTGGTTTTTTATGAATTCACAATCGTTCGTTCCCGGTGGATGTTGCAGGGAATCGAGATATTTTGCTGCTATATCGGTATAGTTACGGATAGTTCGCCGGCTGTAGTTTCGTACTGAAAGTTCCTTCCGGAACTGATCGAGCAGAGAACGGATGTATGCCCGGGGAGGCTCCTTTGTTACGGGATCGGTTGATTCTTTACCCGGTTTATTTTGAATGGCAGGCGGTTTTTGAATTGAAGAACTTTTCTGAACGGGAACGCATGAGGCTGTACCGGAAAGAGGTGATTGAACATTCCGACCGTCGGTACATCCGGTTAACGTTGAGTGATTCACTTTTTCCTGTTTGATGCGGAATTGGTAGCCATCTGCATCGGATGCTGTTTCGGGATGTGCATTTTCAGCCGCTTCGGCAGGGAAAACGGTGCGGAGCTTGATCAGATCGGATTCGACCGGGAATTGCTTGACAAAGCAGCGGTTCTTTCGGCCCGGATGGGAGATCTCCTTGATGAAAACAGGGCCGGCCGTAAACGGGAGAGCGAGGCGCTCCGGATCCGCAATCAGGCGTATGTCCATCTCAGGCAGTTGATGAATGATATCCGGGAATGCGGAAGGTATGTCTTCTACCAGAACGAAGACCGGGCTTTCGGGTATGCCAGCGATTACGGCCGGAACAAAAGAAGCAAACAGGACAGGGAAGAAACACCTGCTCCGGTTGCAGAGGAAACCGCCGCCGAGGTGTGATCCGGTTATCACGCGGTTGTTTTACATCGGAAGAAAGAGATGAGGAAATATCATCTCTTTCTTTTTTTATAGTGGCGGGTAGGAGGGGTGCAGATTCCTCAGTCACCATCATGACTGAGGAATCCCATCATTCACCAAAATCAAGCAAAGGAGTACGTCCGCTCTGTACAGAACGGACAGTACCGTGAATCGGAAAAAAGGTGAAAAGAGCTGTGTTGTGTTCCAATCTGACCTCACCCCTGCGCCCCTCTCCGCCCGGAGAGGGGAACCATGAAAATGCATGCCTTGGTAAAGGCATGAATGCTTCGCCGGGCGGAGAGGCCGCTGAGGCTGTACAGCCGAAGGGTGAGGTCACACCCGGCCAACCGAAGAAGTCATCAGTTATTCTTGTCCCGTTTCCCGGTACTGCCCGTACGGGCGTACTCCCTTACAGGTTTCTTGTCGGGTAAGTTTATCTCCCGGGTGATGCGACGGCAGTCGCCCGTCAACAGGACTATATGCTGCCGACTTCAGCGGAGCAAAGCGGTCTGGTAAAAACGGTGCTGAAAGCACCGGACTCCTATCGCTTCTAGAACGAAGTGACAACAGGCGGAACGTAAATCGGCGAACGGCGTTTGGGCACTTCTGGCCGCGGAAAAGTGCCCCGACCGCCGGTTCGGGAACCGGCAGACACTTTGTAAAAGTACTTTTCATTTACCGACAGCGCGTGCGACGCGTAAACATAACCATAAAACAAAGCACCCTCCTCACGGTGCCGCCCTGAAAAAAAGAATATCCCCGTCCTGCACGACATAGTCTCTGCCTTCGGAGCGCATCTTTCCTGCGGAACGAACCGCCGTTTCGGAACCGAACTGCGAAAGATCATCCGTGGTGTAGACATCCGCCTTGACAAATCCCTTCGCGAAATCCGAATGAACGGTTCCGGCGGCATCAACGGCGGTGATGCCGCGCCGGACGGGCCAGGCATGCAGTTCCTTCTCATTTACAGTAAAGAACGTGATGAGCCCGAGCAGCGAATAGAGCGACCGTACCAGACGCGCAAGCCCGCTTTCGCTGATACCGAGCGACCGGTAATACTCCTCACGCTCTTCCACGGGCAGTTGCATGATTTCCGCTTCGATTCTGCCGCTCAGTGCAATTGACTGCGCCCCATGAGATACGGCATACTCCGTGACGGCATCCATCCGGCGCTGTTCTTCTGCGTCAATTGAATCGTCACTGCGGTTTGCAACGTAGAGCACCGGTTTCATGGTGATGAGAAACAGGTCGGCGACGATCCGGCGGTCTTCTGTTCCCGGAATCGATGCGCGTGCCGGAATTCCGTTATTGAGATCGGTTTTGAGTTTTTCGAGCAGGGTTACCAATGGAGCGAGAGCCTTGTTCCCGGTCTGAACGGCCTTTGCATGACGGGCAAGAGCTTTTTCAACCGTTTCGAGGTCTTTCAGAATAAGTTCCGTTTCGATTATTTCAATATCGCGTAAAGGAGAAACGGTGCCGTCGACATGAATGATATCACGGTCCGAAAAGCATCGGCACACCATCATGACGGCATCAACTTCCTTGATATGTCCGAGGAACTGGTTTCCAAGCCCTTCGCCCTGCGATGCACCCTTGACCAGTCCGGCAATGTCGACAATTTCAAGAAATGAGGGGACGATGCGCCCGGTGACTACGCGTGAAGCGATTTTCTCAAGACGATCGTCAGGAACTGCTGCAATACCATGATTGGGGTCGATAGTGCAGAACGGATAATTTTCCGTGGCGGCGCAGCAGGACGTAAGTGCATTGAATATGGTCGATTTTCCTACATTGGGCAGTCCGATTATCCCGGCGGTAAGTCCCATTTTTTACTCCTGGAATAAGGTGAAAAACCGGCATTTGTTTTTCACTCTGTAATTTGGAAAATGTAACAATTGCCCGGCTATGGAAGTATGTTATATGATATAGCCGGTAACAGAAAGATGCCCCCGCCGGCTGCGTCCCGGTAGTGGGAGGAACCGGCAGTAACGAAAATGTATCAGTTTTAATTATAGGAACCGTAATAAAAATACGTCGTAAACGGTTGTTGAACAACCATATGTCTATGCTGTATACTTTAAAAAGGTACATAAACACCGCACCAGGGAGAAGATAATGGTCCCCTGTCATTCGCTTACGCTCGAAGAACAACTCGAAACTCTTAAAAAAGTTACCATTTTTTCCGGTTTCAACGATGACGACCTCCGGTTTATCTGCGAAAGCTGTACGATCATGGAGGCACCTGTCGGTGAGATGATTCTCGAAGAAGGATCCGAGGCATCGGAAATTCTCATCATGCTTAAAGGACGTGTAACGATTGTCCTCAATATCACCGAAGATCCGATAGAAATAATGGATTTCGGACCGGGAAGCTGCATCGGTGAAGCATCGGTCATAGGTATACAGCCGCACAGTGCTTCTGCTGTGGTAATTGAAGATGCGATCTGCATGGTGCTGCATCGTCAGGTTCTGATGGACCTGTTTGTACAGAACAAGGCTCTTTTTTCACTGTTGATTCTCAACATCGCCCGGGAACTTGCGCGCAGACTGCACCACACCGATGAGATTCTGCTGCACTACGGAAAAATGAAAAAGTCGCATGAACTGCTGCATCCGGGACTGATCAAAGAGATAACAGTGTCTCGGCATTCGTCCTGAAGATCATCTCCTTTTCACCTGATGAAAAGGGGAGCGAATCAATCCAGGTCACCGCTTCCCCCTGATCGAACCATGGTGAATCACTTCCGAAGACAAGCCTTTCGCACCCCTGCCGCCGGGCGATGCGCATGAAAAGTTCTTTGTCAAGAAGTCCGTACACTGCCGATGTGTCGAAATAGATATCTTCTCCGCAAAATTCCTCTGCGACCCGATCCCAGATTCTCCAGCCGCCCATATGCGCGGCAATCATCGTGAGACGGGGAAACTCCCTGCGCAGTGTCCTGAATGCGGGGGGAAGCGCATGGTCTCCGGTAAACGGACCGGGATCCTTTCCGGCATGAAATACGATGATGATCCCGGCACTCTGCAGGATGTCGTACATGGGGAAATACCGGTGGTCGTCAAGGTGAAAATTCTGATATTCGGGGTGCAGTTTTATTCCGGCGATGTTATGTGATGTGAGAAATTCGACTTCTGCAGCGATGTTTTCCGACTCGGGATGAATTGTGCCAAAGGGGATGATGAAACTGCGATCCGATTGTGCCTGCTGGCTGTTGATCACCGCTACCTGCTCTTTTTTTGTTGCGATCGGAAGGGTAACCGACAGCGCTATGCCGTTTTTGATCATTGAGTCATGCAGCCCTGAAACTGTGCCGTCGGTGAAATTGCGATCTTTCGGAGCATTTTCGAGTAGTGTTGCAATTGCACGCGGAGCCAGGTGATCGGGAAAGATATGGGTATGAAAATCAATAACGGAAACCATGAGATACCTTGAAAATAATGATGATTACATCAGTCTGCCCATGAAAGCTAAAAGTGTGGCAGATCAAATGGTTGAATATCATACTGAAAATACATTGCGCCGGGTGGTGGCAATTTGTGCATAGTCGTGGTAATCATGAATAAATGTGTGTATTTTATATGAAGCACACGAGTAATTGTTGACATATCCTGAACAGGTACCGACATGAAGTACATTTACGCATCTTTGCTGACTGCGTTTTTCTCGGTTTTTATTTCCACATCCGCATCCGCTTCTGAATTACGTCTGAAGAACGGTACTGTCTACACGGGAGAGATTGTGGGTGAAGATCCGCAATTCTACACGATGAAAACAGGAAATACTACTCGTGCCATAAACAAGATTCTCATAGCGGAAAAGGACGGCCGGCCGTACGTTCCGGGATTGTCCCAAAATAAAACTGATGGTTCGACCAAAAAAAGTTCCCCTGCGGAAACGGAAAAATCACCGGACGGTCTGTCCGCTTCTCTCCCGGATAAACCGGATACTCCTCAAAAGGAAAGAGGTACTCCCGATGCCTGGAAGATCACGCTGACCAACGGATCGGTGTTTAACGGAAAAAGAATCAGCGAGAATGCCCGGATCCTGGTGATTGAATCAAAAGGCGCGCCTGTCTCGATTTTCAAGAACATGATCGCGTCCATTGACAGCGGAGCAGTGGTAACGATAAGCCCGTCTTCTCCGGAAAATTCACGCAATGTTGAAAATGTCAAGACCGGCGCCGGCAGTACCGGACCGGCAGGGGTACCCGATAATAAACAGGCGGCGCCCGGCCGGAAAAAAACGACGGTTCAGGTTTCGACGCTTACGGCGGCAACGGCTGTTCCCGCACTTTCTGCACCTGTACAGGTCGCTCCCCGCAATACGTCTGTCAATAATAAGGATGATGCCGGCAAGGTGGCGGTACGTCCGGAATCGTCATTTGTCGAAAAAAAATTTACTGCAGTCCGGGTCGAATTCAGTGAGGACAGGGGGGCGCCAAAAAAGGAAAAACCGGTCGCTGCTGAAGTAAAAAAGGAACCGGAACTGCAGCCGAACGGTTTGCCGGTTCCGCGCACACGCATGACCATGGTATCGTTCGATCCGCAGGTTCACGCCGGATCATCCGATACGACGGTAAAACCCTTGCCAGTCAATGAAGAAAAGAATGCCGTTCCGCAACCCGTTCAGGCAAAAACCGTTGAATCAATTCCGGATGTCGCACGGGTTGCATCAGTTTCCGAGAGCATTCAGGTAATTCCCGCTCCGTTACCGGCATTTGTCATGGAACGTAAAAAAGCCGCTGCCGATGCGATAAATAATTCCCCTGAGGATGCCCCCTTGCCGTTTTCCGTTTCTTCAGCCGACAAAGGTTCTGCGGAACAATCTGTCGCTCAACCGGCACATGAATCGGCAGAGCACCGGAATGCACCTGTCGCGACATCCGGAACCGGAGAAAAAAACGTGGAGATGGTGCCGAAACTGGATGTTCCCGTTGCTGCAGCTCAGACGCCGATAGTGCCGCAACCTGTCGTTGCCGCCGCCGTACCTGCTCCACAGAAGACGAAACCGGTCCCGCTGCCGATGGCACCTGCGGAAAAAAAGACCGAACCGGTGAAAAAACGCACGGACGGCAAAGTCGAAATCATTCTTGACAATGGAACACGGTTTATCGGAACGGTGAAAAAGGAGGGGCCGCACAGTATCGCATTTGAATCGGATGGAGCGGTCATCAGCATTCTGAAGAGGCTGATACGGGAATTTGACGGAGAACCGTATCAGTATGAAAAACCCGACAGCATCAATGCTTCGGCACTGGCATCCGCCCGCCGGTCACATACCACCATGAAAAAACAACAGCTTGCTGCTTCACAAAGGATACTTTTCAGGATCATGCCGTTTGTTGAAATTCCCCAGGGATTAACTGCAGAGTCGCTGATCGACTCGATGAGCAGGAGCACCGACTGGAAAGAGCGAAGCCGCGCGGCCCGGCTTATTGCGGCTATGGGCCCGTGGGGCGTATCCGGTATTCCCGCAACGGTTGCCCTTCTGGATGATACTGCGCAGTCTTCGGTACCGGTACCGCTCACCCTCGATTCGCTTGAAGCCCAGCAGTTTCTTGCACCGGGACTCGAAGCCGCACGTGCACTGGCACAACTCGGCAACCAGGGAACGAATGAACTGCTCAGGGCATTCAGGAGTGATAAAGCACTGCGTCGAAAATGTGCGGTATTCGGTTTCGGCAACTGTTTTTTCGATATCGCGGTTAAATGTGTCAATGAAGCGCTGTCGGACCCGTCGGTTGATGTCCGTCTGATGGCGCTTTCGAGCCTGCGTGTACCGGATGCGCAGCAACCCCTCATGACTGCCTGTAAAGATCGTGATCCCGAAGTGCGTGCTGCGGCGGTCATACTGCTCGGAAAAACAGGCAATCCCGATGCGCTTGCCGTTCTGAGAAAAATGGCGCACGATAAAAACAGCAGGGTCCGGTCGGCAGTCGCTCAGACGGTGTCGATGTTTGGCTCCGTCGAAGATCTGCCGCTTCTGGCTCAACTCTGCAATGACAAGGATAATTTCGTTCGTGCATCTGCCGTTAAATCGCTCAAAAACATCGAAGACAGCTCGATAGTCGATCTGTGTCTCGTGGCGACACGCGACTCTTCGGCTGAAGTACGGCTGGAAGCTGTTGAAGCGCTTTCCGCAATCAGGAGTTCCAGAGCGATTCCTGCCCTCTATTCACTTGTTAAAGATCAGAATCCCCTGGTACGGGAAAAAGCCGAAAAGGTCCTCAGGGAACACACCGATATCCCGCTGTTGATTGCGGCTCTGGACAGCGGTTCGGAGTTTGTCAGATCGAATGCCGCCTACATTCTCTGGCTGCTCACGGCGCAGGAGTTCGGTCTTGACAAAGCTAAATGGGAGGAGTGGGCGGCATCCAGACAACGGTCGGAAAAAACGCCGGCCAACAAGGAAGTGCTGGTCAACAACAGACGATGATTCCGTTTTCACCTGGTACGCATCCGCAAATCAGTCTCCAGGTCTTTCTATATGATGAAATCTGTCTGCGTACTGCCTGCCGAAAAGAGCATCGTAAAGACACATGTTCACGGCCTCTCCCGATGAAAACTCACCGGAAGACATGCGCTTATCCTTCTGATTCATGGTAACGATGGACACTGGATGTTCCCGTCGTGCAGCATCGAGCAGCCGATAATATACGGGAGTGATCACACCGGATTCGATGGTGACATACAGCGGCATATAGCACATGCTGATTATCGAATCGGGCAGCCGGGTAAGCGGATAATTCGAATACCAGACCGAAGGGGTCGTATGCGCCCATATCGTGTCGGATGCCAGGCATGTATCGAGACCGCTCTCCCTGTAAAGATCGGAAAATCCCGGCAGGTGATCGCCGAAGAAGAAAAGCAGGGTAGGGGTTTTCACGGTGTCGATATAGTGCGCAAGTATCCGGAGAGAATTGTCCGCATCGGTGAGACCCTGGGCATACGTATTGATCTCACTGGTCGCTTCTGCACTCAGACCGGGAGCATACCGGTGATCGAGTATTTTATACCTGTCAACCTGGTACGGTCCGTGATTCTGCATCGACAGCGCAAAAATGAAATCCGGACGATCATCAGGGGATGCCGCGGCAATGATCTGCTTTGCAAATTCGCGGTCACTTATGAATTTACCCTTAATTTCAGGATTGTTCATTGTTTCACGGGTAATGAACGCATCAAAGCCCAGGTAACGGTACACATTCGTCCTGTTCCAGAACCAGCGGGAAAACGGGTGGATTCCCGTTGTTCTGTATCCGTTTTCTTTGAAAACCTGTACCAGAGAGGGAATCGGACGCTTGATGAACTGATTGTAGGCGGTAGAACCTGAGGGAAAAAAGCTGTGTGGCATTCCGGTAAGTATCTCGAATTCCGCAGCACAGGTATTGCCGCCGAAGGTGGGCGAAATAAGCTTTGTGGAAAGTGATGATCGGCATAATGAATGAAAAAACGGTATCGGATCTGCGGATAAGCTGAGGTTTTCGGCTTTGGTGATATCCCAGAATGATTCACTGAGCACCACGATTACGTCAGGGTGTACGTCGGATACTGATGTGACAGGGCCGGAATCGTTCTTGTAAGGATCGAAAAGTGATTCCATGTTCCTGCGGTTATAGAAAGCAGGTTTTTGAATATGCATGGATACAAGGTTCATCACGAAGCTGTAAAGTATTCCGTTTTTATTGTAATTGCCGATCTGGTTCCAGTATTCATTGTAAATTGACTGACTGCTGTTCAATGTATCGAGCACTTTCGGCAGGTTTCCCGCGATCAGGAATGTTGCGAGGAGATAAATGGTGATTACGGAAAGTCTCAGTGGAACGGCAAGTCGAAAATGCACCATTTTCTTCCCGCTGTGCAGGAGGAGTACAAGTACCGGAACAGGGAGGAGCA
>Ga0316575_10000456_pt1 | contig 11710 bp, 7 predicted proteins | sample J5NA_FD_203072 | JGI IMG/M metagenome (GOLD analysis project Ga0316575, IMG submission 203072) | Rhizosphere microbial communities from salt marsh grasses in Alabama, United States - J5-7_050615r2r3 | ecosystem: Host-associated > Plants > Roots > Rhizosphere | place: USA: Alabama | collected...
ACGAAGAAAATCCTCTCACTGGCAGAAAAAGCCGGTGCGCGTGACCTGGTCATCTGTTTGATCTCCGGCGGGGGATCTGCTCTTTTAATTGCTCCGGCCGGCGACATATCGCTTGAAGATAAACAAAATACCACAAAACTTTTATTGGCCTGCGGTGCAACGATCCATGAATTCAACGCCGTGCGCAAACACCTCTCCTGCGCCAAAGGCGGCAGGCTGGCACAGATGGCCTATCCGGCTACGGTTACCAGTCTGATCCTTTCAGACGTGGTGGGGGATGATCTGGATGTCATCGCGTCCGGTCCAACGGTACCCGACTCCAGCACATTTCGCGATGCCGAGCAGATCCTTAACGGCTATGGCATCTGGGATCAGCTGGCAGCCACTGTCCGCAATCATATCGAAAAGGGAACTTCCGGCCAGATAAAGGATACGCCGAAATCAGATAATGCGGTCTTTAAACAATGTTCCCAGGTGCTGGTGGGAACCAATCTTCAAGCATTAGTGGCTGCCGGTCAGGAAGCACAGCGGTTCGGATATCACCCTTTAATTCTGTCTTCCAAAGTCGAAGGAGAAGCCCGTGAGGTGGCCAAGTTTTATACGGCGATTGCCAGAGAAGTCCTGAGCTCGGAGAATCCATTGAAACCCCCGGTGTGTGTGCTTGCCGGAGGTGAGACCACCGTAACGCTCACAGGGGAAGGGCGTGGCGGCCGCAACCAGGAGTTCGCGCTCGCGGCGGCTCTCGCCATAGAGGGGGTGGACAACATTGTCGTACTGAGCGGGGGTACGGACGGAACCGACGGCCCGACGGATGCCGCCGGTGCGATTGCCGACGGTGCGACGGTGGCGCGGGCGCTCGAAAAAAGCCTGGATCCAAAAGATTTTCTGCGGCGTAATGATTCCTATAACTTCTTTCAAAAGCTGGATGACCTGTTAATGACCGGACCCACCCGCACAAATGTGATGGATGTTTATATGCTGCTGGTCGGCAGCGTTTAGTAATTTGGGATTTAGAATTGCGGATTACGGGTTAATCGGCCTGCTGCAGACCGGTCCAGGAACCAGATCAGCTCTCCATCGGAAGGCTGAATGCGTTGAGCGGGATAGCGACTCGATTGCCGGTTTCCTTCCAGAACCGCCTCTAGTGTTTCCGCTTTATCTTCGCCGCAGACCAGAAACAGAACTTGAGCCGCTTTGTTGAAAACGGGCAACGTAAGGGTAATGCGATAGGATTGAAATTTTGTAACCCAGTTGGCAACCACCAGTCGTTCGGTCTCGGCAAGGGCTGATGTGGCCGGAAAAAGGGACGCGGTATGGCCGTCTGCCCCCAGACCCAGCAGCACACAATTAAATACGGGAATTTGTCCGCTTTCGATGCCAAAGAACCGGCGAATTTCCCGGGCATAATCCCCTGCCGCTTTGTCGGCATCGGGATCCTCGCCGCGCATGCGGTGAATATTATCCGGTGGAATGGGGACCCTGGACAGCATGGCTTCAAAGGCCATATGATAGTTACTTTCCGGATGGTCCCGTGGAACGTGGCGCTCATCGCCCCAGAAAAAATGCACACGATCCCAGGGAATCTGTCTGCGCAGCTCGGGATCACCAGCCAGCAATGAATACAGCCTTCGCGGTGTGGCGCCGCCGGACAAGGCTATGCTATAAACATCGCGCGTTTGCAATGACGCCGATATATGTTCAACAAGGGTATTCGCCACCGCTTTGCTCATGGCTTCAGCATCGGCAAAAATTCGAATTTTATGATTTATTGCGACCATAATGATAACGGTACAATATAAGAATTAAATGACCGCTGCGCAATTGTAAGAAACTGAACCGACTTGTTTAAACAAAAAAGCGTATCATGCTATAACCATTGCACTGCCCAGGGAGATGTCAATATGCTTGCCAAAATGAATCCAACGACAACAAAAAGCTGGCAAAATCTCCAGCGCCATTTCGAAAAAACGAAAAATATTCACATGAAAACCCTGTTCTCAGAAGACTCCCAGCGGTTTGATAAATTTTCCATCCGCTTTAACGATTTGATTATCGATTTTTCTAAAAACAGGATCACGCAAGAAACGCTCAAGGGCTTGATTGCATTGGCCGAAGAATGTGACCTGAAAAATGCGATTGAAAATATGTTTAGCGGGGCAAAGATTAATGAAACTGAAAATCGCGCGGTGCTGCACATTGCCCTGCGCAACAGAGCCAACAACCCGATTGTGGTCGACGGCCAGGATGTGATGCCGGAAGTCAATGCGGTTTTAGATCAGATGGAAGATTTTTCCAAGCGTGTCATCTCGGGAGATTGGCCGGGATATACCGGCAAAAAAATCAGCGATATCGTCAATATCGGTATCGGCGGTTCGGATCTGGGGCCGGTCATGGTCACCGAGGCTTTAAAGCCATATGCTCAAAAAGACTTACGCGTTCATTATGTTTCCAACATCGACGGTACCCACCTGACAGAAACATTAAAACAGTTGAATCCGGAAAGCACCCTGTTTATGATTGCCTCCAAAACCTTTACCACCCAGGAGACCATGACCAATGCATTTTCGGCCAGGGAGTGGTTTTTGGAGAGGGCCAAAGACCCGCTGCATGTGGCCCGCCATTTTGTTGCGATTTCAACCAACGCGGCAGCGGTTGAAAAATTTGGGATCGATAAAGAAAACATGTTTGTTTTCTGGGATTGGGTGGGCGGCCGTTATTCCCTGTGGTCGGCCATTGGCTTATCGATCGCCTGCTATATTGGATATGAAAACTTCGTTGAGCTGTTGCAGGGCGCTTTTAAAATGGATCAGCATTTTAAAACAGCGCCATTCGATAAAAACATCCCGGTGATACTGGCCTTAATCGGCATCTGGTATAACAATTTTTACGGGGCCCAGACGGAAACCATTCTGCCCTATGATCAGTACCTACATCGATTTCCGGCCTATTTCCAGCAGGGCAACATGGAAAGCAACGGCAAATCAATCGATCGCAATGGTGATAAAATTGATTATCAGTCCGGACCCATCATCTGGGGTGAGCCGGGAACCAACGGCCAACATGCCTTTTACCAGCTCATTCACCAGGGCACCAAATTAATCCCGGCCGATTTTTTAGCCCCGGCAATCAGCCATAATCCCATCGGCGAGCATCATCAGATTTTACTATCAAACTTTTTCGCTCAGACCGAAGCCCTTTTAAACGGAAAAACCCGCGAGAAAGTAACCGCAGAGTTAAAAAAGGAGGGGAAAACCGATGAAGAAATTCAAAAACTGCTGCCCCACAAAATGTTTGCAGGAAATCACCCGACCAACTCTATTCTTTTTAAAAAGCTGACCCCCCGAGTTCTGGGAAGTTTAATTGCCATGTACGAACATAAGATATTCGTCCAGGGGGTGATCTGGAACATTTTTAGCTTCGATCAGTGGGGCGTTGAGCTGGGCAAACAGCTGGCTAAAAATATCCTGCCCGAGCTGGCAGATGATAAAACGGTGGGTACCCATGATAGTTCGACGAACGGGCTAATTAACGCTTACAAACAGATGAGAGGATTATGAAAATGAAGATGAAAAAATGGGCGATATTATTTTTATCCCTGCTGTTATTTTTGGGCGGATGTGCCCAGATGAACAGCAACACGGCTAAAGCCTCTGCTTCGCCGGTCATCGATCGCATCCTGCAACGAGGTGAGCTTGCGGTTGGCATGGCTGGAAACATGCCGCCGATGAACATGACCTCCAAAGAAGGTGAACTCATCGGGTATGAAGTCGACCTGGCTAAAGCCATGGCAAAAGCCATGGGTGTCAGGGTCAAACTTAAGGTTATGCCTTTTGCCGAACTGATACCGGCCTTGCAAGCGGGCAAAATTGACCTCATTCTATCGAATATGACCATCACCCCCGGACGCAACCTGAAAGTGGCTTTTGTGGGACCTTACTTTACTTCCGGCAAAGCGTTCCTGACCAAAATAAAAACGATTGCCAATGCGGCCGAAGCGGAAGATATCGACGCCAAAAATACCAAACTGGTAGCGCTAAAAGGTTCCACCAGCCAGGCATTTGTCGAAGAAGCCATCCCGGAAGCCACCCTGGTTACCACCAATGACTACGAAGAGGCCGTGAAGATGGTGCTCGAGGATAAAGTGCATGCCATGGTGGCGGATTACCCGATTTGCGTGGTGTCCGTATTTCGCTACCCGAACCAGGGGTTGTTATCGGTGGTGACGACGCTGACCTATGAGCCCATCGGTGTGGGGGTGCCGGCGGGTGATCCGTTGCTGGTCAACTGGGTAGAAAATTTTATGGGGATTGCCGAAGAAACCGGTTTGTTGCAGCAACTGCAGGAAAACTGGCTTCTGCAAGCGGACTGGCTGAACCGGCTGCCTTAATCCGGTTTTTAAAAAACCGGATGTTAATTGTTAATAGTTATTCGTTATTTGAATCCGGCGACTATGCGGGATGGTTTTGCTCGAACGTGTAACCGGGAAATCATCCCGCTGGGTCTATCCATCCCCATTCCGAAATCTGAAGTCCGCAATCCGCAATCAATTTTCGCCTACAAACTCCCCGTTTTTAAATTCACCGCTGACCTTTTTCCCGTCTGAATAGATAAGCGTCCCCTGTCCGGACCATTTGCCGTCTTTAAATTCACCGATATATTTGCGACCGTCGGGATAGGTCATGGTCCCTTGCCCGGTGCGTTCTCCGAATTTAAAATCGCCCTCGTATTTTCGGCCGTCCGGGTAAAACAGGGTGCCCTTTCCGTGGCGCTGGTCGCTTTTAAACTCGCCGACATACCGGCGACCGTCCGGGTAGGTCAACTCACCCCGACCGTTGCGCTCGCGATACTTCCACTGACCGACATATTTGGTGCCATCCGGCATCGTGTAGGTGCCTTTAACAATTTCGTTTTCCTGCCAGACACCAACGATTTTGCGGCCACCGGGTAGAATAAATACCCCATCTCCATGGCGCAGGCCGTCCTTGAAATTTCCGATAAACTTTTGCCCGGTGCTAAAGACCATGGTCCCGTAACCGTTGACGCAATCGCCCTCTATACATTCATCGGCATTAGCGCCAAGTGGAGCGATGATAATCGATATAAAAACCGCGATGAAAAATAGTCTCATCTTCTCTATTCCTCATAGGCTGGATTTAAAAAAAACTGCTGAAGCTAACGTCTTTAAACATAGTCCTTGTCATTATCGCTTTGACTTTCTTGACACGTACATGCCGACAAACCAGGCGACCACTACGACCAGGTATATTTGCCCTGTAACCGCTTCCAGAACCGCCATTGATACAGCGTGGCTCCCTATCGGTGTAATGTCGCCATAACCTAAAGTGGTAATGGTTACAAGACTAAAATATATGTAAATATTTGCTACCCCCTGGAGTTCACTGTGCGCAATTGCAAAAGATCCGGGGTATAGCATCGCTATTAACCTATAAATAAAAGTCCACATCAGCGCAATGAGCAGATATACAGCGATCGCCGCAGATATGGTTTGTCTGGTAACCACCTGCTCTGAAAAAACATATTTCAAAATCAAAATAATTACAAAAGCAAAGAGAATCAAGCCACAGATGTACCCGATGGTGATCAGGGTATTGTTTATAGCAATTTCATTGGACCACAATGCTAAAATCGTTGGTATCGACAGGATTACAGCAATTATTATGTGATTTCTTTTTTGAGAGACAGCATAAATCGTGGTAATAAAAATGATGGTAAAAAACAGCTGTATGAGATAACTTATCCTTATGAAGTCCTGTATGAAAGGAGCAAGCACAATCAGCATTACTATCAGAACGATCAGAAAGAGAAATCTATCCTTGTAACACGCTTTTGTAAAAGACAAAAAAAATTTATCTCTCATGAGTCTACCCTTTACCTCCTATCTGGAACACGCAGATCGCGGCTACTTTTTCTGCATCGCCGCTAAAGAAGGCTTTGAACCGTTGGCCTGAGCGTACGCATTAATTGCGTCGCCATCGGTACCGCATTTATAGAAGTAAGGTAGCAGTATTCGTTGATATTGGCAAAAAAAATTTTGAATCTTCTACCCCCACCGTGCTTTTGATCGATCTGCTCTATTTTCTGTTTCAACCTTTCGATTACCTGATCCGGGGTTTCCTTCCGAAGTATGGACTGAAATTGAGCGCGATAATTTCTCACAGCGCTGATCCCCAGAAACTGGATATCGTAAACCTTCCATAATCCCTTGCGTTTGATCATCCGAAGGTCGACCGGAATTTCTTGGCCCTTCCAGACGACTTTGATGTATACCAGTGCCCGTGTGGCGGATATCATCTTCTGGTCGACATAAATAAGTTTTTCGTCTTTGTATTTTTCCTGTAATTTACCCAAATAAAATTTGCCTAAAAACTCGGCAAAAACCGTGACAAACTCTTTTCTTTGTGCCGGAGAAAAATTTTTCCAGTTTGAAGCCAGCACCTTTTTGGAAAATATTCGGAAATCAAATAGCTGTTCAAAAATGATGCGGAGCTCTTGCTGCTGCGCTTCTTTACGCTCCGCGTCACTAAAATCAGGGTCTTTTAAAATTCGGAATCCCGCTTCGACGCCTTTCTGCAGCGCTTCGATCGGCTGGTCACCGTCCGCCAAAGCCGGAATCGCAGCCAATATCAAAAGGCAACCCATTAGAATATTTCGCATTGCATAATCCCATCTGATGATTAAAATTAAGATGGTACCCCTGAGGGGGATTGTAAACCATAAATAAGGACAAGCGCATGAGCAAAAAATTGTCAGAAATAGAAACAAAGGCCGTTTGAAGTCTCAAACGGCCTTTTCGTTTTAGCAGCATGCTGAGCATTATTACTCAGCGGGTGCCGGTTCTTCAGATTCCGGTTCTTTGCACACGCTGGTTGGATCGGCCATCAGCGCAAGATCCTCATAGCGTGCGTTGAATTGCGCTTCCAGTTCGGCGTGCAGCTTCTTGGCCTCCTCCGGGAAGGTTCGCTTCAGGGACGCATACCGAATCTCGCCTTCCAGAAAAGTCCGCAGGCTGCCGTCCGGTTTTTTGGAATCCAGGATAAACGGATTTTCTCCCTGTGCCTTGAGCGCCGGGTTGTAACGATACAGCGGCCAGTAACCGGATTGAACAGCCAGTTTTTCTTCTTCCTGACTTTTGCCCATTCCGGCCAGGATGCCCTGATTGATGCACGGTGAATATGCCAGAATCATTGAGGGCCCATCATAACTTTCTGCTTCCAGCAAGGCCTTCATCAACTGCTGTTTGTTGGCGCCCATGGCCACGCTGGCGACGTAAACATAACCATAGGACATCATCATCTGCCCCATATCCTTTTTAGGCGTCTTTTTGCCGGAAGCCGCGAACTTGGCAACCGATCCGGTCGGCGTGGCCTTTGAAGACTGCCCCCCGGTGTTCGAGTACACTTCAGTATCCAAAACCAGGATATTAATGTCTTCTCCAGTTGCCATCACATGATCGATACCTCCGAAGCCGATGTCATAGGCAGCTCCGTCGCCGACAAAAATCCAGTATGATTTTTTGGTAAACAGCTTGGAATAACCGGCGATTTCAGCCAGAAGCTTATTCTTGTCCTGCGGGCTCAAAAGCGATTTGAGCTGATCTCCGTATTTTCTGGAACCCTCAGGATCTTTGAAGCTGTCCAGCCAGCCCTGGATGGCGTCTTTGATCTTCTGGGAAACGTCGGCATTCAGGGCCTCTTTCATCAAATCCGCCGTCTTACGGCGTTGTTGCAAGGCGCCTAGATACATGCCGTATGTAAATTCAGCCGCATCTTCAAACAAAGAGTTTCCCCATGTGGGGCCGAAACCATCTTTGTTGACGCAGTAAGGAATCGCAGGTGCAGATCCTCCCCAGATCGAGCTGCAGCCTGTGGCATTACCGATGACCATGCGCTCTCCGAATAACTGGGTCAAGATCTTGGCATAAGGGGTTTCACCACAGCCGGCGCATGCCCCTGAGAATTCAAGCAACGGCTGGCAGAATTGGCTGCCTTTAACCGTGGTTCGGCTGACCACATTGTCGCGCACCGGCAGTTCCACGCTGAACTCGTGAAACGGCACCTGCAGCGGTGTCTGGGTGTCCAGCGGCTTCATGACCAGCGCTTTTTTCTTTGCGGGACAGATATCCGCACAGTTGCCGCATCCCATACAATCAAGGGTGTCAACCTGAATCCGGAAATAGTAGTCTTTAAGGTCTTTGCCCACCGCCTTTTTGGCTTCAAATCCATCGGGGGCCTTGGCCAATTCCTCTTCGGTCAACAGCACCGGGCGGATGCTGGCGTGCGGGCAGACCATTGCGCATTGGTTGCACTGGATGCAATTTTCCATGATCCATTCCGGTACGTTGATCGCAACCCCGCGTTTCTCATACTGGGTGGTGCTAACCGGAAAGATGCCGTCCGGTCGAAAAGCGCTGACCGGAAGTTTGTCGCCCTGCTGAGCCAAGATCGGACGCATGACGTTTTTAACAAAATCGGGTTCGTCCTTTTTCGATACGGATTGAGCGGTTGCATCGGCCCAGGATTCAGGATATTCGATTTGCACAAGATTTTCCAGCGTTTGGTCCACGGCGGCATTGTTCATATCCACAATTTTCTGGCTTTTTTTGCCGAACATTTTTTTTATTTGATCCTTCAGGTAAGCAATGGCGTCATCGACCGGAATAACGTTGGCCAGTTTGAAAAAGGCGGTCTGCATGATCATATTGATGCGGCCGCCCAACCCGACTTCACCGGCAATTTTTTCAGCATCGATATTGTAGAACTTGAGCTTTTTGCGGGCGATGGTGCGGCGCATGTCAGCCGGCAGCTTTTCTTCCATCTCCTCCGCCGACCAAGGCGAATTGAGGACAAATGTTCCGCCGTCTTTGATACCCTCCAGCACATCGTATATGTCCACATAAGCGGCTTTGTGGCAGGCGATATAATCAGCAGTGTCGATCAGATAGGTGGATTGAATCGGGTTGTGGCCAAACCTCAAATGCGAAATGGTGACACCGCCGGATTTTTTGGAATCGTAAGCAAAATACGCCTGGGCATACATATCGGTGTTGTCCCCGATGATTTTAATAGCACTCTTGTTGGCGCCCACCGTTCCATCGGCGCCAAGGCCCCAGAACTTGCACTGAACGGTGCCTTGCGGGGTGACATCCAGGCTCTCTCCTACATCCAGCGAGGTGCCGGTGACATCGTCGACAATTCCCACTGTAAATTTGTTTTTAGGGCTGCCCGCCTTCATGTTTTCATAGACTGCCAGGACCATGGCCGGGTTAAACTCTTTGGATCCCAGACCATAGCGGCCGCCCAAAATTTTCGGCGTTTGGGCGCGTTCCATATAGGCCGTGCAAACGTCCTGATAAAGCGGTTCGCCCAGGGCGCCCGGTTCTTTGGTTCGGTCCAGCACGGTAATGGTTTTGGCACTTTCCGGAATCGCTGCAAAAAGGTGTTCACTCGAAAACGGCCTGTAGAGGCGCACTTTGACCAGGCCGACTTTTTCTCCCTGGGCAGACAGATAATTGGTCACCTCCTCGATGGTTTCGCATGAAGACCCCATGGAGACAATGATGCGATCAGCCTCCGGATCTCCCACATAATCGAAAAGGCCGTATGGCCTCCCGGTCAAATCACCGACTTTTTTCATGTAATCGCTCACGATGCCGGGCACCTTGAGATAATAGGGATTGATTGCTTCCCGGCCCTGGAAATAAATATCGGGGTTTTGCGCGGTTCCTCTCAGTTCCGGCCGTTCCGGATTGGCGCCCCGGGCGCGAAATTTGGCCACCGCCTCAAAATTTGTCAGCCTGGCCATATCTTTATAGTCGATGACGGCAATTTTTTGGATTTCGTGCGAAGTACGGAAACCATCAAAAAAGTGCACGAACGGAATGCTGCTTTCGATGGCGGCCAGGTGCGCGGTTAAACCCAGATCCATGACCTCCTGTATCGAAGCCGACGCCAGCAAGGCGAAACCCGTCTGGCGAACGGCCATTACATCCTGATGATCACCAAAAATGGATAAGGCGTGGGCGGCGATGGCCCGGGCGGAAACATGCAGAACTGCCGGAAGAAGCTCGCCGGACATTTTGTACATGTTGGGAATCATCAAAAGCAATCCCTGGGAAGCGGTAAACGTTGTGGTCAACGCCCCTGCTGCCAACGAACCATGTACCGAACCAGCCGCCCCGGCTTCGGACTGCAGCTGGCGAACAATCATGGGCTGGTCGAAAATATTTTTGCGTCCTTCGGCTGCCCATTCATCAGCGATCTCTCCCATGGATGAAGACGGCGTGATTGGATAAAGGGTGGCTACATCGCTCATGGCGTAAGCCACATGAGCGGCTGCGGTGTTCCCATCCATGGTTTTCATATCATTGGTTGCCATAGTTTGCTCCTTTGACTTGATGCGTGTTGCGCGATCCGCGTTGCGGGTTCCATGTTACGTGTTGCGCGTCAGTGTTTTAAATCGATATGTTTTTTTTAACCCGTAACGCGTAACCCGAAACTCGCAACGTACCTTAAGTTATTAGTTCCTCGAAAAAATCATTGCCTTTGTCATCAACGATGATAAACGCTGGAAAGTCTCTTACCGTTATCATAAAAACCGCTTCCATGCCAAGTTCTTCATATTCGACCGTCTCAACGCTGGTGATGCATTCCTTACCGAGCCTGGCTGCCGGCCCGCCGATGGAGCCCAGATAGAATCCACCAAACTTTTTACAGGATTCGGTGACCGCCCGCGATCGGTTCCCTTTTGCCAGCATGATCATCGAGCCCCCCCGGGCCTGAAAAATCGGCACATAGGGATCCATGCGGCCGGCGGTGGTCGGTCCGAACGAGCCCGACGCATACCCGGGCGGCGTTTTGGCCGGCCCGGCATAATAGATGATGTGATTTTTAAAATAATCCGGCAGCGGTTCTCCGCGATCCAAGCGCTCTTTTAGTCTGGCATGGGCAATATCTCTGGCGACCACAATTTTTCCATTCAGCAGCAAGGGTGTCGCGACCGGAAAAGCGCTCAACTGCGACAGGATCTGATCCATGGGCTGATTTACATCAACACGTACCGCATCATTATCCGAGACATCGACCTGCGGTAAATATTGAGCCGGATTTTTTTCGAGTTGTTCTAAAAAAATACCGTCTGAGGTGATTTTGGCCTTGATATTGCGGTCGGCACTGCAGCTGACCCCCACGCCAATGGGACAGGATCCGCCGTGACGGGGCAATCGGATCACCCGGGCATCCAGACAGAAATATTTTCCGCCGAACTGGGCACCAATACCCAGTTCTTGCGACATTTTAAGCACCCGTTCTTCCAGTTCAAGGTCCCGAAAAGCATGGCCCGATTCGCCGCCTTTTGTCGGCAGGCCGTCCAGATACCTGGCACTGGCCAGTTTAACCGTTTTCAGATTGAGTTCGGCAGAAGTCCCGCCGATAACAAACGCCAGATGATACGGCGGGCAGGCAGCGGTCCCGAGCGATTTCATTTTGTCCTTCATAAAATCCAACAGCCGCTGTGGTGTCAATACCGCTTTGGTTTCCTGATAAAGATAGGTCTTATTGGCGGATCCGCCACCTTTCGCCAAAAACAAAAAATGGTATTCATCGCCCTGTACCGCGTACAGTTCGAACTGGGCCGGCAGGTTGCAGCCGGTATTTTTTTCTTCGTATGTGGTCAGGGCCGCATTCTGAGAGTA
>Ga0316575_10000457_pt1 | contig 11697 bp, 10 predicted proteins | sample J5NA_FD_203072 | JGI IMG/M metagenome (GOLD analysis project Ga0316575, IMG submission 203072) | Rhizosphere microbial communities from salt marsh grasses in Alabama, United States - J5-7_050615r2r3 | ecosystem: Host-associated > Plants > Roots > Rhizosphere | place: USA: Alabama | collected...
GCGGCTGGGACGGCATCGAGGTCGACGTACTGGGCGGCAAGTTCAACATGACCGACATCGCCGCCGCGATCGGGCTGGGCCAGTTTTCCAGACTGGATGAAATCACCACGCAGCGGCGCAAGCTGGCGCGGCATTATTTTGCGACGCTGGGCAAGGATTTCGAGTCGCAGACCGGCGCGCAATTGCCACCCGCCGAATTTGAAATGACCAACTGGCACCTGTTCCAGGTCGTGCTGCCGGAGCGCATCACGCGTCCCGAGTTCATGGAAAAAATGAAGGCGCACAACATCGGAATCGGTTTCCACTATGCGCCGATACACCTGTTCAAGCTTTACCGGGATAGGGGTTTCAGGGAGGGCATGTTCCCGGTTGCCGAGCGCGTCGGCGGGCAAATCGTGTCATTGCCGATGTTCTATGCGATGAACGAGGCGGATGTTGAGCGGACCTGCGCAGCAATGCGTGAAGTACTGAAATGATAATTCGCCAGAATTGCGATCGCGTCACACCGGATATTGAACCTTGCAGCGGATTTCGCTAACTGCCCCGCCATGCGGTAAAATGCCGCCCTTATGAATACACCTCAACTATCCGTCGTCATCCCCGTCTATAACGAAGAGCAGGGCCTGCAGGCCCTGTTCGACCGTTTGTATCCGGCGCTGGATGGACTGAACATCAGTTATGAAATCCTGTTCGTCAACGACGGCAGCCGCGACCGCTCAGCCGCGATCCTGCGCGAACAGTTCCAGAAACGACCCGACGTGACCAGGGTGATCCTGTTCAACGGCAATTTCGGCCAGCACATGGCAATCATGGCGGCGTTCGAGCATAGCCGCGGGCAGCGCATCGTCACACTGGATGCCGATTTGCAGAATCCGCCGGAGGATACCGGCCTGTTGCTGGCGAAGATGGACGAGGGCCACGATTATGTCGGTTCGATCCGCCGCCAGCGCAGTGACAGCATGTGGCGGCATGTCGCCTCAAAAGCGATGAACGGACTGCGCGAGCGCATCACCCGCATCAAGATGACCGACCAGGGCTGCATGTTCCGCGCCTATGACCGCGGCATCATCGACGCGATCAACAGCTGCAAGGAGGTGAGTACATTCATCCCGGCGCTGGCTTACAGTTTTGCGCGCAACCCCACCGAGGTGGTGGTCGGACATGAAGAGCGCGCCGCCGGAGAATCAAAATATTCGCTGTACAGCCTGATTCGGCTGAATTTCGACCTGATGACCAGCTTTTCGCTGGTGCCGCTGCAGTTGTTCTCGATGCTGGGCATAGGCATCTCCGTGCTGTCCGGATTCTTCGTGATATTCCTGTTCTTGCGCCGGTTGATCATCGGTCCGGAAGTACAGGGGGTTTTCACGCTGTTTGCGATCGCGTTCTTCCTGATTGGAATCACGCTGTTCGGTATAGGACTGCTCGGCGAATACATCGGCCGCATCTATCAGCAGGTTCGCCACAGGCCGCGCTATCTGGTCGAAGCAGTTCTTGAAACCGAAGAGGGTGTTAAGCCAAAAAAAACCAGAGCACCACGTGCCGCGAAAGTTGCCGCAAAAGTTGCCGGGGAAGCTGACCCGTTTGCATCGCCGGGGACCGGCAAGAAATCAGGAAAAACCGCGCTGGCGGAAGATGCAGAAAGCGCTTCCCTGTTTTCGGACAAGCAGGAATGAGTCGCACAGAATTTTCAGAGAGTATCCGGCAATGAGCAGAGCAGTCGCGTTCACGTATCACAATGCAGGCGTGGCCGACGTGTCGCGGTGGGCGCAGCCTTGGTGCGGACACGACGAGCAGGACGCCTATGCTCTTGTTCCGGGCGGTGCGCGATGAGTCGTGCTGTCGTGTTTGCGTATCACAATGTAGGCGTCCGTTGCCTGAACGTACTGCTTGCACACGGCGTGGATGTCGCGCTGCTGGTTACGCACCGGGACAATCCCAAGGAAACCATCTGGTTTGACAGCGTCGCAGAATTGGCGGCTTTGCACGAGATTCCGACCATCACCCCCGACAGTCCGAATACGCCCGAAGTCGTCGCCAGGATACGCGCGCTGCAGCCGGATTTCATATTTTCATTCTATTACCGGGAGATGCTCAAGAGCGAGCTGCTGGAAATACCCAGGCAGGGCGCCTTGAACATGCACGGTTCGCTGCTGCCCAAATACCGCGGCCGCGTCCCGGTGAATTGGGCGATAATCCACGGCGAAACCGTGACCGGCAGCACATTGCATTACATGACCGAGAAGCCGGACAACGGCGATATCGTCGCGCAGCAATCCGTTCCGATATTGCCCAACGACACCGCACTGCAGGTTTTCCAGAAAGTGACCGTGGCCGCGGAGATGGCATTGAATGCCTGCCTGCCGAATCTGCTGGCTGGTCGTGCACAGGCTGTCAGGCAGGACCTGAGCAAGGGCGGATATTTTGGCGGAAGGAGCGCGGAAGACGGCGTGATCGACTGGTCGCAGTCGGCACAGCAGATACATAACCTGGTGCGCGCCGTCGCGCCGCCCTATCCAGGCGCGACCACGCAGCTTATCGGCAGGCCGATGCGTATTCTGCAGACGCTGGTGACGAACGAAACCGTCACTGATGACAAGAAGACTTTCTATGTCAGGGACGGCAAGGCCTACGCGACTTGCGGCCAGGGTGTGTTGCGCGTGGTGCGCTTCGAACTGGGCGGCATCGCAATGAACGCGGCTGAATTTTCGGCAAGATTCGGCACACAACGATTCGAATTTAATTGTTAAGGAAATGAAATGAAAAAAGTATTGATACTCGGCGTGAACGGTTTCATCGGTCACCACCTCTCCAACCGCATACTTGCCACGACAGACTGGGAAGTTTACGGCATGGACATGAGCACCGACCGGATCAGCGACCTGATCGGGCGTGACCGTTTCCATTTCTTCGAAGGCGACATCACGATCAACCGGGAATGGGTCGAGTACCACGTCAAGAAATGTGATGTGATCCTGCCGCTGGTCGCGATTGCCACCCCGGCCACCTATGTTAAGCAGCCATTGCGCGTATTCGAGCTGGATTTCGAGGCCAACATGCCCATCGTTCGCGCTTCGGTGAAATACGGCAAGCATCTGGTGTTTCCGTCCACCTCGGAAGTGTATGGCATGTGCCACGACGAGGAATTCGATCCTGAAAACTCCGAACTGATCTGCGGTCCGATCAATATGCCGCGCTGGATCTATTCCTGTTCCAAACAGCTGATGGACCGGGTGATCTGGGGCTACGGCATGCAGGACAACCTGAATTTCACGCTGTTTCGCCCGTTCAACTGGATCGGCTCCGGGCTGGATTCCATCCATACCCCGAAGGAAGGCAGCTCGCGCGTGGTCACGCAATTCCTTGGCCACATCGTGCGAGGCGAGAACATCAGCCTGGTCGATGGCGGCCACCAGAAACGTGCTTTCACATACATCGACGACGGCATTGCCGCACTGATGAAGATCATCGATAACAAGGATGGAATCGCCACCGGCAAGATCTACAACATCGGCAACCCGACCAATAATTTTGCGATCCGCGACCTCGCCGACATGATGCTGAAGCTGGCGAAGGAATATCCAGAGTACCGCGATTCCGCTGCAAAGGTGAAAATCGTCGAAACGACTTCTGCCGCGTATTACGGCAAGGGCTACCAGGACGTGCAGAACCGCGTCCCCAAGATCACCAACACCTGCGAAGAGCTGACCTGGAAGCCGACAGTCAACATGGCCGACACATTGCGCGGCATTTTTGACGCGTATCGCGGGCAGGTGGCTGAAGCGCGCCGCCTGGTCGATTAAAAAGGTCGCAGGGTTGAGGGTGAAAGGGGTACTTCCCCTTGATCCCTGAATCTTGAACCTTGATCCTTATGAAACTCGCCCTCAAGATCGATGTGGACACCTATCGCGGCACCCGCGAAGGTGTACCGCGTCTGGTCGAAGCGCTGCAACGGCATAATGCCCAGGCCACGTTCTTTTTCTCGCTAGGTCCGGACCATACCGGGCGCGCGATCAAACGCGTATTTCGTCCCGGTTTTATCGGCAAGGTATCGCGCACTTCTGTGGTGGAGCATTACGGGATCAAGACGCTGCTGTACGGCACGCTGCTGCCTGCACCGGACATCGGCAACAGCTGCGCGGACATCATGCGCATGGTCAAGGTTGCCGGATTTGAAGTCGGCATCCATTGCTACGACCATATACGCTGGCAGGACTACGTGGCGAACAGGGATGCCGAATGGACCAGGAAGGAACTGCAGCTTGCGGTGGATCGCTATACCTCAATTTTCGGCGAGCCGCCGCACGCCCATGCTGCCGCGGGCTGGCAGATGAATCGCCATGCATTGCGGATGATGCAGAACATGGGCTTCAAGTACAGCTCGGATACGCGCGGCACGCATCCGTTTATCCCGACCTGGCGCGCGGAAATCATCGCCTGCCCGCAGCTGCCCACCACCTTGCCGACGCTGGACGAACTGATGAACCGCGACGGAATCACGCTGGACAATATCGCGGAACATATCCTGAAGCTGACTGAAGCTCCGTCGTCAACCGGCCACGTGTATACGCTGCATGCGGAACTGGAGGGCGGCAAGTGGCTGCCGATCTTCGAGCAGTTGCTGCAGGGCTGGCAGGATCAGGGCTATGAACTGGTGTCCATGCAGCAATATCTGGATGGACTGGATGTGGCTGCATTGCCGCATCATGAGGTGGTGATGCGCGAGGTGGAAGGGCGCGTCGGCACGCTTGCCGTGCAGGGCGATTAATCATGCTGCCAATAATGCCGTGGATTTCAACGCCCCGCCCCCTGAGGCGCTAGTCCATGCCGAACAAATCGCGGCTGTAAATCTTGTCTGACACGTCCCGGATATCGTCGGTGATGCGGTTGGCCACGATGACGTCCGACTCCTTCTTGAATTGAGCCAGGTCATTCACCACACGCGAGTGGAAGAATTCCGTCTCCTTCAGCGCAGGTTCATATACGATCACCTCGATACCCTTGGCCTTGATGCGCTTCATGATGCCCTGGATGCTGGAAGACCGGAAATTGTCGGATCCGCTCTTCATGACCAGGCGATGAATCCCGACGATCTTCGGGTTGCGCTTGACGATGCTTGCAGCAATGAAATCCTTGCGCGTGGTATTTGACTCGACAATGGCGTGGATCAGGTTCTGCGGAACATCCTGGTAGTTGGCGAGCATTTGTTTGGTGTCCTTGGGAAGGCAATAGCCGCCGTACCCGAACGAGGGGTTGTTGTAGTGATCGCCGATACGCGGGTCCAGGCATACCCCCTGGATGATCTGTTTTGTATCAAGCCCGTGGGTGGCCGCGTAGGTATCAAGCTCGTTGAAGTAGGCCACCCGCATCGCGAGATAGGTATTCGCAAAAAGCTTGATCGCCTCCGCCTCGGTCGAATCGGTAAACAGCGTGGGGATATCCTGCTTGATCGCGCCTTGCTTTAGCAGATCGGCGAAAACTTCGGCGCGCTTCGATTGTTCGCCGACGACAATACGCGATGGATGCAGGTTGTCGTACAGCGCACGGCCCTCGCGCAGAAACTCCGGCGAAAAAATCAGATTGCCGCAATTGAATCTGGAACGCGCCTTGACGGTATAACCCACGGGAATGGTGGATTTGATCACCATCACGGCCTGCGGATTGATCCCCATCACATCCTGGATCACCGATTCTATTGATCGGGTATTGAAGTAGTTGGTCTCCGGGTCGTAGTCCGTCGGCGTGGCGATGATCACGTAGTCCGCCCCGCCGTAGGCTTCCTGTTTGTCCAGGGTAGCCTTCAGGTTGAGCATTTTGTGTTTCAGATAATCTTCGATTTCTGCATCTTCAATGGTCGACTGCTTGCGGTTGAGCATTTCGACCTTCTCCGGAACGATGTCGATTGCGACCACCTCATTGTTCTGGGCAAGCAGGACTGCGTTGGACAAACCGACGTAACCGGTACCGGCAATGGCAATTTTCATGGGAACTGGCCTTCAAAAAACAGGCGTGCATTATGCCGCAGAAAGCTCATGCGGTCAGCCTTCCATACGTGCCAGTTGCGCCTGATAAAGCGCCAGGTCGTTCGCCGAGTAGCAGCAGAAGACCACCTCGCGCAGCGAAGATGGCGATCCTGTGAATTGGCGTACCGCAGCAATCGCCACCTCCGCCGCCTGTTCAGGCGGATAGCCAAAGATACCGGTGCTGATGCAGGGGAAGGCGATGCTGGCCAGCTGTTGCGAGGCCGCTAGAGACAGGCTTTCGCGGTAGCACGACGCCAGCTGCTCCGCCTCGTTCTGCGTCCCGCCATGCCACACTGGCCCCACAGTATGGATCACGAACTTCGCGGGCAAACGGTAACCGCGTGTGAGCCGCGCCTGCCCGGTCGGACAGCCGCCCAGCGTGCGGCATTCCTGCAGCAGTTCCGGCCCTGCCGCGCGGTGAATCGCGCCGTTCACGCCGCTCCCGCCCAGCAGCGATGAGTTTGCCGCGTTGACGATGGCATCCACGTCTAGCAGGGTGATATCAGCCTGGATCGCGCGGAGGATGGTCATGGAGTGCAGCCAAGATTTTCGGTGAGCTTGTCGAACACACTTTTTATCAGGTCAGGCGCAAGGCAATCCAGTTCGATATTGTCCGGCATCGACCTCAGCCAGGTGAGCTGGCGTTTGGCCAGTTGCCGCGTTGCGGCGACGCCAGTTTCCATGAGTTGCACATTGTCGATCTCGCCTTCGAGGAATTGCCAGGCCTGGCGGTAACCGACACAGCGCATAGAGGTCATGTTCGGATGCAGCGGGTATCTTTCGCGCAGGCCGCGCAGTTCATCGACCAGACCCTGTTCTAGCATTGCCTTGAAGCGCGTTGCGATGCGTGCATGGAGTTGGGCTCTGTCGCCGGGAACCAGGGCAATCGGGGTGATGCGGTAGGGTAGTTCAACGTTTTGCTGTTCTGCAATCAGCGACGACATCGGTTGTCCGGTGAGGCGGTAGATCTCCATAGCGCGCTGGATGCGTTGCGTGTCGGCCGGTTTCAGGCGCGCTGCGGTTTCGGCGTCAACCTTGGCAAGTTCGCTGTGCAGATGCTCGATGCCGTGCTCAGCGATCTCTGCATGAAGTTCGGCGCGCACGACAGGTTCTGATGGCGGAAGGTCGTTGAGACCTTCGCGCAGCGCCTTGAAATACAACATGGTGCCGCCGACCAGCAGCGGAATCCTTCCGCGCTGTGCGATGCCGGCCATCAGGCGCAGCGCGTCGTGGCGGAAAGCGGCGGCGGAATAGGCTTCGGTCGGATCGATGATGTCGATCAGGTGATGCGGTGCGCGGGCGAGGGTGGCGGCGTCCGGTTTGGCGGTGCCGATGTCCATGTCGCGGAACACCAGCGCGGAATCCACGCTGATCAGCTCCACCGGAAGACGTTGTGCCAGTTCCACTGCAACGCCGGTCTTGCCGCTAGCGGTCGGCCCCATCAGGAAAATGGCGTGCGGCAGATCGCGGTTCATCTAAGCATCATTGACCGCGCATGAACATCTTGTCGAGCTCGTTCAGACCGAGCTGAAACCAGGTCGGGCGGCCATGGTTGCACTGGCCCGAGCGTTCGGTATGCTCCATTTCGCGCAGCAGCGCATTCATCTCGGTGATGCTCAGGATGCGGTTGGCACGCACCGCGCCGTGGCAGGCGAGGCTGGCCAGCAGTTCGTCGCGTCGTTCGGTCAGCGCGCGGCTCGCGCCGTACTCGCGCAGTTCGCCGATCACGTCGTGAGCTGCGGCTTCCGCTTCGGACTGGCTGAGCATCACAGGCATGGCCCGCACCGCCAGCGTATTCGGCGCAAGCACTGCAATATCGAAGCCGAGTTTTGCCAGCGCGTCCTGTTCGGCTTCCACGGTCGCGACTTCCAGCGCATCGGCATGGAAGCTTGCCGGAATCAGCAGCGGCTGCGAAGCGATCCGTTCGGCATCCAGCGCGGTTTTGAGCTTTTCATACACGATGCGCTCATGTGCGGCATGCATGTCCACCACGATCAGGCCCCGTACGTTCTGCGCGAGGATATATACACCCGAGAGCTGGGCCAGCGCGAAGCCGAGGGGGTGTTCGGTGTCGGCAACGGGGAAGGGGGACTGGGGAAGCGTTGCGCTGGATGAGCGGTCATGATCCGTTGTCCCGGTTTGCGTTTCCCACAGGCGATAGCTGGCTTGCTGCTCGGCCGCATCGAGTCGCATCGACTGTTGCGCCGGAACATAAGCTGCCGGTTTATGGGTAATGGCTGCACGGTCGTCCTTGCCGCTTGCCGGGACTGCGAGCGCCTGTTGCAGTGTATGGAAGATGAATTGGTGTATCCCCTGGCTCTCGCGGAAGCGCACTTCGCTTTTGGCGGGATGCACGTTCACGTCCACCAGCCCGGGGGGCAATTCCAGAAACAGCACAAAGGCCGGGTGGCGCTGGTGATGCAGGATGTCCTGGTAGGCCTGCCTCAGCGCATGGCTGGCAACCTTGTCGCGCACGAAACGGCCGTTCACAAAAAAATACTGTGCATCGCGGTTTGCGCGTGAATAGGCGGGCAGCGCCGCCAGCCCCTGCAAGGAAAGACTCTCGGCGCTGCGCGAGACGGTCACCGCGGCATGCCCGAATTCAGCGCCAAGCACCGCAGAGACGCGGCTCTGCGCAGCCTGTTCGCTTTTGCCTGCCGGCAGCTGCCAGATGATGCGCCCATTGTGCTGCAGCGAGAACGCGATATCCGGGCGGGACAATGCAATACGCTTGAAAGCTTCCTCGCACCATGCGAACTCGGTTGCCTCGGATTTAAGGAATTTGCGCCGAGCCGGCGTATTGAAATACATCTCGCGTATTTCAACCGTGGTGCCCGGGTCATGGCTGGCCGGCACGGTTTCACTGAGAAGTCCGTCGACCGCTTCGATTTTCCAGCCGTGTGCCTCTGAACCGGATTGGCCGGGCGTCAAGGTTCGGCTGGTCAGGGCAAGCCGGGAAACGGCCGCTATGCTCGCCAGCGCTTCGCCGCGAAAGCCCATGCTGGCGACCTGCTGCAGATCGTCCAGGGTTGTGATCTTGCTGGTGGCATGTCGCATCAATGCCAGCGGCAATTCGTTTCTGGCGATGCCCCTGCCGTTGTCGCGCACCCGCAGCAGCTTGATGCCGCCTCCCTCCAGCTGCACTGAAATGTCGGTCGCGCCGGCATCGAGGCAGTTCTCCAGCAGTTCCTTCAGCGCGGCGGCAGGACGTTCGATGACCTCGCCGGCCGCGATTTGATTGATGAGCAGTTCGGGTAACAGGCTGATGCCGGGCATGGATATGAAGCGTAATGATGTCATCGAATTATAACGGAGAAGCGCATTCGATTTTCCGCGACGCGTTAGCTGCGAACGGCATCCGATGCAATCGGAACTGAATTCGCGGGCAGCTACCCGGCTGTTTGGCCGCTTGACTTTTGGCTGAATCGGGTGCTGAATTCGTTTCTGTAGTTGACCATATTACTCGTGTTTAACCCATTCCAGGAGAACGTCATGAAAGCACTTAACAGTTTGGCCGTTGGTTTGGCGCTGGTCGCTTTGGCGAGTCCCGTTTTCGCTGCAGATTCAGCAGGTTCCATCAGCATCACCGCTCCGGCAAACGGCGCGGTTCTGTCGAGCGGCAGTGGAAACAAGCTTGAATTCAATGTTCATCTGGGCCCGAACGGCAACCATGTGCATATCTATGTCGACGACCAGAGTCCGATCATCGATCGCGATATCCATAATTGCCCGTGCAGCATCGACTTGCCGACGCTGTCGCCCGGCAAACATACCATCGCGGTCAAGGAGGCAACAGTCAGCCATGCTCTGACCGGGGTTCAGGGAACGACCACGGTAACGGTGAAGTAGCCGGCAATTCCAGTTGTGCAGAATCTGATTTATGCCCTCATCCAGGTAATACATAACTTCGGTGCCGCAACCGTGGTAGGCACTGCCGCATCAGCCCTGTGGCTGGTGCGCGGCAGTGTGGCGGTCCGGCACCGGATAGCACTGTTCATGGCCATAGCCTGGGCAATCCAAATAGCGAGCGGCATGCTCTTCGGCATCACGACCTACTATTTTGAACACCATCTGCCGGACATACACGGTATAGCGGTGGATGCGCTGCTGGTCAAAATATGCTGCGCTGTTGCGGGATTTGTTCTGGCTGCCGCCTATGTAAGGCTGAATTCGGGGTGGACCGAGAGCAGGCAACTTCTCGCATGGCGCGCCTTGTTGACTTTGGGCGTTATCGCGCTGGGTTCTGCCGCATTCCTGCGCTGGTTTTCCTGAAGACATCATTGGCTGCAGCTTGACGCCTGCTTTCCATAGTTACTGTCAACGTAGTGCAGGTATAATCTCACCCGTTAAGAATTGTTCGCGGCAATAATTTCTGCCCGGCGACAAAACATCCATAAAAATACAGGAGCGGAATATGCGCATAGGCATACCTTCGGAGACATCAGCGGGGGAAAAGCGGGTTGCGACGGTGCCGGACGTCGTGGAGAAGCTCATCAAGCTGGGTTTCAAGGTCGCGGTTGAGTCGGGAGCTGGAGATGGGGCTAATTGCAGCGACGATACCTACCGCGCAGCGGGAGCAGAGATCATTGTTGGCGCTCCCCAGTTGTGGGCGGCTTCCGACATCGTGCTCAAGGTGAACGTCCCGACGAGTGCCGAGGTTGAGTTGATGCGCGAAGGCGGGACCCTGATCGGTTTCATCTGGCCCGCACAAAATCCGGAGTTGATGAAACAGCTGGCTGCGAAGAAGGCGACTGTGTTGGCAATCGACTGTCTGCCGCGCCAGCTTTCCCGCGCTCAGAAGATGGACGCCCTGACCTCGCAGGCTGGCGTAGCCGGCTATCGGGCCGTGATTGAGGCGGCCAACGTCTTTGGTCGCTTCTTCAACGGCCAGATTACGGCTGCGGGGAAGGTTCCGCCGGCCAAGGTATTCATCGCGGGTGCCGGCGTGGCTGGCCTGGCGGCGATCGGTACGGCCGCCGGTCTGGGCGCCATTGTGCGCGCCAACGATACCCGTGCCGAAGTGGCCGACCAGGTAAAGTCGCTGGGCGGCGAATTCGTGAAAGTTGAATATGAAGAAGAAGGCTCTGGTGGAGGCGGCTACGCCAAGGTAATGAGCGAGGGCTTCCAGCAGGCGCAGCGCGAGATGTATGCCAAACAGGCCAGGGAGGTGGACATCATCATCACTACTGCGCTGATTCCCGGCAAGCCAGCGCCAAGGCTGATTACCGCCGAGATGGTGCAGAGCATGAAGCCGGGCAGTGTCATCGTCGACATGGCGGCAGAGCGGGGCGGCAATTGCGAACTGACCGAGCCCGGAAAGGCGGTGGTGAAGCACGGCGTGACCATCGTTGGTTACACCGACTTGAATAGTCGTTTGGCCAAGCAATCTTCGACGCTTTATTCAAACAACCTGTACCGTCTGACCGAGGAGTTGTGCAAGACCAAGGACGGCACGATCAGCGTCAACATGGAAGACGATGCGATCCGCGGCCTGACAGTGATCAAGGACGGAGAAATCACCTGGCCGGCGCCTGCACCGAAGTTGCCTGTAGCAGCACCCAAGCCGGCTGCCGCCGCCAAAGTTGCTCCACCTCCAGCGCATGGCAATCGGGGCGCTCCGTCATCGCCCGGAAAGACGGCAGTCCTCTTTGGCGCCGTTGCTCTGTTGTTCCTGCTA
>Ga0316575_10000458_pt1 | contig 11696 bp, 11 predicted proteins | sample J5NA_FD_203072 | JGI IMG/M metagenome (GOLD analysis project Ga0316575, IMG submission 203072) | Rhizosphere microbial communities from salt marsh grasses in Alabama, United States - J5-7_050615r2r3 | ecosystem: Host-associated > Plants > Roots > Rhizosphere | place: USA: Alabama | collected...
ATCGTTCGAGGGCGGCAAAGTAGTGATCACCGTCGGCGTGCCGCACAAGTGCCCGATGGCTCCGCTGGAAATCACCTTCATGCTGCACGATTACTTCAAGGATCGCGGCATGTCCGACAAGGTGGAGCTGCAGTACACCTATCCGATCGGACGCGTGCACAGTCTGGAGAACGTCGCGAAATGGGCCGCACCGGAAATGGACAAGCTGGGCATCAAGTACGAGACCTTCTTCAACATCAAGGAAGTGGACGCCAAGAAAAAGGTGCTGAAGAGCGAGGAAGGAAACGAAATCAATTACGACCTTCTGATCACCATCCCCGCCCACAAGGGCATGGAAGTGCTCGAGAAGAATGGCCTGGGCCAGAGCGGCTGGATCCCGACCAACAAGACCAAGCTGAACATGGAAGGACGCGACAACGTATTCGTGCTCGGCGACACTACCAACATCCCGATCAGCAAGGCAGGTTCGACCGCGCACTTCGAAGCCGACACGCTGGGCGAGAATCTGGCCGCAATGGTCAAGATCGGAATGCCGGTCAAGGAATACGACGGCAAGGTGTTCTGCTTCATCGAGGCCGGCAAGGACAGGGCGAGCTATGCGATGTTCGACTACAAGAATCCGCCCGATCCAAAGGCGCCGACCAAGGCGGTCCACTGGTTCAAGATGGCCTACAACAAGCTCTACTGGATATCCGCTCGCGGACTCCTGTAACCGTGGAGGTGTGAGATGAATACAGAGACCAAGGATGAAAAGGCCGTCATGAGTTTCGAACTTGAGCGCGTGATCGCCGCAGGCCGGGATTCATTGACTGATGAAATGGTCGGGCGTCTTGCCGGTTCAGCAGCTGAAGCGCTTGACCTGGTGGACAAGGCGGGGCGCGCCGGTTTGGGCAAGGCGATCCCGGCAATCGCCGAGATGGTCAACAACGGCGACCTCGAGCGTCTGTCGCAACTGGCCCGCGTTTATCATGCCGCGCAGGACGCGCTCACCGACGAAATGATCGGACGCATGGCCGAAACGCTGGGCGAGGGAATGTCCCTGCTCGATCGCCTCAACCGCAGCGGCTTCTGGCGACTTGTCGAGGTGATGGAACGCCTTGAATCCACCGGTGCGCTGGAGCGCATCGCCACCAGTCTGCCGCAGTTGCTGGAGCGCCTCGAAATGGTGAGCGGCATGCTGAGTTGTCTGGAGAACGCGGCGAAAAGCAGCAAGGCACAGCCGGCCAAGGGCGGAATCGGCAGCCTGTGGCACATCATGACGGACGAAAAAACGGTGAACTCGCTGCAATTCCTGCTGAACATGAGTGAGCAGATGCAGGAAAACTGCGCCAAACCCAGGTAATACGGAAGCAGTGTCAGAAAAAACGGCAGGTTCAACCTGCCGTTTTTATTGCGGCCTGATTCCGCCGCTCACCCGTTCGATGCCCGCCAGATCGCGAGCGGAAAATATCCGTTCAAACCCGGATTGTTGCAGCAGTGCGCGAACCTGAGCTGCCTGGTCATGCCCGTGCTCCAGCATCAGCCAGCCATTTTTGCGCAGATGCTCTCCGGCTTGCGCGCAGATACGGCGGATGTCGTCCAGTCCGTCCATGCCGGAGGCCAGCGCTTCGCGGGGTTCGAAGCGCACATCGCCCTGTGCGAGATGCGTATCGCCTGCAGCGATGTAGGGCGGGTTGGAAATGATGATATCGAACCATTCCTCCTGCAGCGCGCCGAACCAGTCGCTTTGCAGCATGCGTGCATTGCCGGCTTCGAGCCGGTGAGCGTTGCTTTGTGCGACTTCAAGCGCGGCGGCCGAGGCATCCACCGCGACAACTTCAGCGCCGGGACGCGCATGGGCGATGCTCAACGCGATTGCGCCGCTGCCAGTTCCCAGGTCCAGTACACGGCAAGGACCATGCCGGGGAATGCGCTGTAGCGCCAGTTCGACCAGCAATTCCGTTTCGGGACGCGGGATCAGCGTGGCGGGGGACACCGTGAAATTCAGTTCGTAGAATTCGCGTTCACCGAGCAGATACGCGACCGGTTCGCCGCGCAGGCGCCGTTCGAAAAGCGCGATATATCGATCGTGCTGATCCGGGTCGAGCAACTGTTCGGGGTGGCTGAGCAGCCAGGCGCGATTTGCATGCAGCACGAATTGCAGCAGGGATTGCACCTCGATGCGCGCACTGACAGCTTCGAGGCCCAGTGCGGTTTCCAGCTGCTTGCCGTGGTTGCGCAGTATGTCCTGTATGGACGAACTCATAAAAATTATGCAGAAGTCGACGAGACGTGTTGCAGAATGGCCCGGATATTAACCAAGGGCGTCTTCCGACATCGCGGCAAGCTGTTCGGCCTGATGCTCGGCCATCAGCGCGCCGGTCAGTTCGCCAATGTCGCCGTCCATGATCGCATCCATCTTGTACAGCGTGAGATTGATGCGATGGTCGGTGACGCGGCCCTGCGGAAAATTGTAGGTGCGTATGCGCTCGGAACGGTCGCCGCTGCCTACCAGGCTTTTGCGTGTCGCGGCCGTCTTGGCGTTTTGCTCCTGAACCTGCGCGTCCTTGATGCGCGCCGCGAGCACGCGCATCGCCTGTGCCTTGTTCTGGTGTTGCGAGCGGCCGTCCTGGCATTCAACCACTACCCCGGTCGGCAGGTGGGTGAGGCGCACCGCCGAATCGGTTTTGTTGATGTGCTGGCCGCCCGCACCGGAGGCGCGGAACGTGTCGATGCGCAGGTCGGCGGGATTGAGCACCACATCGTCGACATCGTCAACTTCAGGCATCACTGCGACGGTGCACGCCGAAGTATGCACGCGACCCTGCGTCTCGGTGGTCGGCACGCGCTGTACCCGATGCGCGCCGGATTCGAATTTCAGAACCGAATATGCGCCCTGTCCGACGATGCGCGCGATGATCTCCTTGTAGCCGCCCATCTCGCCTGGGCTTTCCGAAATCACTTCCACCTGCCAGCGCTTGCGCTCGGCGAATCGTGTATACATGCGGAACAGATCTCCTGCAAACAAAGCCGCTTCGTCTCCGCCGGTTCCGGCGCGAATCTCCAGGAACACACTGCGCTCGTCGTTGGGGTCCTTGGGCAACAGCTGCTTCTGCAATTCGCTTTCCAGCTGTGCCAATGCTGCTTCACCCTGCCTGATCTCGGCTTCGGCAAATTCGCGCATTTCGGGGTCGCCAGCCATTTCCTGCGCCGCTTCGATGTCAGCTTGGCAGTTCTGGTAGGTCTGAAAAAGATCCACCACCGGCTCGAGTTCGGCACGTTCCCGGTTCAGCTTGCGGAACGCTTCCATGTCTTTGGTGGCTTCTTCGGTGCTCAGCAGCTGGTTGACTTCAAGCAGGCGCTCGCTCAATTGAGCGAGCTTTGCGGTAATACTGGGCTTCATTCGGCTGGGGATTATTCGTCGGTATTGAGGTGATAAAGGCGGTGGATCACCTCGAGGAAAGCTTCGCGGTCGTCGCTTTGCACCTGGTTCAGCGCGTGTGTCGGCGCGTGCAGGAATTTATTGGTCAAACTGCTGCTCATTGTCTCCAGCACCTTTTCCGGGCTCTCGCCCCTGGCCAGCAGGCGCAGGGCCTTTTCCAGTTCATGGCGGCGGTTGCGCTCGGCATGGTCGCGCAGCGCGCGTATTGCCGGAACCGCTTCGCGCGATTCCATCCAGTGCACGAAATCGGACACGCTGGAATCGATGATGACCTCGGCTTCCCTGACTGCACCCTGGCGTGCGTCCAGGCCGCTCTTGACGACTTCGGCGATGTCGTCGACGGTGTACAGGAACACATCATCCAGCTCGGAGACTTCCGTTTCCACATCGCGCGGCACGGCCAGATCCACGATGAATAGCGGACGGTGTTTGCGCGCTTTGAGCGCGCTCTCCACCATGCCCTTGCCGAGTATCGGCAGCTGGCTGGCGGTGGAGGTGACGATAATGTCGTGATGCGCCAGTTGTTCCGGCAGGTCGGTCAGCGTGATTGCAGTGCCGTTGAAGCGCCGCGACAGTGTCTGTGCGCGCTCCAGCGTGCGGTTCGCAACGGTGATGTGCTTCGGGGAACGTGCGGCGAAATGCACCGCGTTGAGTTCGATCATTTCGCCCGCTCCGATGAACAACACGCGCTGATCGGAGATGCTCGGAAAAATGCGCTCGGACAGCCGCACTGCAGCGGCGGCCATGGATACCAGGTTTGCGCCGATCTCGGTCTGGGTGCGCACGTCCTTTGCCACCGAAAAAGTACGCTGAAACAGCTTGTGCAGCAGGAACCCCAGCGTGCCGGCCTGTTCGGCCTGGCGCACCGCCTGTTTCATCTGGCCGAGGATCTGCGGCTCGCCCAGCACCATGGAATCCAGTCCGCTCGCCACGCGGAACGAATGCTTTACGGCCATTTCACGCGGCAAGGTATAAAGATAGGGTTCGATTTCCTTGCGTGGCAGGTGATGATACTGGGCCAGCCAGTCGACGGCATGCTCTGGGTGTGCGGCATTGCAGTACAGCTCCATGCGGTTGCAGGTGGACAGGATCGCGGCTTCCTTGGCGGCACCGTTTTCCACCAGGTCGCGCAGTGCGTTCTCCATCCCGTCCTCGTTGAACGCGACTTGCTCGCGCACGGCAAGCGGCGCGGTTTGGTGGTTGATACCAAAGGTGAATAGCTGCATCTTTAGTGTGTCTCTAACGGTGAGCTGCAAATTTGGTGCGGATTATAGTCCGAACGGTGCCGTAATGCCATCCGGCCGGGCAGGGCAAACCTTCGGTTTTAATCAGGTATTCGGGCTAAAATGCGCGCCGGCAAAGTTCCCGGACGAATCGACCCATATGGCCATCAAAGCAACCGTGTTCAAAGTGACGCTCCAGATTGCCGACTTGGGGCTTCATTATTACGCCAATCATGCGCTGACGCTGGCGCGGCATCCTTCTGAAACCGACGAGCGCATGATGGTGCGCCTGCTGGCCTTTGCGCTGTATGCCGACGAAGGGCTGGCGTTCGGCAAAGGCATCAGCAGCGACGACGAACCCGATCTGTGGCACAAGGACCTCACCGGTGCGATCGAACGCTGGATAGAGGTTGGCCTGCCCGATGAGCGCGTCATCCGCAAAGCCAGCGGACGATCGAACCAGGTGGTGGTGGTCAGTTACGGGCGCGCCGCCGATATCTGGTGGAATGAAAACCGCGATAAATTGCAACGCCTGAACAACCTGACCGTGCTCAGGTTGCCGAACGAAACCACGCTGGCGCTCGCCGCGCTGGTCAGCCGCACCATGCAACTTCAATGCACCCTGCAGGAAGGCCACATCATGGTGACCAGCGATACCGGCATGATAGAGGTCGAGCCGAAGGTATTGCAGGGCGACTTTCGTCCGGCATCGTGAACAATCAGGGGTGAAGCCGGGATGACTAAACCTTTGCCATGCCCATGCGGTGGCGCTGATTATGCAACTTGCTGCGGCCGCTTTCACCACGGCGAACCGGCTCCGGATGCCCTGACACTGATGCGCTCGCGCTACAGTGCCTATGCGCTCAGGCTGGAACCATACCTGCTCGCCACCTGGCATGACAGTAGCCGTCCCGCCGGGCTTGATCTAGCGGCGGACAGCACGAAATGGTTCTTGCTCGAAATCAAAAAACACACTTGTGTATCGGCCGATCGCGCCACTGTTGAATTCGTTGCACGCTACCGGATCGGCGGCCGGGCCGCACGCATGCACGAAGTCAGCCGTTTCGTGCGCGAGGGCGGAAAGTGGTTTTATCTGAACGGGGAGTACAGCTAGCCTGCCTAGCAAACGTATTCGCGCCAGTACTGTTCCTGCAGGCCCTGTTTCAGGAACAGGTCCCTCGCGATCTTGAGTTGGGCAGCGTTGCCGACCGCGTAAACGTCGAAGCGCTGCAGGTCGGGGTAATCACGGACGATACCGGCCAGCGCCGTTTCGGCGTCGGATGTCTGAGCGTGCGGAATGTAGGTGAAATTATCCAGCGCATCTGCCCAGGCGCGGCACAGGTTGTTCTGGTAGTGCCCAGCCTCGTCAGCCAGCCAGTGCAGATCTATCGATTCGGCCAGATCGAGAGACATCGCGTGCTGGACCAGGCTCTTGACCGGCGCGAAACCCACCCCGAATGCCACGAAGATCAGCGGGCGGGTGGAATCGTCTTCCAGCACGAATTCGCCGTAGGGGCCCGTTACCTCGACAATGTCCTGCGCTTTCAGGCCGCCGAAAAGCAGCTCCGCAAAAGCATCGTCCGGCTTGCGCGATATCTGGATTTCGATGTGCCGTTCCTCGCACGGACAGCTGGCAACCGCATATTCGCCGCTTGCGTCCTGCGCCGACAGGCGGATCGACTGTCCGGCAAGAAAATGCAGTCGCTGGCTGCGCGGCGCGAGCAGATGCAGCGCGGCCACCTGCGGATTGAACACTTCCACCGCCTTGACCCTGGCCTCCAGTTGCTGTTCCGGAATGTCCTTTGCGCCGGCCACGCCGGCTTCGATCACCACGTCGTTCACCGCCGCGCATGAGCACATCAGGATCACGCCTGCATCCTTCTCGGCCTGGCTCAGCACATAGTCATGGGCATGGACCTTCTTGACTTCGCCGGATATCAGCCGGGCGCGGCATTCTCCGCAATTTCCGTTGCTGCAACCGTAGTTCAGCGACACACCGGCACGCAGCGCGCCTTCCAGTAGCGTGTCATTGCCCTCGACGGTAAATTCGTGGCCGCTGGGCTGTATGGTGACTTGAGCCGACATGATCCTGAGTATCCTTTCCTGTGCGATGACTGCCTGCACTTTAGCCGCATCCGGCGGCATTTCGGCCAAATGGCGCACGATGAATGCACGCAGCCTGTGCAGAGCGTTGCGGGTTTCCCTGCTTTGACCTTCCTCCTCGATCTCATCGATCTTCTCGTCCAGCCACGACAACGTCTGGCTGTAATGCATCAGCAGCGCCTTCGCGGCGGCATACTCGTTGCCCAACTCGATCAGGCGCGCCGACAAGACTTCCTTGTCCGGCAGCGCACGCTCGAACACGCGTTTGCCGAAGGCTTTTTCCTTGATCTCGGTTACGCGGCGGTATTCCGCATCATCCTCCCACCGGGTGTCGGGAAAGGCACGCAGCAACTCGTTCAGATCGACCATGCCGTCGAAGGTATCCAGCGCACCGCTGCGTATCATTTCCTGCAAGGCATGGCGGGATATGCCAACCAGCTTGGTGACGCGAGAAAGGGGGAGCAGGTGACTCATGGGATCATCTTAACGTCAGCACGGAAATTGTGAAACCAGGTCCTTTATCAGTTGCTTCCGGACAGATGCGCAAACGCTACATCGTCGCATGGCTGTTCTGCTAAAGTCGGGCAATGGGCAAAATGACGCTGGATCGTATTCTGCAGACGCAAGGCTTTGGCACACGCAAGTGGTGCGGCGAACTTGTCGCGGACGGCGAGGTCTGCATCTCGGGACAGGTCATCACCGACAGCCGCATGCCAATCGAGACCGCCGGACTGGTGTTCACTGTTTTTGGCGAGCCGTGGCTGTACCGTGAGCATGTCTATATCGCGCTGAACAAGCCGGCCGGTTTCGAATGTTCCAGAAAGGCCAGCCACCATCCCGGCGTGCTGACCATCCTGCCGGAACAATTCGCCCGCCGTGACGTGCAACCGGTGGGACGTCTCGACCATGACACCACCGGCCTGTTGCTGATGTCGGACGACGGGCCGTTCATCCACGCACAGTCATCGCCCAGACGGCACGTTCCGAAGGTCTACCAGGCGACCACGCATGACCCGGTTACCCCGGAACTGCTTGCAGGATTATTGTCCGGTGTAAAACTTCATGATGAACCCGCACCGCTTGCGGCATCGACCTGCCGCGCGGTCGATGCCCACCTGATCGAGATCGTGCTGGAGCAGGGCAAATACCACCAGGTCAAACGCATGCTGGCTGCCGCCGGCAACCATTGCGTTGCGCTGCGGCGCACGCAGATAGGCGGATTAAGACTCGACCAGCTCGGGCTGGCGGAAGGCGAATGGTGCTATCTTGACGATGCGCAACTGGCATTGTTGAAGCCAGACTGATTCATTTGCGAAACCGTTTTGCGGGATTTTATTGAAGTGAGAGCCGGTCGTCCGGGGTAAAATCCGCCTTCATTCATAAAACCAATTGTCAATGTCTATTCAGTGGTTTCCCGGTCACATGACCTCGGCGCGCCGGAAAGCCGCCGAAACGATGGAGTTCACCGATGTGGTCATCGAGGTGCTGGATGCGCGCCTGCCCGAGGCAAGCTGCAATCCGATGATCACGGAACTGCGCCTGCACCGCCAGCGCCCCTGCCTGAAGATACTCAACAAGGCCGATCTTGCCGATCCGGAAGTCACCAGGGCCTGGCTGAACCATTTCAACAGGCAGCCGGGTGTCAAGGCTGTCGCGCTGAGCTGCAAGAATGCAAACGACGCCGCACGGGTGCCTAACCTGTGCCAGCCGCTCGCGCCGCATCGCGACAGCACGCACAAGCCGTTGCGCATGATGATCATGGGCATTCCCAATGTCGGCAAATCCACGCTGATGAACATGCTGCTGAAGCGCCGCGTCGCCAGCGTCGGTGACGAACCCGCGGTAACCAAGTCGCAGCAGAGCCACAAGCTGAACGATCATATGACCGTGACTGATTCTCCCGGCCTGCTGTGGCCCAAGATCGAAAACCCGGAAGACGGACTGATGCTCGCCACGATACACGCGATCGGCCGCAATGCCGTCAACGAAGAAGAGGTCGCCGAATTTCTCGCCGCCACACTGCTCGCGCGTTATCCCGGCCTGCTTGCTGCCCGGTTCGGGTTTGCCGAGGCCGGCATGGACGGCGTGGACGTAATCGAAGCCATTGCGCGAAAACGCGGTTGCCTGCAGAAAGGTCGGGGTGGAGAACCGGATCTGGAAAAAGCGGCGATGATATTGCTGACCGAATATCGCAGCGGCAAACTGGGCCGCATCAGCCTGGAAGTGCCCGGCACGCAGACTGCCCACCTTGCCGGGGAGCAGCCGGATTGAATTCATGGTTCGGTGCTGCGTCGGGCAGGCCGCGAGGAGTCACAAAACACAAGGCCAGCATCGAGCTGGCCTTGTCGTCTCAGGGATTGCAAATGATGCGGGCGCGTTTCTCAGTCGCCGCGATCATCGTCACCCCGGTCACCGCGATCACCGCGATCACCGCGATCCCTGCCCGGGTATCCCTCGTCCCTGCGGTCATGGCCGCGGTCGCCGTCACGGTATTCATCGCGATGGCGGTCGCGGGGCTGGTAGCGGCCCTCTTTCACGAAGTAAACGGGACGATTGCAGGCGTGGTAGCGATGGCAATACTTAGACCAGTGCTTTGCGTGACCCGGAGGCACATGCAAATACATCGGCTCCGCCATTTGGTCGCGCGATCCGGGGGCGACTATCATCGGCCGGGTATTGATGACTGCTGGCGGGGGGGCATTGCCGAACTGTACCTGGCCATAGACACCCGGGCTGATTTCACCGCCTATACTCAGGTTGATGATCGGCGTTCCGGCACGGGCCGGCAGGCTGGCGAGCGCCAGCACGGCAAATATTGCAACTGATATTGTCTTCATGATTTTCCTTTCAGTATTGCAGGCAGTATAACGCGCGAACCGGGATTGCCGCTGACAAGTATGCGCCGGTGTTGCTCCGGCGCATGTTATCACTATCCGCCAGAACGGCATGATTCCGAGGCGATATTGGCGTTCAGTGCGTGAAGCGATCATGTCGATGTGCGGTAATGATTTTTACTGGCGTCGGGCGCGGTATATCATCGGAAAAAATCCACTGCCGCGTTGCAAAACGGAAGGCAGGTTTCGAACTTTTCAGGGTAAGCGACAAGGGGATGAGTTGACTTCGATCAATAGCGTGCTGGCTGCTTTCGCCATCATATTCGTCGACCTTATTGGTCGCGCCGGGCTGGACAAGGTGCTGGCGCTGGCGGGCGGACCAACCATGGTGGCACTCTGGGCACAACTGCAGTCGGTGGTTGAACTGGTCAGCGCAGTAACGATGGCAGGAGTGTTGCAGGGCCTGACGGTGCTCGTCGCGCAGGTGGACATGGTACGCGACGAGCGCTGTCTGTTGCGGAATGCACTCAGGCTGGGTCTGGGCACCTCGCTGGCCGTCGCGCTGCTGGTGGCGGTGGCTTCCCCGGAACTGGCGGTCTGGCTGACGCGCGGCAGGATCGAAACCGGACTGTTCGTGCTGGCGGCACTGGCCGGCTGCATCACGGTCATTCCAGCCACGCTCAACGCTTACTGGCTGGGCAAACACATGCAGCAACGCATGCTGATACTGGCATTGCTGGGCAGCATGATACTGCTGCTGGTTGCGGCGAGTGCATGGTTCGGCATTTCGCTGCGCGGTCTGATATGGACACAGACGCTGTTGCTGGCCGTGCTGGGTCTGGCAATCTGGCATTATCTGCAAAAACTCCGGCAACCTCGGGATGAACAAGGCAGGGAATATTACCGCAAGCTGGTGAAGTTCGTGCCGGTGGGCCTGGCCATCGGCATCATGAGCCCAGTGTCCATGCTGCTTGTGCGCAGCATACTGTCTGGTTCGATTTCATGGAATGACGTCGGATTCCTGCAGGCGTTGTGGCGATCCACCGAGTGGGTGACCGCCACCGCGGCGGGTGTGCTGTCGCTGATCTTTCTGCCGCGTTTCAGCAGCACTTACGGTTCGGCGCGATTCAGCCGCGAAATGCTGCGCGCCGGTTTGGTGGTGCTGATCCCGGCGGCTTTTTTCCTGCTGCTGATCTATCTCAACCAGCGTTTCATGCTGGCGCTTCTGTATGACACACGGTTTGTGGTGAGCAATCAGGCCGCCGCGCTGATCATGCTGGGCAGCTGGATACGCATCGCATCGTGGCTGTTCCTGTTCGGGCTGTTCTCAGCGCATCGCACCCGGTTGATCATGGCGGGGGAGATATTGTCGCTTCCGCTTTATGCGCTATTGCTGTGGCTGTTTGCCGACGGGATGACGCTGGAACGCACCGCCTGGCTGTATGTTGTCAGCTATCTGGTTTATCTGGCCTTCAATGCAGTCGCCCTCGTGTATTCATCACACAGAACGGCCATCGCCGCGATCGAGGCCGAGCCTGCATAACCCACGGCAAATCGCCCGTGCAAATTTGTGTACAATCTCGCTCGTCATGAAGTTTCGTGTGTCCTGGCGGCATGGCTGGCGAACGAAATACAAACTTCACCTGTGTGCGGTGAAATGAACGACAAGGAGCGAGAGATGGCAAAGCTTACAGGAACGGCGCAAGCGGTATGGATGGCGGCGATGATTGCCGTACTTGCGGGTTGCGGCGAAAGCGAGCAGGCAAAGCCGGCACCCAAGCCGCCACCGCCACCACCGCCGGTTCCGCATACTGTAGGCGGTTCGGTTGCAGGGCTGCCCGGCAGCGGACTGGTCCTTCAGCTCAACGGTTCGAACGACCTGCCGGTCAGCGCCAACGGAAAATTCAGCTTCCCCAGAACGCTGGCCAGGGGCAGCACCTATACCGTTTCAGTCAAGGCTTCGCCGTCCGCGCCGGTCAAACAGACCTGCAAGGTCGATAAGGGCTCCGGCAAAATGGTCAATGCGAACATCAGCAACGTCACGGTTACCTGTACCACCGTTACGTTTGCAGTCGGCGGAACCGTCGCCGGACTTGCCGGCAAGGGCAAGGGCAA
>Ga0316575_10000459_pt1 | contig 11682 bp, 8 predicted proteins | sample J5NA_FD_203072 | JGI IMG/M metagenome (GOLD analysis project Ga0316575, IMG submission 203072) | Rhizosphere microbial communities from salt marsh grasses in Alabama, United States - J5-7_050615r2r3 | ecosystem: Host-associated > Plants > Roots > Rhizosphere | place: USA: Alabama | collected...
TTGAGTTGTGGAGGTAAAGCAATGCAACTGATCACCAGCCCCGTTACACAGGGACCCCCTCTTTCGATTTCAGAATTGCGTAGATACGCCGCTCATAGCCGAAAAGCGACACGGCATCTCCGTATTTACCGACAATTGCCCTGTCCATCCAGCTGCACATGATTTCGATTTCCCTTTCGGTGAAGCAGATCAACCTGTCCTCACGGTCTTCAAGTTTATTAACAAGCGCCTGTTCCTGTTGACGGTAAGGATCGGATTCTTCATCATTCACCGTATACCGGTTCACGTATTCATGCCATGATAAAATGGCGGTAATGTCAAAATCGTAAAGGTTCAGTCTGACAATCATAATCTTGTGCGCCAATCTGTTCGGGTACACTTAGACATTCGTTTGATGCATGCAGATATTTCATGTTATTTGTCATTTCGCCCGGTTTCGTCTGAAAATCTGCTTGTCACTACTCCTGTAAACATACCTGTTTTCCGGAAACCGAAGTGTGATACACATCACAAATATGCACTTTTTTGCATAAAATATCAGGCGGGCTGGAAAGTAAGATACTATTCAGGTGTGAGTGCTTCGGAATAACCATAACAATCCTGGTTGTATTCACTCAACCGAAACGTTCCGTGGAATTCGTCAGGGACGGATCTACCGTTTCGTGCAGGATGGTTAATAAGCGTTTTGGAAGAAGCTGTTCAATTCGTCGATTCTGCAATATATCGACCCTTCGGGCCTTCCGGAAATAGAGAAATCGTAATTGCCGGCCCCTCCTGAAGCGCCGTAGGTGCGGCATGTTTATAGCAAAATAAGAAAGGAAAGAATCTTGAGGTCCATAGGGACCGGCATGTGGTTATTAACCGTTAAGACAACCTGTACAGCCGGGTCCCCGCCTTCGCGGGGATGACGGTTTCCTGTTAGTTGGCAATTCAGAAGAAAGGTTACTCACTCACAAAGGGGAAACTGCATTTTTCCCGCCACCGCAGTACTGCCAAGATCAGCTGGGGCTACGGTATCCGTCAGCTGGTGACCGAAAATGTCGGTAATGCGGAATACAAACGGTCCTGCCCCCAAACCGTCATCCTTGAGAAAAAAGTTATATGTGGTTCTCGGCAATTCGTTGAATACGCCGGTTTCGTCCTGATATTCAAATGTCAATACCGGATAGCGATGATTCCTGATCTGAATTGCGATCCACCAGGGGTTACTCCCCTCTTTAAAATGATAGACGACAGGCCCCGTCACCGGACAGGGAATAACTCTCCAGGTAATCGGCACCCGTCCTTTCTCCAGCGGCGAAATGAGAGAAAATGCAAGCGGGCTGAGATCGATGTGGCCCGGCCCGCACTCCGGACACTGGTCGACAATCCTTATTTCTATCGAACTGTCCGGACCGTCTATGGCAACGCAGGATCCGCAGGCATAGGAGTCATCATAATCCGTATGATTCATCGCACCGACCATCAGATCATCGGGGGTAGGAGGAAAACAGCAGTTACCGCCCCCATCGGCGAAATCGTAATACGTGGCAACCCCTGTATGCAGCGGCAATGAATCGGTACAGGCGACGGTACCTCTTGATTGGTCTTCCGGCCGGTCATCGGTACAGAAAAGTGCCGTCAGACAACCGATACAGCAAATGAACATCAGATATCTGCCGATCATTTCAATCCTTTCCTGAAGATTCTTCTGAAAGCAGCTTCCGAAAAAATAGAATGGTAACCGCATATATCTACCGGTTGAATTTCCATACTGCAGATGCAACCAGTGCCATGCCGCATAATGTCAAGAGATCCGGGGATTCTTCCGCCAGAAATATCCAGCTTAACGTCGCACCGAATACCGGGATCAGAAATTTCCACATGTTAAGTTCCGACACTTTGATGTTTTCATGCTGCAGCAGATAAAACCATATGGAAAATGCCGCAGCAGACAAAAAGGAAAGCCATCCCAGCAGGAAATAAAACCGTACCGGCAGACCAGTAACTTCCGGCTGTCCTTCCAGCGGCAATGATAGAAAAAAAAGCATCAATCCCCCGCAAAAGATCTGAACTGACGTAAGAAAGACCGGATGCAGATTCTTCTTTTCTTTTGATACCACGATATTCCCGAAGGTCGACACCACACTCCCGCACACCAGGAGGCAGATACCGGCAACATCCATTATTCCGCCTACCCTCCAGGGTTGAGTACCCAGAACCACAAAAACGATCCCGAATCCGGCCAGACCCATACAGATAACCTTGGTCTTGTGGAGTTTGTCATCACGGCAGGCAAAATGAGCAACGACGGCACTTACAATGGGCGAAGCACCGACAATAATGGATGCCACTGCACCACTGACCAGCGTCATCGCGAAATAAAAGAAACCATACAGTAAGAATGTCTGCAGAACGGCTACGGTGATAATCACCTTAAATGAATGGATGCTGATATCGCGTCTGTGTACCTTTCCCAACCAGAACGGTACCAGAATAAGACCGGAAAGCATGAACCGTATTCCGGCGAAAGAAAATGGCTTGCTGTGTGCCAGACCCACCTTTATCGCGACAAACGCAGTTGACCACAACACACAGGCGACAATCGCCCATACGGCTGCAGCGGCAGGTGCAATAGTGTTCTGTTTCAAATGAGTAATCCTGTTGATATTTTTCGGTAGTACTGCCCACCTCTGCGGAAGCTGATGTTTCCCTGCAGAATATACGTCGCGATCCGCATCCGCACTATGGTGAAAAATAAGCAGGGACATTACCGTGCCAGAGTAACTGACATTACCCTACTCCGTTTCTTTTACGCCCCCTCCCTGCCGGTTCCCCCGCGGGGGGCACCATTCCGGAAATCTTTTTTGTCACTTACTGCACCGTCCGACATTGACAGATTCGCGGGACGTCGCCCGGGCAATGCTCCCTCGATAGAGGTTCCGGGGTGTCACCGGGAATGGGATGAGTTTCAAATGAGGCTTCAGCAATAAAGCGCTGTGAAGAGGTCTGACCGACCGTTTCCTACTTCACGCAGCATGTTATTTCCGAATGAAACATCCCGGAGTCGTGCAGCCGCACAATATAGACACCGGCAGGAAGATCATTTGTCAGCCGGTTGATCATTGCGTCGAAAGAGCCGTGAACTGTATTCGACACTGAAACGGTTTTACACAACCGTCCGGAGAGTGAATAATAGCTCAGGGAGAGCGGATACATCCACCGTGCCGCATTAAAACGGTTTTCGAATACTGCAGCATCCCCCACCTTGACAATTTCGGATCCGAATACTTTGAATTCAAAGATGCTGACCCTGTCTGCATAATCCGTCTGAAGGATGGTGGAGATTTCACTGTTTGACACGGGAAGATCGGCAGAGAGCAGAGTGATCTTCATAAATCGTGCCGTAACGTTACTGGAGTCGACGACAGGTGAAACATTGTCACTGTTTTTCGAACGGTCCGCAAAGAGCTGCCACTTGTCTGATGTTTCTGCTGCTGCAAGATCTTTCGCATCAGATGAAAACAGATACTCTATACGATAGCGATAGGTACGCATGACAAGCTCAAAGGTGGTTTCACAACGGCCGATTTTATAATCACGTCCGAGATCAACAATCAGATATCCCGGCAGCTTGTCCGGAGCCCAGCGTGTGGCATTATTGCGATCGACCGCATACCGGCCTTTGTAAAAACGGGAGATCGATGCGAAGTTTTCGGAAATATTTCCCGATTTTCCTCCCTTGTAATCACTTTCACCTGACGCGACGACCTTCTTTCCGAATGCGAGTTCACCATCGTCCACAGCCCGGTGTCCGGCAACCAGTGATTCCAGTGCACCGCTGCCGGAATGCACACCCGTATTGGACTGAACACCGGGATGCAGGTCGTCTCCGTCAAAAATGAGCCGGTCAATGCAGGTCTGTCGCTTTACATCAATGTACTGATAGTGCTGCCGATGGTAACAGATATAGTAGTCATTTCCGTATCTGAGAATTGAATTATGCCCGGGCCCGAGAATACCGTCGCTGTTGTTCCGTTGCACGATGATGTTGTTACTCGCGGTAAAAGGACCGACGGGAGACGAAGCCCTTGCATAGCGTACATTATAATTCTGACAGGCACTGTTTGAGTACGTGATGTAATAGTTGTCTCCGCGTTTGAACATGCAGGAGCCCTCCAGATTGTTCGACAAACCGGCCAGGCGTTTGCAGCGGTATTTTACACCGTCACTCATGCGCGGATCGGTACCGTCGACCGTTGCCAGAAAGGTTTGCGGATCAAACGAGAGTCTGGCGATTCCCATATCACCCTGCTGTCCGAAAGTAAAGTACACCGTTTCTTCATCGATGAAAAACTGAGGATCGATCCAGTCTTTCGCGCCGGTCAGTTCTCCGGAAGAATACAGGGGCGATTGACCGGACACCGCATTGGTCCACGGGCCGTACGGTGTTGACGAGTAAGCGATATACGCGGCATTCCCGATGCAGTACATCAGATAATACCTGCCATTTGCAGGATGACGCATTGCAGACGGCGCCCATAACTGTCGTTTCGGCCAGAAGGAGGGAAGTACCAGAGGTCTGAACTTCCAATGGATGAAATCCGTGGAATAGGCGACCTGCGGATCGGCACTGTAGCTAATCCAGACGCCATCGGTAGTCGAATAGATGTAAAATGTGGCGGATGCGGAATCATACATGATCGACGGATCGGCAGTATACCCCGGAAGCAGAGGGTTTCCGTTATCCGGTGTATCCCATTCCGCATGGAGCGCAACGGTACCGAAAATAATAACAGCTGCACTTAGTAATTGGAACGTACTTGCCGCGAACATGTCTCCCCCATGATGCGTCATTATCAGGATGTATGATCCTGCATTATGCAGTCGAAACGTGGTACTATGCATGAAATATACGTTTTTTTGGGAGTTGGCGGAAGAAAGTGATTGCAGGATCCTTCTTAAGCGCCGTAGGTGCGGCATGTTTATAGCAACGCGAGAAAAAATAATCTCGAGGTCCGTAGGATCGGCATGTGGTTATAAACCGTAAACCTTGTTCAAAATAGAGATGGAACAGGAAACCTAAGCAACCATTGCTCTTATCCCCGGAGCCAATTAAATTATTGGTTAGTTACTGTTTATATGGAAGCAAACAAGAAATCCGTCATTCCGGCGAAGGCCGGAATCCAGAACGGATATAGTTCTGCGCAAGGTTATCCCCGCCTACGCGGGGATGACATTTTTCCGGTTCACATTTATTCTGAACAGATACCTCTAAGAGAGCTAACAAAACTTACGACTTTATGGCTTCATAAAATAAATTTGAGATCATTACCAGACTGGATAAATGAATTTAAAAACCTTCAAGAATTGGAGGCAGGATGGAACGAACTCACAGGCATTCCATCTTCCATTGCCCAGCTAAGTAATTTAGAAGCATTATTTTTATTTTCGAACAGTTTCATTAACCTCCCCCCCTCTCTCGCCCAACTTGAGCAATTGAATACACTCAATCTCGACGACAACCCCCTCAACCCCGCCCTCAAAAGTGCCTACGAAAAAGGACTACCGGAACTCAAAGCCTACCTTCGCAGCCTCGAAAAAAACGCCGAACCGCTCTACGAAGCCAAACTGGTAATCGTCGGTGAAGGCAACGTCGGCAAAACCACCCTGCTAAAGGCGCTCAAGGGTGACAAAGGCAAAGACGCCCCAAGAAAGGGACAGACCACCACCCACGGTGTGGAGATTGACATTCACGGCCTGCACCTGCCGCATCCTGAAAAGGACGACGTCACCATCCAGCTCAATGCCTGGGATTTCGGCGGACAGGACGTCTACCGCGTTACACACCAGTTCTTCTTCAGCCGCCGTTCGCTCTACCTGCTCGTATGGGAACCGCGCCTCGGCGTTCAGGCCTGCCAGGTAGAGGACTGGCTCAACATGATCCGCCTGCGGGTTGGTGAAGATGCACGTGTCATCATTGTTTCCACCCACTGTAAAACCGGGGAACGTATCGCACGCATCGACGAACCGGTGCTCCGGCAACAGTACGGCGACATGATCGCCGGCTTTCACGAAGTTGACAGCCTTGAACCCGATGACACCACCGGCGAAATGTGCGGCATTGTGGAACTGAAAAAAGTGATCGCCAAACATGCTGGCAGCCTCGAACAGATGGGCATGGGCTTCAACCGCAACTGGAAAGCGGCCCGCGATGAACTGATCGAAAGTAAAGAACCAAGGATTTCGTATACAAAGTTCAACGAGATCTGCGCCGGCCACGGTCTCTGCACGATTGACACCGACACTCTGGCGCATCTGATGCATGACCTCGGGTATATCGTCCATTACAGCGACGACGAGAAACTGCGCGATGACGTGGTGCTCAAACCCGAATGGCTGACCAAAGCCATCGGCTTCGTGCTGGAAGACCGCCTTACACAGGAAAAGGACGGTATTCTGAAAGACGACCGTCTTTATAACGTATGGCATGATCATCCCTTCAAGGACGAACCCCGGTACGATCAGAATGTGTATCCGTTCTTTCTGCGCCTTATGGAGAAGTACGATGTTTCGTACCGCCTGCTTGACGGCACCGCAAGTTTGGTTGCCCAGCATGTACCGCAGGTGCGCCCCGCACTGCCCTGGCTGCCCGAACAGGTGCATCCCGATACTCTGCGGCGCATCGCCATGATCTGCGCCATGGACGAAGACCCGCCCGGACTCGTGCCGTGGATGATTGTCCGCACCCATGATTACGCCGTTGAACAGAAGAATGAAACCGGCAGCATTCATCGTCTGCACTGGCAGAAAGGCATGTTCCTGAACCATTCACAGCATGGTGAAGCCATGCTCGAAAAACGGGGACGTGAGTTTCATGTTTACGTTCAGGCGGACTGGCCGGAATACTTCATGAACGTACTTCAGCATACGCTGCAGAAACTGATCACCGACAACTGGCCCGGACTTGAGGGACACTACCGTTTTACGGTTCCCTGTACCGAGATTAAAAACGGTCAACCGTGCAAAGGACGTTTCAACATTCACTCCCTGCGTCAGTTTCTGGCTGAGGGGGATACAAGTATCCGCTCTCAGGAGTGCGGTAAACGCCACTCCATCGCCGAGCTGCTGTTCGGATTTGAGGAACGGGATATCAGCGTTCAGATCCGGGAAATCAATGATCGGCTTGCGGGTCTTGACAGCCGTGTCGCCAATTATTTCATGTCATTGATGAATGCGATTGCCGACGAGGCAAAGAACGGGCCGCGCCTGTTTACTTTCCGTGAGCAGAAAACCAGCCTCCTGCAGAGAGACATTTTCTCCCGACCGATGGAACTGCAACTCTGGTGCGAAGCGGAAGGGTGCCAGCATCCCGTCGTCGAAGATGACAAAGGAGTCTACCTTATAAAGCAGCCGCGTGAATGGGTTGCAAAAATAGCGCCCTATGCCGGGTTCGCACTGCAACTGCTGAAAACCATCGCACCGATCGCCGGACCGGCCATCAATGCGTTCTTCGGTTCAAAAACGACCGAGACCTGGGGTATCAAGGATCAACTGGATCTGGCGAATGCCGTCATCGGTAAACTGCCCGCAGGAATGAAATCAACCGGCCATGCGCTTTCTTCAGGAGAAATCCTCAGCGAACCTGAGCGGTCGGGCATTCTTGCACTGCATGCGCTTCTGAAGGACCTTGACCCGACACATGCAAAACTGGGGCTTCACCGGGTCAGCACGTATACCGGTGATTACCGCTGGCTGTGCAGAAAGCACTACGAGGACTGGCAGCCGAAAATCCCCGATGTGCTGTAGACCGGCTTCAGGGTAAATGATTTAAGGTGTCGGAAAAGTATATTGTCACCGGATTTCATTACCCGGGTACCCGGAATCCTGAATTCTGTCTTCTGTCTTCTGAATCCTGAAGCAGTCCTGAAAACTCAAATAAAACAGGTAACGTCTATCACATCACTACTTTACAAGGTAAATCATCATGAAAGCAAGCATTGGTTTCAGTCTGGCAAAAGATTCCACCCGATGTGCCATTGAGATTGCAGAGCAGATCAGGACGACGTCCGTTGCTCCGGATAAAAATGATCTGCTCCTGGCATTCTGCAACTCGGGCATTCATTATACCGGTTTTTATACACAATTGCGTAAAGAGTTCGGAAACATAGCGATACTTGGCGGCGGTGTAATCGGTGTGATTACCAATAATCAATATGAGTACAGCAACCCCGTGGCAGGAGCGATGTTGATTCAGGGAAATGATTTCACCTTCCGTTACGGTTCAACAGGTGATTTTGATCAAAATGAAATTGAAACGGGGGAAAAACTGATAACTGCGATCGGACAGGACAAGGACGACAAGGCGTTGATGATATTCTTTGAATCAGCGGCCGTTGAAGCTGCCGACGGTCACCCCCCCGTTCTCAACCATTCCACATTGCTTTGCGACGGTATTTATAAGAAGATGCCCGAAACGACCCTGCTGACCGGTGCCGGTCTTGTGGGAGATTTAAGCTTCGGCAAATCATTTCAATTCTGCGGTGATGCAATTTGTAAAGACTCGGCACTGGGCCTCATGTTCGGCGGACCGATCAAGGCATTCAGTCAGATATTTCACGGGTGTACCCCCCTTGACGGCATCTATCACACCATTACGAAAGTCACCAATGGAATTATCGAGGAACTGGATGGAAAACCCGTTGTGCCGATGATAGACGACCTGTTTCAGGATAAAAACTGGCGAAACGAACACCCTTTAAAACTTTTAACGCTGGGTATCAACAAAGGTGAAAAATTCTGCGAATTTATTGAAACCAACTACGTTACCCGGCTTATCATCGGAATTTCTCCGGAAGAAAAAGGTATTATCCCCATTGAACCATTCTTTCATGAAGGTGATGAAATTCTGTTCATGTTGCGGGATAATAACAGGATGATTGAAACGGCGAGACAGGGCGCTCAGGCATTAATGGATACAATCTCATTCGAAAGTAAAAAACCTTATTTTGCTTTTTACATTAATTGTGCCGGCAGGGCAGCCAATAACTGCAACAGCTTAAACGAAGAAGCTATTGAAGTGCAAAATGTCTTGAACGAATACCATATCCCTCTTTTGGGAATTTATTCAGGCGTCGAGATTGCTCCGTACAACCATCGAAGCATTGGCCTCGACTGGACCGGTGTTTTGTTTGTGATAGCAGAGGAATAGTATGAATAAACTGTTTGAACGGATACTATTTGGCAGGAAGCTGTCACACCTGAAAGAACAACTGACCTACAAACAAAAGGAAGTGGACTATTACAAAAAGATCGCACAGGATACCGGTCAGAAAAGGCTGCTCGAAGTGTACCAGATGAATCAGTTGATCGAAGAGAAAAAAAATGCTGAAATTGAACGGGAAAAGGTCATTGAAGATCTAACGGCCGCACTCGACGAGGTTAAAACACTGCAGGGGCTAATACCGATATGCTCCTCATGTAAAAAAATCCGGGATGATACCGGATACTGGAATCAGATAGAACACTACATTCAGGAGCATTCTTCCGCAACATTCAGTCACGGCATTTGCCCTGAATGCAAAGAAAAACTGTATGGAAATGAGGAATGGTATAATAAACCTGCTTATCGGGACGAATACCCCGACAGATCCCCCGAACTCTGATCACCGCAGGAAACGGAAACACTGGTGACACTCCGCTTTCAGCTTCATGCCCTGTCATCCTCTTCACGCTTCCATGTATTTACCCTGAATGCAGTACTTCCCCTCCCCCATCTCAATTTCGGCTATTCCATGAACGTTCGATGATGGATATGTTTTCTGAAACATACGGTCATTAAGCATTCTTCCGTTTTTTTTTAAACTTTCTTTCCTATTTTCATACCTTTTTAAAAAATCATGTTACAATTACGATAACTCATCATAAAGACCGACGCGGTATACGACGACGGTGCAGAATGCATTGTAAGCCATATACTTAAGGAATAATACGAGTTTACGTCGCTTTTAAAACGAGTGGTTTGATGAGACAGAAACGGGAATTTCGCTTCGCTGCAACGTCAGAAGGACCTTTAAGATGAGTTTTAATAGCACTTTTTCCCGAGAATAGAGGTTACCCTTAATGAACTATCCACCGCAGGCACTATCAACATTACGAAGTCTCAAGGCAAAACCCCGGGACCCTGCACTTCAACGGAGTGCCGGTACACTATACTGGAATCTCATCGAAGAAAACATCTTCGGTTACCTTCGGGATAAAAAGGATATCGGAGAATTTCTGAAGCAGGAATATGATCTTATCAATTTTGGAATTTCACCGGTTGTACTTGAAGACGTCAAATCCATCAATGACAAAGTTCAGTCTGCTGTAAAAAAGGATGAAAACTGCAAAGTCTCTCTTGTCACCGACTGGATTGCCGAAATGTATGAGAAAATCAATTCAACCGATCGGCTTTCGCGTCTGGAGCATGATATAAAAATAGCAAAGCAGCAACTCACGCGCTGTGAACAGGAGATAAAGAGCAGCCGGCACCAAAGAAATGATATCCTGATAAAAGAACTGCGTGCCGATCCGGCATCCATCGAAATGGTTGATCACGCGGATGATCTGAATCGCGAAATTCTCAAGATAAAAAAAATGACATCCAAGGGGGTATTTGTACCGGTCGAAGAAAAACGAAAAAACTTTAAAATTCAACAGGAGTACGAGAAAATCAGGGACCGTGTCACACGCCTTGTCGGAATGGTCAGATCACTTGAATCAAGCGCCGCATTGAAACAGTGTACAGAAGATATTGATGAAAATCTGACCTGTGTACTTGCTGCCGAAGAAACCATTACACACCTTGATGAAGAAATCTCCAAAGTCCGGCAACAACAGCATGACCTTTCACCGCTTGAAATTGAAGCTGCGATGCGAAAAGAACTTGACTATATAAAAGACATTATCCGTTTGTCGGCCAAACGACTGCACCAGGAATGCAGTTTTTTCCTGAAGCCGGAAGACTCCTTCTGTACGGTCAATGAAGTGGATGACTGTTTCTCCCGGATAATGGAATTCGATCCTGAACTCGCACACAATCAACGGGCAATTTTTCTGGGCCTGCCGGGAATACTTCTTGTTCCGGGCAACGGAAGAGCTCTGTACGACTGGAAAAACAACCGGATTGTCGTACCGCTCTCAACACCTGACGGCAACCTTATGGCATCCATCGCTTCAGGATTTCTCGAATACCGGCTCGATGCGGACGAAGATAAAAAGCTGCTCACCTCATACAATAAACTTCCCCGACACAAGGATCTGAAATCACTCATTCGCCTGAAGGAAGAACTCACCAAAGACTACACCATCTGGATGACGTCCGAATACAAAGGATATAAAATACTTGCCAAAGAAGATCGTAAATGGTTCGAACAGGAGATTGCACCGCCTAAAAACGATATCGCGGTACCCCTGGAGTACCGGTCGTACATGATGAACAGTGACGAGTTTAGTGAAAAATGCAGCGCATTGGAAGCTGTTCTGAATGAGGGGCTCGAAGCAGCCCTTCCCGAAACGCTCTGGACGGCAAGTGTTCTTCTTTACCAGCAGGGAAAATACAATAAGGCCATGGAGGCACTCTCCGTACTCATTAAAAAACAACAGGAACACCTGATGGCATACTACAACATGGGATTCACCTGTCTTAAACTGATGCGCAAG
>Ga0316575_10000460_pt1 | contig 11668 bp, 7 predicted proteins | sample J5NA_FD_203072 | JGI IMG/M metagenome (GOLD analysis project Ga0316575, IMG submission 203072) | Rhizosphere microbial communities from salt marsh grasses in Alabama, United States - J5-7_050615r2r3 | ecosystem: Host-associated > Plants > Roots > Rhizosphere | place: USA: Alabama | collected...
GACCGTGTGGAGCGGACGCTTGAACAGTACAATCCGGAAAGCCGCGTCATCCGCTCGGAGGAGCGCATCGATGAGAACAAGAAGAATGCTCCTGACGGCGATAACCAGCGGGAACGGTCGCTTACCAATTACGAAATCGACAAGACGGTACAGCATGTCATTGCAGAGACCGGCAACATCAAACGGCTGACCATTTCGGTGGCTGTTGACGGACGCTATGAAACCGGCACCGACGGCAAGGCGACCTTTACCGCCCGTACTCCCGAAGAACTGCAGAACATCGAGGACATCGTCAAGAATACCGTCGGGTATGATCTAGCCCGGGGAGACCAGATTGCCGTTTCAAGCGTGAAATTCGACAATGAATTCCTGCGGCAGGAACAGGTCGAGATGCGCAATCGCGAAAAGTGGGATTTCTGGATATCCATCGCCAAGTATGTACTCGGATTCGCACTTGCGGTACTTTTCATCCTGTTCCTGCGGTCACTTGCCAAAACGGTTGCCGAATCCATGAACCCGCCGATTCCCGCACTTGAGCATCTCGGACTTGAAGAACCGGTCGTGGAGGAAATTCCCGAAGAGATGCGGCGCAGCAGCGAGATTCTCGAACGGGTCGAAATGCTCACCCGTGAAGAGCCGGTCAATATCGCCATGATCATCAAACAGTGGCTTGCCGAAGCGTCCGCCGCAAAACGTAAAAAATAACATAATTACTCAGGTATCCAGAATACAGGAGACAGAATTCAGAATCATTAAAGAACAGAACTTCGGCAATTCTCTGATTTTAATCAAACGATAAACTTTAAGCTGTAAGAGAATTAATTTTCACCACACGACTTGACCAGTCAATCCATTTTCTGACTTCAACATTCTGGATACTAAATTCTGACTACTGAATACCTGAATAGTAACAAAGTAACAGTACGAGAGTACACGGGTGCACTTACCGCTTGCATGTGCCGGGAGTGCACTGTATAATCGGTAACATACGGCAATGCAGAAGGTTACATCGCAATACACCGGTGATACAACAGCGTTGTTGCCGCAGCAGTGGTCGAATGCTGTACCGATGCGGTACACAGGGTGATTGACGGCAATCCAGGGGGAAGCGGATATGGCGGGCAAGAAAGACAAGGAAGATAAAAGCGGCGGTTTTTATCGGGAAAATTATCAGGCAAAAAAAGAAAAAGAGAAAAAACGGATAGACGTATCGGGAATTCCCGGTCCTACCAAAGCCGCCATCGTCATGGTGGCTCTCGGTTCCGACTCCTCATCGCAGATCTTCAAAAACCTTGACGAAAGTGAAGTGGAACGACTTTCCACCGAAATCGCACGTCTTGACAATGTCTCACAGGAAATCCGCGAAGCGGTGCTCGAGGAATTTCATACCATCGCCATGGCGCATCAGTATGTTACGCAGGGCGGCCTGGATTATGCCCGCGAAATTCTCGAATCGGCACTCGGCCCGCGCAAGGCGAAAGAGATTCTCGAAAAGGTTCAGCAGACCATCAGGACGACGGGTTTCAACCTGCTCGAAAACGTCGATCCGAAACAACTTGTCAACTTCATACAGAAGGAGCACCCGCAGACCATTGCACTGCTCCTGGCGCATATGGAACCGAAAAACGCCGCTCCGGTGATCTCGTCGCTTCCCCAGGAGCTGCAGGTGGATGTCGCCACCCGTATCGCCACCATGGAGAGCATTTCACCTGAAACGCTTGACCAGGTGGAAGAGGTACTCGTCAGTCAGATCAAATCCCTCTTCGGCGGTGACGTCTCCGAAATCGGAGGAATCAAGGCGGTTGCCGAAATGCTCAACAGTGTCGATCGCGGTGCAGAAAAGAACATCCTCGGGAATCTCGAACGGGAGAATCCCGAGCTCGCCACCGAGATCAAGAATCTCATGTTCGTTTTCGAGGATGTGCTGCTGCTTGACGACCGGTCGATGCAGCGTGTACTCAAGGAGATTGACACGAAGGATCTTTCGATGGCGCTCAAGGGCTCCTCGGAGGAACTGCAGGAAAAGTTCTTCCACAACATGTCGTCACGCGCTGCCGAGATGATCCGCGAAGATATGGAGTATATGGGACCGATACGTCTCAAAGATGTGGAAGAAGTGCAGCAGCGCATCGTTGATGTCATCCGACGGCTCGAAGAGGAAGGTGAGATCATTATCTCAGGCCGTGGCGGTGAAGAAGATATTGTCGTTTAACCGCAGGGAGCAGAGATATGACTTCACCGGAACATCTTCCCCCCGAACACCTTGCCTCGTTCATCGATCAGGTGCTCAAGACGAAAGACCCCGCAGCCGTCGGACTCAAGCGTATTCTCAAAAAACGGGAAGATGAAAAGAACGATTATCCTTTACGTAATGCAGCGCTGGAGGAATTTCATGTATCGGGTGGCGGTGCTAAAAAACTCAGCGCTGACGAACAGCATATTCTCGAACTTGAAAAAAAGGTGGCCGACCTGCAGGTCGAGCTGAAATTACAGGCCGAAAAAGCGAATTCAGCGATACAGGGCGCATATACAAAAGGCAAAAAAGAGGGGCGTGAGGGAGGGCGTGAAGACGGCCTTAAAACCGCCACCGAAGCATATGAGAAAAAGATCGACCAGATGCAGCAGCGGATTGAAGCCATGCTGCAGGAGCTTGAACGGTCAAAAAAACAGATGTTTCACAATACCGAACATCTGCTGCTGCAGCTCTGTATCGAGATGACGAAAAAAATCGTCCGCCGGGAAGTTACGGAACATAACGATACCATTCTTGCCGTCCTCAGACATGCGATGAGTTTCATCGGACTGCATGAGAAAATGGTGGTGCGGGTAGCACCGGGTGATCTTGAAGTGGTTTCGGGACGGAAGGATTTCTGGGCTCCGGTAGGTGAACGGCTTACCGACATTTCGATTGTGCCTGATGAACAGATTGAAGCCGGCGGCTGTATTCTCGAAACCAATTCAGGGGTCGTGGATGCCCGTCTCGGCGTACAGCTCAGTGAAATCGAGGAACTGATAAAGAGAACCTGGAACGATATTCATTCCGCCATCATTGCCGGAGAGGGTAATGCAGCTCCGGAAGAACTCCGTGAATCGGCAGCCCGGCAGGTGTCCCCTGCGGGGAAACCTCTTGAGGGAGCGTAGCGAAAAGGGACCTGCCGTATACTCATGTAACCATGGAAAGCCGTACCAGGAATGAAATGTAAAGAGACTCCCGTTATGATTGATGTCCGGAACAACCGTCCTGTTCAGGTGCGCCGGGTATGAACGCTGCATCACCGCTTTCGTTTTCCCCCTATCTGCGTGCATTGACACATGCTGAACCGGTCCGTGTTCACGGCAGGGTGACGGAAGTCATCGGGCTGCTTATCGAATCGACCGGGCCTGCCGCTTCGGTGGGGGACGTCTGCATAATCGAAAAAAACGGCAAAAATGTCGGATTGGCCGAAGTCGTCGGGTTCAAACGTGACCGTACGCTTCTCATGCCGCTCGGCAAGGTCGAGGGTATTCATCCCGGACTTACCGTTGTCGGAACCAAACGCCCGCTCTCGATCGGTGTAGGGGACAACCTGCTCGGCCGGGTACTTGACGGGCTGGGACGGCCCATTGACGGACGCGGTGTGGTGCAGACGGCGCGACACCGTTCGATCGAGAGTACGATTCCCAATCCGCTGCAGCGAAGGCGCATCACCGAACCGCTCGAAACCGGCATCAAGGCGATTGACGGCCTCGTGACGGTGGGGAAGGGGCAGCGCATGGGCATTTTCGCGGGCAGCGGTGTGGGAAAGAGCGTCCTGCTCGGGATGATGGCCCGGCACTGTTCCTCAAATGTCAATGTTATAGCGCTTATCGGGGAACGCGGAAGAGAAGTCCGGGAATTTCTCGAACGCGATCTCGGCGAGGAAGGGCTTGCGCGGTCGGTTGTGGTTGTTGCGACATCCGATCAGCCGGCACTCATCCGCATAAAGGGTGCGCTTATCGCGGCAACTATTGCCGAATATTTCAGGGACGAAGGACTCGATGTACTCTTTCTCGTCGATTCGGTAACCCGTCTTGCAACCGCACAGCGCGAGGTAGGGCTTACCATCGGAGAGCCGCCGGCAACCAAGGGGTATACCCCGTCGGTATTTTCGCTTCTGCCGCAGTTTCTCGAACGGGCGGGAACTTCCGACATCGGGTCGATTACCGGTCTGTTTACCGTTCTCGTGGAAGGTGACGACATGGATGAACCGATTGCCGACGCCGCACGCAGTATTCTTGACGGACATCTTGTGCTCTCGCGTCGGCTTGCACACCGCAATCACTACCCGGCAATCGACACCCTGCAGAGTGTCTCACGCTGCATGAACGATGTCGTTCCCCCTGAATATCTTGATTCGGTGACGCAGATCAAGGATCTCATGGCCACCTACCGCGAAAATGAAGACTTAATTCAGATCGGTGCGTATGCATCGGGGAGCAACCCCGCCGTGGATCACGCCATACGTCTTGAGGAGCCGGTCAGGTCGTTTCTTCGACAGAAACGTGAAGAGCATATTCCCATGGATGAGGTATGGAAGAGTCTTGAACTGCTGGCGAAAGGCAGCGGTACACAGCGATGAAACGGTTTACCTTTGAACTTGCCGCACTGCTTACGCTTCGCAGGCGTGAGGAAGAACGCGTGATGATGGAACTGGCGGACAAGAACCGCGAGATCATCGGCAAACAGCAGGAACTTGACGGAGTTACTGCCGATCTCAAAGCGTTGCAGGCATCCGAAAAAAAACGGCGTGACGGAAACGAAACGGTCCTTGAACTGCGTTACAGCGTGGCATACCGGTACAAACTCAAAGCCGATATGCTTGCACTGGGCAGAAGTATTCAGGATCTGTTGTCGGAGGCCGAAACAATCAGGGCACGTTTGACTAAAGCGACCCAGACACGAAAAGCCCTTGAAATGGTACGGGAGAAAAAACATGCCGCATGGAAGAAGGAAGCATCACGCCGGGAGCAGAACTTCATCGACGACGTGTCTCAACAGAGGTATATCGCCCGTGACAGGTAACCGGTTGCTCGGAGGACTTGTCACGGTCGTGGCGGTCCTGGCGGTACTTCCGGCATTCTCCGGTACGTCAACCCGTACGTCCTTTTCTCTTACCGATAACGGTATTGCCGATTCCAATCTCATCGCATCCGGGTCGGGGGTAGCACTCGGCGTAAAGTATACGGCCACCATAAAGCTCTTCGGAGATACCCTTCCCGGTACTCCCAACCGTACCATGTATCCCGATGTCTTCATGAAGGGTAAGGATACGGTTGACGTTTTTTTTATAGACACGTCCGCAAAACAGGTCAAGACTCAGCGGATTTTTCTCCTTGCGGGAGGTGTCGCTTCGGCCGGTCCACAGACCAAGGCGTTCGATCTGAAAAATATCGTCAGGTACCTTTACCTGCATGTTGACAAAGGAGCCAACGGGTATCTCGCTTCCTATATTCAGGACGCCGGCGGCAACAATTACATCGTAACGCTCAATAACGGCACGGCTTCCCTGCAGACCGACTCCTCGGGAACAAAACAGTGGATTTCCTCCACGCAGTGTCATCTTGCGCAGGACACGTTCCTGGTGATGAGCATCGTCGGTACCAAAAAGGTGACGATTCATAAAGTCTACTCACGGGGTTCGACACTGACGAAAACGGATTCCGTTCTTGTGGATACCGGTGCCTCACCGACCATTGTCAACGGTGCGCTTGCGGCCGACAGTGCGGGAGGGATACTGGCGGCGTATACGCGGGGACTGTTTGTCGGTGCGAAAACGCTTGACTACCAGTTTTTCGACCGTGATCTCACTCCCGGTCCGGCGGGAGTGCTTTCTCCGGCCATCGGAGAGAATGCGTTTTATTATTACGATGATGTTGCCGTGGTCTCATATGGAACGGGAAAATTCGCCCTTGCTTCGTGGGATCAGGACGGGGTGCTGCTGCATACAATTACCCGTTCGGGAAATACGGTTACCCACGATACCACGAGAATCATCAGTAAAACGGGAGTCAAATTCTGCACCATCGCGGCATCGAACCGGTTTCTGGTGGTCGCCTGTATGGGAGACGTCGACGGCAACGGGGTGCGCTGTGTCGAAGGCATCAGGTATATGCTTGTCAACGGCACTCCCGATTCGGCGAAAAGCATCTCGTTTTCAGATCCGTCAACGCCGGTCATCACCAGCGATTCGTCATACAGCAGTGCGATGAATGCTGCGGTGGATGACAGCGGCGCCATCGCCCTGGTCTGGAGAAACCAGTATAAAATCGCGGGATGCGTCTGGGCACACCGCACCATCCGCCATGCGAGGGGGTTCTATCGGTCCCCGGTCGATTCCCTGCGGTATGACAATGATTCGATACGGTTCAAACCCCTTGCCGCAGCGTTGAGTTCCACGCAATACTGGAATACCGAACCGTTTTTACGGGTGGGACCGACGGTTGCCGCCTGTACTTCCGCGGCGTGGTTCTCCTTTTCCGATACGTCGGTACTTTCTCAGCATCGCACGACCGACTGCTATTATCAGACAAAACTCTATATTGCACGCAAATCAGGCAGTGTCATCGATTCATTCGCAACGCCACGCCTTACCTCCTATACGGTCTCATGGAATGTCAAGCCCAAATTCACGGCAATAGACTCAGTGCGGACCCCGCTGTCATTCATCGCACCGTATCCGTCAGGATCGACGGTGAACGTCATTTCCCGCAGGGACAGCGTACTGGTGCATGCAGCGCTGCACGATGCGGACAACGGCGATGCGGTAACCGTCACGTCACTTCAGGCGTCAACGCCGGCAACGCAGACACTCGGCGGCGGCCCCGATTTCAGGGGCACTTTTTCGGTGCATCCGTTTGTTCGCTCCGATACCACCTATCTCTGCACGCTTACCGTACGCGACAACGCAAACTGGTACGGACTGCCGTCGGTGGTCCGCTGTCGTACGCGAAACAGTCCTCCCGTTCTGATGCTGTCGTATCGTCAGGCATACGGTCTGAGCGGCGGGCACGACTCGCTGTTGTTGACACACGATACAACGTGCATCGTTCAGCAGGAAGACACGGTCACCCTCATCTTTTCGGTGGCCGACAGCAATGACGCGGGGACGGTCGGGGCGATGATCCGCACGGTCGACGGTACCGACTCTGTCTATCATGACACCATCGGTGCCGGAATAACGGCACGCTTCACTATTGCAGCCGATACGATCATTCCGGTCGATACGGTCAGAATGCGGGTGCTTGCCGAGGATATCGATACGCTTACCGCTCTCGAAGTCAGCATGATCGTGAATCATCCGCCGGTAATCAGGGAAATTGCCTACGGTGACGATACACTACACGGTGGTGATACCGCAGCGGTCGTGCTTGACGACACTGCACGGTTTTACGTCATCGTGCATGATACCGACTGTACATTCGGCGATACGCTCGATTATCTGACGGTCACACCGTCACGGCGCGATTCGGTACATTCGCGACAGACAACGGAACGTCTGGCACTTGTTCCCGACGAAGGGGACACCGTCATGTCGGTTCGGGTGACCGACCGGTTCGGTCGTACCGACAGTTGCGTTCTGCACCTCTCGTATCCGTGGTTCGAAACCGGTTCACAGAACCCCGGCTATGCGGCCGCGCTGCAGTACTGCAGCGATTCGATTTCGCTGATTGACGGAAGTCCGGTCGGTGATACGGTAATCATACCGATACTGAACACCGGCCGCGATCCCCTGACGATCTCCGCCGTCATTTTATCCGATGTCAGAAGCAGATGGTATTCGCTGACATTTATCAGCGGCGGCGATACCGTAGCGATCGTTCCGGAGGACGGCGGTAGTACCGCTCCCATGGTTATTGAACCGCGGAATTCAATGCAGATACTTGTGTACGGTACCGCCCGGGAGCTGTCGGGAGATTCGCTGTTTCACGACACGGTTACCCTGGTGACAAATGATCCACGGCATCGTCGTGTGGCACTGCCGCTGCGGCTCGAATATAATGATCTTCCGCGGATCATTTCGATCACGTCCTATTTCGTTACCGATGCGCCATACCGCTCTTTTGCAAAAATAAAGCAGTATGTCTTTCCTCCGCACGCGAAAATCGCCCTTCTGTTTTCCGAACCGATGGATACTGTTTCGACACCTGGAGCCATTACCATTTACAGTATCAGGGACAGAAATTTCACCGGTATCATGCAGCCGCTTCCGCTCGAATGTGCCTGGCTGCAGAATAATACCGTGCTGCATATTTCACCGGTGTATGCGGCGACAAGTCCCTATTTCAAACTGAAACCTCCGGCAGGCCTGTTCATACCGACCGATTCGATCGCCATCCGGATAACCGACAGTCTGCGGGATGTGGCGACCACCCCTTCGGGACCGAATTACCTCGACATCAATCTTGATTACCGGCGCCAGAGGGGTGCGGATACCACCGTTACCCGGCAGGTCGACAGTATCATGTTTACCGTTGCGACGGTGACACCCGATCCGGGAGACCGTGGGTTCGCGCGCGACGGTTCGATTCGTCTGCTCTTCTCGTCGCCGTTTTATGCGGCCAGCGTCGATACCTCACGGGAAAACAACCGTTCGTTTACCGTCGTGTCAACGTATAACGGCGGTCGTTCCCTGGCGTTTTCGGCAATCGATATCGACAGTACGTCGGTAACGTTCAGGCTGCGTCAGGAACTCTTCTACCGGGACACTCTTGACTGTTACTATCACAGCCGCTGGGTGCGCGATTCTCTGGGATACGCAACCGACAACAATCGGGACGGTATCGACATCTCGATTTTCGATACTCTTTCACATGATGACGATCTGCAATGGGGATATCGTGTGCGAACGATCACGGTCGCTTCCACTGAACCCGAAAGTGCATCGGTGCTTACCGAAGTGTCTCCGAAGGTGGTCATTCATTTTGACGGCGCGATTCCGGCAGGAGCGATTGATACCGATACGTCCAAGAGCAATCGTTCATTCAGGATCGGTTCAGGAAGAACAGGGTATTCTTCGCTGCGCAGCATCGCGTATCTTCCCGACAGTACGGGAATCATTGTTCAACCGCGTCTTACCTTCTTCAGTAATGACAGCGTCTATTGCAGTTTTACCGGATTTACCGACCGGTACCGGTACGACACGTCCGAAAATGTACCTGTCGATTCAACGGATACGTTCGGAGGGCATTCATGGTTTTTCCGGTCGGGAGAGATCGGTTTCTACACCTATCCGAATCCCTACAAACCCGGGAGTGATCCGCGGCATTGCGGCGAGGACGGACCGTGCGGTATCTGGTTCAAGAACCTGCATACGCTCGGGAAGGATATAAGCGAGGTATCGATAGCCATCTATTCGATGAATGCCCATCCGGTATTTGACACACGAAAACAGGGCGTGAGAATTACCTTTGATGACCGGGGTACCGACAATCTCCCGCAGTGGAAATGGGATACGCGTAATGCACGCGGGGATGCGGTGGCGAGCGGCTTGTATCTCTATGCCGTTTTTGATGCCGATGATGCGGTTCTGACCAGGGGAAAACTGGTAATCGTCAGATAGCGGCTGATAACGGGCGGCCCGGGTATCGTTTACGAGGCGCGGCAGCGCAGGTCGCGTTCGCTCCAGAGGATTTCCTCAGACGTACACTGCGGTTCTTTTTTGTCTATTTCACGCTTTATCGCGATGAATTCGTCAATAGTATCAAGAAAGAGGTCGGCGATATCGGGGTCGAAATGCTTTTCCCGTTCCTCACGGATGATATCGCATGAAATATCGATAGGGTACGGGGTTTTGTACGGCCGGTACGACGTGAGGGCATCGAAGGTATCGGTGAGCGCGACGATTCGGGCCGCAAGGGGGATCTCGTCGCGCTTCAATCCGCTCGGGTATCCCGTTCCGTTCCACCACTCATGATGAAAATGCGCAATGACCTGTGCGGTCTGAAGCACGGTACCGCGCGTGTTTTCGAGAATCACGGCACCGATGGTGGTGTGTGATTTGACAATCTGAAATTCTTTTTCGGTAAGCATGCCCTTTTTGAGTATAATGCTGTCGGGAATGCCGATTTTACCGACGTCATGCATCGGTGAAGCATAGGCGATGTTGTCGATCTGCTGTTGTGAGAGTCCCATCTTCTGCGCCAGCAGCGTGCTGTACCTGCTCATCCGGGATATGTGGTTTCCGGTGTCCTTGTCCTTATACTCCGAAGCGAGTACAAGCCGGAAGATCGTATCGCGGTAGGCTTCCTGCAGCTCGCGGTGCGCCGTGCGCAGTTCACCGAGGGTCGTCCGGAGGTCTGATGCATATTTGACAAGCTGGTTGTTGACTTCCCTGAGTTCGCGTCGCTGCTCTCTCGAATGGACGAACAGTCTGCTCAGTTCACGGGAATAGGTTTTTGACTGGGTGGTGGCGACTTCAAGTTCGTTGTGCAGCTGTTCATTGCGCAACCGCTCGCTGCGATACAGCGCTTCGTAGTCGACGTGTTCGCCTGTTGTCAAATGATTATTGTCGGAAAATCTCATAGCGAAATTTCCAGAACTTCTTCCACTTTTGCAATAAGGTCGAGCGGACTGAACGGTTTGGTGAATATCTCCACCGCACCGGCGGCAAGACACTCATCCCTCCGGTCGCTTCTGGAACCGCTCAGGATGATGATCTCGCATTGTGCTGTTTCCGGATAGCTTTTTATCCGACGCATGGCTTCGACACCATCAATCCTGCCGGGCATGATGATGTCCATGATAATCAGGTCCGGAATGTGTGTACGTGCCATTTCGATTGCTTTGGCACCGTCAGGGGCTTCAAAAACAGTAAAATCGTTGGTGTCCAGTGTCGTAATGACGAGTTGCCGTATCTCCTTGCAATCGTCCACAATCAGAATTTTTTTCATATATGGTCATACCGTATTCTTGCTGATAAGGGTATCAGCGGTATTTCAACTGCTGCGATGCCAGGGTGTCTTCCCGTGAAAGCCGTATTACCGCATCGATTTTAGTGTATCACGCGGCGGGGACTATTTCAAGGTGAATTGGCGCCTCCTGACAATGCGGAAAGGGGGGGGGCGGCTGTATGTATAAGCCCGGTAATGAGTTCGATTTATCCTGAATCCGGAAAAAAATTAACGGAAAGCGGATCTTTTTGTACTCCCGGAAGGTTCCCGGGTACTCATCAGCCGGATACGGGTTCTGCTCTGAAACAGAAGAACCGGTTCTGGACCGGCGATGTGACTGTCTGTATGGAGGAAACCGGCATTACCTGCAACAGAGGAAGGCATGATACACCATCTCCTTCCCGATAATGGAGGGAGGTATTATTTTTTTGATTTTTTATTTATCCTGAAAATAGAAGTCAGAATTCAGAATCCAGAATTCAGAATAACGTCAACACCAATTCAAACATGCAGTTACTTTGACAAATTGTTTCATCACCAAACGGGTGAAAGGTCAAATTTCCGTAATTTCTTGATATACCGGATTCTGGCTCCTGAATTCTGAATTCAACTGAGAAACTTTAGTTTAAACACTCTGCGTACTATTCCAAGCAAGGGTCGTCGGGCGGTTACGGTCATGCACCGTTGTCTCAAGGCGACAATTATAGAGATGATACGCAGGACAACGGAGGAACGATGTCAGAACTGGCGGAATACGCAC
>Ga0316575_10000461_pt1 | contig 11643 bp, 7 predicted proteins | sample J5NA_FD_203072 | JGI IMG/M metagenome (GOLD analysis project Ga0316575, IMG submission 203072) | Rhizosphere microbial communities from salt marsh grasses in Alabama, United States - J5-7_050615r2r3 | ecosystem: Host-associated > Plants > Roots > Rhizosphere | place: USA: Alabama | collected...
TGGCACTGGCCATTCAGCCTCCGTTCAACCACTACTGGCCGCACACCGACTACTATTCCACCCTCGGCGAGGAGCGGGCGTGGAACGTCGACCCTGTGCGCTCGCTGATGCGGCCTGGCCTGCTGGTAGCCGGCGGTTCGGATAGCACGGTCACGCCGCTGGGTCCGCTTATCGGGGTGCACGCCGCCGTAAATCATTCGAACCCTGGCGAGCGGATCGGCGTCAGGGAGGCATTGGAGCTGTACACCATCAACGGTGCGCGCATCGCCTTTCAGGAGCAGGACAAGGGGTCCCTGGAGATTGGCAAGCTGGGCGACATTGTGGTGCTGGCAAACGATCCCTTTGGGGTCGAGCCCGACCAGATCAAAGACATCCCGGTCGAGATGACGATCGTGGGTGGACAGGTAGTGCATAGCCGGGCGTAGCCTACCAGCTTGCTGGGAAGGTGCGATACCGCTGCAGCATGCAGTTGCGTCAAAGAAGGGAGGTGATGTGAAGCATCGCATGACGTGACGAACAGGACGTTCGCACGTGAGCAGGTCAATTGCGAAAGCGTTTGGATGAATGAATGAGGAGGAGAACCATGCCTAGAGAAAAGGTTATCAAAGCGTTGGCGTTGGGTACGCTCTTTGTTCTGTTGGCCAGCAGCTTGATCGGCTGCGGCGCCACACCAGAGCCCACCCAACCACCCGAGCCGACGGACGTGGCAGCAGAGCCAACAAAAGCACCCGAACCAACCCAGGCTCCCGAGCCCACCGAAGCACCAGAGCCTACTGAGGCACCCGAGCCGACGGAGGCACCGCCACCAACCGAGCCCCCTCCACCGGAGCCGGAAGAGTCCAGCATCGTGATCGCCATCCCTGAAGATCCGGCGGGATTCAACCCCTACGTGAGCGACACCGGCTACGAGCAACTGCTGATGGAGCTGACCATGCTGGGCCTGACGGACCTCGACGCGGAAGGCAACCTGTTCCTGGAACTGGCTGCCGAGCTGCCCACAATCGAAAATGGTGGGGTGATCACCAACCCCGTGACCTGGGAAATGACCGTCACCTGGCAACTGCGCGACGACGTTTACTGGGCAGATGGCGAGCAGGTGACAGCCGACGATGTCATCTTTACCTGGGACGCGATATCGGACCCAGAGGGCGGGATCTGGGCGGAAGGGATCGACTATACCGAGGGTCTGGAGAAGGTCAGCGACCTTTCGTTCACGGTCCACTATTCCTACACCTATCCCAACTATGCCCTGCACTTTGGCGGCGAGAACTTTGTGGTATGGCCGGAGCATTATTGCGACGCCTCGCAGGGCTTTGTAGCCTGGGACTGCAATCGCGAGCCTCTGAGCAACGGTCCCTATCTTCTCGAGGATTGGCAGACCGGCGACTATATCAGCTTTGTTCGCAATCCCACCTACTTTGAAGAAGGAAAGCCGTACATCGACAACATCCTGGTCCGCATCGTGCCCGAGCGGGCTGTGATCAAGACGATGCTCGTCGAAGGGGATGCGGACGCCTACATGTGGCTGACACCGACCGAGATCGACGACCTGAAAGAGGAGGATCATATCGGGATCACCTTCAGCCCTACTACCCGTTGGGTGATGCGTCTTATTCCCAACCTGGCAGCCAGGGGATCGATCGACCCAGATGCAGACCCGCACCCCATCCTTTCGGATGTACGGGTGCGGAGGGCAATTCGTATGGCGATCGACGTCGACCTGCTGACGCAAGAGATCTTTCGCGGCTACAATGAGCCGGTGTGGACAGAGCTGTTCCGCCCGCCGTACGTCTGCGATATCCCGAGGCCCGAGTATAGCCCCGATGGAGCCGGAGACCTGCTGACCGAGGCGGGGTGGACCGACGAGGATGGCGACGGCATCCGCGAGTGCCACGGCTGTGAGACTGCCGAAGAAGGCTACGTCATGTCCATGGAAAACATGATCTACGCCGAGTATGGCGAAGAGCTGGAGCTGGCGCAGCAACTGGTCGCCGAGATGCTAGGAGAGATTGGCATCGACCTCCAGCTGAGCATCGTCGAGGGCCCGGTCCTGTGGGCGGACTATGAAAGCGGCGGCATCGAGCAAAACGGTGACTTTGACCTCAATATGTGGGACGATGGCTATCCTGGCCTCGACCCGACAGACCACCTGTGGGCCTACTACTACTCCGCGGCGGCGGAACCGGACTATGGTTGGAACGTGGGCCGCTGGTACAACGCGGACTTTGACGCCTTGCTGGATGAGGCCTACGTGCTCGACGAGGAGTATCGCCAGGAGCTCTTTTGCCAGATGGCCGATATCCTGGAAGAGGAACTCCCGCAGATCCTTCTCTGGAGCGAGGTGGACGCGGACGCGTATGCCACGCGCCTCGAGGGGGTGCAGGCCACGGTCAACGACATCATGACGTGGAATGTGGCCGACTGGAAGGTCAACGAGTAGCGCAGCGGCTGGAAATCGGGTAGATGGGGGTGGGGGCTGACGTGCGCCCCTGCCCCCAATCTGCCGCCTTCTCGCCGAAGGAAGCGACATGGGACGGTACATTGTTCGACGGCTGTTGCAGGCCATACCGATGCTCTTCCTGCTCAGCCTCGTATTGTTCGTGCTGGTCAACATCGCCCCCGGCGGCCCCTTGGCGGGCCACGGGCGCTCGCGGCGGCCCGATCCGGAAAAGGCCGAGATCCTCAAGCGGCAGTTCGGGTTGGACCAACCGCTGCCTATTCAGTACGTGGTGTGGCTGATCGGCAACGACTGGATGAAGGTGGACGCGGACGGCGACGGGATCAAGGAGAGCAACGGCACGCGCCGTGGCATCCTGCGCGGGGACTTTGGCTTTTCGTTCAAAACCCGCCAGCCGGTGCTGGACGAAATCCTGGGCCGGCTGGGCAACACGGTCTACTTGATGACAGCCACGCTCCTCATCGTCGCCATCATTGCCATTCCTGTGGGCATCATTTCTGCGATCAAGCAGTATTCCTTTTTTGACATCGGTGTGACGACCCTATCGTTTATGGGACAGGCGATACCCGAGTTCTGGCTGGGCATGATCCTGATCCTTGTTTTCTACGTCTGGCTCAAGAATCCTGCCACCGGGGAGCCGTTGCTGCCGCCAGGGGGTATGAAATCCCTGGACACAGGATTCAATCTCTGGGATCGGATCCAGCACCTGATACTGCCGGTTACCATGGGGGCCGTTGGCTGGGTAGCCTGGTATTCGCGGTTCCTGCGGTCTGGCATGCTGGATGTGATCCACCAAGACTATATCCGCACCGCACGGGCCAAGGGCCTGTCGGAACGCGTGGTGATGCTGAGACACGCGCTCAAGAACGCCTTTATTCCCCTGGTGACGATCTTGGCGCTGGACATTCCCTACATCTTTGCCGGTTCGCTCTACGTGGAACTGATATTCTCCTGGCCCGGCATGGGGAGACTCTACTACCAGGCAGCGACCGGGCGCGACTATCCGGTGTTGATGGCGATCCTAATCTTTGCCTCGATGTTTACCGTGTTCGCGAACCTATTGGCCGACGTTGCCTATGGCTATCTCGATCCCAGAATCCGTTTTGAGTAGCGAGCGATGCGATGGATGAAAGCCCGACGACGTTGAACAACACCGCGCAATTGGAATGGGCAGCTCACGGAAGGGCCCATGAGACCATGCTCACCATGGTCTGGAAACGGTTCCGCCGCCACCCGGGCGCAATCGCGGGATTGATCATCCTGGGCATCATCATCCTGGGCGTGATACTCGCCCCGCTGTCGCCGTACGATCCAGAGGCCTCTGACATCCGCAACCGGTTTCAGCCACCGAGCCTTCAGCATCCCTTCGGCACCGATGCCCTGGGCCGGGACCTGCTCACGCGATGCCTGTACGGTGGTCGCGTTTCGCTGACGGTCGGGTTCCTGGTGGTGCTGATAACCCTGGCGGTGGGTATACCGGTTGGAGCCGTGGCGGGGTTCAGCGGCGGGTGGATCGACAATGTGCTGATGCGCATCACCGACGCGGCGCTGTCGATGCCCTCGCTCATGGTCCTGATCCTGTTGAGCGCCATCCTGCGCGAGGTGGAGATCCCCTTCTTTGAGAGAAACAACGTCCTGACGATCGCTTTGGTCATCGGCGCACTTTCGTGGATGACCGTGGCACGCCTGGTGCGAGCCAGCTTTCTCGCCATCAAGGAGATGGAGTTCATCACGGCTGCCCGTTGCCTGGGGACGCCGAGGCTGCGCCTCATGGGACGCCACATCCTGCCCAACGCGGTCGGGCCGATCATCGTCGAAGCTACCCTGGAGATGGGCTGGGCGATCATGGAGGAAGCGGGGCTTTCCTTCCTGGGCTTTGGCATCCAACCGCCCACGCCAAGCTGGGGCAACCTGTTGGAGAGTGCCTGGGAACATATGGCCAAATATCCCTGGCTGGCCATCTTTCCCGGCCTGATGATCTTTTTTACGATCATCGCGATCAACTACATAGGCGATGGCCTGCGCGATGCCTTTGATCCACACAAGGTGCTGCAAAGAGCCGGGGAAGTGTAGCGCGCGAAACCCGGTGGCAAGCTTTCCGGGTGCAAAATCCTCGAAAAGGAGCATGAGAATATGACGGTCGAGCGTCCAGAGATCGAGCCGATACGGCCCGCGTACAAGATCAAGTTCCTCAGCAATGAGCAATTGGACGAAATGCAGTGTGCCACACTGGGGATACTGGAGGATGTGGGCGTCAAGTTTCCCTCCGAAAAGGCGCTGTCGATCTTGGCCGATCACGGCGCCCAGGTGGACCACAAGAGCCAGATCGTCAAGATCCCGAGGGACCTGGTCTTTAAGGCCTTGTCCACCGTGCCACGTTACTTTCACGTCGGGGCGCGCGATCCGGCATGCGACTTTGACCTGCAGGATGGGTCCACCTACTTTACCACCGACGGATGCGGGGTGGAGACGGTCGATCTGGAGACGCGCGAGCGGCGCCCCTCCAGCAAGGCCGATGTTGGACGGATGGCCCACGTCTGCGACTATCTTTCGTCCATCGCCTTCTACTGGCCCATGGTCAGCGCCCAGGATTTCGGCAAGACCGCGCCCCTGCACGAGCTGGACGCTTCATGGAACAACACCGTCAAGCACGTGCAGAGCGAGACGCTGATGGGGGAAAAGCCCGCCCGGTACGCCATCGAGATGGGGACGGTGATTGCCGGGAGCCTCGAGGAGCTGAGCCGCCGTCCCGTCTTCTCGCTAGTCCTGTGCACGATTGCCCCGCTGATCCAGGACAAGGAAGGGATCGAAGGGGCGCTGGCACTGGCGGAGGCAGGCATTCCGGTCGCCTTCCTGGCTATGCCGACCATGGGAACCACGGCACCTGCCACCCTGGCGGGAGCGCTCGTGGTAGGCGACGCCGAGGTCGTCAGCGGGACGGTCCTGCTGCAACTCGCCTGCCCCGGCGCGCCGGTGTCCCACTCGATCATGCAGGGCTGGGCAGATCCTCGCTCCGGCAACTATGTGCCCTACCCGGTGAATGCCATGTGCCGATTCGCGCCGGTGGAAATGGCACACAACTGGGGAATGCCTTCGTTCGGTGGCGCCTTTGGCACCGAGAGTGAGGAGCCAGGCACCTGGCAGGCGGCTGCCGACGTAGCGCTCGATCCCCTATTGATCAGTCTGGCAGGGGTGGAGTGGGTGACCGGCATGGGTCTCAATCGTAGCTTTACGCTGCTGCATCCCGAAGCGATCCTCTTTGACGATGAGCTGTACCACCGGGCCAGGTATGCCCTCATGAAGATGGACGTCAGCGACGAGACATTGGCACTCGACGTGATCCAGACGGTGGGACCGGGCGGGCACTATCTGGGACAGAAACACACGCGCAAGTACATGCGCACCGCGATGGTGCCCGGGCTTGGACACCAGATGGGCCCGGACGGCAAGTACCGCGATCCGCTGGAGGTGGCCCGCGAGCGCGTGCGATGGATTCTCGAAACCTACCAACCCGAACCGCTGGAGGAAGCCAAAAAAGCTGAGCTGGCCCGCATACTGGCTGCCGCCGATAAGGAACTGGGGTAGCCAGCTACCGGAAGGGTGAGATGCGATGTCCCTATCGCTGAGACCGATCCTGGCTCGCCAGGACATAGAACGGATTCACGAGCACAGCCTGGACCTGCTGGAGCGAGTCGGGATCGACTATAACACAGCCCGCGCGCTGGAGGTCCTGGAGCAGGCAGGCTGCCCGGTAGATTATGAACGAACGTGGGCCAGCTTGCCGCGCGACCTGGTCGAGTGGGCGCTGGAGCAAGCGCCGCGCGTCGTGCGCCTTGGCGCACGGGATCCGGCCCGCGACGTGGTGCTCGACGGCCGACGGCCACACCACACCACCGACAGCCAGGGCACCCGGGCCATAGACCTGGAGACGGGCGAGCGGCACGATTCCACCGCCGAGGATCTCCGCCGGGGGTTGCTCTTTGCCGATGCGCTGGACCAGATCGAGATCGTCAACGTGATGGTCGCAGCCAGCGACGTGCCAGCCCATTTGCGCATGGTCTACCACTTTGCCCAGGCTTTCATCCAGACCAGCAAGCACGTGCGCAGCGGCATCCTCAACGCGCAGGAAGTGCCGTTCATCGTCGAACTGGCGAGGACTGCCGCTGGCGATGGCAGCTTCCGGCCTACCTTTTCGGTGGTGGATTGCACCATCTCGCCGCTCATGCACGACGGCCCGATGACGGAGGCTTGCATCGAGCTGGCGAAACTCCGGGTGCCGATTATGGTCTATCCCATGCCATTGGCGGGCGGCACCTCACCGGTGACCCCTGGCGGCACGGCCCTGCTGCACAACGTCGAGTTCCTCAGCGGGCTTGTTCTCTTTCAGGTGGTCAATCCAGGGACGCCCATCATCTATGGCACCGGGGCCTCGCAACTGGACATGCTGACGGGGCGCTTTGGGGGCAGCGCCGACGGGCACGCGATGCGCCTGGCGCTCTGCGACCTGGCTCGCTTCTACAACCTGCCGGTCAACCTGTGGGGCATGTCCACCTCATCTGCCAAGATCGACGCCTTGTACGGGCACGAGGCTACAAGCTATGCCTTGCTGGCCTATCTGGCTGGCGTGGACGAGATCTATAGCATGGGGCTATTGGGGAGTGCCCAGATCCTATCGCTGGACAAGATGGTGCTCGATAACCACCTGGCCCGCCAGATCGCCGCCACGGCTCGACCACTTCTGGTGGACGAGGAACACCTGCAGGCCAGCCTGATCGAGCGGGTAGGCATCGGCGGGCACTACCTGGGCCAGCGCGAGACCCGCACCTTTACCCGTCGCGAATACGTGCCATCCTGGCCCGCGGCGGGCCGGGACCTGTTGGAGATGGTGCACGAAGAAGCGCTGGGAATCTTGCATCATCACCAACCACCTCGCCTGCCACCAGGGGCCAGGGAGCAGATCGAGACAATCTTGGCCGACGCGGACAGAACTCTGGCATGAGCCGAGGCGATCGATGAGTTCGAGGACGCCTGACATTATTCCCTTTCTCCCGACCTTGAAGAGCGAGCTGCTGACAGAGACCCAGCTCGAGACCCTGAAGGGCGGAACGCTACGCCTGCTGGACGAGGTAGGTGTGCACGTTCCGTCGCCCCGGGCGCTCGAGATCCTTTCCGAACACGGTGCCCGAGTCGATTGGGGGACTGAGATCGTGCGCATCCCTCCGGATCTGGTACAGCGGGCCATGTCGACCGCGCCGCGCTCCTTTGTCCTGGGCGGGCGCGAGGAGCGATTCGATCTGCGGCTAGATGGCACGCGGTCGTACCTGTCCACCGACGGGACGGGGGTGCACGTGGTCGATCTGGAAACGCGCCAGATGCGCCCTTCGCGCAAAGAGGACATTGCGATGATGGCGCGCGTGTGCGACGCGCTGCCGCTGATTGGCTTTTTCTGGCCTCCCGTCAGTGCGCAGGACTATGGCCTCACCGCGCCTCTGCACCAGTGCCACGCGGGGCTGGTCAACACACTCAAGCACGTGCGCGGCGGGATGACAGTGGTGCCACAGCTAGCGCCCTACGTCGTCGCGATGGCGACGGTTGTCGCCGGAAGCGCGGAGGCGCTACGGCAACGCCCACCGATCTGCGCCAACTTTTGCACGATCGCTCCGCTGGCCCACGATGGGCACAGCCTCGATGTGGCCCTGACCTACGCTGAGGCAGGCATACCGGTCAGCTTTATGGCGATGCCGACCATGGGCTCCACCGCACCGGCTACGCCTTTAGGCGCCCTGGTCCAGGGCGACGCGGAGGTCGTCAGCGGGATGGTGCTGGTGCAGCTGGCCTATCCCGGAGCGCCCGTCTTTCATTCGATCATCACTTCACTGATGGACCCGCGCAGCGGGGGCTACATTGGCGAGGTTCCTATCCCGGTGAGCTGGATGGCTACTCAACTAGCCCACGCCTGGCGCGTGCCCAGCCTGGGTGGGGGCGGCGTCGCCAGCGATGCGCCGGATATCGGCTGGCAGTCAGGCATGGAGGCCGGAATGGGCGCCGCCACGATCCCGCTGTATGGCGGCGAGATCTGCGGTTACCTGGGCTTGGTGGGCAGCTCGATGGTTCTCTATCCCGAACAGGTGATCCTCGACCATGAGATCTGCCAGAACGCCTACGACCTGTTTCAGCCGTTTGAATTCAATGAGGCGGACATGGCCCTGGACGTGATCGCCGACGTGGGACCGCGCAGCCACTTCTTGCGGCAGAAGCACACGCGCAAGCGGATCCGAGATTTCCGGCTGTCGCGGCTGCTGCGGCAGATGGGGCCAGATGGCAACTGGCGCGATCCGCGCGAGATGGCCCGGGAGGAATTCAAGCGTATCCACGAGACGCACCAACCAGAGCCCTTACCCGGCGAGGTGCTGGCCGAGCTGGATCGCATTCTGGATGCAGCCGAAGGCGAGGCAGAGCGGATCGAGTAGGAAGCAGGGTGAGGGGCCACCGTGAGGGAGAGAAACAGATGGCGGAGCAATTGAGCCCAACCCAGGCACAGGTTGTGGTCGTGGGCGGCGGCGTGATCGGCTGCAGCGTGGCCTACCATCTGACCAAACTGGGCTGGCGAGACGTCGTGCTTCTGGAGCGCACGCAATTGACGGCGGGAACCACCTGGCACGCAGCGGGCCTGATCGTCAGTGGGTTCTCGACCGAGACCGATACCTACATCGCCAAGTATACCCGCGACCTATACGAAAGACTGGGGGAGGAAACGGGCCAGGATACGGGGTTCAAAGCGGTGGGCTATATGCAGATCGCCAGCAATCCGGAGCGATTGGAGAGCCTCCGCCGCCGGGCCGATTACTGCCGCGGGCACGGCGTCTCCACGGAGGAAATCTCGGCTGCTGAGATCAAACGGATGTGGCCCCTGTTCGACACCAGCGACATCCTGGCTGGCTTTTACACCGCCGAAGATGGGCGCACGAATCCGGTTGATACTACGATGGCCCTGGCAAAAGGGGCCAAGATGGGGGGCGCGCGAATTCTGGAGGGGACCAAGGTCACCGGCATTACCCAGGCTCGAGGGCGAGTGACGGGCGTCACCACCGACAAGGGCAAGATCGATGCGGAATATGTGGTCAACTGCGGCGGGATGTGGGCGCGGGAGCTGGGCAAAATAGCAGGCGTCCACGTACCGTTGCACGCCGCCGAGCACTACTACTTGATCACCGAGCCGATAGAGGGCATGCAGCAGGACATGCCCGTCGTCGAGGACCCCGACCTGTTTGCGTACTATCGGGACGAGATGGGCGGGCTGATGTTGGGCCTGTTTGAGCCGGTCGCCAAGCCCTGGGGCATGGACAGGCCTGGAGGGTTGGGAGGCATCCCCGAGGATTTCAGCTTTGGCGAGATCGCGCCGGATTGGGATCGCATGACGCCCCACCTGGAACTGGCGATGAAACGGATCCCCATCGTCCAAGATGTCGGGATCCAAAAGTTCTTTTGCGGGCCGGAGAGTTTCACGCCCGATATGGGGCCCTTGATGGGCGAGGCGCCAGAGCTCAAGAACTATTACGTCGCCGCCGGGTTCAACTCGCTGGGCATCCTGTTTGGCGGCGGGGTCGGACAGGTCATGGCGCAGTGGATCGTGGACGGCCTGCCGCCGGTGGACGTCAGCGACATCCATATCGCCCGCTTGATGCCGTTCCAGAACACCCCCCGCTATCTGCACGACCGGACGGTGGAACTGCTCGGCTGGCAGTATATCAGCTGGCCCAACTTGCAGGCGGAGACGGCGCGCAATGTTCGCCGCTCGGCGATGCACGACCGGATGGCTGCTGCAGGGGCGTACTTTGGCCAGTCGGTCGGGTGGGAGTATCCGGATTGGTTCGCGCCGGAGGGGATTGAGCCCAAGGTCGAGTACTCGTGGGGGCGGCAGAACTGGTTCGAGTATGCCGCCGAGGAGCACCGCGCGGCCCGGGAAGATGCCGTCTTGATGGATTTGACCCACATGTCCAAACTGCTCGTCCAGGGCCGGGATGCAGAAAAGGTCCTCAACCGCATCTGCGCCAACAACGTGGCTGTGCCGGTGGGGCGCATTGTCTACACCCAGTGGTTGAATGAACGCGGTTCCATCGAGGCCGACCTGACGGTGACCCGCCTGGCAGAAGACTGCTACTTATTGGTCCTGGTCGACTCGATCCACCGCCACGTCGTACGCTGGCTGGAGAAGCACATCCCACCAGAGGCGCACGCCGTCGTCACCGACGTCACTTCAGGCTACAACATCATCAACGTCCAGGGTCCGAAATCTCGCCAGATTGTCAGCGGACTGACGACGGCGGACCTGTCGAACGGGGCGTTTCCCTATCTCACCATGCAAGAGATCGATATCGGCTACGCGCTGGTCAAGGCGCTCCGGATCACGTACGTGGGCGAGCTGGGCTGGGAGCTATACGTGCCGACCGAGTTCACGCTCCACGTCTTTGATCTGCTGGTCGAAACGGGGCAGGATGTGGGACTCAAGCTCGCCGGGTTCCAGGCGCTGAACACGCTGCGGATCGAAAAGGCCTATCGCGACTATGGCTACGACATTGACAACACCGACACGCCGCTGGAGGTGGGCTTGGGCTTTGCCGTGGACTGGACCAAGCCCGAGGGCTTTATCGGGAGAGAGGCGCTCCTGCGCAGATGGGAAAAGGGCGTACCAGGGCATCGTCTCGTCCAGTTCTTGCTGCAGGACCCGAACCCCCTGCTGTATGGCGGCGAGCCGATCTACCGGGATGGGGCGTTGGTCGGGTTCCTCCGGTCTGGAGGATACGGGCACACGCTGGGCGGGGCGGTGGGCCTGGGCTCCATCGAGAATGAGCGAGGTGTGACCGTGGATTTCGTCAACGGCGGCACGTACGAGATCGCAGTAGCTGGCGTGCGCTATCCGGCAAACGCGTCTTTGCGCCCGATGTACGATCCAAGGGGCGAGCGGGTGCGCTCGTGAAGCGAGGGTGAGGTCGCGTATGGCAGACACACCGGCCCAAGCGGGATTCTCTATGCCGGCCGAATGGGAACCGCACGAGGGCACCTGGCTGCAATGGCCGCACGATGATACCTACCCAGGCCATCAGATGCGGCTGGAGCATCTGTGGCTGGCGATGGCGCAGACCCTGCACGAACACGAGAGGGTGCACATCATCGTTCCGGACGAG
>Ga0316575_10000462_pt1 | contig 11643 bp, 10 predicted proteins | sample J5NA_FD_203072 | JGI IMG/M metagenome (GOLD analysis project Ga0316575, IMG submission 203072) | Rhizosphere microbial communities from salt marsh grasses in Alabama, United States - J5-7_050615r2r3 | ecosystem: Host-associated > Plants > Roots > Rhizosphere | place: USA: Alabama | collected...
CCGGCGTTGCGGTACCGGTCGGAGCACAGCAGCTCATTACCGGTAATGCGACAATAACGTTAACCGGTCCGGCATCGAAAGAGATGACACTAAAAGCACAGACAGAAGCAATCAAACAGCTCCGGATTGAACTTCTGCGCTGGATCAGCGAAGATGTCGAACTCACCATCGATACATCCAACGTTGTTCAGCGTAAAAGTTTTTCGATGTTTGTCGACTCCTGCAGAAGTATTGCCAAGAGCGAAACGAGCTTCAAGGGCAAAATGCTCACCCTTACCTATCTGCTTACCACCGACCAGGCCCGGCAGAAACTTCAGGAGTACAACTCAACCGTTGATTCACGTGCAATTCAAGGATGGCAGCGTCTTCAGTCAGCTGTAGCAGAAAATGATGTCAAGACAACCTATAATACCGGCATCAGTTCTCTTTTTTATGCACTTGCCCATCTCGGCCCGCCGATTCCGACTCCGGAAAGTGAAGGACGCGACCTCGCGGATGACATTCGTCGCCTGGTTCAACAGATATTTGACCGTATGCATGTTTCATCATCAGGAATGATACTTGAGGGAAAAACCGGCCTCGCCATTCAGAGTCCTCCGACCATCACCGTTCTTATCGACAGTACCCCTCTCCCTGATATTACCTTTGCAGGAAGTCTCCAGAACGGCGCCATCATGTTTTCAAGTACTACCGATGCAAACGGACAGATTCCCGTCAACACCTTCAAAATTCCCTTTGTTCCAAACGGCACGCTTCTCGAAGCCATTCCAAACGTCGCACCACAGCTCGGCATTACCGGTTTTGTCAATCCGACCCATTTCGGCATCAAGCTCAACGGACAGGTGCAGACCTTTATTTTCAAAATTTCAAAACCGGTGTATACGCTTGAATACAGCGCGACGTCGGCAAGCAACATCACCATGCCTCCCGAATTTTCAAATGCCGCACATGTTAAAAAATTCCTGCAGGATTCCTGCTATCTTCAGGAGGGCGGCGCAGGAACGAAAATCGACCTCGCCATCACCATCAACACTCAGGTATCAAGCTACACCTATGATGAAACCGAAGAACTCGGTATAAAGGTAACCTCCCAGATCACCGTCAAGGGGCTCCTGCTCGACCCGCAACGGACCAACACGCAGCAGTTCGTATTCGAAAAACGGTACGGCCGGTATCTCACCCCGCCGTACGGATTATATTTCTGGGAAGCAAACGGAAAACTGCGCGAGGCCATCAAGGCGACAATTGCGGGACTGTAGCAACAGGGTCCATTCTTACCAGCTCGTGGGACACTCACGCAAAACCGATGCATCGGGGAGTCGTACAAAATCGGGTGCCGCCCGCTTCGCACGCTCGTGCCACTGTTCTCCGGCAACAGAATCATGCATACAGTAGGATAATATCGCCTTACCTTCGAGTGAGCGCCAGTTGCGGAACCGGTACGGAGATCTCCCGAATGCTGCAAGAGAACTGTCGAGCAACTGTTGTGCGCCGTCAGCATCCCCCTCACTGAAAACCGCCATCGCTTTGTAGCTGTAAACGGTCCCGAGACTCAGCTCATCATCATTCCCCCGGAGATCACCAAGGAGAAGATCAGCACTTCGCCGTGCATCGGCAGTTTTTCCCGAAAGAAGCTGAAGGAGTACCCCCGCAATGCGGACCGTTACGGAATCCTGCGGAGCGCACTTCCCCGACACACTGTCAAAAAGGCGGTGTGCAGTATCCGTTTCACCGAGATATGCATAGGAAAGTGCAGAGTACACCGTGGCAACCGCAGCATCAGCCTCAGCACCGATGCGCAGCGAAAGATCGGCACTGCGACTGAAATAGCCGCATGAACTGTCGAACCTCATACACTCGTAAAGTATCCTGCCGATATTGAACTGATACCGCGCCTCAAGCGCAACGATATCATATCGTGCCGCTTCATTATATGCTTTTATGTAGAGACGCAGCGAAGCATAAAACTCACCATTCATGAACCGTTGTGCAGCCGCCTGACCCACGGTCTCCACCCCCCGGTCGGGAAGCGGCGGAGTACGCGGTGTACACCCGAGAAGCAGCACCCCCGCCATCAGGACGACATAGAGCACGCTCCGCATTTGTTCAGGGGGTTCCTTTCAGAAGCGGGTCATTGCGTTTACCGTCCATCTTCCGGTAGATCCAGCTCCGCTGAAGAGTACGCATCATGCGATCCGCCTCATCGATTTCACTGCGGACCTGATCGAGAAGCGGTTCCACATCGTCGGATGCATTCTTTACATTCTCAAGTATGACCGACACGTCGCCCAGCAGACTTCTCACGCCGGCGGCGGCAAATGAGAATGAATCGATAACGCCGCTGCCGCTGCGGCTCAGACCGGTGAGCTCCTTTACCAGTGTATCGACATTGCGCAGCGTCATCCCCACACTGCCGATGAGTCCGCTTACATCGGTGCCGATCCCCTCGATCATTCCTGCGATGGAATCTCCGGTCAGCAGCTGACCGGCAGTGCCCTTTCCCTGTGCAATACCGTCGATAACATTGCCGATGGTCTCCACCATGGCGGTTATCTGCTGGATGGTCTTATCAAATCTGAACGGCAGAATCGCCTGCAGCGTATCATTGTCGGTTACCATTGCGGTCTGTTCGCTTCCGCCGGTAAGCTCGATGATCCACTCGCCGACAACCGGGCTTTTCTGCTGTATACGCGCACGGGTATCCTTTTTAACCAGCTGCTGATACGACCGCGATACCTTAAACCTGATGCCGACCACCCCTTCACGGATGAGTTCCACTTTCTCCACATAGCCGATGGGCATTCCCGAAACCGACACCGGACTGCCTTTTGTTAACCCATACGCATTGTCGCCGGTAACACACAGATGACACCAGCCCTGCATGAACTCCGCCTTCATGAGGGTGTAGATGAGCAGTACCGGAATGACGATGGCGGGAATGAGAAGAAACAGCCCGGCGAAAAATGTCCGGTGTCTGCGGACAAAGGAGATTTTCTGCACGGTACCCGCTCCCGTCTGGTTCATACATCTACTCCTTCGTGAACAGGAGTCTCCCCGGAAGCTTCCGCCGGCAAGAGTCTGCCGCCATCGAGAAAATAACGTTGCGCATCCAGGGTTGAAAGCACAGGATCGTCATGACTGATGATGACTGCGGTTCTCGTCCGTACCCGGAGGGTCTGGAGAAGTACCGACGCAATGCCGTCGGACGTCTGCTGATCAATGCCGCTGAGCGGTTCGTCAAGAAGCAGCAGCTGCGGATCAGTGACAAGTGCACGTGCCAGTGCCGCACGCTTCTGCTGTCCGGCGGAAAGCGATTCGGGAAACATTCCGTCCACCCCGAAAAGCGCTACTTCCTCGAGCATGAGATGCACCCGTTTTACCACGTCCTTTTCGGGAAGAGCCCTGCCGGTGCGCAGCGGAAGCGCGATATTGTCAAACACCGAATAATTGGCTATCAGCGCATCCTGCTGAAACATATATCCTATTTTCTGTCGTTCGGCCATGAGTTTCTTGCGTGTGAAGGAGGCTACATCAGTGCCGTCCCAGAATACGGCTCCACGGTCGGGCTTCCGGAGCGCCGCCGCACATTCAAGCAGAATACTTTTACCACTGCCGCTGCGACCGTTGATAATGGCAGCCATGCCCCTGCCGACCGTAAAAGCGATTCCCCGCAACAGGGGGAATTTTCCCGCCTGCACCGTTACCGCTTCAAACGTTATACTACCGGGCATAAAAACCGGCCGTTACAATTATATTGATAATAATCGTAAAAGTCATCGATCCGACCACGGCTTTCATGGCTGCCTGTGGAACTGCACGGATAGTACTGACCATGAGCCCGCGGCGGCAGCTTACCACTGCGATCACCAGCCCGAAAAAAATCCCTTTCGAGCAGGAGAGAACGATGTCAACCCATGAAAGCGCATCGACAACTTTACTGATAAATATTCCGAAGGGAATCTGTACCGTCAGATTCGCGACGAGCAGTCCGCCCACGATGGCAATGATATCAAAGTAGCAGTTGAGACAGATCATCGAGACGGTCATTGCCGCAAGCGCCGGTACCACCACGAAATGAACCGGATCAATTCCCATTACTTCCAGGGCATCGATCTCGCGGTTGATCCGCATGGTACCGATATAGGCTGCAAGTGCGGCCCCGGAGCGACCGATCACCACCAGCGAGGTAAAAAACGGACCGATCTCCCGCACAACGGCCATAACAAGAATGTTGCCGAAATAGTCCGTTGCACCGATCTGCGGCATGGTTTTCATTGACTGAAGAACGATGGTCACTCCGCAGATGAGTGCAATGATTCCGACAAGCCAGAGCGCTTCAACTCCGGTATAGAGGATCTGACGTGACACCTGCGCCATGAACGAACCTCGCAAGGCCCTGCTCTGGAAGAGAGAGCCATGCAATGCACGAAGCAGCAATGCCGCAAGTTCCCGGCATTCGGAGACGGCACTGACAACCGTTTCTCCGGCCCCGTTCACGATGCGGACAATACTGTTCATGATCCACCTACTCCTCCACGGCACTGCGCCAGGCATCAAAGCTGTTCCAGAACCGTTCGCGCGAGGCATGCTGCATTACTGAATACACGACAGGTTCAGCATCCAGATGCAGGATCTTCTTCGCCTTTACCGTATTGGTCCGCGCTTCGGCCTTTGTCACCTTGTCAAGTTTCGTCAGCACCGGGAACACCGGTATCGAAAGTGTGGAAAGCCAGTCACGTGCTTCGAGATCAGCCTTGATTCCCGGATGGCGAATGTCGATAAGCCAGAGAATGCCGAGAAGTGTCGACCGTTTTTCACAATAATCACGGATCAGCTTCGACCATCGCTCTTTTTCGGTTCCCGAGGTTTTCGCATATCCGTATCCGGGCAGATCCACCCAGATCATGTCCTCGTCGATACGGTAGAAATTGGCAAGGGATGTTTTTCCCGGCGTGCGTGAGGTGCGGGCAAGCCCCTGACGCTCGAGAACATGGTTGATAAACGACGACTTGCCGACATTCGACCGGCCGAGGACAGCATACTCAGCAACGGAAACTCCGGGAAACTCGCGGGCGAATGCTGCAGAGACGATAAATTGCGGTTGCGGACGTTTCCGCACAGATTGTTGTGTCATAGTGTCCAGAGTATACTATTATACGCCACACCGGGCAACAGAATCTCCCCGCGCCGGACTGCGTTTTCCTCTGCGATCTCCTGTTGCGCAGGAACGGGTGGGGAGCTATTTTACTGAAACAGCAAACCTTTTCAAAAAAGGAGTTCCCGATGTCAGCACTGCAGCAGGCGATTAAAAAAGTGGTTGAACGCCAGGATCTTTCAGTGACGGAGGCTAAAGAGGCGTTCTTGGAAATCTGGAATGGGCAGGCCACCGATGCACAGATCGCCGCGTTCATAACCGCCTTGCGGATGAAAGGCGAGGTTGCCGATGAAATTACCGCTGCAGCAGCCGTGATGCGTGAAAATGCCCATCATATCGTTCCCGCGACAACGCAGTATCTCGTTGACACGTGCGGTACCGGCGGAGACGGTGCGGATACCTTCAATATTTCAACGGCAGCTGCGTTCGTAGCTTCCGGTGCCGGTGCACGGGTTGCAAAGCACGGCAATCGTAATGTGTCAAGCAAGTGCGGCAGTGCCGATGTACTCGAAGCGCTCGGTATCACCGTTACCGCAAGTCCCGAAATAATGAAACGGTGTCTTGACGATGCGGGAATCGCCTTCCTCTTCGCTCCCACATTGCATAAGGCGATGAAATATGCGATCGGCCCCCGGAGGGAGATCGCCATCAGAACAATTTTCAACATGCTCGGACCACTCACCAACCCTGCCGGTGCTCCATCACAGGTCCTCGGAGTATATGCTGCACATCTAACCGAAACTCTGGCAACAGCACTTAAAAACCTCGGATGTACCCATGCATATGTTGTTCACGGGCTCGACGGACTCGATGAATTAACCCTGTGCGGTGCAACAAAAGTATCCGAAGTAAAAAACGGAGCAATCAGTACCTATGCAGTTCAACCTGAGGATTTCGGGCTTGCCCGCGCCAAACACTCTGATCTTGCCGGAGGACTTCCCGCAGAGAACAGTGCAATCATCACTGCCGTTCTCAATGGTGAAAAAGGTCCGAAGCGCGATATCGTGGTCCTCAACGCCGCATTTGCCCTTGCCGCAGCAGGTATTGCGCTCTCTCCCGAAGAAGGTGTAACGCTGGCAGCCCATGCTATCGATACAGGTGCAGCACTCGATAAATTACATCGGCTGGTTGAATTGACCAGGGAGTAATCCGATCACATAAGACGTATATAATGATATATGCCCGGCGAAACAATCAACGATTTACACAAACGTATTTCATAGTGAGCGGTTTCACACCCCCGCATGCGTCTAATAATAACCTGCCGGCGCGGTGTATTTTTGCGGAACACTCCCAAGGAGAATAGTATGAAACAACTTTCACTGTTCGCAATCACTGCAGTACTGGGATTGCTATCCATCGGCTGTTATACCCAGTTCAAGCTTGTCGATCAGACACCTCCCCCTGCTGCTGCGGCACCGCAGGAAGAGTGGGTAGTTGATTCCGCAACCGGCGATACGGTAAAAGTAATCAAACAGACCGATACCATACAGGAAAATAACAGTCAGACCTGTGTATGGGAACGTGATCTGATGGGATACCCGTACCTGCGCTGCTACGATTCATTCTATCCCCGTGACTGGTTCTGGTATAATAACAGTCCGTGGTGGTATCGCAACGATCCTTACTGGTACGACTACAATCGCTGTCCCCGATATTACTTCTATGATCCGTCCTGCGGCTGCTGCAGGTATACCGGTACATCCTATTATGATGGGGGACATCGCTACCCGTCGTACCATCATGGCGGATCAGGTGAAACGAAATCAGGGCCTGCAATTCCCGGCGGATCGAGTATTCCACCGCGGACCCGGGGAATTCCGGATCCGCGAGGCAGCAAACCGGTGCCTTCGTCATCTGCACCACAGAGCAGCAGTGATCAGTCGAAAAGCGCATCAGCGTCGGATTCCGGCCGTCAGTCCGGGCAACTGATTCTGAATCCTGAAGAGAACCGCCAACCGCGGATTGTCAATCAGCGAAGGGTAGGAGTACCCGGCGCCGGCGCACAGAGTGTTCCTGCGGCAGCACCATCCGCTCCTCCTCCGTCGGCGTCCGCACCGCCTCCGCCTAAGACATCTGCACCGGCATCAGGGGAAAGCGGTGCGAAACAGTCGGACAGCGGTTCTTCATCCGGTAATCAAAACACACAGCAGCAGGAATCGAAACCGCATCAACGTCACAATCCGAGGAGCTGGTAATGAAACACACAGTCTTTTTTACCGTATGTATCGTGGGCGCGCTGTCACATGTTTACGGACAATATGACGCAGGTACCGGTACCCGGGCGGCGGCGATGTCAAACAATCACACTGCCCTGCAATCGGGAGTCCCCGACCTCTACTGGAATCCCGGAGCTCTGGCATTTTCGGTGACACGCGAGTTCCAGGTATCGCTCTACGGACACAGTCTCAACAGTAATTCCACTTTTTTCGGTACCAAAGAATATGACAACATCCAGAGATTCAGGCTTGCCAATGCGGGATTCTCCTACGCTCTTCCGGCAAGCAGAGGGGGAATGAGCATCGCAGGATCGTACAGCAATCCGATCATTCTTGATGATGCGTTCAATTTCTCGGGTTCCTATATCAGTAACGATTCTCTGGTGCACATCAATGACCGCATGTATCACATCATGGGAAATCTTGACTTCTGGACGCTGGGATTCGGTATTCAGGTAGCGCCCAACTTCGGTATCGGCATGTCGGCAGCCCTCGTTTCGGGAAAGAGCGATGCCAAGGACCGCTTCAACAAATCATTTACCCTTAATGACTCCTATGGTTCCTTCGTTTCGGAAAACAGTTACGAAGGTACCTACACCGGGTTTGACGCCCGCATCGGTTTACTTTACAAGTTTGAACAGTTCCAGACGGGTGTCCGGCTGGTCCTTCCCCGCATCATGCACTTTACCGAAACAAGCAGCGGCACCGACGGTAGTGGCTCTGATGAATACCGTCTCTACTCCTCATTCAGCGGAGCATGGGGAGTCAGCACGCAACTGCCGTTCTGTACGGTAAGTGCGGAAGTCCGTTCGACGCTTCCGTACGACTTTCTCTTTCCCATCGAGGATATCCCTTCCGATTGTCAGGCAGGATATTTCAAAACCGGCGGCGGTGCGGGAGTCGAAATACCGTTGATCGTCATACCGGCGGTGGCGCGGTTCGGCTACTCGTACGATGAACTTGATCTTCACCCCTGGGTATACGACTTCATCCAGGAGCCCCATGACACACGGACAATCGACTGGAGCGATAACGGTATACGGGTAAACAGAAACCTCCACAGGGTCAGCACCGGAATCGGCTTTACTTCGGCAACCACATCCTTTGACATTTCATATACATTTTCCACCTGGGGACTCACCACCAACGAGATCCTCAAACAGATTTATCATATGAACCGCATATTCACCTCCTTTACGATAAGGTTCTGAAGCACGCATGAAAGAAGTCACCATTTACTCGGACGGTGCCTGCAGCGGAAATCCCGGTCCAGGCGGATACGGGGTTATCCTTTCGTTCAACGGCGTGAAAAAGGAACTTTCCGGCGGGTTCAGGCACACCACCAACAACCGTATGGAACTCATGGGAGCAATAGTCGGCCTCGAGGCGCTCAAGGAAAAATGCAGTGTGACAATGGTAACCGATTCGCGGTACATTGTCGACGGAATCGAAAAAGGATGGGCGAAACGATGGCGCGCCAACGGCTGGATGCGCAATAAAAAAGAACCTGCCATAAATCCGGACCTGTGGGAACGCCTGCTTGCAGGCATCGAGAAGCATATGGTTAATTTCAGATGGGTACGCGGACATAACGGACATCCCGAAAATGAACGATGCGATGCACTTGCCGTTGCCGCAGCCGCCCGGTCGGACCTTCCGGAAGACCGAACATGACTCCTGAGGTTGTCATACTGCGATGCGGAAGTGACAACTACAGTTACCTGATTCTCTCTGGTGACGAAGCGGTCGCTGTTGATACTTCGGATGCGGCAACGGTGAATAATGCCCTCAAAATCCGTGGTCTGAAACTCTCGATGATACTCTCGACACATCACCACGCCGATCATACGGGAGGCAACGAGAAACTGCACCGGCAGACCGGTTGTACCGTTGCCGGAGCTGATCGCAGAATTACTGCCTGCACAGCGATTCTTGCAGACAATGAGAATATAACGGTAAACGGACACGCGATCGTCTGTATGCATCTGCCTGGTCATACAAACGGTTCATGTGCTTTTTATCTTCCCGGCACACAATCACTTTTCACCGGAGATACCCTGTTTTACGCAGGATGCGGACGTCTCTTCGAGTGTACTGCATCCACGATGCATCATTCGATCAGACGCATCATGACACTTCCTGCCGAAACGCATATCTATGCCGGTCACGAGTATACGCTTGATAATCTGGATTTCGCCCGTTCGGTTGAACCGTCGAACAACGACGTCGTTCAACGAAAACGGCTGGTTGAAAAAACGCTCAGGCAGCAGGGAATGTACGGTCCGTCGACCCTCGAGACGGAACTGGCGACCAATCCGTTCATGCGAACCGGCAGTCATGCAATCCGCTCGACACTTCACATGTCCGAATGTTCCGACGAAGCTGTTTTAGCCGAATTGCGTGAGCGTAAAAACCGGTTCTGATCCCGGCCCGGTTGTTTACACAGAATACCCGGTATGCATCTGTCGCCGTCCATCCGGCCAAAAAACATTAGACAAACCCCATGCCGTAATGTACCTTTAAACCTGACTCATATTTCACAGGGAGCACCGCACACCTGCACTATCACCACAGAATACCATTATTATCGATAACATCCCCGATACGCAGGCACCTGTTCCACCTTTCATAAAAAGATGATGACCAGTTTCAGGTAACCAAATAACTTCATAACGCTCAACCATCAGGTTCCTTTATGCAATTTTCAGAATTCAAACTCATGCCCGACATCCTCAAGGGCATTGATGAAGCCGGCTATTCCGAATGTACCGTTGTTCAACAGGAAACACTCCAGCACACTCTTTCGGGACGTGATGTTTTCGTACAGTCACAAACCGGCACCGGAAAAACCGCGGCATTTCTCGTCTCCCTCTTTGAACTGATGGCCCGCAGCGGTGAGAAGGAACAGGCACTCGTTATTTCTCCGACAAGGGAACTTGCGGTACAAATCGCCGAAGAAGCAAAACTGCTCTCACTCTACCTCGATTTAAACATTGTTACCGTGTACGGCGGAGTCGGATATACACCGCAGATCAGGGCGATTGAAGCCGGAGCCGATATACTGATCGGAACCCCGGGCCGACTGATCGACATGAGCGACAAGAAAATGCTTAACCTTCATCAATTCAGCTATCTGGTCATCGATGAAGCCGACCGTATGTTTGATATGGGATTCGTACAGGATATACAGACCATCCTCTACAGGTTGCCTTCGCGCCAGAGCCGCCAGACGATGCTTTTCAGCGCAACACTCAGCACGGCGGTCAAACAGCTTGCCGCCAAATCGATGAACGAACCGACTGAGGTACACATCGAATCTGAAAACATCACGGTCGATGCGATTGACCAGCAGCTCTACCATGTCGGATCATCACAGAAAATGGAACTCTTGCTCGGTATCCTCAAAAAGTTCAACGTCTCCCGCACACTTATTTTTGTCAATATGAAACACATGGCGGAGGAACTCGCCGAACGTCTGAAGGGCAATGGTCTCGCTGCGGATTACCTTACCGGCGACCTCCCGCAGCGACAGCGCCTCCGGCGCATCGAAATGTTCAAGAACAATGAACTTCCCATCCTCATCGCCACAGACGTCGCCGCCCGCGGATTACATATTGACGATCTGGAACTGGTCGTCAATTTCGACATTCCGATGCACAACGAAAATTATGTCCACAGAATCGGCAGAACCGCACGTGCCGGAAAAAGCGGTCATGCGATTACCCTTGCCTGCGAAACATATGTTGAATTCCTCGCACCCATCGAAGAGTTCATCAAAATGAAAATACCGTCCATTATCGCAGAGGAAGAACTCTACATTCCGGATGCAACCGCCGGAAAGAGTTTCAGACGAAATCGCAGGTCATCATCAGAACGCGGAGGAAGCGGCGGTTCACGAGGCGGACATGGCGGACGACGATCAGGTCCGGGGAGTCGTTCTTCGTCTTCTCATCGAGATGGTGGCCGCGGCCGGAGCGGATCATCGTCATCACACGGCGGTTCACAGCGGGGCGGACGTCCCGGAGATGAGCGGTCAGGACAATCTTCGCGCAGACGACGTCCGGAATCATACAGTGACGACAGCGGTAATCAGAAACAACAAAGGCCGCCTCGGCAACAACAGCAACAGGGACAGGAATCCGCCAGACCGCATCGCAGGAGGGATGAGGGAAGAATCCCGTCATCACATGGTCATGACGGAAAGTCTTTCGAACAGCATCAGCATCCGAGCGGGTCACAGCCGCATCAGAAGGAAGCACCGAAGAAAAA
>Ga0316575_10000463_pt1 | contig 11637 bp, 10 predicted proteins | sample J5NA_FD_203072 | JGI IMG/M metagenome (GOLD analysis project Ga0316575, IMG submission 203072) | Rhizosphere microbial communities from salt marsh grasses in Alabama, United States - J5-7_050615r2r3 | ecosystem: Host-associated > Plants > Roots > Rhizosphere | place: USA: Alabama | collected...
GATAGTTTGTTTCAGTGTCATTGCGCTCCATAAAAAAATGCCGAATCTGCGTCGTCCCTTTAAAGTTTTATTTTTTCCTTGCGTACCTATCTGCGGCATGCTGGCATGCTGGCTGTTTGTGCCTGCATTGGAGTTCAGGAGCTTCATTCTGGGCGGCATATTGACCGTTGCAGGTGCCGGTGTATACCTTATCCGCCCGGCCAATCGAGCCCGTCTTAATAAATTGCCCAAGGCTTTTGCTTGGGTAAAGATGTGGATCCTTTTACGAAGGAGAAAAAAAATGCGTGTTCTTATTATCAACGGCGGACGGCAGGGCCAGAATATCGCCAAACGGCTTCTGGCCAGAGATGAGTATTGGCTGTTGTTCCGCTCTTCAGAACATCAAATTACGTTTATTGAAGAGGATGAGACTCTCTGTAAAGAACTGGAGCAACGATTCAACGCGCCAATCTACCAAGGGGACGGCACCAAGAAAGAACTTATCGAGCAGGTGGGGTTGGACAATATCGATGTTGCCATTGCTTCTTCGGAAGATGACGGTCGAAATGTCATCGTCGCACTTCAAGCCAAACGCCTTGGAATTCAACAAGTTATTGCCATTGTTCAGGACCCCGACTACTTGCCGCTGCTTGATGAAAGCGGCGTGGTGGCGATCAGCGCACCATGGGCAACGGCCGCAATGGTGGAAAATTACCTCGACAGGCCCGGCGTTGCCGAACTTTTTGAAATTTCAAGCGGGGTGGCCAGTCTCGTAGGCATGGTTGTACCGGAGAAAGCCAAGGTGGCCGGAAACCTCATTCAGAATATCGATATCCCCAAGAACTGTGTTGTCGCTGCAGTCATACGCGGCAAGAAGTTCGTGGTACCTCGCGGAGAAACAGAGATCAAGGTGGGCGACCATGTGGTTTTTGTGGGGCCGGCTACAGACATAAAAGAGGCCCAAGATCTTTTTATGTTAAAAGAATGATAAATCCTTACTAAGTGGTCGAAAAAATTACTTTTTTGAAATTCGAGTTGAGGATTCCAAACAGCTTATCCCCAATCCCTTTCAAGGTCACGACGAAGCCAGCCGAAGAATTACAAATTCCGATATCCACGATGCCATCGTCGAGTTGGCTAAGCTTGACGGGGCCTTTGTCATCCGGGGCGATGGCCTCATTCAAACAGCAGGAACTTTTTTGACCTCACCAAAAATCAAAATATCACTGCCGGCCGGTCTCGGAGCATGACATGTCGCTGCCGCCGCCGTTACGAAGCGAACCACTTCGACAGCGGTTGTGGTTTCTGCAACTGATGGCAATGTCCGCGTATTCTCCGGTGGAATTAAGGTACTACACATCGATCCCGAAGTACCCTATGGCCCAATCACCACAGAGGTTTAAGCCAGTTAAGACTTGGTATGCCAATTTATTTTGAACCCGCGATTTCAAGTTTAGGATACGGATAAGTTGTAGAGGCATAATTGGTGATAGCTGAAATTTCGTACTAATATCACGCACCTTAAATTTCTGGGATTTCGTAATACCATATCTCCAATCCATCAATTTTATGAAATTTAATGTTAGAAGACTAAAAGCTCAAATATAGTATATTCGTCTTATTTATTTCTATTTAATAGGTTTCTTGTGTCCAAATTTGGGGGCATTTCAGTATTTTGGGCAAAAATGTCTTCTTGACATAATGCCTGTTATCGGTCATATTAATTCTTAGAATGGATTTTGCATATGTTGGTTGATGTATATATCTGATCGTATTCTCTATTGGGATTCAGCTTGCCGCGGCACACAACCTTAATTGTTTCTATTCTTCACGCTTGAAAGCAAGTTCTTATCTTTTTGATTCGCTCAGTGGGTTGTTCATGCGACCTCCCTGTTTTAAAACCTACTATAACGATCTCAACGCTGATGGGCAATGCCCACAGGATTATGGCAGGTAATTCTGAAAAATGCTGAAGGCAACAACCCCAACGCCTCTATTATTTGAGCAGGGAATGAATAAACCCAAAATAATCCCTTTACGGTTGCGTCGGCAAATGCGTCCGGCCGCAGGCTTTCTGTTTGCGCCCTGGCTGTTGTCTCTTTGCTTTTGCTGGCATGAAATCCCATCGCAACCGAGCGTTATCCTGGGACTTTTACCCGGTCTGGCCGTGGCGGTGCATATTCAACGACAGTTGGTTCGTCATTTAGGGTCCAACCACCGCCGGGGCGAAGATGGCCATCTTTTCGCTACGCTGGGGACGGCCAACTGGATCACCCTGATGCGTGCGGGCGCCATCATCGGACTTGCCGGCATTTTGCCCTGGACGCTCAGCCGGGGCCCCTCGCTGCCCAACAGCCTGTCCTGGGCGGCGGGTATTGTCTATCTGGGACTCTCGCTGGCCGACCTGCTTGATGGTTTGGTAGCGAGGAAACAGGAACGGGAGACCGAACTCGGCCGACGCCTGGACATCGAATCCGATGCCGCGGGACTGCTGGTGGCCTCGCTGGTGGCTGTGGCTCTCGGTAGATTGCCGGCCGTCTATCTCCTGGTGGGTCTGGCCTACTATCCGTTTGTACTGGGAATCTGGTTGCGGCAAAAACGGGCTCTTCCCGTGATCGCTCTGCGGCCACGCCCCTGTGCACGGATCATCGCCGGCTTTCAGATGGGACTGGTGGGGATCGCACTCCTGCCGATCTTCAATCCGGTCTTCACCTATGCTGCGGCCCTTATTTTCATGGCCCCTCTGTTGATCGGTTTCTTAGGAGACTGGTTGATGGTGTCCTGCCGCGTGCAGACAGATATGCATCGAAAATCCACACTCGACCCATGGGTAACATCTCTGTTAACCAAGTTTCTGCCGATGGTGCTGCGCCTGGTGATCCTTTCGGGAGGAATCGCCGCTTTAGTCGGCTATGGCGTTTACCGGGCCCACCCGGTCTGGCACTTGGCCCACGGCCTTTGCTGCCTGTTGGTCGGTTTTGGTATCATGGGTCGCAGCGCGGCCCTTTTGCTGACCCTGATGTTCGGCAGCAATTATTCCCCATTCGGCGCGTCCCTGATCTGCATGGTGATCTTCGGCACCGCCGCCACGTTGATGTTGACCGGAACCGGTGCCATGTCCCTCTGGGCCCCGGAAGAAACGGTCCTTTATCGCCGCGGCAAAAATGGATCAATAACATCTGGCGAGGCCCCATGACCGCACCGTTCATGTCATCGGAGCAGGATCCGCTCAAAGCATCAGCCATCCGGCGGGTATTAGAGAAGCGCTGGCGCTGGTTGCTCGGGTTGCTCAGCCTGGCGCTGGCCTGGCATGCCCTGAAGGGCGTGACTTGGGCCGCGGCATTGGATCTATTAGCGAGACTCGGCCCCTTGGCAATCCTGATTCTTCTGATCGTCAACCTGCTCCAGCTGCCCCTGATGACCTCGCGCTGGTGGCTGCTTCTAAGGGCACTGGGCCGGCCGGTGGATTTGCTCACCGCCTGTGCTTATCGCGCCGCCGCCAACGCCGCGAGCTATCTTACCCCCGGCCCGCATTTCGGGGGAGAGCCTTTATCCGTTTACTGCCTCCACCATAGACAGGGTATCCCCATGTCTTGCGCAGCGACCTCGGTGGCGGTGGACCGATTGCTGGAGCTTTTGGCCAGCATGGTCGTCCTGACTTTTTGCCTGATTTATCCGACCTCTGTCGAATCCAGCCTCTTTGGCGGAAATCAGGGAATGATCATGATTATTGCCCTGCTGGCGGCGTTCAGCGCTTTCCTATCCGCGCTTTTCACCGGCAAACAACCTCTATCGCGATTATTTTCTCCGTTCAAAAAGTTTGACGGAGACTATTTGCCTCAGTTATCCTGCAGTCTTGGGTCCTTGAAGGCGATCATTGTTCAAGGGGAAGCCATAGCGGAATCCCTCTTTCGAGAGCACCGGCGCCAATTCCTGCTGGCCAATTTTCTTTCCCTGGTTCACTGGGTCGGCGTCTTTGCCGAATTTTGGGTGATGTCCGCGCTTCTGGGCCTGCCGTTGTCATTTTGGCAATTGACCGCAGTGGTTGCGGTGGCACGGCTGGCATTTTTCACGCCCTTACCGGCGGGGATCGGTGTTCTAGAAACGGCCCTGCCCTGGGTAACCGCTCTCCTCGGAAAAGGCAGTGCTTTTGGACTCAGCCTCTGTCTGATCATTCGGTTCCGCGACATTCTCTTCAGCCTGGCCGGTTGGGGGTTTGCCATGCATTATTTGACTTACTGGAGGAAGGCCGGTATCATCAACGACATACAAAGAACCCACAGGGAGGGTATCCATGTCTGAGGATACGCCTCAGGGCACCATTCGCCGCCGTGAGGGCTGTACTTCGGCCACCGACGCCGGCCAGTCCGGTTGCCTTCTGGAAGAATGGTTCGAGCCGTTGCCGCGCCTGTCCGAGCTGATCCTGGCCCGTCATGATCGGCCGCTGGTGACGGTTTCCTATGCCCAGAGCGTGGATGGCAGCATCGCTACCCGCAATCGTGAACAGCTTCGATTGAGCAGCCATCAGTCCATGGTCCTGACCCATCGCATTCGGGCAGCCTGCGATGCCGTCGTTATAGGCATTAAAACACTGCTGGTGGACGATCCCCTGCTGACGGTGCGTCTCATAGAGGGAACGAGTCCCCAGCCCATCGTTCTGGACAGCAAATTGCGCATCCCCTTGCAGGCCCGCTTGCTTAACCGCACCGACCGCCGCTGCTGGCTGGCCTGCACCGACAATCACGTTTCCGAAAGGGTCGGCGAGGTGCAAAGCCGGGGGGCCGAGGTTATTCGCTGCCGCCGCGACCTGCGCGGTATGGTTGATCTGTCCGATTTACTTTACCAGTTGGGCCGGCGCGGCATCCGGAACATCATGGTGGAAGGCGGCAGCCAGGTGATTACGAGCTTCATCAAGGCCCGCCTAGTGGACCAGATGATCATCACCATCGCCCCCTGCCTGGTGGGCGGCCTGCCGGTATTGGATCGGCCTGCCGCGGGCAATGGTTCGCTCTTGGGCTTTAATCCAATTTCCTACCAATCCTGCGGCCCCGACATTGTCATCTGGGCCCAACCCCGGTGGCAGGACCCATGAAGAGGCATCGCCTGGAATTTACAGAACCGGGGCAGGTCGCCGTGAAAGTCGGGCCTGCGCCTCGGCCTGCCGCCGATGAAGTCCTGGTGCAAACGCACTGTTCGGCAATCAGCCCGGGAACGGAGATGCTGGTCTACCGGGGCCAGTGGCCGCCGGGCGTGGCCAAGGATGCAACCATCGACAGCCTTGCCGGAGATTTCGCCTATCCCCTGGTTTACGGCTATTGTGCGGTGGGCCGGGTAATGGAGACGGGGAGCGCGGTCTCCGGCGAATGGCGGAATAACCGGGTCTTCGCCTTTCAACCCCACCAGGACCTCTTCTGTGCCAGACCGGCGACGCTCCACCCTATCCCCGCCGACCTGGACGATGAAACCGCCCTTTTTCTGCCCGCCATGGAGACGGCGGTCAACCTTCTGCTGGACGGTGGCCCCCTGATCGGCGAAAAGGTTGTCGTCGTCGGCCAGGGCATCATCGGTCTTTTGACCACGGCCCTGCTGTCCCGTTTCCCGCTGGCCGCCCTGGCGACGGTTGACGCTTACCCGTTACGGCGTGAGGCGTCCCTTGGTCTCGGCGCCGGCGAGTGTTTCGATCCGCAGGACCCGAGCCTTTTGACGCGTTGGGGCAAAGGGCTGGGCCGTGGGGGCGAAGCGGACCTGGTGTATGAACTCTCGGGCAACCCAGTGGGTCTGAACACCGCTCTGGCGCTTGTACGCTACAGCGGCCGGATCGTGGTCGGCTCCTGGTACGGCGCAAAAAGGGCTGATCTGGACCTGGGCGCTTTCTTCCATCGCGGCCGCGTGGCCCTGATCAGCTCCCAGGTAAGCAGTATCGCACCCCAACTCACGGGCCGATGGCATACCTGCCGGAGAATCGATCTGGCCTGGGAAATGCTTCGCCGGGTACGCCCTGCGGCCTGCATCACCCAGCGCTTTGCCCTGGCCGATGCAGCCTCGGCCTATACGCTCATCGACCGCAGTCCGGGTGAGACGATCCAGGTTATTTTCGATTATCGACAAGCCGAAACGGCGTGACACCACGCAAGGAGAAAAAAACATGTACAGTCTCGGCATGCGGCGCGAATTCAGTGCCCGGCATTATCTGGTGGGCGGCGACTGGGGGGAGGAGAACATCGAGCATCCCCATCGTTACCGCATGGAACTGGTCTTGGAGGCAGAGTCGCTGGATCGCCACGGCTTTCTGGTAGATATCGTCGAGGTGGCGGATCATCTGGATGCGGTGGCGGCGCATTTCCGGGACAAGACCTTGAACACTTTGGCCGTCTTTTCAGGACTCAATCCCAGCATCGAACGACTGGCCCTGGTCCTCCATGACGCCTTCAAGGAGAGGCTGGCGCATCTTGCACTGGACGCCATGACCGTCACCATCTGGGAGGACGAGATCGCCTGGACCTCCTATCGCGCCGCACTCTGATGCGTATCGGCATTATCATTTACGGCAGCCTGGACACCCTCACCGGAGGCTACCTATATGACCGCATGGTGGTTCAGGGTCTGGTCGGTCTGGGGCACGAAGTGGAAGTGATCAGCCTCGCCGGCGACGCGTATCTTCGACGATTGGGGCACAATTTGTCCCCGGGGCTGTGCCATCGACTGCGCAGCGGCAATTTCGATATCCTGATAGAGGACGAACTATGTCATCCATCGCTTTTTTTGCTGAATAAACGGCTTCGTCGAAAGGCCGGACCGTTCGTTGTGGCCCTGGTCCATCATCTTCGCTGCCGTGAACCGCGCCGGCGCTGGCAGAACAGGCTGCTGGCCGTGGCCGAGCGGTGTTTCCTGGCCTCGGTGGATGGCTTTATCCATAACTCGCAGACCACCCGGCGGGACGTGGCTTCGTTGGTGAACAACCATCGGCCTCAGGTGATCGCCTACCCTTCCGGTGACCGTTTCGGGAGTCCGCTCTCTGCTGAGGCCATCGGCCGGCGGGCCCGCCGGCCCGGACCGCTGGAGCTGCTCTTCCTGGGCATCGTGGTTCCCCGAAAAGGTCTGCTGCCGTTACTCAAGGCCCTGGCAGGGATTCAACGGGACGTTTGGCGCCTCTCGATCGTAGGAGGCCTGGACTTCGACCCGGCCCATGCTGTGAGGGCCCGGCAGCTCGTCGAGCAACTGGGTCTGATCGACTCGGTGTCCTTTCTCGGCCCGCTTCAGGAAGACGAACTGATAACGACCCTCGGCAAGAGTCATCTCTTCTGCATGCCTTACGCCTACGAAGGGTTCGGCATCGCCATCCTGGAAGCCATGGCCTTCGGCCTGCCGGCTATCGGCTGCCGGGAGGGTGGGGCGGCCGAAACCATCCGTCATGGGACCAACGGCTTTTTGTTGCAGCCCGGCGACTTGGCGGGATTAGCGCCGCTGCTGACAAAATTGCATAGGAATCGAGAGGAATTGCTGCACATGGCCCTGGCCGCACGTCAAACTTACGTGAGCGGCCCCACGTGGCAGGATAGCGTCAACGCCATCGACCGCTTTCTGCAGGAAGTGAAGGAATCTCCGGGTAGGGCAGGAACCTTAAATGCTGCCCGATCGGGAAGCTGAAAAGAGAGGAATCCGTTGCTGTCGGACAACATGAAACCCAACCGAAATCATTCGGCGGCCGTGGACATCACCGGCAATGACTTTCATCCGCACTACCTGGCCGCTAAAAAAAGCATTGACGACCGAGCCTTGAATCGCCATGTCTGGGAAACGCTGCGCCAGGCCCTGGCGCAGACTCCAGGCCGGGAACCGTTGCAAATTCTCGAGATCGGCGCCGGCATCGGCACCATGTTTCAAAGGGTTATGGAGCAGGGATTGTTCAGCGGGTCGGCCACTTATGTGCTCAGCGACAGCGATCCGGGACAACTCAGCGCAGCCCGAAAATACCTCTCAAAATGGGCCCAAAGCCAAGGCCGGACTTTGACCTGGAGCGGAGAAAACCATGGCCGGCTGAAGTCTGCAGGCGCCGAAGTCTCCATTGAGCTTATTCCGGCCGGCGCCCAAGAGCTGGCCGACCCATCCGGCGCACAAGGCCCCTTTCATCTGCTCATGGCCCATGCCGTTCTCGATTTGCTGGACTTTCCCGCAATTCTGCCAGGGATTTTGCAGCGGCTTACCCAAAACGGACTGACCTATCTCACTTGCAACTTCGATGGGGAGACCCTCTTTTTACCGGAATGGGATGGCGAAGAGAAGATTATGCAGGGCTATCATGAATCCATGGAGGCGCGGCTCTCCGGGGCAAGCCGGACGGGCCGAAGGCTGCTCAGCTTCATTCAGCGCCCGGGGTTGGAGCTTCTGGCCGCCGGAAGCTCGGATTGGGTTATCCATCCCCGCAATGCCGGTTACTCAGATGATGAGCGCTTTTTCCTGCATGCCATCATTGAAACCGTAAAGCAGGAGTTGAGCCCAAAAAACATCCTGCCCGGCCCGGCCGCCTGGGCCCACCTGCGACACCAGCAGGTCGAAGACGGTCAACTCTCCTTCCAGGCCCGCCACATCGATCTTTTAGCCCGTCGCCGGGGGGCCCTCTCATGAAGATCAAGATGCTCCCCTGGCAGCCGCTGCTGAAACTCTCTGCTGCCTACCTATTCCTCAGCGTTCTGCTGAACTTCGACTATCCGGCAAGCCACCTTTTTTCCTGGCGGCTCCTGCTGCCGTCGGCCGATGTCTGGCTGCTTCTGGTTTTAATGGCCATGGTGGCCTTTTTGGGAAAACGGACCCTTTTCTGGACCAGCCTGACGCTGTGGGTGCTTTTTATGTCGCTGCGACTGTTTCGCATCGGCGATACCGTTGTGCCCATGTATTTCCACCGGCAATTCAACCTCTATATCGATTCCGCCTATATCTATGATCTCTACGACCTGCTCAAGACATCCGCCCATGGGGGGGATTTCTTGAAGCTGTCGGCAGTCTCACTGGCAGTGAGCCTGGCAGCCCTTGCCGCGAGCTGGTATGCCTGGCACACGGCGGCCAAGGCGTTCACCGATCGCCGCATCCGTAACGCGTTCCTGATAGGGTCGGGCCTCTTCCTTTGCGTAACGGTGGCCTGGGGTTTGCGCGCGGCCAGACCGCCTGCCATGATGCGTCTCGGTCAGGAGATTCTATCCATCCAAGATCAGCTGAAGCAAGAGCGGACCTTCCGCGTCCGCCTGGAGAAAACCGCACGGGAGAGAGCCATAGGTCCTGCCTCCCTCAAAGGGCTGGAAGGCGCCGATGTGCTGTTGTTCGTGGTGGAATCTTACGGCCGCACGGTTTTCATCCGGCCGGGCTACCGGCCGGCCATGGAAGCTATCATAACTCGCTTCAGCCGGACCCTGCATCAACATGGTTTCGAGGCGGTCTCCGATTATCTGGTATCGCCCACATACGGCGGATCCTCCTGGCTGGCCCATGATACCCTGGAGTCAGGGGTCCGGGTGGAAAACCATCTGGAAGACATCACGCTGCTGCATTCTTCCCTGCCCCCCATGGCCGCCTATTTGCGCCGAAGCGGCTACCGAACTGTTTCCGTTATGCCCGGATCCCGGTTCCCATTCCCGGAGGGCGCCTATTTCGAATACGAACAGGTTTATTACGCCCGTCACTTCAACTATCGTGGTCCCACCTTCGGTTGGGCGCCTATGCCTGACCAGTATGTGCTCGATTGGGTGCGCCGCCGTGAATTCACCCGGCGACGGCAGCCGCTTTTCGTGCGTTACGTGCTGATCAGCACCCACGCCTCCTTCAATATTCAGCCGCCCTTTATCCCCAATTGGGACCTTATCGGCGACGGCAGCATCTACAAGATGCGTCCGTCAATCAATTACCCGATCTACTGGCCGGATCTGAAAAACGCTGGGGAGGCTTACCTGCGCTCTCTGGATTACGAGTTCGAGACCCTGGGGGGTTATCTGGCCCGGTATGTCACCACCGAAAGCCTGATCATTATTTTGGGAGATCACCAGCCCAATCTGCAGCTCACAGAGCCCGGGGAGACTTGGTCGGTGCCGGTGCATGTCATCAGCAACAATCCCTGTCTACTGGAACCGTTCAGCAAGCGGGGCTACACGCCGGGCCTGATCCCAGATCAGCCGCCACCCCATGCCGGCATGGAGACTTTCTTGCCGGGATTTCTGCAGGACTTCAGGTAGGGTTCACGTATCAGTGAAGCCATGTCCAACTTTATATAATCTCCATGGATCGTTTCAACTTTCTAAAAGCAACGGTGAAAACCCGCCCCCCGTTGTTTTTTCATGGATGAATGTCTTAAAAAAAAAATTGTTGCCGGTAATCATATAATTGTTGAATATATTCTATAACAATGAGAACTGCGAGGTAACGATTTGAAAGGAGACCGATATGATACCTTGTCAGCGTAAACTGTTTGATATTCCCGACGATGTGGCCTATTTTAACTGCTCCTATACATCCCCCTTGCTGCTCGACGCTAAAAATGCGGGTCAAAAAGCACTCAAAGCCAAATCCAATCCCTGGTCGATCACCTCAGATGACTTTTTCACAAACATCGAGGAAAATCGTACGCTCTTTGGCCAAATCATAGGCAGCGCCCCGGATAACATCGCCATTATACCTGCCGTATCCTACGGTCTTGCCTTGGCAGCAAGAAACCTCCCCATATCAAATGGGCAAAACATCGTTGTGCTTGAAGAACAGTTTCCATCCAACATTTATGCGTGGAGACAGGTATCGGAAGAAAAAGGGGCTGTCATCAGGACCGTTTTGCGACCTGAAAAAGGCAATTGGACCAGCGCCGTTCTCGAGGCCATAGATCAAAACACTGCCATTGCGGCACTGCCCCACTGCCATTGGACCGATGGGACCCGACTCGATCTGATTGAGATTGGGCAAAGATGCCGGGAGATTGGCGCCACGCTGGCGATCGACGGTATTCAATCGATCGGGGCGCTCCCCTTTTCAGTCAAAACGATTATGCCCGATTTTCTCGTGGCTGCCGCACATAAATGGCTTCTGGGACCCTATGGTTTTGGATTCTGTTACGTGGCACCTAAATGGCATAACGGGAGGCCCCTGGAAGAAAACTGGTTGAACCGGGCGGGCTCCCAGGATTTTTCGCGCCTTGTCCAATATCAAAACGAATATCAGCCGGGAGCACGTCGATATGACATGGGAGAGGCCAGCAGCTTTATCCTGGCTCCGATTGCAGCGGCAGCGATTAGACAGCTTCTGGAGTGGGGCGTGGAAGCCATTTCGCAAACCCTTCAGACAATCACCGATCCTATCGGGGATTGGGCATCTCGGATGGGATTTAAGGTTGCCGACAAAGCCGATCGTGTGCCCCACATCATAGGTCTATCAATGCCCGGTGCTCTAACCGAGTCCTTAGCCCCATACCTTGCCGATAACAGGGTCTATGTCAGCATCAGAGGGAATTCGATTCGCATATCCCCGCATCTATATAACACACCCGAAGATGTTGACCGTCTCCTTTCCACCCTCGAAAAGGCGGTTAGTCGCTAGATTTGAGCTTTAATAATGCAGCATTGCTTCTGTGTATGGGGAACGTTCGCGCAGAGTATGCACAAATAATTTACAATGACCCGCAGATAT
>Ga0316575_10000464_pt1 | contig 11628 bp, 11 predicted proteins | sample J5NA_FD_203072 | JGI IMG/M metagenome (GOLD analysis project Ga0316575, IMG submission 203072) | Rhizosphere microbial communities from salt marsh grasses in Alabama, United States - J5-7_050615r2r3 | ecosystem: Host-associated > Plants > Roots > Rhizosphere | place: USA: Alabama | collected...
ACGCATCACGTGCGGCGCCTTTGAACGGCATTAATAATAGAACAGCATTGCCGTCGAAACCGGTCAACGGGATCCACAATCGAAAAGTACCGCCGCCGAAATCGGTCAACGGGATCCACAATCAAAATGTACAGCCGCCAAAACCGGCGGAGAAAAGAACCATCAAGGAAGAAAGCATTGAACAACGCAAACCAAATGTCAAACCTGAGCGATTTGCAAGCGTTCCCGTCAAGCAATCGGGTGATACCCATATCGAGATTCAAGCCATTGCCTGGTCTAAAGATCCTAAAAACCGTCTAGCGGTGATCAACGGATTGATCCTGAGACAAGGAGAATCTATTGACAACGTTATAATTGTGGATATAGGAAAAGATGCAGTTGTCTTTGAGAAAAACCGGGTGGAATGGAAACAGTTGTTTGGGTTTTAATGAATACTGCAAAGGAGACTTAAATGAGTAACGAGCAATTTTTCTTTACCTCGGAATCCGTAACCGAAGGCCATCCGGATAAGGTGGCCGACACAATATCGGATTCCATACTCGACGCGATCATGGAAAACGATAAAAATTGCCGGGTCGCATGTGAGACGCTGGTCACAACCGGTCTGGCTTTTATCGCCGGTGAAATAACAACCGATTGTTACGTCGATATGCCTGAAATTGTCAGAAACACCATTCGTAAAATCGGATATCATTCTTCCAGGATGGGCTTTGACTGGCAGACCTGTTCGGTGATTACCAGCATTGATCATCAATCTCCGGATATCGCCCAGGGGGTCAATGTCGGCGAGGGGCTGTTCAAGGACCAGGGTGCCGGTGACCAGGGCCTGATGTTCGGATTTGCCACCGATGAAACCCCAGAACTCATGCCGATGCCTATCATTTACGCCCACAAGCTGTGCCAGCGCCTGGCCACGGTCCGCAAAAACGGGGCCCTTGATTTCTTGAGGCCGGACGGCAAATCCCAGGTCACCATCGAATATGAAAACGGCACACCCAAACGCGTCGATACCATCGTCATCGCGGCACAGCACAAACCGGATATTTCATACGAAGAGCTGCAGGAAGCAATCATCGAAGAGGTTATCAAAAAAGTGATCCCCAAGAACTTGACGGACGGTGATACGCGATATTTCATCAATGCCACCGGCAAGTTCGTTATCGGTGGGCCCATGGGAGACTGTGGTCTGACGGGTCGGAAGATCATTGTCGACACTTACGGCGGTCAGGGAAGCCACGGCGGGGGATGCTTCTCCGGTAAAGATCCTTCCAAGGTCGACCGCAGCGCTTCGTATATGGGCCGTCATATCGCAAAAAATATCGTCGCCGCCGGCCTTGCCAAAAAATGTGAGATACAGATCGCATATGCCATCGGCGTCGCCCAGCCGGTCTCCGTGATGATCGATCTCATGGGCACCGGTGTCATACCCAAAAAGCGCGTTGCGGAAATCGTCCTGGAGGTATTTGATTTACGACCGGCCGCCATCATCGAATACCTCGATCTTTTGCGTCCCATCTATCAAAAAACCGCGGCTTACGGCCACTTTGGAAGGAACGAACCTGAATTTACCTGGGAAAAAACAAACATGGTGGACGTGATCAGGGATAAAGCCGGACTCTAGCCGGGATTGATGATCGTTGATTGACAATCGGCCGTTGAAGTCTCACAGGTGACACAGAACGAAAATCAGACAAACCATTGGAAAGGAGAAAATTGTTTAATGAATTATGACGTAAAGGACATAAAACTGGCAAAGGACGGGTTGCTCCGGATCGAATGGGCCAATCAGAGCATGCAGGTACTCAATTCCATCAGAACAAGATTTGCAAAAGAAAAACCTTTAAAAGGGACACGCATCGCCGCCTGCCTCCATGTCACTACTGAAACCGCTTCCCTGATGCAAACATTAAAGGCCGGTGGGGCCAATATCACGCTTTGTGCGTCCAACCCGCTGAGTACCCAGGATGATGTCGCGGCGTCACTGGTAAAGAACGATAAAATATCTGTTTTTGCCATAAAAGGCGAAGACCATAAAACATATTACAAACACATCCATTCCGCGCTGGATATTAAGCCGCATCATACAATGGATGACGGCGCCGATCTGGTTTCCACCATTCATTCCGAACGTTCGGAGCTGATTGAAAATGTGCGGGGCGGTACCGAAGAGACAACCACCGGCATCATCCGGCTTAAAAGCATGGCGGCAAACGGGGTCTTGAAATATCCCATCATCGCGGTAAACGACGCCAAGACCAAACATTTTTTCGACAACCGGTACGGTACCGGTCAAAGCACTATGGACGGCATCATTCGGGCCACCAACCGTCTCATTGCAGGATCCAATTTCGTGGTTTGCGGGTATGGATGGTGCGGCAGAGGACTTGCACTAAGGGCCCGCGGTATGGGAGCCAATGTCATCGTCACCGAAGTCGATCCCACCGTTGCACTGGAAGCGGTTATGGACGGATTCAGTGTGATGCCCATTCGCCAGGCTGCAAAGATCGGCGACTTTTTCTGCACGGTTACAGGCAACATTAACGTGATACGCAAAGAGCACTTCAAAATTATGAAGGACGGCGCCATTGTCGCCAACTCCGGTCATTTCAACGTGGAACTCGATCTCAGCGGACTTGAATCCATCACGAAATCCAGCCGTATAATCCGGCCTTTCGTTAAAGAACATGTGCTTGAAGCCGGGCAACGCATCAATGTGCTGGGTGACGGCAGACTCATCAACCTTGCATCGGCCGAGGGGCATCCGTCGAGCGTGATGGACATGAGCTTTGCCAACCAGTCCTTAAGCATCGAGTATATGGTGAAAAACAAAATAAAGCTTGAAAATCAGGTCTATCCCGTGCCCGAAGAGATTGACAAGGCGATCGCCAAAGAAAAACTGACGTCCATGAAAATCAAAATCGATACGCTCACGCCTGAACAGAAAAAATATTTGGCCTCCTGGAGTATAGGAACCTAGTTCCGGCGATCGGAAATTTTAACCTGCAGTGTCTTTAAAAAGTGGTGGGTGAGATAAAACAGATAGCTCGCCCGCTGCCGCGGGACAACATGTGGCATCGACTGCTACTGTTTCTGTGCTTCCTTCAGCAGGTCCACCGCTTTTTTTAGGTACACGGCGGAAGTCTCATCGTCGCCTTTTAACCCGTAAACGAGACTGAGCCCCACATAAGCCGACGAAAAGTTCGGATCGAGTTCTATGGCCCGGTTGAACTCACGAAGCGCATCATCAATTTTTCCCGACTTTAACAGTGTGTTGCCGTTATTTACATGGTGTACGGGCGTGTCAAGCCATGCATTCGTTCCCGTGGGCGTTGTTGCACATGCAAACAGGAAAAACACGCAAAGACCAGCAAGAAAAAAGTATTGTTTCCCAAAACTCATGATTCCTCCTGTTAAACCCGCATCATTTGTATACCTGACCGGTTCAGGAAAAAAGGGATTTCAATTTTATAAAATACCGCCCTTATAATGGATCAGTCAACTTCAATTACAACACGGCATTCTTTCAATAGGCTAAGGCTTTCCGAAGTGCTTCTGAGCTTTGAAGCATCTGCATTGCTGATGACAATTCGGGAATGCCCCGAACCCACAGCCCTTAAACCTTTTACTACCAATGGATGATCTGCAACTCTCCGGTTATGAACACTGTTTTCAATATTCTTCCCATATCCGCTCATCCCCCGTTGTACGGCATACTCCCGGCTGACAAAGGCAGATCCATATACTTCCTGGTGGTTTTCATCGATTATTTCAGGGACCATTACCGGCCTAACGCCCAGTCCTCTGGCATCGACCACCAGCCCTGTATACGTCTTTCGGGAGGGATACCGATTCCCTTCGCCTCGATGACGCCCCGTGTCCAATTAATACTCCCCTTTTCCTTTTGTTCAACCACGTTTTGGTAATTCTCTCCATACCCAAAAACAGGGATGGTGATCATCATCACCAACATCATGGCAGAAAAGGTCTTTGTTGTCATGATAGCTCCTCGAAATATTTTATTATTAACGACATGGCTTCCTTTTGCGTCGATACGCGCTTGATAGATTCACGAAACCTGCCGGAAAAACGCAGTCCCTTGACGAACCATCCCAGATGGCTGCGCATCATCCGGCATGTCCGCTGTTCCCCGAAGCAATCTATGGAAGTTGCAAGGTATGTCTTCATTGCGTCAAATCGTTCGGAGAGGCTCGGCGAAATTCTTTCCCCGCCCTTCATCAGCGACAGCACCTGAGAAAATATCCATGGATTTCCTATGGCCGCCCTGCCGATCATGAGGCCGTCGCTGTTGGTTTCCTTTTTCATGACAAGTGCATCTTCCGGCGTCGTGATATCTCCGTTTCCGATGACTGGAACCGCTACATTTTTTTTTACGTCGGCAATAAGCGACCAGTCGGCTTTGCCCCCGAATCCCTGTGTGGCCAGCCGCGGATGCAATGTAATGCCGTCTACGCCCGCCGCTTCGGCAATTTCGGCAATTTTAATAGCATCGCTTCCGGATTTATCCCATCCGGTCCTCATTTTTACGGTCAGCGGAATATTTATGGATTTTCTGACAGCCAGAAGAATTTTTTCGACCTTCCCGGGCGTTTTCATTAAAGCCGCCCCTGATCCGGTTTTCAACACTTTTTTTACGGCACAGCCAAGGTTGATGTCGAGAATGTCGGCACCCGATGCTTCAACCATGGCAGCTGCTTCAGCCATTAATCCGGGATCGGAACCAAATATCTGAACCGATAATGGTTTTTCCCCGATACGACTGTTTAACAATTCTTGGGTCTTTGCGGATCCATAGACCAATCCATTGGCGCTGATCATTTCCGAGCAGACCAGTCCGCACCCCGAAGCCTTTGCCAGCAGCCGAAAGGGCAATGTCGTAATCCCGGCAAGGGGGGCCAAGACCAGAATATTGTCAAGAACAACCGGGCCGATTTTCATATGTCAATACAATTGGAGATCGATGTGTAACGATTGTTGTAGACCCCGATTTTTCGGGGAAACAAAAGAATTATCACAAAAGCACGAAATTTTAAAAACACGAAAAAAATATGTATTATTTCGTGCTATCGTCCTTTCGTGTTTACGTGATTGGTTTTGGCCTCGGATTCGCATAGCAAAACAAACAATTATGATAACACGGATGCAGGTGATACGATCCGATATCCGCGGACACCATGCACCCGCATCCGGCTGCCGTTCGTTGGCCGGTATCCTCTTTAAAGCTTAGGTTTCCGCCAAAGAGTTCGACGAACAGTTGATTTGGAATACACGAACTGTTCCGGATGTTCGACCCTGAGGGCAGCGCCTTAAGCACTTCTTTTTCACAGCAGGTATATAGATCTATATTTTTGCCGGCAAGTTCTTTTTCCATTTCAATCAGTATTTTTATTTTGTCCGGAAGAACCGGATCGATAAAATAAAATCCAGGCATCGATGCGACGCGTTTTTTTATTTTCGGGTAATGATCCATAAAGCTGGTGATGCACCGTGAAATGCCGCATTGGGATGCCCATGATGCGATCCTGAAAAAATCATCGAGATTGTTTTTGACGGGCTGTTTACCCAATCTAAAAAAACAGACAGGATCGAATCGCCAATTGATGCTTTTGGGATCGTAGCTCCGGCTGAGCTCTCGAAGCTGATCGAGGCGCCGAGCCAAAGACGGTATTCGAGGTTCAAGATGGGGACTGTTCGAATTTAAGGTAAAGTTAAAAAAAAGATTGTATCCCATTGCCGACAGTTTTTCGCCAAATCCTCCTTTAATGAAAGGATCGAAATTTTTTGACCAGAAAACGATGGTATGCACTTTGTCGGACGTTGCCGGCACCATAAATTTACGCCGGTTATAAGGGTTGACGACTTCAAACATCCCGTTATTGATCTGTTCCATGAACCAATCCATATAAAAAGCAGGAATATCGGTACGTCTTGAAGCCGAGATAACGATTTGATCAGCCGGTCTCATTGCCGAAAATCGAATTAACGCTCTTTTTTATTGATATCAGCCAGTGATATGACTTTTTGGGCTTTTTTCCCTTCAGGCTTTTCTTCGGGAATGCCCTTTTCTTCATCGGGGGGCTCCATCCCTTTGGGGCAAACCACTTTTTCCAGGCGGATTTTTTTCCCTTCCATGGTAAATTCTTTGCCGTTAATATAGATATCCCGCAGTATCCATGTGACCACCTGAAGCGGAACCTGCAACAGCAGTAATTTAACATGATACCAGTCTTTTTTAACATCCGGCGAAATATCTTCTATCCTCGCAAATGATATGGGCTGGTCTTCAAAGTATATGAGCACTATGTCATTTTCCGTTGCCATAATTCCACCAAAAAAAAATTATTTCAGCCACCGGATTTGGAAGCTTTAATATAAAAGCTTTAGAAGTGTTTTATAATCACAACAACATGCTTTGGCAACGCTTATTTTATTGAACTGAATAATTATTCAGTTCGATTTTCAATGCAAAAATATGCTCCAATGTTTTTTTTGGATGGAAATATTTTTTCATAATTATATAATTTATTGATTATATAACTTATTATTCTGATCCAAGTTCATAATAAGCTTCGTTTTTTTCTTGACAGATTAAAATTCCTTTTGTTAAATAAATGAATGATCATTCATCATATTGGACGTTATTTTTTAGAGGAGGAAATCATGGCTAAAAAAATCAGGCAGGCGGCGGTCATCGGTTCGGGCGTGATGGGTGGCGGCATCGCTGCGTTACTGGCCAGCGCAGGCATAAACACATTGCTGCTGGATATCGTTCCCCTTGACTTGAAGGAAGAAGAAAAAGAAGATTTCGCAGCCAGAAATCGAATCGTGAAAGCCGGTTTGGATGCAGTGTTGATGTCGAGCCCATCCCTCTTAATGCAGCAAAAAGATGTCGATCTTATCACCATCGGGAATCTTGAAGACGATTTTGAAAGAATTTCGGAATGTGACTGGATTGTAGAAGTGGTGGTTGAAAACCTGAAAATCAAACAGGATCTTTTCAAGCGCATCGAGCTGAAACGAAAACCCGGGGCCATTGTATCCTCCAACACTTCCGGGCTTCCGCTAAAAGCCATGTCCCAGGGGCTCGGCCTCGATTTCAAACAGCATTTTTTGGGCACGCACTTTTTTAATCCGGTGAGATATATGCACCTTCTGGAAATAATAAAAGGAGAAGATACGTTTCCGGAAGTCATTGAATTTATGTCTGATTTCGGTGAACGGGTTCTGGGAAAAGGCATTGTAATGGCCAAAGACACCCCCAATTTTGTCGGCAACAGAATCGGCGTCCATGGAATGGTCAAGGCCATGCAACTCATGCTGGAAGACGGCCTTACGATTCCCGAAGTGGACGCACTCTTCGGAACCGCCATGGGAAGACCCAAAACCGCCATGTTCAAAACGAGCGACATTGTCGGCCTCGATACACTGGGACATGTTGCCAAAAACACCTACGATCTAGTGGTCGACGACGACCAAAGGGACAGTTTTATCCTTCCCGAATTCGTCGACCGGATGATCCAAAAAAATCTTTTGGGCAAAAAGACCAAGAGCGGCTTTTACAAAACCGATTTGACGCCGGATTGGAAAAAGATTCGAAAGGTCATCGATCCTGAAACCCTGGAATATTCGGAATATGAACCCGCAGCGTTTCCTTGCCTTGTTGAGGCCAAGAAGGCAAAAACACTTGGCGAAAAAATGAGAGCCATCGTTTACGGAAATGATAAAGGATCGAAGTTCGCCTGGAAAGTCGTGGCAAGCGGTCTCATTTATGCGGCCAACAAGATTCCTGAAATTTCAAACGCCATTGTCGATATCGACAATGCCATGAAGTGGGGATTCAACTTTGAGATGGGTCCCTTCGAAACCTGGGATGCTATCGGCATCGAGACGTCTGTAGAAAAGATGGAAAAAGACGGATTTGACGTCCCTGAAAAAATCAAGCGAATGATTTCGGCAGGTCATCTGTCATTTTATAAAACCGATCAGGGCAAACGTTTTTTTTATGATTTCACCACCGAAAGCTATGCAGAAATTCTTGTCGACAAAGCCATGCTTTCACTGGGCACTTTAACAAGTTCCGGCAAGGTCGTTCGGTCGTGCAAATCCGCTTCACTGATCGATCTCGAGGACGGCGTCTTCTGCCTTGAATTTCATAGCAAGATGAATACCTTGAACAAAGAAATTATCGAATTTCAGCAAGAAGCTTTGGCATATGCAGAAGCCAACGGCCTGGGCCTTGTCATTGGAAATCAGGCATCCGGAACGCCCGGGGCCTTTTCAGCGGGCGGTGATCTTTTGTCTATGGCAGGGAGTGCCAAAGAAGGAAAATATTCTGAAATCGATGATGCATTGCGGCTTGCCCAAGACAGCATACAAAAAGAAACTTATTCGAATATACCGGTGGTAGCCGCACCTTACGGTATGACCCTCGGCGGCGGATGCGAGGTATGCCTTGGGGCCGACAAAATTGTGGCCCATGCCGAACTTTACATGGGCCTGGTCGAAATCGGCGTCGGCCTGCTTCCCTCAGGATGCGGCTGTTTAAACCTGTGGAAAAAGTTTATCCAAACGATCCCCGATGCGGTTACCGACATCGACCTTGCCAAGTTTTTCGTGCCGGTATTCATGAATATTGCGCTGGCTAAAGTTTCGACCTCCGCTGCCGACGCCAGGGCCAACGGATTTTTGGGCCCGGTTGACAGAATCGTTTTTAATCGGGACCGCTTGATCGGTGAAGCCAAAAAGGAAGTTCTGAAAATGGCCGATGAAGGTTATGCCCCGCCGGTCAAAAGAACGATACGGGTTCTGGGACAGGCTGCCCAGGGCATGATCGAAGTGGAAATTTATAATATGCTCCAAGGAAAATTTATCACCGAGTACGATGCATTTCTGGCAAAGAGAATCGCATACGTTCTCAGCGGAGGAGAGGCAAGGGACAACAGTTTCATACAAGAAGATGTCATACTCGAACTCGAAAGAGAAGCCTTTATCGATTTCTGGAAAGAAGAGAAAACCATGGCCAGGGTCGAGCATATGTTAAAAACCGGCAAACCTTTGAGAAATTAGTGTCTTGAAAGAAGTTAAACATCATGTTTCCCATTTATGAACTGGAAACGTAGGAGGAAATAATAATGAGAGATGCCTATATCGTCCAATCCATCAGAACCCCCGGCTGCAAAAAAAGCAAAGGGGCTTTTAAAGATACGCGACCGGAAGATTTCCTCGCCTTTATCCTGAAAACTGCTGTAGACAAAACATCCGGCCTTGAAATGGGAGATGTGGAGGACATTATGATCGGGTGCGCGTTCCCCGAAGCGGAGCAGGGCCTGAACATCGGCCGAGTCGCTGCGCAGATTGCGGGATTCCCGGTGCAGGTTTCCGGCGCCACGGTCAATCGATTTTGTGCCTCGGGTCTCGAGGCCATCGCCCTTGCCGCATTGCGGGTCATGTCGGGCTGGTCGGATGTCGTCATCGGCGGCGGCCTGGAATCCATGACTTTTGTCCCAATGGGCGGAAATCTTCCCAGACCCCATCCGGACTATTCCAAAAAGCACGCCGGCCTTTACGTTTCCATGGGAATTACCGCCGAAAACGTTGCATCGCAATACAATATATCCAGAAAAGAACAGGACGAATTTGCCTATCTCTCCCAGATGAAAGCCGCAAATGCCTTGAAGAAAAATCTTTTTACAGAAATCGTTTCGACCCCGGCGCACCGATTCATTCCGGACAATAACGGCCTCTACCGGAAAGAAACATTTCTGGTCGAACACGACGACGGCATACGGCCGTCCACCACCCTGGACGGCCTGGCCAATCTGAACCCGGTGTTTGCGGCCGGCGGAACCGTGACGGCCGGCAATTCTTCCCAGACCACCGACGGCGCGGCCGCCACCATCATCATGAGCGCTGAAAAGGCAACTGCCCTGGGCGTAAAACCCATCGCCAAGCTGAAATATTACACCACCGTGGGCTGCAAAGCCGAAGAAATGGGCGTTGGGCCTCGATACGCCATCCCCAAGCTTTTGAAAATGGCCGGTATGGATATCGGCGATATCGGTCTGTTTGAAATCAACGAGGCGTTTGCTTCCCAGGCGGTCTACTGCGTTCGGGAACTCGGCATCGACATGGACCGGGTCAATATTCACGGCGGCGCCATTGCATTGGGCCATCCCCTGGGATGCACGGGCGCCAAGCTGTGCGCAACCCTGCTGGCCAACATGAAAGAACGCGGTGTGAAATACGGCATCGAATCCATGTGTGTCGGCGGCGGCATGGGAGCAGCTGCCCTGTTCGAGCTATGCGAATAGCCCGAGTATGTCAGATATTGCGCATTAGCCGTTTGTCTGCGCAAATGTCTTCATAAAATCGACAAGAGCTTCCACGGCTTCAAGGGATGTTGCATTATAGATCGATGCGCGGCACCCGCCCACGGATCGATGACCCTTGAGGCCCCCCAATCCGTTTTTTAGGGCCTGCTCGACAAACTGCTTTTCAAGGGTCTCATTGGGAAGCCGGAAGGTCACATTCATGATCGAACGGCTGGCTGTTTCAGCCGTCCCGTGATAAAACTCACCGGCATCTATGGCTTCATAGAGCATCCGGGCTTTTTTCTGATTGATCTGCTCCATTTTCTCGAGACCGCCCACGGTTTCTTCCAGCCATTTCAGCACCAGTTGAATCATATAGACCGTAAAACAGGGCGGGGTATTGAACATGGAATTCTTGGTGGCGTAAGTGGTATACTTGAGCATGGACGGTAGCTTGTCCGGTACCCTTTTAAGCAGATCGTCTCTGATGATCACCATGCATACGCCGGCAGGACCGATGTTTTTTTGAGCCCCGGCATAAATCAGGCCGAATTTGCCGGCATCAAACGGTCTGGACATAATGTCCGACGACATGTCGGCGATAAGGGGAACGCCGCCCGTTTCCGGAAATGACGCCCATTGTGTCCCTTTGATGGTATTGTTGGATGTAATATGAATATAGACGGCCTTTTTGTTAAATGGTATATTTTTGGGAATGTAGGAAAAATTTTTGTCTTCGGAAGACGCTGCAACCGAGATGGTTTTCCCTAGAATCTCGGCCTCCTTTATGGCCTTTGTGGACCATGTGCCCGTGTTGACATAGTCCGCGGTGTCCGATGGGCCCAGCAGGTTCATGGGTATCATGCAAAATTGCATACTGGCCCCGCCCTGGATAAACAAAACGTGAAACCTGTCGTCGAGCTTCAACAGCCGGCGGGTTCTGGCAACGGCGTCGTTGATAACATCGTCAAAAAGCGCGGATCGATGGCTGATCTCCGTGATGGACATACCGGAATCGCCGAAATTTAAAAATGAATCCTTGATTTCTTCGAGCACTTCAAGGGGCAGCGCAGCAGGACCGGCGTTAAAATTATAGATTCTGTTTTCCTTCATCGCTTTCCTCCATGCAAAATAAAATCGTTTAACGATTTTATTAAACGCGGCTATGCCGCTAAGTTGGCGAAAGGCTAAAATTCCTATCCCCGCAGCAAGCTGCGGGGTATTTCGGAATTTTTGCCACAGCCCTGAGGGCCGCGGCACCGCTCTTTCGCTTTAAATAAGGATCTTATCTTTATTTGAA
>Ga0316575_10000468_pt1 | contig 11602 bp, 8 predicted proteins | sample J5NA_FD_203072 | JGI IMG/M metagenome (GOLD analysis project Ga0316575, IMG submission 203072) | Rhizosphere microbial communities from salt marsh grasses in Alabama, United States - J5-7_050615r2r3 | ecosystem: Host-associated > Plants > Roots > Rhizosphere | place: USA: Alabama | collected...
ATGGCGCACTACGACCGACATTCTCAACATCTGGAAAAAGACGGGTGAGTGGTCATGGGGTATTGTCGACATCATCGATCTGAACGAACCGAGAGCACCTTATGCGAAACCGGGTGCGTGGAATGATCCCGACATGCTCCAGATCGGAAATTATCGCAGCGGCGGTCCGAATGACAATGAATACCGTACACATATGAGTCTGTGGTGCATCATGGCTGCCCCGCTCATACTGGGAAATGACATCAGAACTATGAATGCGACTACCCGGGACATTCTTCTCAACAGGGAAGTCATCGCCGTTGATCAGGATTCGGCGGGCATTCAGGGAACGAAAATCACGTCGTCGGGAGGTCTTGACGTATGGTGCAAACCGCTCGGTTCGAAAAACGGTACGGAAAAGGCGGTGGCACTCTTCAACAGAAACAGTTCGGAAGCTGATATCACGGTCCGTTTTTCGGATATCGCTCTTTCGGGAACAGTTGACATTCGGGATCTGTGGGCGAAAAAGGATCTGGGGGTCTTTTCAGGATCATTTACGATGCAGGTTCCGCCTCATGGCACGGTAATGCTGAAAATCGGGCAGCCAGGAGTAACGGGTGTACCGGGATCGAACCGCATTGGTGCACCTGTAAAGAAGTTTCTGACGCGGTGCGCAGGACGGACGCTGACTGTATCGGCAATCGGTAATGAAATGGAGTTTGGTGTGACGCTGTTTTCACCTTCGGGGCGTTTGATTGCCGGTTCCGAAAGTGTTGGCTTAACGACGGTGGTTACCGTTCCGGTGGAAGGTGTTTACATTCTGGCGATTCGTTCCGGAAAAAGTACTGAGATGAAAATAATCCGATTGTACTGAAGCCGGAAAAACTGTCGGCACCGGCGCTTCGGACATATTCTGATTGCTACCTTTATAGGTCAGCCAGGTTGCTCTGGAAGGATCTCCGGTTCGGAGTTCCATCTGGGTAGTTTCCTTTTGGCCAACTTACAGAAAGACATGTATTTTGCCTGTAACCGCAGGGTTCCCGTGCTCGTTATTGATTGTCCGGGGACGGGTGATTTTGATCATATCGAATACACGGTCGGCCGGGGCTGCAGATACTGTAATTCACAACAGTGTTTCTGCCATAAAAGATTCGAATGTTCGGTGCGTCAATATTTATAAAAAGGGGGGACTTATGAAGTATTCACGTGCAGCCGGTCATTTCTGGAGATTCATTCCTGCCGGTATCATTTTATTTCTGCATCACGTTTCGTTTGCTGCTTCACCATGTCCGTGCGACATCTACGCTTCGGGCGGAACGCCGTGCGTTGCGGCGCACAGTACCGTGCGTGCTCTTTACGAAGAATACGAAGGCCCGTTGTATCAGGTGAAACGTGCTTCGGACGGCAAGACACGTGACATTGGTGTACTTGCTCCCGGCGGTTTCGCCAATTCAGCCGCGCAGGATTCCTTTCTCACGGGTACTACCGGTACGATTTCGATTATCTACGATCAGTCGCCGAAAGGCAACCATTTAAAGAGTGCTCCCGGAGGCGGTGCCGTCAAAACACCCGACAAGGAGGTGAACGCCGGACGTTCGAAAGTGAATGTCGGCGGGTATCCGGTATATGCGGCTTTTTTCGAGGGTGGCATGGGGTATCGCAACAACAAGACCTCGGGTATTGCAACCGGTGACCAGCCTGAGTCCATGTACATGGTGGCGGGCGGCAAGCATTATAACAACAAGTGCTGCTGGGATTATGGAAATGCCGAGACCACCAACAATGACGACGGCGAGGGGACCATGGAGGCAATTTACTTCGGGAACTGCAGTTATTGGGGCAAGGGAAGCGGCAGCGGTCCGTGGGTGATGGCTGATATAGAAAACGGACTGTGGGCAGGAAACGTGACCCCGAATAACAGCAACACACCGGTTAATTCGGAATACATAACGGCCATGGTCAAAGGTAAATCGCATACGCTTGCAATCAAGGCGGGCAATGCGCAGTCGGGTACCCTGAAAACCATGTGGGAAGGTGCATACCCCTTAAAAGGCGCAACGGGAAAGGCGTATGATCCCATGAAAAAACAGGGTGCCATCATTCTCGGAATCGGCGGCGACAACAGCAACGGTGGAGTGGGAACTTTTTACGAAGGGTGCATGACATCCGGTTATTCGTCGGATTCAGTTGACAATGCCATACAGGACAACATCATTGCGGCGGGGTACGGCAGTGATGTGGTAAAGGCGGTTTCTGCACCTGCAGTCCGGCCCCCGGCATTGTTGTCGATACAGTGCAGCAGCCGATTTGACGACGGTGCAGTCATCGCCTTTACGCTTCATGCTGCCCGGCAGGTCCGGATGGATATTTTCGATCAATGCGGCAGACGGATAGCCGTACTTGCCGACGGCATTACATGTGCAGGCCGGCATAAAGCGGTGTGGAATGCAAGGGTACCTGCCGGTGTGTATATCGTAACACTGAATATTGACGGCAGGCAGGAGTGGTGCGGCAGAGTGTCGGCTGCCAGGTAGGTGCGGGCCGCGCAGGTTTCTGTGGTTGCGGTGTTGTGGACATTTTTCTGCCGCCGTTACAGATGCGTGCGAAATCCGGTGCAATGCACTGTTCTCAGTTTGCCGCTTCCATGATGCCGGACGGAACGGTCGAATGTATATGTCAATTACCTCCGGATTGTACCGGCGACTCTGTCGTATAATCCGGAGGTGACTGGAATATTCGGTGATTTCTTGTAATTTTTCCCTCTTCACATAATCTTCACGTCCATTTCACGATCGCTCCATACGTCCTTCAGACTGGCTTGGTATCGTTATAAGTGTCTGCTTCGCGGATGACACGACGACGAAAACCACACTCAAATGAAGGAGGGTTACCATGGTGCGAAACATTCGATCGGCGGCATGCTGGATGCTGGTTACCGTAACGGCGGTTCTGCCCGTTTGGGCACAACGGGATGAGGCGGTACAGGACAGGACGCTTTCTCCCTATTTTCAGGTGAATGGTGAAACTGAAGGGGCGACCGGGACCTTTCCCCTTGCATCCACCGATGTCACTGCACTCCTCAACGGCATAATCGCCGAAGTGACCGTCGTACAAGCGTATAAAAATGAAGGTACGGTTCCGATCAACGGCAAATACGTGTTTCCCATGTCGACAAGGGCTGCGGTTCACGGCATGAGCATGCAGATCGGTAAAAAGAGAGTAATTGCAAAAGTCAAAGAACGTGAAGCGGCGAAGCAGGAGTTCGAGGAGGCGCAGGCTGCCGGAAAGAGCGCATCGCTTCTTGAACAGCAGCGGCCCAATGTCTTCACCATGAGCGTTTCGAACATCATGCCGGGTGACCGGGTGATCATCGAGCTTCATTATACTGAATTCATCACACCTGAAGAGGGTACATACGAATTCGTGTTTCCGACCGTTGTCGGTCCGCGGTATTCACATCAGAATGCGGAGACTGCACCGGCATCCGAACTGTGGGTACAGAGTCCGTATCTGCATGCCACTGTTCCGTCTCCGTCGACATTTTCGTTTCGTGCCACGTTGTCAACCGGTATTCCCCTGCAGGAACTTGTGTGTACAACCCACAAGACCGCAATCGACTGGAAGAATGAATCGACGGTCGATGTGCTGCTCGACGGCACGGAACACAACGGCGGAAACCGTGATCTCGTGCTGCGGTACCGGTTACGCGGCAGGAAAGTACAGTCGGGGCTGCTTCTGTATGAAGATGAACACGAAAAGTTTTTTCAGTTGACCGTGCAGCCGCCCGAGCGGGTTGCCGCAGCGTCGGTGCTTCCGCGTGAGTATGTCTTTATCGTCGATGTGTCGGGTTCGATGAACGGATTTCCGCTGAATGTTTCGAAGCGGCTCATGCGTGACCTGATTGGAAACCTCAACCGGGAAGATCTCATCAATGTCGTGCTCTTTTCCGGAACGTCAAGCATTCTCGCCGACCACTCGTTACCGGCAACCGCGGAAAACTGCAAAAAGGCGATCAGTTTCATTGATCACCAGCAGGGAGGCGGTGGAACCGAGCTGACTGCCGCGCTCGAACGGGCATTCGCGCTGCCTACCGACGAGCGTTATTCACGTAATTTCGTCGTCGTTACCGACGGATTTATCGGTGAAGAACGGGAATCGTTCTCGCTGATCCGCAGGAAACTCGACCGTGCCAATGTATTCGCATTCGGCATAGGATCATCAGTCAACAGGTACCTGATCGAGGGGATCGCAAAGGCGGGGCTCGGGGAACCGTTTGTCATACTGAACGCCGATGAAGCGCCGAAAATCGCTAAACAGTTCAGAGCGTACATCACCTCTCCGCTGCTGTCCGACATCTCGGTGAAAGCCGACGGGGTAAAGCTTTACGGAATGCAGCCGGAGAAGGTTCCCGATCTCATGGCCGACCGTCCGCTCGTACTCTTCGGTAAATATGACGGATCGCCGAACGGTGTCATCACGATTTCCGGAAGGTCGGGAGAAGGTCCCTGGCGTACAGTGTTCCGGATGGGGGATGTACAGCCTTCAGCGGTCAATCAGCCGTTGCGGTATCTGTGGGCACGTACGCTCGTCGCGACGATCGATGATTTTGCCGAGGATGGCGGATCGGATGAGAATGTCCGTGAAGTGACGAATCTCGGACTGACCTACAATCTTCTTACCAGCCGCACATCGTTCATCGCAGTGCTTGACGAGGTGCGCAATACGTCGGGGACTGCAAAGAATGTGCAGCAGCCGCTTCCCCTTCCGCAGGGCGTTTCGGAATTCGCGGTCGGCGGCGGAGACAAGGTGCCCGAGCCGGGTATCGTCGAGATGGCGCTGCTTCTGGGTACGATCCTGCTGGTCGGACGCAGCCATGCGGGAAGAACCGTGCGGAAGTGCTGATGGAATTCTCCCTGTCACTCCTTGTCAAGGGGAGGCACTAAAACAGGAACAAGGTCAAAAGATACGATTGGATGATGTGAAATGGAACGGAATCAGAATAAAACAACGGTTGGAGCGATTGTTAAAAAGTATCTGCCCCTGGCCATCATTATATGGCTGGGGCTGGGACTTAAACTCTTTTACTCAAGAGCTGATGCGGGTGATCTGCGGTGGATACTTGCACCGACGGCACGTGCGGTTGAAACCGTCACCGGCCGGACATTCGTTTTCGATGCGGCGGAGGGCTACCGTACACCCGATCATGCGGCAACCATCGCTCCGGTGTGTGCCGGTGTCAATTTCATGATCATCATCATCGTCATGACGGGAATACTGCTCATCGGGAACACGCAGGGCTGGCGGAGGACCGTCGTTTCGACTGTCGCCGTTATTGTTGTCGCTTATGCATTTACTATTGCAGTCAATACGGTACGGATAGCGATAGCGCTCGCACTCTATGATGCGGATGTGTCCTTCGGTGTTTTGACCCGTGTCCGCCTGCATCGGCTTGCGGGTATCGCGGTCTATTTCGCCGCAACGTGCGCCGTGTATTATGGAGTAAAGGCATTCCTGCGGGGTCGGAGTGCGGGGTGTCCAGGATCCGTCGGTGGTATCGGCGATGAACCGGGATGCCTTAACAGAGTGATCTCTGAAAACAAGGCACAATCCGGTCGTCAAACACCGGTCATGGTATCAGCGGCACTTCCGGTCATCTGCTATCTGGGGGTGACCGTCGGTTTGCCGCTGCTGCGTGGTTCTGCGGCGCGTAATGGAGGGCTCTTTATCGAGCATCTGGTATCGGCCTTCATGGTGCTTGCGGTTGCAGGGATGGTAGTGCTGGTCTGGAGGCGAATGATGTTTGTTGACAGGCCGAAACGGTAGGAAAACACCTCGCCTCACCCCTTCTTCCCGGGCCCCTCTTTTCCTCTCCACGCATGGAGAGGGGAAGAGAGGTGCCCGAAGGGCGGGGTGATGAGGTGAGGCGAAGCGGCAGCTATACTAAAGTGAAGGATTTGATACTATGAAAATAAGGATCAGTATTCCGGTGCGGGTATTCTGTTGTAGTCTTGCAGTAATACTGTGTACCGCGGGCAGTGCATGGATTCTCTGGAATCCGGGTCCCGAAAGTACCGCCCATTTTGACCGGTGCAAAAACGGTATCTGGGCGGGGCATCAGTGGTACACCGGCAGAAAGGTGAGTGGCGGTGATACCGTTACCGATGCCGAGCGCGATCGTTTCATCGCGGAACTTCGTGATCATGGTATAACGACGGTGTTCGTGCATGCCGGACCGATACGACCGGACGGCTCGATCGCCGATATGCCGGGAATATTTTTTAACGATCTTCAGAAGTTTGCGCCCGATATCCTGTTTCTGCCGTGGATTGGCGGTGATCTGCGGAAATATGCACTTGCGAAACCGCAGTGGCGTTCGTCGCTTATCGCAACCATCTGGCGAATGAAACAGTGCGGCGTACGGGGAGTACATCTTGATATCGAACCGGTGAAATCATTTGAGCCGGGGTATCTGGAACTTCTCCGGGAACTGCGTCTGACGTCTGAAGATCGTTTTTATATAAGTCATGCGACACGAAGAATCGGTCTGACCGATCTCCCGTTGCCGCCGGTCAAAAAGTTCTTCTGGACGGGCGCATTCTACCGGGAGTGCATGCGTCATACCGATCAGACGGTGCTCATGGGGTATGACACCTGCATACGGTCACGAAAACTGTATACTGCGTCAATCCGCATGCAGACCCGGCGCCTGCTGGGGTACACCGGGAAGTTTCCGGGCCATTCGCTGATGATCGGTATTCCCTCGTATGACGATAACCCGGGACTTCACGATCCGGATGCGGAAAATATCAGGAGTGCCGCTCTTGGCGTGCGGGCAGCGCTCGAAGGGCTGTCGCCGCAGCACAGGGTGCTTGACGGGGTTGCCGTGTATGCGCACTGGACGACCGATCCGCTCGAATGGCACTGGTTTGATGTGTACTGGAGGGGGCAGATGTAATAGTTGCGTTATGCCTGCGGCAGGGTGATGATCACCCGCGTACCGCCTGATTCGCGGTTGGCGATCGAAACGGTGCCGCCGTGCAGCGTCACCGCCTCACGCACGAAGCTCAGCCCGAGCCCCGAGCTTTTACGCTGCGTATCGGGCCGGGAGAGGGAGTAGAACCGGTTGAATACCTTGTCAAGTGCATAGTCGGGAATGCCGCACCCGGTGTCCTCGATGAGTATTCGTGTTTCGGCGTCATGCCGTTTGAGCGTGACGGTGATTTCTCCGCCTGCCGGTGTGAAGTCGACCGCATTCTGAAGACAGTTGAGAATCGCCCGTGAAATGAGAAACCGCTCACCATTGAACGGCAGCGGATTTCCCGGTGCATGGTTGCAGCGCAATTGCTTCGCATCACACGCCGGGCCTATGGTGGATGCGCAGTCGTCAATAATCTGGCGAAGGTCGAAGGTTTCGCGTTGACGAAGTGCCGAACGGTTTTCGAGTGCCGCGAGTTCGAGCAGCCGGTCGACACTGTTCTGCATGCGTTCGGCCTCGACACGGATATTGTCGATGAAGTGAGCCCTGTCTGCGGCAGGCATGGTTTCGTCGATCAGTTCGGCTGCGCCGCGGATGGCGGCAATGGGGCCTTTGATCTCGTGCGTTACCGTCTGCACGTACTGCTCTATGTACTTTCGGCCTTCGAGACTCTGTCGCATCTCGTCCAGTGCTTTTCCCATGATACCCACTTCACTGCGTCCGAGGTGACTTGAGAGACCGAGACGCGGCAGGGGTACCGGTTTACCGTCGCGGACATCGCGGGCGTATGCGGTAAGCCGCTTGATGGGTGCGGTAACCCATATCGAGAGTGCGGCACTCACGATAAGAACGCCGACGCCGACGATGCATCCGGCCACGATGATCTTGTTGCGGGCCTTGTCTATGAAGAACGAGACGCTGCCCGACGGTTTGCATACGGTAAGAACGCCGATGATCGAGCCGTCGCAGCGGATGGGAGCAGCCACGTAGAGCACCGAGGTTGACTGGTCACCGGGAACCGAATGGGAGGTGCGGGCGCCGTACTTTCCCTCAAGGGTCCGCTTTACATCATTCCACTGAGAGTAGTTTTTTCCTTCGTCCCCGCCGTTGTCGGAGTCGAACAGCACGGTGCCCGAGGTGTCGGTGATGTAGACGCGGATGTTCGTCCGTGTCTTGACAAGGTCATAAATGGCGGCGTCGAAGGAGCGGCTGCCGGCCTGTGCAAACGCTTCGCGCAGTCGTTCGGTCGGAATGGTGTTCTTTTCGACCATCACTTCGACGATCGAGGCAAGCAGAACCGATTCGTCGACGAGCGACTCCTCCATTGATTTCATGTAATGGGGCCGCAGGTCGTCGACCACCCAGTTGGTGAGGTAGAAAAATCCGGCAACGACAATGATGAGCATCCCGACGATGATGCGGGTGCGGATGGTTACCATGAGGAGCGCAGCGCGTATCCGAAACCGCGTCGTGTCTCAATCGGATCGATGTCGGGACGGACGGCACGCAGCTTTATCCGGAGCGTCTTTATGTGGGTGTCGACCGTACGGTCGAGACTGAATGCCGGGTCATCCCAGGCGATCTCCTTGAGCATGTCGCGGGAATAGATGCGTCCGGGGTGGGCTACGAGTGTCGCGAGAAGCCTGAATTCGCATTTGGTAAGATCGAGTGCCGTATCGAAATACGTGATATGCATCCGTTCTTTGTCGATGTGAAAGGGCGTTGCAGTATCGTCACTGACTGCAACCTGAGCGGGTGCTGCGGCAGGTGCCGGCGGGGTGGCGGCAGCCGCAGAAGCGGTTCTTCGCAGCACCGCCTTGACACGTGCCGCGAGCTCGCGCGGACTGAACGGTTTGCCGACATAGTCGTCCGCACCGATTTCGAGGCCGACCACCCGGTCGAGTTCGCTGCTGCGCGACGTGAGGAAGATGACGGGCAGGGGAGATGTCGAGCGAATTGCTTTACAGATTTCGATACCGCTCGCGTCGGGGAGGCCGATGTCAAGGATGACCAGGTCCATGTCTCCGGCGTTGCATCGTTCGAGTCCCGCCGTGCCGGTTGCACACCAGACAGGGTCGAATCCTTCACTCTTAAGCGCGTATACGATCGTATCCGCGATCGATGCTTCATCTTCGATTATCAGTATTTTCTGCATGGCACCTTTCGGAATTAGAGTGAAGAACCGTGAAACGGTCGGAATGTTCATTGATAAAATAGCAAAAACTGAGCCTGGTAACAAGATCATGCCGGTCAGGAGTACGGCTGCTCAATCCGGTTATTTTGTAAACAGCGCGGCGGTCTCCTCGACCTTACGGCATTCTTCGTTCCGGTCTTTGCGGAAACGGATGATTTTATCAAGGTTGCCTTTTGTGGTGCCGAACATCCACGACTCTGCGGCGAGCGGTTTGGCTTCGTAAAAAAATTCGTTGGCGTCGTCAAACCGGTTTTCGATAACCGCGAGCTCAAGCAGTGTGGCATAATCCCAGTAGTCCGGATCTTTACGTTTCATGATGGCTTTGACTGCATATTCAACCGCGGGCACAAGTCGCAGCGCTTCGTCCCGAAGACCGAGAAGCTCGAGGCAGGTCACGTAATTCACTCCCGGATAGGCATCCCTCGGATCGGACTCGAACCCTTTCCGGTAGGTCTCGAGTGCGTGCTTCAGGTGCACTCTTGCTTCACCGTTTTCACCTGCCTTATATGCACGTTCAAATTTATCCTTATGGATTCTTCCCCAGATTCCATACGTTTCACTGCTGGCCTTTTTTTCGCTTTCGAGTTTTTTCAGGACATTTTCAGCCTTGTCAATCGTGACGTTGTCGATCGGAACGGCTTTGCCGCCGTTGCGGTTGAGCACGAAGGCATACTGTTCCTGTACCATGACCGTCTCGGCAACATAGCGCGGCAGAGCCTCGATGAATGTCTGCATCTCTGCAAATGCCTCGATGTTCCGGTAGGAGATCATGGCATCGATCAGTACCGCAGTTTCGATGTTTTCAAGCGGTTTATGTTTGTCTATTATTTCATCAATTGCCGCAATTGCACGCCGTTTTCCGTTTTCAGCGGACAGGAGTGCACGTGCCCTGGCCAGTTCCTCCTTGATGGTTTCATCATATCGCACCTGTTCCCTGAAAACGTCGGTTTTTTCATGTGCCACCGAGTTCTGGAACGAAATGCCGTTGATGAGGTCATACAGCGGGCTGTCGGTTCCACGTGCCTTTTTCGCATGCAGAAGAGTGTCGGCAAGTGCCTGTATGTCCTCATCTTTGCGGGTGAGGACAAACGAGTCGTCAACCGTATATGTCAATGTCCTGTTGGGGCCGATATCGAACGGTAACGGAAAGTGGCTGGAGGCGATGATGGGAATGGTTGTAAACGGTTTTACGGCATAGCGCATGCCGAGTTCATAATAGACGTTGGGGTTGAGGTTGGTCAGATCGGCGATGCAGAAATCGCAGAGAATGATCTTCTCGTACATTGTGGTGTGTATCGATCCGAACGACGGTTCTTCCTTCTCGATCAGCGGTTCAAGCCCCGCACGAAGGATCGCCGGTTTGATCAGGTCGCTGTAAATGGCGTCGAAATTGATTTTATGTATCGGTGAAATTGTACCCGATGCAGCGATGTTCCTGAGGTCATTGATATTGTCTTTACTGCCGAAAGTGGTTATGACGAAACAGAATGAATTACTCATGGGGACTCCTCTGCAGGGGTGGGGATAACCGGTGTCTGAGACAATATACTTCCGGTGATCGGGGTGCGGGGATTTCTGAACAAACTGTATATGTTGTACCGGGTTATAGGTGAAGCAGGTTAACCTGAGGATTTACTCGGTATGCTTGTCTTCGCCTCACCTCATCACCCCGCCCTTCGGGCGCCCCTCTTCCCGCAGCTTGCGTGGAGAGGGAAGAGAGCCGGGGGGAAGGGGTGAGGCGGAGTGAAAACACCCGGACATCAAGGTACATGTGACCGTCAGGAGCATGCTTGAATGCTGTTTGTCTGTTATGCGGCTCATCAATGAAATAGTATTTTGACAGCACTTCCCGGCGGTGCTAGATACCGTTGCTGTATCGTACGATCTGAATTTGCGGATATTGTATAATCAGTCAACAGATTTGCAGTTTTATTTGCCAAAAGGGTCCTTTGTTTACATAATGATTCGATCAATGTTGTTCAGATGAATAATGGCTTTTTATTCGCTATCCTTCTTTTCCGAATTCTTAACCAATGATATCGTTATGGTTACATTGTCTTCAACGATGGTTTTGGGAAGCTCTGAAACTGAAAAAAGATACTGTTTTCTAACCCCTTCAGGCATAGTTGTTAAAGCGGATGTTTTGATGGTTACTTTTATTCTGTTTTTTCCATCGGAATCGTCTACGTATTCTCCTGATACGGATCCCTGATACCAACTGACCACGGATGTTCCGCCACCCTCGCCGATGAGACCGCCATTTACATCCTCACATAATGTCAGCGGACCGGGCGGGACCGTAATCTTTTCATCAAGTCCGATATTCCAGAGAACACCGTTTATGGATATCGTTCTCTCGGGTTCATCCGGAATACATTCTTCATTTGTACCTTTTACCGTTTTATCATTCAGGATTGTTTTGTTGCTTGTTTGCTTTTTGTTGTTTGCAAGTG
>Ga0316575_10000469_pt1 | contig 11599 bp, 10 predicted proteins | sample J5NA_FD_203072 | JGI IMG/M metagenome (GOLD analysis project Ga0316575, IMG submission 203072) | Rhizosphere microbial communities from salt marsh grasses in Alabama, United States - J5-7_050615r2r3 | ecosystem: Host-associated > Plants > Roots > Rhizosphere | place: USA: Alabama | collected...
CACGCCCTCGGCGACGGGCTCGTCCGGCGGCCCAGCGCCGCGGGGCGTGCCCGGGCCACCGACGGCGTCCTGCTCGGGGGTGCCGACCACCTCAGCCTGCTCGCCCACCCCACCGTGTACCAGCACCTGGTGAGGTGGCTCGACCCGGCACACCCCGACCGACCGGCGCCACCCGGGGATGCGCCGTCGTGACGGGTGGTGCCGACCCCCCGCCGTAGGACCCGATCCCGCCGCCTGCCACCGCCGTGGTCGAGGCGACGGGACTGACGGACGACCCGCGGCTGCGACGGCTGGCCCTCGGCGTCCTGCTCCCCGGCTTCGAGGGGGTGTCGGCCCCTCGCTGGCTGCTCGACCGGCTCGACGAGGGACTTGCCGGGGTGCTGTTCGAGCGCAACATGCCCGACGGTCACGCCGACCCCGGGGTCGCGGCTCTCGTGGCACGGCTGCGCAAGGTGGCCCCGCACCTCCTTGTCTCCGTCGACGAGGAAGGGGGAGACCTCACCCGGCTGGACCACGCCACCGGCTCGGTCGTGCCCGGCTCGGCCGGGCTCGGGTACGTCGACGACGTGCGTCTCACCGGTCGGCTCGCCCAGGCCCTCGGCGCCAGGCTCGCCCTGGCCGGGGTCGACCTCGACACCGAACCGCTGAGCCCGGTGATCGGCACCCGGTCCTTCGGCAGCGACCCCACGACGGGGGCCCGCCACGTCGCTGCGTTCGTCGACGGTCTGCAGGCCAGGGGGTGGCGTCCACCGCCGAGCACTTCCCGGGGCACGGGTCGACCCCCGAGGACAGCCACCTGACGGCGCCCACGGTCAGCGCCGACCGGGCCCTGCTGGAACGGCGCGAGCTGGTGCCGTTCCGGGCCGCGGTCGAGGGTCGTGTGGCCGTGGTCATGACCGCGCACGTCGTCGTGCCGGCCCTCGACGAGGTGCCGGCCACGCTGTCCCGCCGAGTCGTCACCGACCTGCTGCGCGGCGAGCTGGGGTTCGCCGGGGTGGTCGTGAGCGACGGCCTGGACATGAACGCCATCAGCCGCACGGTCGGGCACGGCGAGGGGGCCGTGCGAGCCCTGGATGCCGGCGTCGACGCGCTGTGCGTCGATGGGACAGCGCCAGGCCCGAGGTGGTCGAGCACCTGGTCGCCGCTGTCGTGGACACCGTCCGTTCCGGGCTCCTGGCCGAGGAGGCTCTCGTCGTGCCTGGCGATGTCCGGCTTCCCGCGGCTCCGCTCGTCGTCGAGCTGCACGAGGAGCCGTCGGCCGCCCTGGGGGACGCGCCCTGGGGGAATCGGGCGGCACCTGGCCCGGTTCATGCCCGGGACGGTCCTGCTCGAGTCGAGCCGGGCGCGGCATGGACCCCACGTCGGCGCTGGCAGCCGACCCCCGCCGACCCGTGGTGCTGGCGGTGCGAGGGATGCGTCGCAGTCCCTGGCAGCGCGCGACCCTGCGGCTGGTCCGCGAGCGCCGGCCCGTGAGCCCGACCCGGGGCCCACGGGTGCGACACCACCCGGAAGTTCGCTGCCGGTGCGAGAGGGTTACCCGGTATCCTTCAGCGTCGGGCTGCGCTGTGCACCCCCAGCACCAGGAGTTCTTGCATGAGTACTGGTTCTTCCATGGTCGCGCCTCGGCCGACCAGCGTCACCGTGGCGATCGCGATCGGCTGGTTCTCGGTGATCATCGACCTTGTCGCCGGCATCACCCTGCTCGTCCTGGCCGGCGACGGCGACGTCACTGCTGCACTGGGCACCGACGCGAGCACCGCCCGCACCATCGGGATCGTCTCCCTGGTGTTCGCCGCCGTCCTCGCCCTCGTGGTCTACCTGCTCGGCAAGGGCAGCAACGTCGCCCGGATGTTGGTGACGATCGTCATGCTGCTGCGGATCGGCTTCGCCGTCTGGGCCATCGTGGCGTTCGGCACCCACCAGCTCACCGAGGCTGTCGTGGCCATCGTCATCGCCGTCACCGCGTTGGCGCTCCTCTGGAACGACAAGGCCAACGCCTTCTACGCGACCAACAACCCCTGAGGGCCGGGAAGGCCGCCGGCGCCGTCGCTCGAGCCATGATCGATGCGCGTCTCGGACCGCTCGAGCCATGATCGATGTACCTGGAGGACCGTCTGGCGGGCCGATCCGTCCATCGACCAGGCCTGGGGTGAACCGGACGGCACATCGACGCGTCGAGCCGCCTCACCCGGCGCGGGGATCGGCGTCGCGTCCTGCCGCCTGTCGCCGAGCGGGTGGCCAAGTCGGGACGCTTGACCCGTGACCTTGCGGCCCGAGACCCCTGGGATGAGGCCGTGCCCGACTCCCGCGCGCAGGTGCGTCGCATCCTGCGGCGCACCGTGGTGGCCCTGGCCGGTGTCATCGTGGTGGGCACGCTCGGCTACGCGCTGCTTGGCTTCGGGCCGCTGGACGCCGTCTACCAGGCGGTCACGACGATCACCACGGTCGGTTTCGAGGAGGTCGTGCCGTTCGGCACGGCCGAGAAGGTCTTCACGACGATCTTCATCATGGTCGGGGTGGGGGTGGCGCTCTACGCGCTCACCGCCTTGCTCGGCCTCGTCATAGAGGGCTACCTGGACAACGTCTGGGGGAGGCGACGAATGATGCGAGAGATCTCCCGCCTGTCGGGGCATGCGATCGTCTGCGGCTGGGGACGGGTGGGACGAGCCGCAGCGGCACAGCTCACCCAGGCCGGGCAGCCGGTCGTCGTCGTCGACGCGAACGAGGCTCGACTCGAGGACTGCCCTCACCCATACCTGGTCGGCGACGCCTCCGGCGACGACGTGCTACGTGGAGCCGGCATCGACAAGGCCCGCACCCTGGTGGCGACCCTCGACGACGACGCGGCCAGCCTCTACGTGACGCTGACGGCCCGCGCCCTGAACCCGCGGCTGGTCATCATCGCCCGCAGCCGCACCGCGGACGCCGAGCAGAAGATGCGGCGCGCCGGGGCCGACCGGGTGGTCAACCCGCAGGCGCTGGGGGGCAGCCGGATCGCCGCCTTCGCCCTCCAGCCGCACGTCGTGGACTTCCTCGAGGTCGCGATGCACGACCAGGACGTCGCCTTCCGGCTCGAGGAGGTCGTGGTCTCCGAGGGGTCGGCCCTGGCCGAGGTCTCGGTCCGGCAGGCCCGGATGCGCGAAGGCGACGGAGCCCTCGTGCTCGCGCTCCGCAAGCGGGCAGGCGGCGGCTTCGTCACGAACCCGCGCGGTGACGTCGTCATCGAGCCGGGCGACGTGGTCATCGCCGTCGGGACCGACGCACAGGTGACCGAGCTGCGCCGCTCTGCGTCAGCGGGGGAGTAGCAGCTAGACGGGAATGATTGTCGTTTGCTGTAGTGTTCAGCCGACGACGAGGGAGACGACGATGCGGGTGCTGGGAGTGCTGGCGGTCAGCGGACTCGTGCTGGCCGGCTGCGGCGGTGCCACGTCCTCCGACGACAACGCGGCAGGCGCCGGGCCGACCATCGTCGCCACCACGACGATGCTGGGCGACGTGGCGTCCCAGGTCGCCTCCTGTGCCGGCGGCAGCGCCAGCACCCTCATGCCGGTCGGTGCCGATCCCCACGACTTCGCTCCCTCCTCCGAGCAGGTCGCCGAGCTCGTCGAGGCCGACCTCGTGGTCGCCAACGGACTCGGGCTCGAGCAGGGCCTGAGCGCACCGCTGGACGCAGCGCGCGACGACGGGGCGACCGTGCTGGAGGTGGCCGACCTCGTCGACCCGCTGGAGTTCGACGGGCACGCCGAGGACGGGCACGCGGGGGAGGAGCATGCGGGGGAGGAGCACGGCTCGTACGACCCGCACGTCTGGCACGACGCGGCCCGGATGGCCGGCGTCGCCGAGATCGTCGGGGACACCCTCGCCGAGAGCACCGGTGACCAGGCGTTCACCGCGTGCGGCCAGCAGGTGCGGGACTCGCTGCTGGAGACCGACGAGCAGGTGCGGACGATCCTCGAGGTCGTGCCGGACGACCAGCGGGTGCTCGTCACCGACCACGACGCCTTCGAGTACTTCGCGCAGGCCTACGGCTTCGAGATCGCCGGCGTCGTCATCCCGGGCGGGTCCACCCTGGCCGAGCCGTCCTCGGACGAGCTGGCCGACCTCGTCGAGGTCATCCAGTCGACGGGCGTGCCGGCGATCGTCACCGACGTCGCCGAGCCCGACGCGCTGGCCGACGCCGTCGCGGCCGAGGTCGGGGACGACGTGGCCCTCGTCGAGCTCTACGTCGGCAGCCTCGGGCCGTCGGGCTCGGGGGCCGACACGTACGCCGGGATGATGGTCACCAACGCCCAGCGCATCGCCGACGCCCTGGCAGGCTAGCGCCCGTGGAGTGGGTCACCGAGCCCTTCGCGCTTGGGTTCCAGCAGCGTGCCCTCATGGGTGGGGTGCTCGCCGGGCTGATGTCCTCGGTCGTGGGCACCTGGCTGGTGCTGCGCGGCATGAGCTTCTTCGGGGACGCGTTCGTGCACGGCGTCGTCCCGGGCATCGCCGCCGCCGTCCTGCTGGACGTCAACCCGGCCGTCGGGGCCGCCGTGGCCGCAGCCGTGATGGTCGCCGGCATCGAGCTGGTGCACCGCCAGACCGCGCTGTCGGAGGACACCGCCATCGGCCTGCTCTTCGTGGGGATGCTGGCCCTCGGCGTGGTGATCATCTCCCAGAGCGACTCCTACACGGGGAGCCTCACGGCGATCCTGTTCGGGGACGCCCTCGGCGTCACCCGCAGCGACCTCGTGGGGCAGGCGGTCCTGGCCGCGGTCGTCGTGCTGCTCGCCGTCGTCATGTACCGGCCGCTGCTGGCGCTCAGCTTCGACCGCACCAAGGCCGAGCTGCTGGGCATGCAGCCGCAGCGCACCCACGCGCTGCTGCTGGTGCTCATCGCCGCTGCCGTCATCGGCAGCTACCAGTCGGTGGGCACGTTGCTGGTGTTCGGCCTGCTCGTCGGGCCGCCGGCGACGGCCGCCCTGGTCTCCCGGACGATCCCGATGATGATGACGCTGGCGGCGGTCATCTCGGTGGTCTCGGTCTGGGCGGGCCTCACCCTCAGCTACCACCTCGGGACGGCCGGCTCGGCGACGATGGCCCTCGTCCCGATCGTCGTCTTCTTCCTCACGCTGTCGTTCACCCGGCTGCGCAGGCACCGGCGCAGCCGCGCCCACCCCGAGCCGGTGGCCGCGGGATGAGCGCCGTCGCCCGGGCCCGAGGAGTGGTGCTTCGCTACGACGGCACCGAGGCCGTCAGCGCGTCGGACTTCGAGATACCGGAGGGGGCCATCACCGCGGTGATCGGCCCGAACGGGTCGGGCAAGTCCACGGTCCTCAACGCGCTCACGGGGCTCGTCGAGCCCAGCGCCGGTGAGCTGACGGTGCTCGGGGCCTCCCCGCGCGAGGCGCGTCCCCGCATCTCCTACGTGCTGCAGTCCCCGCGCATCCCCGTCGGGGCCCCCATCACCGTCCGCGAGGCGGTGTGCCTGGGCCGCTACCCGTCGGTGGGCCTGCTGCGGCGGCTCGGCAGCCACGACCGCCGCCAGGTGCACCAAGCCATGCACCGTCTGCACATCGCGGGTCTGGCGCACCGGCACCTCACCGAGCTGTCCGGGGGCCAGCGCCAGCGGGTGCTGGTCGCCCAGGGCATCGTGCAGGACCACGACGTGCTGCTGCTCGACGAGCCGCTCACCGGGCTCGACCTGGTCTCGGCCCGCACGATCGACGGCATCATCCACGGGGAGCGGGACTCCGGTCGGGCGGTCGTGCTCACCACCCACGACCTCGACGAGGCTCTCGCCGCCGACCACGTGCTGCTGATGAGCGGACGGGTGGTGGCCTCCGGCTCCCCGGCGTCGGTGCTCACCCGCCGCAACCTCGAGGAGGCCTACGGGCTGGGTGCCCTGCACGACTGGCACGGCTTCGTCGACGACCCGGCGCACCCGCTGCCCGGCGACCCGACGGCCTAGACGTCGGTCACCCGGATGCCGGCGTGGGCCTTGTACCGCCGGTTGACGGCGATGAGGTTCGCCGTGAGCGCCTCGACCTGTCGAGCGTTGCGCAGCCGGCCGGCGTAGACACCGCGCATCCCGGGCACCAGTGCCACGAGCTCGCACACGAGGTCGGTGGCGTCCCGGTCGTCGCCGAGGACGAGGACGTCGGTGTCGACCCTCGCCACCGAGCGGTCCTCCAGCACCACCGCGGAGACGTGGTGGAAGGCGGCCACCACCCGGGACCGCGGCAGCAGGGCCGCGGCCTGCTGGGCCGCGCTGCCCTCGGGGACGTCCAGCGCGTACGGGCCCTGGGCGTCGAACCCCAGCGGGTTGACGCAGTCGACGACCAGGCGCTCGGCGAGGTCGTCGGCCAGCTCGGACAGCAGAGCGGCGTGTCCGGCGTACGGGACGGCCACGACCACGGTGTCGGCCGCACGGGCGCACTCACGGTTGGTCGTCCCGGTCACGCCGTGGCCGACCGCGGCGGCCGTCTCGGCGGCCCGGGCGGCGTCCCGCGAGCCGAGGACGACCGGCGTCCCCGCAGCGGCCAGCCGCATCGCCAGCCCTCGCCCCTGCGGCCCGGTCCCTCCCAGGACGCCCACCGTGCCGATCTCGTGCGCGCTCATCGTCGTGTCCCTCCTGCCGCCCACTCTCTCAGTACCTCGTCGGTGTCGTCGGCCACCCGCGGCGCCGCGGGGGGCCGCGGCGGGGTGCGGGAGAACCGCGGAGCAGGCGCGGCCTGAGTCACCCCCTCCACCTCGACCACCGTGGCGCGGGCCGTCAGCTGGGGGTGCACCCTGGCCTCGCCCCAGGTGAGCACCGGCGTCACGCAGGCGTCGACGCCGGCGAACACCTCGGCCCACTCGTCGCGTGTCCGGGTCCGCAGCGCCTCGGCGAAGCGGCGGCGCAGCTCGGGCCAGCTCGTCGGGTCCAGCTGCGGCGGGAGCGTCTGCGGGTCGAGCCCGAGACCTGCCAGCAAGGTCGCGTAGAACTGCGGCTCGAGTGCCGCGACGGCCACGTGCCGCCCGTCCGCGCAGGCGTAGGTGTCGTAGAACGGGGCGCCGCCGTCGAGCAGGTTCACCCCGGCGTCGTCCTGCCAGGCCCCGACCCCCCGCATCGACCACACCAGCTGGGAGAGCATGCTCACCCCGTCCACCATGGCCGCGTCCACCACCTGCCCGCGGCCGGACCGTTCCCGCTCCCACAGCGCCGCGAGCACCCCCACCAGGAGCAGCATCGAGCCGCCCCCGTAGTCCCCGACGAGGTTCAGCGGCGGCACCGGGCGCTCCCCGGGCCGTGCGATCGCGGCCAGCGCCCCGGTGAGCGAGAGGTAGTTCAGGTCGTGCCCGGCCCGCTGCGCCAGCGGCCCGTCCTGGCCGTAGCCCGTCATGCGCCCGTACACGAGCCTCGGGTTGCGGCCGAGGCACACCTCCGGCCCCAGCCCCAGCCGCTCGGCCACCCCCGGCCGGAAGCCCTCCAGCACCACGTCCGCGACGTCGATGAGGGACAGCACGAGGTCGCGCTGCTCTGCTCGCTTGAGATCCGCGCGCACCCAGCGGCGGTGCCGCAGCTGCGCGTCGTGCGGCCCCAGCCCGCTGACCCCCGGACCCGGACGCTCGACTCGCACGACGTCGGCGCCGAGGTCACCCAGCGCCATCGCCGCGTGCGGGGTGGGACCGATCCCCCCCAGCTCGAGCACGCGCAGGCCGGCAAGCGGCCCGACCGGGCGCGCGGCGTCTCCCATGGCCCTCCTTCCCGGTCGGCACCCGGGCTCTGGAAGCGCGGGTTACCGGCGGGTAGTGTCGCGGCCAAGCATCCCCGACGCACCCCCCGCGGAGAACCAGCGGGGCGCGGCCAGGCGCGAAAGGAGAGCTGGTGACCACCGACGCGTTCATCTACGAGGCCATCCGCACCCCCAGGGGGAAGGGCAAGGCCAACGGCGCGCTGCACCGCGTGAAGCCGGTGTCGCTCGTCGTGGGCCTGCTCCACGAGCTGCAGGCGCGGCACCCCGGGCTGGACCCCGCGCGCATCGACGACGTCGTGCTCGGGTGCGTGTCACCCGTGGGCGACCAGGGCGCCGACATCGCGCGGACTGCGGCGGTGGCGGCGGGACTCCCCCTCACGGTCGCCGGGGTTCAGGTCAACCGCTTCTGCGCCTCCGCTCTGGAGGCGATCAACCTGGCCGCGCAGAAGGTCGTCTCCGGCTGGGACCAGATGGTCGTCGCGGGCGGTGTCGAGTCGATGTCGCGGGTGCCGATGGGCTCCGACGGCGGGGCGTGGGCGATGGACCCGGAGACCAACTACGAGACCTACTTCGTGCCACAGGGCATCAGCGCCGATCTCATCGCCACCATCGAGGGATTCTCCCGGGAGGACGTCGACGCGTACGCGCTGCGCTCGCAGCAGCTCGCGGCTGCGGCCTGGAGCGGGGGCCGGTTCGCCAAGTCGGTCGTCCCCGTCCACGACCGCAACGGCATGCTCGTGCTCGACCACGACGAGCACATGCGACCCGGGACGACCATGGAGACGCTCGCCGCCCTCAAGCCGTCATTCACCGGGATCGGCGACGCCGGAGGGTTCGACGCGGTCGCGCTGCAGAAGTTCCACTGGGTCGAGAAGATCGACCACGTCCACACCGCCGGCAACTCCTCGGGCATCGTCGACGGCGCGGCCCTCGTCCTGGTCGGCAGCGAGCAGGCGGGCCGGGAGATGGGCCTGGCCCCCCGGGGGCGCATCGTGTCCACGGCGGTCACCGGCTCGGACCCGACGATCATGCTCACCGGGCCGACCCCGGCCACCCTCAAGGCGCTGGCCACGGCCGGGCTGAGCCCGGGCGACATCGACCTGTGGGAGCTCAACGAGGCGTTCGCCGCCGTCGTGCTCAAGTGGGTGAAGGACCTCGACCTGCCCATGGACAAGGTCAACGTCAACGGCGGCGCGATCGCCATGGGGCACCCGCTCGGAGCGACCGGGGCGATGATCTTCGGCACGGTGCTGGACGAGCTGGAGCGCACCGGAGGGCGGTACGCGCTCGTGACGCTGTGCATCGGCGGCGGCATGGGCGTCGCCACCATCATCGAGCGAGTCTGAGGGGGACCGATGACCCAGAACATGATCACGTGGGAGATGGGCGTCGGCGGCGTCGTCGTGCTCACCATGGACGACCCGGACCAGGGCGCCAACACCCTCAACGACACCTTCCGGCGCAGCCTCTCCGCCACCATGGAGCGGCTCGAGGCCGACCGGGACGAGATCAGCGGCGTGATCCTCACCAGTGCCAAGAAGACGTTCTTCGCCGGAGCCGACCTGCACTGGCTCAAGGACGTCACCCCGGACGACACCGCCGTGCTCGTCGAGAGCATCACCGAGTTCCGGACCCTCCTCCGCCGGCTCGAGACCCTCGCCAAGCCCGTGGTGGCGGCGATCAACGGGGCGGCGCTGGGAGGAGGCTTGGAGATCGCGCTGGCCTGCCACCACCGCGTCGCCCTGGACGCGCCCGGCAGCGAGATCGGGTTCCCCGAGGTCAGCCTCGGCCTGCTGCCCGGCGGCGGGGGAGTGGCCCGCACGGTCCGGATGTTCGGGATCCAGAAGGCCCTCATGGAGATGCTGCTGCAGGGGCAGCGCTACCGACCCGCGCAGGCGCTGGAGGTCGGGCTCGTCGACGAGCTCGCGCACACACCCGAGACCATGATGGACGCGGCCTACACGTGGATCCGGGACAACCCCGAACCGAGCCAGCCCTGGGACGTGCGCGGGCACAAGATCCCCGGCGGCACCCCGAAGAACCCGTCCTTCGCCGCCATGCTGCCGGCCTTCCCCGCCAACCTGCGCAAGCAGCTCAAGGGTGCGCCGATGCCGGCCCCGCACAACATCATGGCCGCGGCGATCGAGGGGGCGCAGACCGACTTCGAGAACGCGCTGCGGCTGGAGACGGAGTACTTCGTCGACCTCGCCACCGGCCCGGTCTCGACGAACATGATCCAGGCGTTCTTCTTCGACCTGCAGCACGTCTCCAGGGGTGGCAGCCGGCCGACCGGCTACGCGCACCGGACGGCCCACAAGGTCGCCGTGCTCGGGGCCGGGATGATGGGCGCCGGCATCGCCTACGTGTGCGCCCGCAACGGCATGGAGGTCGTGCTCAAGGACGTCAGCGTCGAGGCGGCGGAGAAGGGCAAGGCCTACAGCCGCAGGCTCCTGGACAAGGCGGTGTCCCGCGGGAGGATGACCGAGGAGAAGGCGGCGGCGATCCTCGAGCGGATCGTGCCGACCGACAGCTTCACCGACGCCAAGGGCGCCGACCTGATGATCGAGGCGGTGTTCGAGGACCAGGCCCTGAAGGCCGAGGTGTACGGCGAGCTCGAGCCGCTGCTGGCCGACGACGCCCTGCTGGCCTCCAACACCTCGACGCTGCCGATAACCGGGCTGGCCGCCGGGGTGAGCCGCCCGGCCGACTTCATCGGCATGCACTTCTTCTCGCCCGTGGACAAGATGCGGCTGCTGGAGATCGTCGTCGGCGAGAAGACCTCCGACGAGGCCCTGGCCCGGGCGATCGACGTGGCCCTGCAGATCAAGAAGCTGCCGATCGTCGTCAACGACAGCCGAGGGTTCTTCACCTCGCGGGTCATCGGCTTCTTCGTCAACGAGGCCATCGCCATGCTCGCCGAGGGCATCCCCGCGGCGTCGATCGAGCAGGCCGGCCTTCAGGCCGGCTACCCCACGGCGCCGCTGGCGCTCACCGACGAGGTGAGCCTGACGCTGTGGCGCCGGATCCGGGAGCAGTCCCGCGCGGCCGCCGAGGCCGACGGCGGGGAGTTCCCCGGCAACCCGTGGGACCACGTCATCGACACCATGGTGGACCTCGACCGCGGTGGACGGGCGGCCGGAGCCGGCTTCTACGACTACGTCGACGGCAAGCGGGTCGGCCTGTGGCCCGGGTTGGTCGAGCGGTACCAGCGCGAGCGCGAGCCGAGCATCCCGTTCGAGGACATGAAGGAGCGGATGCTCTTCGCCGAGTCGATCGACTCGGTCCGGTGCCTCGACGAGGGCGTGCTGCGCTCGGTGCCCGACGCCAACATCGGCTCGATCTTCGGCATCGGCTTCCCGGCCTGGACCGGCGGCGTGCTGCAGTACGTCAACGGCTACCCCGGAGGACCCGCCGGGTTCGTCGCCAGGGCACGCGAGCTGGCCGAGCGCTACGGCGACCGGTTCGCCCCACCGGAGTCGCTGGTCGCGCTCGCCGAGTCGGGCGGGCGGTACGAGTGATGTGAGCGGGCCCACCCGCTCGGCGATGCGCCGGGCGCTGCGCCGGGCCCGCGACGGGGTGCCGCTCGACCCGGCCGAGGCCGAGGTGCTGCTCGCGGCCCGCGGGGAGGACCTGGACGACCTGGCGGTCTCGGCAGGCCGGGTTCGCGACGCCGGTCTGGCGGCGGCCGGCCGCCCGGGTCTGGTCACGTACTCGCGCAAGGTGTTCGTGCCGCTCACGCGGCTGTGCCGGGACCGCTGCCACTACTGCACGTTCGTCACCGTCCCGGGACAGCTCATCGCCGAGGGGCGCGAACCGTTCCTCGGCCCCGACGAGGTGCTCGCCATCGCCCGGGAGGGTGCGGCCCTCGGCTGCAAGGAGGT
>Ga0316575_10000470_pt1 | contig 11596 bp, 9 predicted proteins | sample J5NA_FD_203072 | JGI IMG/M metagenome (GOLD analysis project Ga0316575, IMG submission 203072) | Rhizosphere microbial communities from salt marsh grasses in Alabama, United States - J5-7_050615r2r3 | ecosystem: Host-associated > Plants > Roots > Rhizosphere | place: USA: Alabama | collected...
CGACACATTTTGTTACGCAACACTATCTGTTAATCCTTTTTTTGCGATAAATTAATATTTTTATTAAGTATTCCGACTAAAATTCCGATAAAAGATATGGATTTAAACTATATAAAAATATCTCCATGAATAAACATCTGCTAAGTAAAATCCTATTAAAGGTTGAAGCTTTTCCTAGCATGCCGAAAGCCGGGGTTAAACTGCTGGCTCTGCTTAAAGAGGAAAATGCCCCTATAGCTGAAATAGAAGAGGTCTTGCGCCACGATCCAGGACTTACCACCAATGTTCTTAAGTTAGCAAATTCTGCCTTCTTTGGCATACCTTCAAAAGTAGGTTCTGTGAAGCAGGCATTCGTATTACTTGGAGCCAAGCGCTTTACTGAACTTGTGCTTGCCACATGTACGTGTTCAGTAATGGATAAAGCGGTTGACGGTTATGAAATATCACCTGGTGAACTCTGGCGACATTCAATTGAGGTATCTACTGCTGCAGAAGCTTTGATGAAATACAAAAAAATAGCTGAACCCAAGGATGTTTTCACTCCTGCCCTGCTTCACGATTTAGGCAAGTTGGTTTTAGGCAGATTTGTGAAAGAAGAATTTGACAGAATAAAGAGTTTTGTAGCAATGGGCGTACCATTTGTAATAGCTGAGAATATGGCGCTCGGAACCGATCATGCTGAAATCGGAGCACAAATCTTAAGCCAATGGTCATTTCCTCTGGATGTTGTCAATGCAGTCCGGTTTCATCATAATCCTGATGCTATTCATAATGCCAACATACAGATAGATATAGTTTATTTAGCAAATTTGTTATGCCAGAAAAATGAAATCAGCGATGGAAGCGAAAGACAACCAGTAGAGCATACTCCCGCATTTATCAAGCGTCTGGGCATTGAGCCAGATGAATTAGCGTTTATATCTGGTAAAGTCGTTCAGTGGATTGATAAATTATCTAAAAAGCGAGCTGCGATTAAAAGTGAGGTTGGATGAAAAAACCGGGAATCCTTCCAACTCATAGAAATTTCTAAGGATAACTAGTTATGATTAAAGTTTCTATTGATCGCCAAGTAATGCAAAGCGTTATGAGCGGCGTAGCCGATCAGATAAAAAGCAAAATTGATCTGAATCGTGTAAAAAAAATCTGTAAAAAGCTATACGGAATTGAATCGATAGAGGGTTTTGAACACAAATATGCCGATATTGTTGCCATTGAAAATCAGGTTGGGTGTAGGCTGGATTTAGAAGTTCGTTTCCCTATGTCGATATTTATCTCCACCAAGGAAAATTCAGATAGCTCTTTACCAGTAAATAATAACAGACCGATAGAGCTTGACAGTCCGATAGAGCTTGACAGTCCGATAGAGCTTGACAGTCCGATAGAGCTTGACAAACCGATAGAGCTTGACAAACCGATAGAGCTTGACAGACCGAAAGAGCTTGACAGACCGATAGAGCTTGACATACCGGAAGAAGAGATTGACTTATCGAGGTTTGATGACATACAGGAAGAAAAGCTTGACTTATCGGGGTTTGATGACATACGGGCAAAAAAGCTTGACTTATCGGAAGAGTTTGATGACATACGGGAAGAAGAGCTTGACTTATCGGGGTTTGATGACATACGGGAAAAAAAGCTTGATGATATGGATAGACTTAAAGAGAAGCCTATGATCGTCAAGAACAACGAGAGAACAAAGAAACTTTCTGCTAAATAACGGGGTACCCTTCGCATTTTCTGCTTTATATTTGTTCTGGTGGTTACAAATATGATACCTACAAAATGGCAAAAATCTTGGAACGTACAAGAACTCGTTTAAACTCCCATAAACTCACGTGTATTTCTATAACTTATTGTTTTTATTAACTATCTGTAAAATCCGGCCTTCGGCACCACTTATACATTATAAAAAACGGATTCAGCAACTTGCCGAATCCGTTTTTTATCAGTGCGATTATGTCGAACGATAGGTTGTGCGGTTTTTCTAAGGCCTTATCTCAACAATCGTACCATTTGGCACCAACTTGTAGATTTCCTCCATCTCTTCGTCTGTGACGGCAATACACCCTTTCGTCCAGTCAACCTCTGCATGAGATCCACCAACCCACGCGAGACCATTTTTGATGCCATGGATCATGATATCTCCGCCCGGAGAAACGCCAAGCTCTTTTGCTCGCATTTTGTCTTTCTCGTTTGGATAGGAAATATGAAGAGAGAGGTGATAATCACTGTTACTGTTTCTTGAATCGATTATGTAGATTCCCTCCGGGGTTTTGTTATCGCCCTGCCTTTCTTTCGGACCAACCGGGTCTCCCCCCAGAGCTATTTGGTAAGTTTTGATCACCTCGTCCTTTGAGAGCAACGTCAATCGTCGCTCTTTCTTTTCTATCAGAACTTTATCTGCCGGTTCCGTCCGGAGTATAAAAATCTTTTGTTCGAGCGTTTCAATCTTTTGTTGGAGCGTTTCGACCTTCTCTTCTAATGTAATGATCTCGTTTTCCTTGACTTTACCCTCCTGCCAGGAAGTCTCAATCTGCTTTTGCTGTGTCGCAATTATTTTATTTTTGATGAGGACATTATGGATTTGAAGTATCATCATCTGGCTGTCCTGCCTGAATTTACTATCCGGGTAATCCCTTACGATTTGCTGAAAACATTTGAGAGATTTCTGATAATCTTTTTGTTCGTTTTTCGGATGGGCATAAATAATACCCATCTCGAAGAGAACTCTGTCCGCTACTGCTGGATTTTTCTCAATAATTTGCTCGTATTTGCTCAGAGAAGCCTCGTATTTTCCCTGGTTGAAAAAATCATTTGCCTCCCGCGAAATAGATCTGGTCTGATATCCCTTATCAATGGAACTGCATCCGCATATAAAAATTGGGGTTAGCATGATGCAGACGCAGAAAAGGCGAAAATACACGCCCTTCCCTCTATGCCTTAAACCCGTATACGCGTTTGTGCTTGTTAATAATGGGTTCGATGATCGCAATCCAGCCCTCTACCGGATACACCTGTAATAAGTACCATGCTAAACGATGGAAATAAAAGGAAGTGGGGGGCTCATGCCCTGCCACTTCCTTTTGATTTACTTCTTCATTGATTTCTGAAAAGCTTCTTCAGCTTTTTTTGCCTTTTCCTCTGCGAGTCTCGCCTTTTCCTCTGCGATTCTCTCCTTTTCAGCAGCGATTCTTTCTCTTTCCATTGCCCTTCTTTCAGCTTCCTCAGCGCGGGTCACTGCTTCTTCTGCTCTCTTCGCGGCCTCATCAGCTGAAGCCTTGGCAGCCTCGGCATCCTGGGCCGCCTGATCGGCTTTAGCGCCAATCGCCTTTTCCCGGGCCTGCACATTCTCGAGGTCACCTTTTGTAGCGCAACCTCCTGCGGCAATAACGAGAGCAAGCGTTATTGAGAACACCAAAAGACTCTTCTTCATCATGTCGTTGCCTCCTTTCAGTTGAGTTTACCTTGTCATAATAGCGACTGTAAAATTCCTGGTTACTCCACAAAAATTATTCACATGGGTTAATTGCCTGTTACGAAATATGGTACCTCTTTCAGAGCTAATGTACAACCATTGCTTGATTTCTCAACGAAGTGCCGCCACAGGCTCTGGATAAAGATATTCAATAATTTAATAGGCTTGACGTGAAAGCAAAAGCGCAATGGGTTGACCCTCCTTTGTCGGTTCAACCAATATACCGTCTATTTCCAAATCAATTTTCAAACGTTTTGCCGCATCTTTAGCTTCACGCCTATTTTTAAAAGGTCCGGCAAGAACACGGTGGCGATCACTCGATGACAATACCCTTGCGGGAATTGGTGGGCCCTGATGGTTAATAATTGCTGCAAGCCTCAGAGCGTCAACCTCGTCGCGCAAAGTAGCAGCCAGAACATACCACGCGTCCGTTTTGAGTTCCGGTATTTCCGGTTCGCCATACAATTTATCCGGATGCCTGAGTTTTATGGTTTCCGTAACATTTTTATCATTTCCATTGCGGATATCAAATAGGGGAACCGGAAACCCGCGGGCCTCGCCGATTAACTTTCCAACCTTTTTCCAGTCAAGCGCAATTCCTGATTTTTTTTCAATATTTCTCAATTTTTCATATATCGTCTTCAACTCAGCGGTGCCTGAATCTTCAAAGGGCTTATGCGCTTCTATGTAAATTATTCCATCACGCTGGCCGACCAGATAGGGCTGGTTGACAATGCGTACAGGTGTTTTTAGCGCGGTGTTTTCGTAAAGTCTCTTTATGTCTTCCGGATAGAGCCTTATGCAGCCATAAGTTGCCCTGAGACCGATACTGGCCGGTTTATTCGTACCATGGACCAGATAGCCTGGCTTGCTTAAATAAAGAGCGTATTCTCCCAAAGGATTGAGAGGCCCTGCTGGTACTTCCGCCGGCAGAGGATCTCCCTTTTTGCGATGATCTTTAGCAATCACGGCGGGCACATACCAGGTCGGCTGAAACTGCTTGCGCGTTATATACATTTGGCCCATGGGGGTAGGCTGCTCCTCGGTGCCGATACCGACCGGGTATGTCGAGACGGCCAATAGTTTACCCTCTTTTCTAAAATAAAAAAGCCTCATCGCAGCCAAGTTGATCACAATGCCTTTTCTACGGGTGTCTGGCAGGACAAAACTCAGCGGCAACAGAATGCGCCCTCCGGCCTCAGGCACCCATATATCTACCCCCGGATTAGCTGCACTGACTGTATTGATTCCCAAACTGAAGTGTCTCGCAATATCCGGCAGCGTATCCCCCTCTTCAAGTTTGATGACCGCCAACCGGCCAATGACGTCATCTTCTTTTTCAACAAAAAAATCATTTCGTTCGATCTTTTCCGCTGGGTGGATATGAAGCGGCAGAGATTTAACAACTTCCCTCATATCGGCACAGCCATGGAAAGATAAGACGAAGATCAACAGAATTATGAGATGAAGCCTGTTGGACAAGGGTGACAGCTCACTAGGTCGGCACGGGGGTATATACACTATCTTGTTTGATAAAGAAAAATTGAAAACCATCTCTCAGCAAAACTGGATCGTATTGACGCGCAAGGCCCAATTCCATCTCAAGATCAACAGCGCGCTATTTAATAATTAATACCAAGTATCGCGAAAAATTTCAAATTAATCCATGCTATTTTGAGACAAATAAGGAGGTCGGACTTTAGTAAGTATTTGATAATTTTTGCAAAAAGCCACTTATAAAGTCGATTTGGCTTAGAGCTGGCATTGGGGGGGAATGCTCGTTTTAAGGGATATTGAATTCATATGCAACTGATATGCGAATATGCAGCCAGGACTGTACAAAAACTCGCTTAGTGTCGCTTAAACTAGCTTTTATTTTATTAAATATTTGATATCATTATTAATTTTTAATTCCGACCTTCGGCACCATTTGTAAATAATTGAAAAACGGATTCAGCCAACAATGCCTTTTTATTTATAGCTGAAAACCAAAATATATCTGTCTTCAAAATATCCTCCGAGGAATCGTGTTAGAGTATGATTTTGTATTCCTATAAAAAAAACCTTAAATCTTTATTAAACATCGAAAACTCAGCTACTTATACCTTTTAGTCCTTCTTTTACCGTTTCGCCTGCGTAAGGAAAATCATACACAGGTAAAATGCTAAAAATTGTTTCAAGTAAAAAAATTGTTGAATATCAATGAGATATTGGAACTGATGGTTATGGTATGCCGTTTGCAATGTTAATGGGACGCATGCATGCAATTGCTAACCGAACTATGGCAAAAGGAGGTGTAAAAGAGGAGAAACAAGAATTCATTCAAAGTGAATTATCACGGATAAGCGAATCAAAACAAACAAAAATCATTAGAAACCCTAAGGAGTTAAAAATGTTTAAAAAATCTATATCAATGCTGGTCATGGCGCTTTTTGTATTCTCTTTTATCGCGGTTCCAGCGGTATTTGCCGATGAGATGCAAAAAATAAGCGGAACAGTGGATTACTTCAATCCCGCTACTGGTGAACTGACAATAAAGGATGATACCGGTGATGTAAAAAAGCTTAAAGCAGGTCCAGACGTAGACATGGAAAGCCTAAAGAATTTGAAACAAGGTGATTCCATCAACGTGGAATGCGATAGCAAGGGAATTATCACATCACTGGTCGCCGAATAAAATAATCAATTACTAGTTTGACCGGTAGAAGCAAAGGGGCATCTAATGCCCCTTTTTTTATTGAAAACAGGGACATCCACTCTATTTCTCTATTTAGAGTCCAAATATTCAAATAGAACGGATGTCCCCTTAGCCCGCGGTTCAATTTCGACTTTCGACACAAACTTTTTATAGGCCCTTAGATTGATTCTAGGTGCCTTTTTTGTTAAATGAATTATACTGCAATAAGACATTGTATTGGAATCCGGTAATCTTCGGATCACACCATAATTCACTATTCATGCCCTGTCCCTTTTTTCCAAAAACAAAAAAGGAGGTGTGTCATGGAAAGAACCAGCGGGAAGTATTATGTTCTTTCTGCTATAAAGCGGAAATATACCGACCGGATTCCTACAACGGTTCTGATTGGCCCTTACTGCAGCAAAATGACCGGATATACCCTTAAGCAAATCCTGACCGATCCCCAAAAAAGCGCTGAGGCACATCTGGCATTTTACAATCGATTCGAACCCGACAGCCTAATCGTTTACAACGATATCTACCTGGAAGCAGAAGCCATTGGATGTGAACTGGAGTTTTTTGATGATCGTCCTTCGCATCCCAAATCAGTTCTGCTGAAAGAAAAATCCCGCCTGGCCAAACTGAAGGTGCCGAATCCTGCACGGGACGGGCGCATACCCTATTTCATCGAATTATGCCAACGGGTGTCCTCGGAGATAAAAAAGACGGCCACCATGGGACTGGGACATTCCGGCCCCTGGAATATTGCGGTGCACCTCAGGGGGACCGAATCGCTTCTGATGGACACCTACGACGACCCGGCCTTCGTCCATGAACTCATGAAGTTCAGCACGGAAGTAGTTCGAACGGTGGGGGATGCGCTGATCGAAGCCGGCTTTTCACCATCTATAGGAGAGGCCGCTGCTTCCTGCAGCCTTATCTCACCTGAGATTTACCGCAATTTCATAAAGCCGTATCATCAGGAGCTTTGCCAGTATTTTAATTCCCGCAAAGCCCTTATGGCGCTGCATGTATGCGGATATATCGATCCCATAGTGGCCGATATTGTCGAAACCGGAATCAGTTTGCTCAGCCTGGATGCCCCCTCTTCTCTCGAAAAACTGATTGATCTGTCGGCCGCCCAATTAATTTTAATGGGCAATGTGCCAACGGTCCTGTTCAGTTCCGGAACCCGGGAGGAAATGGAGAACGCCATCCGTGATTGCATTAAGAATGGGGCTGAGGGCAGCGGATACATCCTATCATCCGGATGTGAAATCCCATTGGATTCCACGCAAGATCGGATTGAGCATTACTTTAACTACGCCCATCAATACGGCCGACAGTTTATGTTGAGTTTGAAGGAGCGAAGGCCGGAGCTTTTTCAGCACTGAGGGTTGTGGGTTTGGAGCACGGCTGATATGGAACTGGGGTAAAAAGCGTTTTATGGAGAATATTGGATTCTGATGCAATTGATATGCGAATATGTAGCCAGGACTGTACAAAAACTAGCTTAATGTCGCTTAAACTAGCGTTGATTTTATTAATCATTGGATATCATTTAAACTGGGTTGCCCGGATTTAATTCTGTATTAACGCCAAAACACAATAAAAAAGGGGCGATTCAATTTGAACCACCCCCTAAAGGTGTGCCTTCCAAGATGCCGTTGTTAATTTTTCTGCCGGAAAAATACACGAACATCCCAGAAGTCGCAAGATAATGTAATGCAATGTTTTAGAAATTCAAGGCTTTTGGGAATGTTAATTTTCATCCGGTTTGCGCCCCTTTTTAACCCGTCCCTTATTTGACGACGACACTTTCCGGCAGTTTTCTGGTTAAAATATCAGCTGCTTGCTCTACCAATTCCTCGAGCACCTGGGCGGCCGGTTTTATTTCTTTGATAATTCCGGATACCTGGCCGGCCAGACCGCCGACAAAGTCAGTCTTGTTGGCTTCAATGAAGCTTGCCAGAAGGGCTGAGGAAATTAAAACCTGGGTGGGGAAAGGCAGGGGCTCGAGCCCCGAATTTTCCCATAAATCGTGGAACTGGTTATAGCTGGCACGCAGCGTTTTGCCGGTGTAGGCGGTGCTGACACGCGTGCCTTCATCAGTGGATTGCACGATTTTTTGTTTGTTCACATCCAGTGCGCCGCCTTCATGGGTGGCCAGAAAACGGGTCCCGACCCAAACACCCACGCAGCCCATAGCAAGCGCTGCCGCCAGGCCGCGTCCGTCGCCGATTCCGCCGGCAGCCAGGACCGGTACCGGATAGGCAGCATCAATTGCTGCCGGTATCAAAACCATTGTGCCGATTCTGCCGGTGTGCCCACCGCCTTCATGTCCCTGGGCCACGAGCAGATCGATGCCGGAATCTGCCATTCGTTTGGCATTTTTGGCATTGCCGGTGATACCGAGAACTTTCATCCCAGCGGCATGCGCATCGGCGACCATAAAACCGGGATTGCCGAGACCGGCGCAAAAAAGCGGTACCTTTTCTTCAATACAGACCCGGATGGATTCCTTGGGAAACATGGTGGTGGTGTTCCGGCGAATCATAATCTGCACATCCGGCAACTGCATCTCCTGCCTTATTTTATGTATCCATTCCTGATGCTCCTGCGGGATGGTTTTAAGCACCTCGCTCAGCGGCAGTTCTATGGCATCTGTTGCACCGATGCCGCCTTTGAGATCCAGGTACTTGGGCAGAAGCAGATCGACACCATAAGGCTTATCGGTTTGCTTTTTGATCTCGCGGATCGCCTGCTGGAGTTCGTCCACCGTGTAGCCGCTTCCACCCAGCACCCCCAGGCCACCGGCTTCCGAAACAGCGACCACCAGTTCAACCGGCGCCCCGGTTTTTTCGCCGATCAGGGTCGGTCCCATCCCGGCGCTTATAATCGGATATTCAATTCCCAACATATTGCAGAGCTTTGTTCTCAACACGCGTTTACCCATGGTCATCTCCTAAATCGAGCGAACTCCAACGTTAATTGTATTCATCAAGGTACAAAGCGATTTCTCTTTTATGAATTAATAATTTTTAGAATTGGCTTTGAGAGTGTGGATTATGCCTGAAGGCAAGGCGCAAGCCAGCTCAAAAACGGAGCATACACGATCGTATGTGAGTATTTTGAGCTGGGTTGCAACGCGGTATTCGGGCATAAGACGCACTCTCAAAGCCGATTCTAAAATTTTGTCGGCCAGTTTGCCAGTTTATGCTCCCCAATGCCCTGGCGGCGCGCATTATAGCTGATCTCTAAGGCTTTGATGATATATGCTCTGGTTTCTTTCGGATCGATCACATCGTGAATAAAGTGCTTTGCGGCAGCCCCGTAAGGAGAGGCATCATCCACCAGTTGTTGCACCAGATTTTGCCACTCACCGGATTCCTTATCGGATGCCGAAAGTTTGCCCCCGTAAACCACATTGGCCGCGATGGCGGGATCGACAAAGCTGATTTCCGCTGAAGGCCATGCCACCAGAAAATCGGTGGCGCAACCCGTGCCGCACATATTCCAGAAAGCCATTCCGTAAGTTTTTCTCACAATAATCGAGATTTTGGGAACGCTCAGCAACCCTAAAGCGTTCATATAATTCATAACCTTGGACGCCACCCGTTTGCGTTCGGCCGCTTTGCCCACGAGGAATCCCGGAATATCGTGAAAAAATAGCAACGGGATGTTAAATGAATCGCACAGGCACAAAAAACTGATGACCTTATCAATGCCATCGGTATCCATGGCACCGGCATTAAACATGGGCTGATTGGCCACAATCCCCACAACTCTGCCGTCAACCCGCGCCAGGGCTGTGATAACTGACTTTCCAAAGGTCGGTTTTAGCGCAAACAGGCTGCCTTTGTCCACGATGCAGTTCAAAATTCGATGCATATCGTAACCGCGGTTGCGCTCTTCCGGCAGGTACTCCAGAACGCGGTTCATTTCGCAACCGGATCCATCGGGAACCTGTATTTCAGGGGGGGCGTCATCACAGTGCGACGGCATGTAAGCCAGGTACTGGCGGATGATCTGAAAGCATTCTTCCTCATTTTCAGCGACCCGGTCCACATTTCCGGTAATTTCCGCATGCACCTGCCAACCGCCGAGTTCTTCATCGGAAACGGTTTCCCCCAATGCCAGCTCAACCACCCGGGGACCTGAAACGCCCATGGCGCTTCCCTTGACTTGGACCACGAAGTCCGAAAGACAGGCCATCCATGTCGGCATACCATAACATTCCCCCATAATGGCCGTTACCATGGGGGTTTGTCGCACCCGGCTCATGATCTTCAGGTAGGTATCAAAACCGCCGCCACCAAAGGAGGCAAGCCCGGCGGATCCCATGATGTCCGGCATGCGGGCGCCACCGGCCTCACCCAGATAGATCACCGGATAGCCGCGATGCGCGGCAAGCACTTTGATCTCGCCTTCCTTGCGCCCGGCTATTCGGCTCGAAGTTGCCGCCATCACGGTAAAATCGTTTGAAACCACAGCCACCGGACGCCCGTCGATCCGGCCGTAGCCGGCCACTTTACTGTCGGCCGGGGTCTTATCCTCCATCCCGGGCACATCCGAGTGATTGAGTATGCCGACTTCCAGGAAGGAATCCGGGTCCAGCAAACGATCAATTCTCTCCCGGGCGGTGAGCTTGCCCCGATCATGCTGTTTTTTGATTTTTTCGGGTCCGCCCATTTGTCTGGCTTTAGCCTGACGTTGCTTAAGTTGCTCTATTTCCTTGTCAAACGGCACCTTGTCTTCCTTTCCCGGTACGTCCGAAATATGAATTACGAAAATTGAAATCCCATCTAATCATTATCGGTAAGCAATTTCTTACCATCTTTGCTGTAACGATAAAACCCTTTGCCGGCCTCTTTTCCAGCCGGCCTTCCTTGACCGTGTTCTTTATAAAAAAAGACGTTGCGCCGGGAGTTGCTTAGCCTGATTGGGTGAACAACTGTTTTTGAGATAGCCTCTAGTAAATGAATTGTTTTTAATCGGCTAAATTAGAGCGCAAGCGATGAAGGCCACACGATTCATTAGAATATTATTTATAATAATTTCAATATGATGTGTAATTTTTTTCTTGCATTTTGCGTTGTGCCAAATTATAACTTCTTTTACCTTTGACTAGTGCAAAAACACCTTCTTAATTTCTGTATCACTGTCGCACCGCATCAAAATGAAAATAAAAAATCTCGCATATATGGCGTCAATCAGCGTGCTGATAATTGGGAGTGGGGTTTTGGGATTTCTTGAGATACGCAAAAAACTCACGACTCAGCACCAGGGCCGGCAACATCATCAAGCAGCGCCGCATCGCAATCCCTCCAATTCAATTCCAAAAAGCACAATTCTAGTCCTACTGGCTGTGGGGGTCGTCGGCGTGCTTATCGTCCGCCGCAAAAAGAAAACCAAAGAAAGCCCTTTACAACAGACGACACCAC
>Ga0316575_10000471_pt1 | contig 11581 bp, 6 predicted proteins | sample J5NA_FD_203072 | JGI IMG/M metagenome (GOLD analysis project Ga0316575, IMG submission 203072) | Rhizosphere microbial communities from salt marsh grasses in Alabama, United States - J5-7_050615r2r3 | ecosystem: Host-associated > Plants > Roots > Rhizosphere | place: USA: Alabama | collected...
TCAGAGGACAGAGGACAGAAGACAGATGTCAGAAAACAGAAGTCAGAGGCCAGGTAAAATTCGATTGAAAAGATGATATCACACTTTTTATGAGCCGCCTAAAGTTTGAATTTGCAATTTGTCGTCCGACCGCTGTCTTCTGTGCTCTGTCCTCTGCCTACTGATCATCCTCCAGGCACTTTTGCACCGCCGTCACAATCGTGTCATAACCCGTGCAGCGGCATAGATTGCCGGCCAGCCCCCGACGAATATCATGGCGACTGGCTTTTTTATGCTTGTGCTTTTCGACAAAGGCCGTTGCGGCCATAACGAACCCGGGGGTACAAATGCCGCATTGTATGGCGCCCTCATCCACAAAAGCCTGCTGAACTTTGGACAGTATCTCGTTGCGGCTTTCGCCTTCTACCGTTCGAATGGATCGACCGTCGGCCCAGATTGCCAGATAGAGGCAGGCATCCACCGGCACATCATCGAGCAAAACCGTGCATGCACCACATTCCCCTACAGCACAGCCCTGTTTGACACTGATCATTCCCAGCTGCTCCCGCAGCACCTCCAGCAGCGATTGGCGAACATCAACGGCAATTTCCTTTTTCTTTCCGTTCACGGTAAGGGTGATCGTACGGTTTAAGCTCACTGAATGATACCTCCTGCATTTAAAATGGCCTGCTTGACAACCCGGCGGGCAAGGGTGGCGATGATCTGCAATCGGAATTCTTTGGTGGCCCGCCATGACGTCCGCGGGCTGACATCATCCACCACCGCTTCAGCAATATCGTTAAGCAGTTGTGTTGAAACCTCGCGGCCGCGGATTTGGTCTTCGGTGTGTTTGCAGCGCATGGGCACCGGTGCAGCCACGCCGTACGCCAGACGAAGATCTGTCAGGACTTCGTCTTCTACCCGGCAAACCGCCGAGCAGCCGATCGTGGCAATGTCCATGGCGTCCCGCATTGCATATTTAAAAAAATGTCCCGAATATCCGGCATAGTTGTCGCGGCTGACGGTGATCGCCGTCATAATTTCGTGGTGCTCAAGGGCCACCCGGCTGGGTCCCAGAAAAAAGTCTTCAAGGGGTAGCTGGCGGGATCCGTCCTGGCCTGCGATCGTTACCACGGCATTCAGGGCGATAAGCGGTGTGGCGCTGTCGGCACTGGGCACGCCGTTGCAAAGGTTGCCGCCGATGGTGGCCATGTTGCGCACCTGGGGCCCGCCAATGGTGAGGATGGCCTCCGACAGGACCGGAATGTGTTTACGAACCAACGCGGATTCGGCCACATGCGTAAAGCAGCACAGAGGCCCGATAACCAGATCCCCGTCATCTTTTTGGCTGATGAAATCGAGCTCGGCGATACCGTGAATATCGATTAGATGATCAAAGCCTGCTTTGCCCTTATGCAGTTTGACCAGCACATCCGTGCCGCCGGCGATCAGATGGGCTTCAGGATTTTCCTGCAACAATCGAATCGCCTCCTGGATGCTGCCGGCCTTGCAATAGCGCTTAAAATTAAACATTCCTTCTCCTCTTTCGATTGCGGATTGCAGATTGCGGATTATCAAAGGGCGAAACAATGTCTGTATTATTTTACAATCTGCAATCCGAAATCCGAAATCCGCAATTTTTTAAATCAGCCCTGCCTTTTTAAAATACTTAAAAAGCGTATGCGGCGTCATGGGCAGCTCATTAATTTGAACGCCGGTCGCATCCCAAATGGCATTGCGGATCGCAGGCGGCGGCGAAATAATGGGCGGCTCCCCCAGTGATTTGTTGCCGTAACCGGACGTCGGCTCGTAGGTTTCGACAAACTCGCAGCCGATATCCGGCACATCCACGGCAGTGGGGATTTTGTAATCCAGAAAATTATTATTGTAAATGTAGCCTGATTCACGATCGATCATCATCTCCTCATAGAGTCCGGCGGCAATCCCCATGGCCACACCACCATGCACCTGGCCCTTGGCCATTACGGGGTGCAAAATGACACCGGAATCGTGAACATTATAAATTTCTTTGATATGCACCTTGCACAGCGGCACATCTACCGCTATTTCAACAAAGGTACAGCCGAAGGTGGGTGCATTCGTGCAGGTTTTGTGGGACACATCGGCCGTTAATTGGCCGCCGCGCTCCTTGTCATAATAGGCGTCCAGCGCCACCTCCTTCAGCGAAATCACTTTGCGGGATGGATCCTTGCGCTGCACAATTTCCCCGTTTAAAATGTCGAGTTCTCCGCTCAGTACGCCGCTTACCCTGCCGGCATGTTCCAGAATTTTGGCTTTCAGTTCTCTGGCTGCCCGAAATACGGCATTGCTGGCTACATATGCCTGGCGCGAGGCATAAGCACCGGTATCAAAAGGTGCCACGTCCGTATCCTGGGTTGACACCACGTGCACATCATCAAAGGCAACGCCAATGGTCTCGGCCGCCATCTGGGCCACGATGGTATCCAGGCCCTGGCCGATTTCGGTGGCACCCACCTGAATATGAAGGGAAGCATCCTGGTTGAAAATGATACGGGCGCCGGCAATTTCCATGCAGACCGGATAGGTCCCGGAAGCATAACTGAAACAGGCAACCCCGAGGCCACGACGCAGCGCACCGGTTTGTCTTTTGGGCCAGGCCGCGCGCTTTTCGTCCCAGCGGATCAGATCTTTACCCCTTTGCAGGCATTCAATCAGCCCGCAGCTTTGGAAATGCTTACCCGTGAGGGGATCGGCATCGCCCTGCCGGGCCACATTTTTGATGCGGAACTCCACCGGATCCATGCCGATTTTACGCGCCGCCTCTTCAATGATGCCTTCCACCGCAAAGATCATCTGAGGCGCTCCGTAGGCCCGCATGGCGCCGGCCGCTGGAGTATTCGTGTAAACGGTCCTGGCGTGATATTGCATGGCGGCGCGGGGATAAAGCGAGCGAGATTTGGCGCCGGCTGCTCCGGCCACGGAATGTCCGTGGGAGGCATAGGCACCGGTATTTGACAGCGCGTCCATGTCCAGGGCCACCAGAGTGCCATCTTTGTTTGCACCGGCCCGCATTTTGACCTCAAACGGATGACGCGTTCGGGTTCCGATCATGCACGCTTCGCGCGAGAGATCTATCTTTATCGGCCGCCCTCCCAGTTTCAGGGTCAGAAAAGCAACCATGGGTTCAAGAATGACGTCCTGCTTGGCACCGAATCCGCCGCCGATATAGGGTTTAAGGACCCGGATGCGGCCCCACGGCAGACCCAGTGCCTCTCCCACAATGCGGCGTGCAATATGCGGAATCTGGGTCGACGAAACCACGACGATATGCTCCAGGTCATCCATATAGGCATAGGCCACGTGGTTTTCAATATGGCAATGCTGGCAGATCTGCGTTCGATATTCGCTCTCCAGCAAAACGTCGGCGCCGGCCAGCGCATCCTCAATTGGCCCGCCGACCGCGTAGCGGGATTCTCCAATCACGTTTTGGGAGCCGGCATGAATCTCTCGGGCGTCTTTGGCCAAAGAGGCCTGAGGCGTCACCAGGGGCTCATATGCTTCGTAGTCCACCTGGATTAGCTTCAGCGCTTCCTGCAGGACAAGGTTGTCTTCTGCCACCACCACAGCGATTTCATCACCCCAATAGCGAACATGCCGGGTCAACAGCAGCCGGTCTGCAACATCTTTGTGAGCCGAATCCAGCGAATAGGGGTGACCGGCGGTGGCAAATGGGGTCTGAGGCACATCCGCATAGGTGAACACCGCTTCGACACCGGGTAAACCCCTTGCCTTGGTGCTGTCGATTTTCTTTACACGACCATGGGCGATGGTGCTGCGCAGATATTTGGCCACCAGCATGCCGGGAATAAAAAAATCGTCGGTATAGCGCGCCCGGCCGGTGACCTTGGCCACCGCGTCAACGCGTTTGACGGATTTGCCTACAGCCATTTGGGCATCTCCTTCTATAAAAGAATCCATTCCGTTATAACTTACTCAGACAAACAGATACAAATCTTGCAAAGCGGTGAACATGATGGCCATTTGCGCGGCATGGCTTAGATCAATTGGTCCACTGGCGTCTGTAATTAAAGTCGCTTCCTCTGCAGCAAATGTTTTTATATTCAATCGCGTTTGAATGTCTCTGGTTTCATAGATCAGATGGTCTTCATGCTGCAACATGGTTTCCAATTCGCCATCCACCCTGGCGTTCAAAACACCGTCAACGATCATATAGCCGTTTTGTTCATTTTCAAAGCGCTTTTGGCTCAGATAAAACTTGGGTTTGACACGATAGGGCGCGCCGCTGGTGGGACAAAAGGTGGCGCAGTTGCCGCATTCGTTACAAAAATCACCGATATTAATAATCTGAACCTTCTGGGTAATCCGCACGGTTTCAACTTCCTCGATTCGGATTTTGTTGCCGGCCCGTACGGCCTGCTGAACACGAATTTCTATCGGATCGACCGGGTAGGCAATATTGGCCCGATTGGGGCAAACCGTGGTGCAGATATTACAGAGCACATCACATTGCAGGCAGCGTCGGGCTTCCTGCCGTGCCGATTCAGCGTCCAGCGTGTGTATCACCAGATCAAAATCAAGCCTTTGGTCTAAAGAAATTTCAGGTACCTGCGGGCCGAACGCGCGTCGGGCCTGGGCGATTTGCAGGGTTTTCAGATCGGGTTCACGGTCGCTTGTGCCCTTCGGCAGCTCAAATTGAACGGCCGCCCGTTGCTTTATGGATTCGGCCACTCGTTTTCCGTCACCGATGGCCTTGATCAGCGTGGCGGCGCCGCGAACGGCATCTCCTCCGGCAAATACATTGGGCAGCTGGGTTTCAAGGGTATCAGGATCAGAGCGCAGATCTTTTTCCGGGAAAAAATCCAGCTCCACCCGCTGACCGATGGCTGAGATGACGCTGTCCGCCTTGATTTCAAATTCAGTGCCCTCAATTCTTATGGGTCGCGGGCGACCACTGGCATCTATTTCTCCCAGCTCCATTTTAAAGCAGACATTTGATTGCACCCGTCCGTCTTCCACCAGGAGGCATTCCGGTGCGGTCAGCTCGATCAGTTCGATGTCTTCATCCAGCGCAGCTTGAATTTCTTCAAAATCAGCCGGCATTTCTTCACGGGTCCGGCGGTAGACGATACTCACACGGCCGCCGGGGCCCGCCAACCGTTTTGCGGTCCGCGCAGCATCCATAGCCGCATTGCCGCCGCCGATCACCACGACATTTTGACCCAGCTCAGGGGCCTGGCCGCGGCGCACCGCACTGAGGAAACTGATCTGATCGTAAACACCCGGTGCATCATCACCGGGAATGCCTAAATTTAAACCCTTTTGAGCACCCACCGCAACATAGACGTATTGATAGGTGTTTCTCAGTTCCTCAAACCGTTTCAGATCAATTTTCGAGCCGTAATGAATCTTGACGCCCAGGGCAACAATCCCTTCGATGTCTTTTTTGAGGCTGTCATCATCCAGTCGAAAGATGGGAATGCCGTCAGCAGCCATACCGCCGGGGATGTCCTTGGTTTCGTAAATATCCACCGTAAATCCGTCTAACGCTAAAAAATAAGCGCTGGCCAGTCCGGATGGACCGGCGCCGATGACAGCCACTTTGAATCCGTTGGGTGCGGCCGCTTTACGCGGCAAGTTGTGATCCTGCTGCTGAGCGACAAAGCGCTTGATTTCCCGGATCAGCAACGGGCTGTCATAGTTCATGCGGGTACATTTGTACTGACAAAGATGATCACACACCATCCCCTGCATATTGGGAAAGGGATTGGTTTGTAAAATGACATCCAGGGCCTTTTGATAATCGCCCCTGGCCGTATAGTACATATAGCCGGGGATATCCTGGCTGGCCGGACAGGTGGCCACACAGGGCGCCTTTACGCAGTCAAATAGGGTCAGCTCCCGCGGCGTTTTAATGTTTTCATATGGAAAATTGGATTTTTGATAGGTCTTATCCGTAGCCAGAGCCGCCGCATAAGTTTGCAAGTTTTTTAACCCGGCCCTGGCAACATCTTTGCTATTCGCCCTGGTTATAATAAACGCCTCGATTGAATCCGCACCGGCTGCTGCAAAACATAGCGAGATTTCTTCAAGATATTGACTCAGACGCCCGTAGCCGCCGGGTTTTAAAATATCGGAACAGACGGTCACCGGCCGCATATTGCATGCCAGAATATCGGCCACATTGAAGCTGTCAATTCCGGCGGAAAAGCTGATATCCAGCTCACCGTTAAATTCATTTTGCAGGCGCCGCGCCAGATGAACGCTGATCGGATGCAGGGCCCGCCCGCTCATGTAGACCATTTGCTCGTTCTCAGGCAGGTTCTGATCACGGTTGGTGGTTTCCAGGGTATTGGTCAGTTTCAAATTAAATTCAACGCCAACCTTCGAGGCCCTGGCCCGCAGCGACTCGATCAGGGCAAGGCCGGCTTCATATTTCAAATCATGTTCAAAGGCAAGGTCCGGTACTTCCACGTCAAAGCCCAATTCGTGGTTCAAGATATCACGCAGTTTTTCGGGGCCCAGCAAGGTCGGATTCAACTTGATGGTGGTGTGCAGTTTGCGATCTTCGATAAAATAGCGGGCGATCTTTTCGACTTCATCCGGCGGGCAACCATGCATGGTGGAAATAGTGATATTATCGGTGATCCTGTCGGCAATGTCTAAATCCTTGACCGGAGGATAGATCCCGGCCAGTGTTTCTATTTTGACGGCCTTTTCTGCCGCGCAGTCTGTCATCTTGTCCAAAAACGTTTGTACGTTGGAATTCAGGATGCCTTCCAGGTTGTAGCCGACGCTCATATTAAAGATAAAGCCCGGCGAACGCTTACGGCCCCAGCCGAATCTGTCTTTAAGGATGTGCAGGATAATCCAGGCGTTGAGATATTCGTTAAAAGACTGCTCCAGTTTGAGTTCCTGAGACCATTCGCAGTTATAGCCTTCGTCGGTCATATCGATACATGGCTTGGTCACTTCCAGCTCGTCCAGGGTTTGGACCGTTTTTAGCTCCATGTACCGGGCGCCGGTCAACCAGGCACTGATGATGTTCTGTGAAAGCTGGGTGTGCGGGCCCGCCGCCACGCCGATGGGCGTCTCCAGATCCTGGCCGTAACGCTTCATTTTAAAAACATCGCTGCGCTGCGGTATGAAGAACAGTTCCCTGGGAATCCCGAAGATCCCGCCTTGCTTTTCTTCTTCCAGGATCCATTTCAGCAACCGGTCTATCGGGCAACAGGTGAATTTGTCGCTCATGATCAAACTCCATTAAAAAAAATGCCTAAAATGATCTAAAATGCCTAAAGTGCCTAAAGTTATGGTCTCGCTGCGCTCCTTCTTCTTAATATTTAAATGACAGAATTCCTTAATTTTAGTCACTTTAGATCATTTTAGGCATTTTAGGCATTTTGGTTATTTTGGCTATTTTAGCCACTTGTAAATACCCTTGCGCGCCTCCTATCAAAGAGCTGCGCTAACTTTTCTACCGGATTCTTAAACTTGCTTAAAAAAATCATAGCAGCAATCACATAAGGCTTGTAACCGGCCTGGGTATACTGAGGCACGCGATAGCGCTCAAAGACAGAGGCTTGCACTTCGCCCCTTTCGCAGCTGACACCGCTGATATCTGCCGGCAAACAATGCATATACAGGGCCTGGCCCTGCCGGGTGGTTTGCATCAATTTCTCGGTACACTCCCAGCCGATAAATTGCTTGTTGGTTTCCAAACAGCGCTTTTCAAGCGCTTTGAGCCCATTATGATCGCCGGCCTGCAGCAGCCGGGTTCGTTCTTCCATGACGCTATACGGCGCCCAGCTTTTTGGATAAACGATGTCGGCATCTTTGAAGGCTTCTTCCATGCTCGCCGCCCGGGAAAATGTTCCGCCTGACTGCTCGCTGTTGGTTTGCGCAACCGCAACCACCTCCGACATCAAATGGTACCCTGCCGGATGGGCCAGCACAACGTTCATGCCGAAGCGTGTCATCAGACCGATAATGCCCTGGGGAACCGACAGCGGCTTGCCGTATGAGGGTGAGTAGGCCCAGGTCATGGCGATTTTTTTACCCTTTAGGTTTTCAACGCCGCCAAAGGTATTGATAAGATGAAGGGCATCGGACATGGTCTGGGTGGGGTGATCGATATCGCACTGCAAATTGACCAGCGTGGGGCGCTGGGGCAGAACCCCCTCCTGGTGTCCTCGGTGGACCGCCCGGGCCACTTCTTTCATGTAAGTGTGGCCTTCACCCAGATAGATGTCATCACGGATACCGATGACCTCGGCCAGAAAGGAGATCATGTTGGCGGTCTCCTGCACAGTTTCACCGTGGGCGATCTGAGATTTTTCTTCGTCGAGTTCCTGAATCGTCAGGCCGAGTAAATTGCAGGCACCGGCAAAACTGAAGCGCGTGCGGGTAGATTGGTCTCTGAAAATGGAAATCGCCAGGCCGGTGTCGAATGTGCTACAGGAAATATTGTGGTCGCGCATGGCACGCAATATTTCCGCTGTCTGCAAGGTCGCGTCAATTTCATCTGCGGACTTGTCCCAGGTCAGCAGAAAATCGTTCAAATACATTTTATCGATATTTTTAGTCGACAGCGATTCGATGCGTTGTAAGATATCGTTCTTAACCATTATTGTAAAACCTCTGGTTTTAAAAGGTGACTAATGTGAACTAAAGTTGGAAGTGACTAAAGTTAATGTGTCGCTGCGCTCCTTCGTTTTTTATCTAAATAGCAGAATTCCCTAACTTTAGTCACTTTAAATCACTTTAGGCATTTTAGGCACTTGTAATTTTACTTTTCCATTTTTTGCCACAACTTACGCCCCATCTCCCTCGAAAAGGCCAGAATCTCATCTTCGGCTACCGTCAACAGTTTTTTGTTTTCAACGATCAGCTTGCCGGATGAAATAACACTTTCGACATGACGGGCATCGATCCCATAAACAAAATGTCCTAAAAAATTGCTCTCGTTGATGTCGGTCGGGGAATCATAGTCCAATATCACCAGATTATTGTCGCCGTCACCGCTAAACCCGTTGTCGCCAATGTAATCATGTACTTTTCGAAAACGGCTGTAAACACCTGCCATATCAAGACCTTCGCTTAGCTGGCCGGTTAAAAAGGCGGCTTTGGCGCTTCTGAGCATGTCGCTGTGCATCCCGTCGGTTCCCAAAATAATATTATCTCCCAACTCCCGGTAATTGGTCACGCCCACATTGTTGTTCAAGTTGCTCTCTGTGTTTTGGACAATGTAGACATCGGACCGACGAATAAGGTTCTTTTCCGCTGCATCCAGGTGAATGCAGTGCGCGAGAATGGACTTGGGTAAATCCAGCACACCGGCCTCCGTGTAACGCTCCACCACCCGTTTGTTGTAACGTTTTAAGCAGGATTCCTGATCCAGTGCGTCTTCGGCCACATGAACATGTAGGCCGGTGTCATGCCTTTGGGCCAGTGCCACGGCTCGATTTAACAAATCATCACCGACAGTAAAAGAAGCATGCAATCCGACATGGCCCTGACGGCCGGAGCTCAGGAACGTGTCGGTTTCCTGCAGGCCTTTTTCTTTGGGGCCGTCACCGTCCCGGTCTGATATTTCATAACACAGCAGATGGGATATGCCGACGCGATCAAAGGCCTTGGCAATCGTTTCCAATGAATTCTCGATCGCAAACGGCGAGGCATGATGATCTATAACAAAGGTCACGCCGTTTTTGGCACAGTACAATGCTGAAACCAGCGCACTGGCCTCAATCATTTCCTTATCCAGCGATTTATCCAGATGCCACCAGATATATTGGAGGATTTCTGAAAAATTGTGCGGAATTTTAGATGGCGCAGGCATCCCTCTGGCCAGAGCCGAATAAATATGGTGATGCCCGCAACCAAATGATTTCGTCACCAGCCGCCGGCTGCAATCCAATACCCGGTCATCAACGCTGCGCTCATCCTCCGGCGGTATCGTATTCAGAAAGCGGATGCCGTCGTCATCGCCGGTACCAACCGCCAGATGACCGGATTGAAATGCCAGGGTTTTCCAGTCGATGTAGGTGGCATCTTTTAAATACAGGGTCATTTGATCAACCTTCCTAAATTTCAGTGTTCAGATATCAGAGAAAAGAGAACCGCAGAACACCGAACAAGGAATAATGAATGTCGAAGGGAAAAGAAAACTTCTTCATTCGACATTCCTTGTTCGATATTGGATATTCAACATAGAAGAAATTTGTGGCTGCCAGGCCATTTGCCTCCAATATCTGTTGTCTGTCTCCTGCCCCTGAGACCTGACATATGAAACCCATAGAGTTATCGCTGCTTCATAGGAAGTTTGTATCGGGGCTCACCGTCATACCGAAAAAGCGCATTCGCCACCGCTCCGGCAGTCGGAATATTCCCGATCTCCCCTACCCCTTTGGCACCGTAAGGCCCCAGAGGATCTTCGACTTCCACCATTTTCACCACAATTTTCGGTATATTTTTAATCCGGGGAATCCCCAGCTTGCCGTAGCGCTTGGTTTTCAGCTGGCCGTTTTCCATGGGAAGTTCCTCGCTGAGCGCATAGCCGAGTCCCATGACCACCGCCCCTTCGATCTGGCTTTCAAACAGGGTTGGATTGATAATTCGTCCACCGTCATGGGCCGCCACCACACAATCCACCTGTCCCGCATCATCCAGTATGACCAGATGCGTGGCGTAGCCGTATGAATAATGGGTGAGGACATCACCCGGTTCCCCCAGCCGGGTCGTCCAATCGCAACGCCAGCGGCCGCTGTAAGCCTTACCGCCTAATTCCGACAGGCGTTTGGTTTTTAGCTCTTTTTTAAGCCCTTTGACGGCATCGATGATGGCGTGCCCCATCTGAAAAGTGGCACGACTGGCGGTGGTCATGCCGGCCCGCGCTTTGGATTCGGTGCTGACTTTGACTTCGATGATCCCCGGATCTTCAATACCGAGTTCTTCACAAAGGATCTGCTGGGCAACAGTATCCACGCCCTGACCCATTTCGGTCCAGCCGTGCTGTAAAATGATATGATCTTCGGACTTGATTTCAATTTTAACTTCACATTCTTCGACGACACCGTTGCCGATTCCGCAATTTTTTATTCCGCAGGCCAACCCCGCTGTTTGGGCTGCATAGAACTCATCTTTGACTGCCAGCAGCGTTTCTTTTAAACCGACGCCCTTGCCCAGGATTTGCCCGGTTGCGGTTTCCTTGCCCGTATCCAGCACATTATCGTATCGCAACTGCCAGGGATCAAATCCGCCCTGAGCGCACAGCTGCTCGATGCAGCTTTCCATGGCAAAGGTGACTTGATTGACACCAAAGCCACGCATGGCGCCGCAGGGGATGTTGTTGGTGTAAACGGCCCGGGACTCAATGTCCACATTCGGAAGGTAATAAGCCCCGGTCGCATGCCCCGCAGCCCTTTCCAGGACTTCAGCTCCCAGCGAGGCATAGGCGCCGGTATCACCGACGATCCGGGCAGACAACCCGGTCAGCATGCCGTTTTCATCGCATCCCAGCGCATATTGCATGTGAAAGGGGTGGCGTTTGGGGTGCATGCGGATGGATTCCGATCGATTCAGCCTGAGCTTGACCGGTTTT
>Ga0316575_10000472_pt1 | contig 11577 bp, 11 predicted proteins | sample J5NA_FD_203072 | JGI IMG/M metagenome (GOLD analysis project Ga0316575, IMG submission 203072) | Rhizosphere microbial communities from salt marsh grasses in Alabama, United States - J5-7_050615r2r3 | ecosystem: Host-associated > Plants > Roots > Rhizosphere | place: USA: Alabama | collected...
GCTCTGCAAGCGCGCGGGTAACCGCTTCCGGCGCGGCGAAATCCATGTCGGCCACCCACAGCGGCAGCACATCCGCCGTGCCGAAATACGCGGCGCGGCCATCATGCTTGACCGAGGCCGTCCCGCCGCGCGGAATTTTCCGGTCGAAACCGGAGCTCAAGCAATGCGCTCCCACAACGTGACTTCGGAGAGACTGTGCTGGAATTTGTGCCGGGTCTCGCGGATCACGAAAGGCACCTCCTGCGGCGGTTCGAGCAGGCGGAAACGCGGTTCGAGCAATTCCTTCAGGCCGTCCAGCGTGGTGAAGTTCTCGCCGTTTTTCTTGAACCCGCCTATCCATTCCTCTCGGCTGGTGTGTTCTTCCAGCCAGGTATAGGGCGAAGCGATCAGCAGCACGCCGCCCGGATTGAGGCGCTCGTGCACGGTGGAGAGAAATTTTTTCGGGCTGTACAGGCGATCGATCAGGTTGGCGGCCAGTATCAGGTCGTAGCCTCCGAATACCGATTTGAGGTTGCAGGCATCGCCCTGAAAGAAGTCCACCTTGTGCCGAGCCTCATCCAGTCCCAGACCGGCCAGTTTGCGCTCGCGGTAGCTGACCAGCTCGCCCTCCTCGACCAGGGTGTAGCGCAATACGCCCTGTTCGGCGAGTTGCACGCCGGAATGGATGAAGCGCGCGGAAAAGTCGATGCCGGTGACATGTTCAAAATGGCGCGCCAGCTCGAACGTGGCCCGGCCCGCCGCGCAGCCCAGATCGAGCGCATTGCGCGCCGGCCTGTTGCCCATAGCGCGTATCGCAATTCCGGCCAGCGCCTGCGGAAAATTCGCGACGCCAAAATATTCATCGCCGTAATGGAACTCGGCATATTCGGACAGCAGCCTGTCCGTTTCATAATGCGATTCGGGCACGCCGGCAAGCGCATCGGCAACCACGTAACGGAATCCGGCATGCTGGAAGAAATGGCGGCGAAATGCATAGCGCGCACTGTGCAGGGTCTCGTTGCCGCAGGAAATCCACGAGCCGCCCTTGATCAGGTTGTGGCGCCCGTCGAAGGTCGGTGCGGTGAAATCGTCATACAGCGGATGCACTTCGAAACCGTCGAACGGATAGATCGGCGTTTCCGTCCATTGCCAGACATTGCCGACCACATCGCAGAGCTCGCCGTGCGCAAACTCGGTAACCGGGCATGGGGACGCATAATGATCCAGATGGATGTTGGCTGCCGCGATGCGGTCGCGCGCAATCTCCGCGCATCCGGCAAAGTCGTACAACCGATACCATTCGTCCTCGCTGGGCAGCCTGACAGCCTGCCCGGTGCGCTGTCCCTTCCAGTTGCAGAACGCCTTGGCTTCGTGAAAATTCACCTCGACCGGCCAGTCCCACGGCATCGACACTTCTTCGGTCATCAGGCGCAACAGCCAGCCGTCGCCTTGCCTGATCCAGAACGTCGGATGCACCGCGTGGGTGTAGTTTCGCCAGTCCAGCCCTTCCTGTTCCCAGCACGCATCGTTGGCATAGCCGCCATCCTCGACAAAACCGAGAAATTCTCGATTGCTGACCAGGTAGCGACTGGCCTGAAACGCCGGGATATCTGCCTGGTGCGAACCGTACTCGTTGTCCCAGCCATAATTGTCCGCAGACCTTTCCTTGCCAAGGCGCACCTCGCCGGGGGGTATATCCACCAGCAGGTTTTGCGGCACATCGCCGGACTTGCGGCACGGTTGCCAGGCAGGATGCGGCTGCACGTATTCAATCGCGTGCTGGCGTATCAGCACCGAGGACGTCTCCAGATGGATGCGCTCATGCTCGATGCACATCAGTATCGCCCACCATGGATGGTCCCAGTTGATCGGCAGCGCGAGCGGGATCGTTTGAATCAGGTTGTCGACAACTTCGCGCACCCGTTTGCGGTATTCGCGCACCTCGCCGACACTCGGCCAGTCGTAACGGGCTTCGTCCAGGTCGTCCCAGCTCATTTCATCGACACCGACCGCGAACATCGCTTCGAATTCCGGGTTGATGCGATCCCTGACCAGTTCGGCGAGTAACAGCTTGTTGATGAAAAAGGTCGCGGTATGTCCGAAGTAGAAAATCAGCGGATGGCGCAGCGCAATCGGTTTGCTGAAATACGACTGATCATCTGCCAATGTTTCAAAAAGTTGCTCGTAGCGATTGAAGGTGGCGAGAAAGTATTCGCGAATTTCCCGGCGCGCAGCCTCGGCATCGTTTCCGGACAGCACGGGGGTTCGCTCGAATAGTCTGGGGGGCATCAAATCTCCTGTTCGGGTGCAGATTGCATGAAGAATTCCGCCTTTGTCTTTCGGCGCCTGTCACAACAGGTGCGATATGACGTTCTTTTCCGTATTGGCGCCGGTGTGTATTTTACCAGCGAATATGCCTGCACATAAGCGGTGTAAAATAATTCCGCCAATATTCATAATTCAACTTGATGCGCAATGCACCACACCTCGTCGTCAGCATTACCGGACACGGATTCGGCCATGTTGCGCAGATTGCGCCCGTCCTGAACCGGCTTCACCAGTTTCTTCCCGGCCTTCGTTTGACGCTGCGTTCTTCCGTTCCTCTTGCCCACCTGCGCTCGCGTATCGATGCGCAGTTTGCTCATCTGCCCGGCGAAGGCGATGCCGGCATGGTGATGTCTTCGGCGCTGGACGTGCTGGTAGAGGAAAGCCGTGCCGGCTACCGCGCGTTCCACCGGGACTGGGATTGTCGTGTCGACAACGAGGCGAAACTGCTGCTCGGGCTCGGCGCCGACCTGGTAATTTCCAACGTTGGATATCTGCCGCTGGCGGGAGCGCAGCTGGCGGGAATAGAAAATGTCGCGCTGTGTTCGCTGAACTGGGCTGACATCTATCGCCACTACTGCGGCGAAGATCGCATCGCGGCTCAGATGCATGACAGCTACGCAAATGCCGATGCTTTCCTGCGCGCAACACCGGGCATGGCGATGTCTGGCCTGCCCAACCTTGTCCCGGTTGCACCCATAGCTGCGGTCGGTGGAAACCGGCGCACAGAACTTGATCGCCACATGAAATTGTCGAAAGATGAAAAATTGGTGTTGGTCAGCCTGGGCGGTATCGCCAGCCGCCTGCCGATCGAACGCTGGCCGCGCATCCCCGGCGTGCGCTGGCTGGTCCAGCAAAGCTGGCACATCGAACATCCCGATGCGGTCGTCCTGGAAACATTGAACATGCATTTCAGCGACCTGCTCGCCAGCAGCGACGCGCTGATCTGCAAGCCCGGCTACGGCAGCTTCGTCGAAGCGGCGAGCAGCGGCGTGCCGGTGCTATACGTGAACCGTGCCGACTGGCCCGAAGCCCCCGCACTGGTCGAATGGCTGCAACAAAACGGCCTGTGCCGCGAAGTTTCACGGGCGGAACTGGAACAGGGAACGATAGGCGATGCGCTGGATGAAATCTGGAACGCGCCCAGACCGGAGCCGGTCATTCCTGAAGGCGCAAATCAGGCAGCTGAGTGGCTGGCAAAAAAACTGAATATGTGATTTACCGCGCGAACACAATCTAAATTGAAAACCTCTGTAAAACGTCGCGAGCGAAGACAGAACTAGGCGCGATAGCTTTAGAAAGTAGCCGCTCTGACACGGTGTTGCGAAGCATCCGGTGCGGGAAGAGCGGCCTGCATCTGCTCCCGCAATCGGCCGGCTTCGCCGGTAACGTGTCGCAGATGCGATGTGCATCAAGCACATGAGGATTTCGAAAACTTTCGCAACAACGCTCTGTCGAGCGCAGTAGTTTTACAGCGGTTTTTTAGTGGGTGTGTCCACCCTCTTCATGCACATGCCCATGTTCCAGCTCTTCCGGCGTAGCAGGCCGCACGCCGGTCACGGTGCAGTTGAATGTCAGCGTCTTGCCGGCCAGCGGATGATTGCCGTCCACCGTCACCTCTTCGTCGGTGACTTCCACCACGGTAAAGAGCATGAAATCTTCCTCTTCCGAGGCTTCGGGCGCGCCTTCGAATTGCATGCCGACCGCAACCTCTTTCGGAAAGGAGCTGCGCGGCTCGACCTCCACAAGGTTGTGATCGTATTCGCCGAATGCATCATCCGGCCCCATGGTCACGCTGCATTTCTCACCGACGCTCTTGCCGTGCAGAGCCTCCTCGACCAGCGGGAAAATTCCGTCGTAGCCGCCATGCAGATAGCTGATCTGCTCATCGACTCTTTCGAGCAGCTCACCGGTCGCGTCGAACAATTCGTAGTTCAGCGATACGACCGTGTCTTTGGCGATTTTCATTTCAGTTCCTTTATCAAATTGAGAATTTCCTGCGCATGCCCGTGTGCCTGCACACCGTACATGGCATGGCGCAGCTTGCCGCTCCGGTCGATGACAAACGTGGAGCGTTTGATGGACAGTTTCTTCTGCCCTTCGGCTTCTTTTTCATACATCACGCCATAGCGTTTGCAGATGCGCGCATCGGGATCCGAGAGCAGCAAAACCGACAGGCCGTACTTGTCGCGAAAGGTTGCGTGGCTCAGGCAGTCATCGCGGCTGATGCCGATCACGATGGTGTCTAGCTTGCTGAATTCGTCTTCCAGTGCGGTGAATTCGTTTGCTTCCATGGTGCAGCCAGGCGTGTCGTCCTTGGGGTAGAAATACAGCACGACATTCCTCTTTCCCTGTTGCGATATGAGACTGAAAGTCTGCATGTCGGAATCAGGCAATTCGAAGTGCGGAGCTTCTATTCCTGTAACGAGTTGCGTAGACATTGGTGCTTTTCCCCCATGGCCCATTTAAACACATTTCACAAACCTTATAAAAATATTTGCTTCATGTCCAGACCGGGCATCGCACGGATATAATCGAGGCAATGAAAAGCAGACTCACTTTGCTCGGCGGGCTGACCGTCAACGAATTCCTGCGCGATTACTGGCAGAAGAAGCCCCTGCTGATCCGCCAGGCCTTCCCGGATTTCAACGGGTTGATCGATGCGCAGAAATTGCTCGCCCTTGCCTGCAGCGAAGACGTGCAGGCAAGGCTGGTAACGCAAAAGCGCGGCAAGTTCCAGCTCCAGCAATCGCCGTTCGAACCGGAGCAGCTGGACAGCCTCGGCAAAAGCAAATGGACGATGCTGCTGCAGGGCGTGAATCATTACCTTCCCGAAGCAGCAGAACTGCTCCAGCACTTTTCTTTCATTCCCCATGCGCGCCTCGACGACCTGATGGTCAGCTTTGCCCCGAAGGGCGGCGGGGTGGGCCCGCACTTCGATTCCTACGATGTGTTCCTGCTGCAGGGCTCCGGTCACCGCCGCTGGCAGATTTCCGCGCAGGCGGACCGCACCCTGATACCGGATGCGCCGTTGCGCATCCTGCGCGATTTCAGGGCCGAACAGGAATGGGTCCTGGAAGCGGGCGACATGCTGTATCTGCCGCCGCACTATGCGCACAACGGCATCGCCGAAGACGATTGCATGACCTATTCGATCGGCTTCCGCACGCCCGCCTATCAGGAACTGGCCGAACAATTCCTGGTATACCTGCAGGACCGTATCAACGTGGATGGCATGTATGCCGACCCCGGGCTGAAGACGCAGCTGCACCCCTCCGAGATCAGCGCGGCGATGTTGCATCAGGTGCAGCAGGCGATCCGGCAGATACGCTGGGACAAGGATGACATCGCAAATTTCCTGGGCTGCTACCTGAGCGAACCCAAGCCGCATATCTTTTTCGAAGCCCCCGAACGTCCGCTGAGCCATGCAAAATTCAGGCCGACGATTCAGAAGTCCGGGTTGCAGCTCGACCTGAAGAGCCAGATGCTGTGCCGTGCCGGCTGGGTCTTCATGAACGGCGAAGAATACCGGGTGAACGAACAGGATTACCGGCTGTTGCGCGAGCTGGCCGACCGGCGCACATCTTCCATGCTCAAGAACTGCACGACCGAGGTGGTCGATCTGCTTTACCGATGGTATCTGGACGGCTATATTTCAGTCGACTTAACTCCAGGGGCGAAAGATCATGAGCGATGATGAATTGCAGCACACCCAGCTGGTCGGCATCAGGGAATACACCGATGCGCTCGACACGCTGTGCGGTCTGGCGCAGCGCAATCTCTATCTGTTCGAAAAGGATTTCGACGGGCTGGGTTACAACAGCGAAGCACGCTATACGATGCTGCGTAATTTCCTGCTCGCCAACCCCGCGCATCGGCTTTACGTGCTGGCCCATGACACGCATTATCTGTCCACGCTGTGCCCGCGCATGCTGATGCTGCTGGAACAATTCGGCACCGCGATGTTCATCCACCAGACACCCAAACACCTGCAGCATATCTCGGATCCCTTTTCCGTCGCGGACGAATCGAATTACGTGCGCCGCTTCCATTTCGACGATCCGCGCGGCGTCCTGGGACTGAATGACCCGGAAAAGGCACGCGCACTGAAATCGCGCTTCCTGGAAATGTGGGAATCATCCCATCTTGCTGTTTCCAATATAAAACTTGGATTGTAAAAAATATTTCCGGAACATCTGGATTTCCTAATATTACCTGCTAGAATGCGCCGCCTTCGATCTTGAGTGCATTGCCGCTTTGCTTCTGGATGCATTTGAATCCGGGTAAATTATTGTGTATCTCAACCATACTTTCCAAGGAAACCAAAATGAAACGTATCGCGCTTGTAGTCACTCTGCTGGCTCTTGCATTGTCCGCTTGCGGCCAGAAATCCGCTGAAACTGCTGCTCCTGCTGCTCCTGCTGCTCCTGCAGCCGCGCCGGCAACTGCCGCGGCAACATCGGCTGTCGGTGCCCATGTTGCTGACGACAAGAAGCAATGAAGTAGAAACAGGATTCTCGATCAAAAAAAGCCGGCGCAAGCCGGCTTTTTCTTCTCTGGTCACGGTCTTCAGCTGATTTCCCGCCAGCCGAACCCGTCTTCCTGGGTTGCCACCCCCACCCAGCTCGCTTCGCACCCGGCCGCGATACTCAACGCAGTCATGGCAAGTTCCGGGGTATTGTTCCTGCGGCTGAGATGGGCGGCAATCAGGTGTTGCAATCGGCTGATATTCAGGCTGGCCAGGATGCCTGCCGATTCATCGTTGTTCAAATGGCCAAACCGTCCGCCGACACGCTGCTTGAGGCTGTACGGATAATCCCCGTTCATCAGCATTTCAAGATCATGGTTGCACTCAAGCACCAGCGCATCGCAACCGCTCAATGTCTGCTGGATATGCGCAGTGTTGCACCCGGTATCGGTCAACACCCCCAGTCGGCGTGCGCCGTCGCTGAAAACGAATTGCACCGGCTCGGCGGCATCGTGCGGGACAGGGTAGGGTATGACCTCGATATCGCCGATCACGAAAGCCTGCCGGGGATCGATTTCCCGGATATCGGCTATTCCGGCAAACGCCTTTTCCTGGGCGCGCAGCGTACGATGCGTAAGCCATACCGGCAGATTGTATTTGCGTGCCAGCCGTGCGACCCCGCCGATATGATCGCCGTGTTCATGGGTCACGACAATGCCGCTCAGTTCTCCGGGCGACATATCCAGGCGGGCCAGACGCCGGACCGTATCCTGCAGGCCGAAGCCGCAGTCCATCAACACCCGGGTCTGTCGGGCGCCAGCGGCTTGGGCTCCGAAGGCTACCACCAGCGCGTTGCCTTCGCTGCCGCTGCCCAGGGATGCGAAACGCATGGCCATCAGCGCATCGCCGTTACTGCTGCTGATTGATGTTCTTGTAGATCGCCTCGAGCATCTGCTTGCTTACCTTGTTGCTTGCGCCGGTCTGATCGGTAATGGACACTTCGCAGGTGTCTCCGCCGTCTTTCACGTTCACGCGATAGTGCCTGCTGGTGTCCTCGTCGCTCTTCCAGAACATCAGTTTGTCCAGCCACCCCCTGTCCAGCCGGACCGGACGCAGGTAGTAAATGCCTTTCTCGCGATTCCTGTCTTCGACGACCAGCCCCGCGCCTTCCAGGGCCAGACCCACTTTACGCCAGGAACGGTCAAACGGGTCGTTCAGCACGATGATGGTGTTATTCCCGGATATCTCGCGCAGGCTGGCCGATCCTGCCGGTTCAAGTGTGCCGACCGCCGTCGCGGAATTTGCCGTTACAGCACTGGCTGCGTGAGCGGAAGAATTCGCATTGCCGACGGCAACGATTGTCGGGACCTGCCCCAGATCTGCCGACGCGCTCGCGGATGCGAATGCACCGGGAGGTATCTGGTAACGATCATCGCCAACGGGAGGATTTAGATCCGGGGGAACCTTCAGCGGAGGTCTGCTTTTCGCCAAGGAAGCGTAATCGATCTGTTTGCTGCTCCCGAACAGGCTGCAACTTGCCAGTGAAAACAGCACCACACCCGATATTGCCAACTGCAAAACTTTCATTGTTACTCTCCGGCTATACAGCATTTTCAATTGAGCACGCCCGCTTCGCGCATCGCCGACTCAACCTTGGGGTGAGCCGCCGCCGTCAGGGGGGTCAGCGGCAGCCGAAGCGCATTTTTCATCAGGCCCAGGCGCGACACCGCCCATTTCACCGGAATCGGGTTGGCTTCGACGAACAGGTTGCGGTGCAGTCCGAGCAGGCGGAAATTGATCTCCCGTGCCGTGGCGACTTCGCCGTTCAGCGCTGCGGCGCACATCTCGTGCATCAGCTTCGGCGCGACATTCGCCGTCACCGAGATCGCGCCGTGCGCACCCAGCAGCATCAGTGCCAGCGTGCTGGCATCGTCGCCGCTGTAAACCGCAAAATCTTTCGGCGCGCGCCGCAACAGGTCACTGCCTCTATCCATATTGCCGGTCGCATCCTTGATGCCGACGATGTTGGGTATCTGCGCGAGTCGCAGCACCGTGTCATTGTTCATGTCGGCGACGGTGCGCCCTGGCACGTTGTACAGGATGTGCGGCATGTCCACCGCCTCCGCGATCGCCTTGAAGTGCAGATACAGGCCTTCCTGGGTCGGTTTGTTGTAATAGGGAACCACCGACAGCGATGCGTCCACACCGGCCTTTTTCGAGAACGCGGCCAGTTCGATCGCTTCGCGGGTCGAATTCGCACCGGTTCCGGCAATGATGGGTATGCGCTTCGCGGCGTGCTTCACCGCCTCGGCGATCAGCAGTTCGTGTTCTTCCACATTGACCGTGGGCGATTCGCCGGTTGTGCCGACCACGACGATGCCATCCGTACCCTGATCGGCATGGAAATCGATCAGCGCGCGGAATGCCGCCAGGTCAAGACTGCCGTCTTCCAGCATCGGAGTAACGATTGCAACAATACTGCCTTTGATCATTTTTCCCTCGATCATTTGTTGGGACCAGCCGAATAATAAAGGGGGGCATTCTACCGTAATTTGGGATCGCCCCCTACCGGCGGCGCGACAAAATTCACGCGAAGTGAAATAATGCCGCCACTCTTCACTTAAGCATTACTATGTCTGCAACAACTCTGGTCTCCGCAACAACGCTGACCGCGATGCGTTCCGGCGACACCGCCACCATTGTTTCGATACACGCCGACGAAGCGCTGCATCTGCGCCTGCTGGCACTGGGTTTTCGCACCGGGAAGCAGATCGAGATGATACGCAAAGCCAGCTTCTCCGGACCGCTGCAGGTCCGCATCGGCACCACCGACGTGATGCTGCGGCGCAGCGAGGCAGACAAGATCAAGGTGCAACTCAGATAACATGAAGCGAATCGCGCTACTGGGCATGCCCAACACCGGCAAATCCACGCTGTTCAACCGGATGACCGGCGGCGCGGCGCGCGTGGGCAACTGGCCCGGCATCACTGTCGAACTGCTCAGCGGCAAGATATTGCTGGGCGAAGACATGGTCGAGATCATCGACCTGCCGGGCATCTACGACCTGCACGGCTTTTCCGACGACGAACAGGTGGTGCGCCATTTCCTGCACGACAACGTCCCCGACCTCGCGCTGGTCATCGTCAATACAACCCAGATCGAACGCCAGATCAGCCTGCTGCTGCAGCTAAAACAGCTCAACATCAACCTCGTGGTGATCCTGAACATGGCGGACGAAGCGAAGAAATTCGGCATCAGCGTCGATGTCGCGAAAATGTCCGCGCTGCTGGAAATGCCGATCTTCCTGCTCAGTGCAAAATACGGCAGCGGCTACCCGCAGGCGCTGCAGGCGATCACCCGGGCACTGCGCTATCCGACCCCCGGCATGGCCGAACAGCTGCGCAGCCAGCTGGAACAGGACCAGCATCTCGAAGCTGAAATGGCGCGCGTGCTGAAGCATACCGTGCAGGTCCCCGCGCGGCTGTCGGACAAACTTACCGAAAAACTGGACAGCGTGCTGCTGCATCCGTGGCTGGGGCTGCCGATCTTTTTCGCGGTGATGTATTTGCTGTTCCAGGGCATCTTCATGTTTGGCCAGCCGGTCCAGGCCGGCATCGCCGCCGCGTTCACCTGGCTCAGGGAGGCCGCGCTGGTGCCGCTGCTGGCCGGCCTGCCGCATGCAATCCAGGGTTTCCTGCTGGATGGCCTATACAACGGCGTGGCCACCGTCGCGGCATTCGTGCCGGTGATCGTGCTGTTCTTCCTGTTCATGGCGATGGTCGAGGACAGCGGCTATCTGTCGCGCGCTGCTTTCCTGATGGACGCGCTGATGGCGCGACTCGGGCTGGACGGGCGCGGCTTCGTGATGCTGCTGATGGGTTTTGGCTGCAACGTCCCCGCGCTGATGGGCACGCGCGTAATGCGGTCGCGCGCGATGAGGCTGCTCACGATGCTGGTGATACCGTTCTCGCTGTGTTCGGCGCGCCTGCAGGTATTCATATTCTTCAGCGCGGCGCTGTTCTCGGCCAGCGCCGCGCCGGTGGTGCTGTTCAGCTTGTACCTGTTCAGTTTTGCCACCGCGATACTCACCGCGCTGATTTTCAAGAACCGCTTCAAAAACAACGAGCCATTCGTGCTGGAACTTCCGCCTTACCGCTTCCCCACGCTGCGCCAGATGGTGCTGCGCGGCTGGGTTGAGGTGCGGCACTTCCTGCGCCGCGCGACCAAGTTCATCGTAGCCGGGGTGGTAATGGTGTGGCTGCTCACCCATCTGCCGCTGTCCGCCGCCCCCGCCGGCCCTGGCACGCTCGCCGGGATGATAGGAAGCGCGCTGCAACCGATGTTCGCGCCGATCGGGATCAATTCGCAACTGACCATCGCGCTGATCTTCGGCTTCATCGCCAAGGAAATCGTGATCGGCGCGCTCGCGGTGATCTACGGGCTGAGCGGCACGGCACTCAGCGGCGCGCTCGGCCAGCAGCTCGACTGGGTACAGGCCTACAGTTTCATGCTGTTCACGCTGCTCTACACGCCCTGCCTCGCCACCGTTGCCACGCTGCAAAGCGAATCCAAGCAGACCCGTTTCACGCTGCTGTCGCTGGTCTGGTCACTCGGGCTCGCGTGGCTGGTCAGCTTCGCGTTCTATCAGGTCGCGAGGGCGCTGGGATACTGAATACCGCGGACTGGCCACCCATTCCTGCACCAGGCTGTATCCGACCGCAAGCAGTGTCGGCCCGATGAACACGCCAACAAAGCCGAACGCAAGCACGCCGCCCATCACGCCGAACAGGATCAGGATGAATGG
>Ga0316575_10000473_pt1 | contig 11575 bp, 5 predicted proteins | sample J5NA_FD_203072 | JGI IMG/M metagenome (GOLD analysis project Ga0316575, IMG submission 203072) | Rhizosphere microbial communities from salt marsh grasses in Alabama, United States - J5-7_050615r2r3 | ecosystem: Host-associated > Plants > Roots > Rhizosphere | place: USA: Alabama | collected...
TTTCTGATCGACGACGGCCTTGTATTTGCCTTTTTCATCGCGATGGTATTTTACCGGCATGGAGTCGGTGCGCTTCATCTCGATGGGCAGAATTTTCTTTTGCTGGAAGCGAATGTTCGGATGGGTGATGGAGGCGTCGGGAAAACCCGGAATGTCAGTCAGGCACTGCTCGCGATTTTCCGGCGTGTTTTCGATCACACCAAAGTCCAGTGCATTGCCGACGCAGGCGGACACGCAGGCGGGCTTGAGTCCGACTTCGAGTCGATCGACGCACATATTGCATTTGCTGACCTGACCTTTAACCGGGTCGAGCTGAGGCGCGTTGTAGGGACATACCCAGGTGCAGTAGCCGCAGCCAAAGCAGGTGTCTGGATCCTGCAACACTGCGCCGTATTCGGCGTGCTTGGTGTAGGCGCGCGTCGGGCAACCTTTCAAGCAGACGGGATCGTCGCAATGATTGCAGGCCATGGAAATGTTCATGCGCTTGTAGTCGGGAAAGGAGCCTCCCTCGACATAGCCAACGCTGCGAAAGGCGATGTGCGGGGGATTGTCGTTTTTTTCCGAGCAGGCGGCTTCGCAGGCGTGGCAGCCAATGCAGTTGTCGGCGGTAAAGAAAAAGCCGTGCTGCTTGTTGCGGTTGGGATTGCTGCCCACCTCCGGGTTGTCGTTAATGTACAGCGAGCGATTTTTCGGCAAGCCCGTCAGATCGACCAAATCGATTAATTGGCCGTAGCGATTTTTTTCCGCGATGGGTTGATCGGGCAAAAATGCGTAGCCTTGCTCCTGTGTGCGTACCTCCCAATGTGCCGAGCGCTTTTGTTGATCGGGCGCCGCTGCTTGAGCCACTGGATCGAATTCTTTTACCACACTTTCGTCGTTCATAATTAATAGCGTCGGCTTTCCGCATTTAGACGCGCGGCTTCGCCCTGGTCGGTGTGTTCGATGCGCACGGAACACTGTTTAAATGCCGGCTGGCGCGAGTAGGGATCGAGTAAACCGAGGGTAAGACGATTGACACAGTCGTGATAGTGAAAGGGAATAAACACCATGTTGCGCGCTACGCGCTGGGTCAATTGCACCAGGACCACGGCGTCGCCGCGACGGCTGATCAGGCGCACGTAGCTTTGGTGCTCAATGCCGAGTTCCTGCGCCGCATCGGGATTCATCTCCATGTAGGGTGTGGGGCTGAATTTATTACAGTTGCCGATTTTTCCGGTGCGTGTGCGGGTGTGAAAATGTTCTACGACCCGGCCGCTGTTGAGCCAAAACGGATATTCCGCACAGGGCTGTTCGTTGTTGTTGAAAAACGTCACCGGGATTAAATTGGCTCTGCCCGAGGGCGTTTGGAATTTGCCGTCGGTATAGAGTCGTGGGTCACCTTTTAATCCTTCCTGTCCTTCGCGGTAGGGCCACTGAATCCCGCGCGCGGCAATGATTTTTTCGTAGCTCATGCCGGAAATATCGAGTGTGCGCTCGGCGCCCTTGGACAGGACTTTCATTTCGTTGAAAGCGCCTTCCGGTGTTTCGGGAAAATGAATTTTTGCGCCGTTGTCAAAGCGTTTGGCCATTTGATTGAAAATCCAGAAATCCGCCTTCGAATTGGCGTAGGGCGGAATGACATTGCTGACCAGATTGACGCGGCGCTCGGTGTTGGTGTGGCAGCCTTCTTTTTCCGCCCAGACTGCCGCTGGCAAATACGCGTGCGCATATTCCACCGTTTCAACATCTTCGTATACGTCCTGCACGATCAGGTATTCGAGGTTTTCAAAGGCTTTGCGAATACGCGCCTGATTCGGCATCGAGGTCAGTGGGTTGGTCGCGACCAGCCACAGGCCTTTTATTTCTCCGGTTTCTATCGCCGGGAAAATATCGGTCTGGCTGAGGCCGCGCTTTTTTGGAAAAAATTCCGGGTCGATGCCCCAGAATTTTGCAATTTCTTCGCGGTGCTCCGGTTTTTCCAGCGCGCGATAGCCGGGCAGGCCGGAACACGAGGACCATTCGCGCGTGCCCATCGCGTTGCACTGGCCGGTGATCGAGAGGCTGGTGCCGCCGGGCTTGCCGATATTGCCGGTCACCAGGTTGAGATTGTTGATATTGCTGACGCCGTCGGAGCCGTGGGTGCTCTGGTTGATGCCCATGGTCCAGATGCTCATTGCGGTCGGTGCCTTGGCGTAAATGCGCGCGACCGTGCGGATGGTGTCCTCGTCGATGCCACAAATGTGCTGCGCCGATTTCGGGTTGTAGTCGGCGACCAGTGTTTTGAGTTCGGCGAAGCCCGAGGTGTGCGCGTCGATATAGGCTTGATCCTGCAAGCCTTCGTCGAATATCACGTACATCATCGCGTTGATCAATACGCAGTCGGTGCCGGGAGTGATCGGCAGATGAATATCGGCGAACTGAGCGAGCATGGTCACGCGCGGGTCGACCACAATGAGCGGGAATTTGCGTTTTTCCAGCGCCTCTTTTAAACGCCAGTAAATAATCGGGTGCTGTTCCGGCAGATTGGAGCCGAAGGCCATCAGGCAGTGGGTGTGTTCGAAATCTTCGTAGCAGCCGGGTGGGCCGTCGCAGCCGAAGCTGCGTTTGTAGCCGCTGACAGCCGAGGCCATGCACAGGGTGGTGTTGCCGTCATAGTTGTTGGTGCCGATGCAGCCGCGTACGAGCTTGCCGAGTGTGTAAAACTCTTCGGTCAGCAGCTGTCCGGTGGAGACAATCGCAAAGGAGTCGCGACCGTACTTGGCTTGAATCGCCTTGATTTTGGCCGCGCTGGTGTCGAGTGCCTGGTCCCAGTTGGCCTTGTGAAAATCGTGAAAATTTTTCTCGCGCAGAAGCGGTTCGCTGCCGCGTCCCGGGCTGTTGAACAGGTCGTGTTCGAGAATGCCTTTAATGCAGAGCTTGCCACGATTGACGTCGGCACCGGCGTGGCCGCGACTGGTGACAATTTTGTTGTCCTCGTCCAGGCCGATTTCGATCGAACATCCCGTGGAGCAGTAGTTACAGGTGGTGTACTTCCACTGCTTCACTTTTTTGGGCGGGATGAGGATGGGTTTTTTGTCTTTGCGCCCGAAGAGCATTCACGCTTCCAGATGAGATTCGACTGATAGTCGCTCGTGGAGCAGGAAGCGTGCCAAGGAAAAAATCTTTTTAAATCAATAAGATAGTATTTTGTAGCGCTTGTGCACCCACACCTTTTGGTGCTTCATGATCCAAGCTGGTGCGCAGTTGCCGGCGGTCGCGATGGATGTGGTCGAAAATTAACCCGTGGATTTTGCCTGCCCGCACAAAAACTGTGCTTACTGCGAGTCTTCGTCCGGGTATTTGTCGACGCGGATCAAAATCCCCAGCTGTGGGTGGTCGATGTAGTGCAGTTCACCGCTGCGCATTCTGCGTTTTTGCTGCATCAGCACAATTTGCTTGATCAGGTAGGGGGACGATTCGATATTGCTGAAGTTGGTGAATTGGTCGCCGAGACTGAATTCGTCGTCAAAGGCGCGATCCCAGTCACTTTTGTCCGGGTTCTGTTGCAGGGCGGGATCGGCGGCGCCGGTGTCGGTGTTCGCAGAAGAGTCCGGGTTGTCGTCCTGCTGTGCGCTCTGCGCGTCGATCGGTTTAGGCACCGGCGGCAGCGCCGGCCAGTGTTCGGACTCCTGACCGTAGTTGGTTTCGAAGTGTGTTAGCCACAAATTGGTGGACAGGTGGATGTAGCGGCTCAGGCCGATGGTGATACTGCCTTCCAATTCGTGGTGCTCGCCGAATACGTCCCCACCTTCGATCACCAGATTGTCTTCCTCGCCGGTGTCCTTCAGCGGCTGGTGCCAGCTTTGGTGAAACAGCACGCGGTAGCCGCGCTGGCGTTGCAAATTGTCGGCGATTGCCTGGAGTTTGAATTGCGAGGCGTCGAGTTTGATGAAGGGAATTTCTATCGGCGCTCTGCCGTCGTCGCTCGCTTGCGGACTGCCGGCAAGATATTCGTCGACGGTTTGCAAAAAGGCGCGCGGTCGCGGGTAGTAAAGGAAGAGATTCTTGCTCCATTTTTCATCTTGAGCCGGGTCGGCCGCGCGTTCAAAGACGATCATTTCGATGCTGAACCAGTCGCGATAGAACGCTTTGCGTTCGCTTTCCGATACTGGGGAGGTCTCGCCGCTGTTGGGATCGGCAAGGCTTGCGTCGCTGCTTTGTGCATAAGCGCGGCCCGCTCCCAGCGCCAACGCGAGGGCGAATACGAGCACGGACGGTGAGGCGGAGCGTATCGTGGCGCGGAGACTGGTCATTTCTTCCTCAGGGACTGCAACAGGTTTTCGATTGTGTCAAAGCGGGCGTCCGCCGTGTCGGAATCGAAAGCAAATTGTAATTGATTTGCGCCGCTGAGTTTGTATCGCTGCGGCTGAGTTTGGACGAGCTTCACAATTGTCAGCGGTTCGACTTTGGTTTCGCGTGCGAATTCCAATTTGCCGCGCTCCTTGTTGGCCTCGATTTTGGTGACGCCGAGATCTTTGCCCAGATGGCGCAGACGGGTCTGTCGAAACAGATATTTTACCGGATTGGGCAGGAGGCCAAAGCGATCGATCATTTCGACTTGCAGGCGTTCGAGTTCGGTGTCGTCGCGCGTCGAGGCCAGACGTTTGTACAAACTCAGGCGCAGATTTACATCGGGGAGATAGCTGTCGGGTATCAACGCCGGAATATTAATTTTTATGTCGACGTCCTGTTCGAAGGGCGCTTCCAGATCGAATTCCTTACCGCTTTTTATGGCGTTGACCGCGCGTTCGAGCATGTCCATGTACAGCGTAAATCCGACACTTTGGATTTGGCCGCTCTGTTCGTCGCCGAGCAATTCTCCGGCACCGCGAATTTCCAGGTCGTGCGACGCCAAGGTAAAGCCAGCTCCGAGATCCTGCGCCTCCTCGATCGCCAGCAAGCGCTTCTCGGCGTCATCGCCGAGAGATTTTCGGTGCGGTATCAGCAGGTAGGCGTAGGCCTGGTGGTGAGAGCGTCCGACGCGACCGCGCAACTGATGCAGTTGCGCGAGGCCGAATTTGTCCGCGCGGTCGATAATAATGGTGTTTGCCGAGGGAACGTCGATACCGGTTTCGATAATGGTGGTGCAAACCAAAATATTGAAGCGCTTGTGATAAAAATCGCTCATCACACTTTCCAGTTCGCGTTCGCGCATCTGCCCGTGACCAATCTTGATGCGCGCTTCCGGAATCAAGGCTTGTAAATCGTTGGCCGTTTTTTCGATGCTGACGACTTCGTTGTGCAGATAATACACTTGGCCGCCGCGCATAATTTCACGCGTTATCGCTTCCTTAATAAGGCCCTTGTCATTTTCGCGAACAAAGGTTTTAACGGAAAGGCGACGCGCCGGCGGTGTTGAGATTATCGACAGATCGCGCATCCCCGACATCGACATATTCAGGGTGCGTGGAATGGGGGTTGCGGTCAAGGTGAGAATATCGACTTCGGTGCGCAAGGCTTTTAAGGCTTCTTTTTGTCGCACGCCAAAGCGGTGTTCTTCGTCGATGATGACCAGGCCGAGGTTTTTGAATTTGACGTCGCCGCTCAACAGCGCGTGGGTGCCGATGACGATGTCGACTTTTCCCGAGCTTATGCGCTTTTTAAGCTCGCCGCTTTCCTTGGCGCTTCTAAATCGCGAGAGCACATCAATATTGACCGGCCAGTGGGCAAAGCGATCTTTGAAGTTGTCGAGGTGTTGTTGCGCCAGCAGGGTCGTTGGAACCAGGACTACGACTTGCTTGCTGTTGTGCACGGCGATAAACGCAGCGCGCATGGCCACTTCGGTTTTGCCGAAACCGACGTCGCCGCAAATCAATCTGTCCATCGGTTTGCTGTCGAGCATGTCGGCGCGCACCGACGCAATCGCGGAACTTTGGTCGACAGTTTCTTCGAAGGGAAATTCGCTGGCGAATTTTTCGTAGGCGTCTTCCGCCAGTTGGTGTTTGAATCCTTCGCGCGCCTGCCGCAACGCGTAGATATGGAGCAGCTCGGCGGCGACGTCGCGTACTTTTTCCGCCGCTTTGCGCTTGGCTTTTTGCCACTGATCACTGCCGAGTTTGTGCAGCGGCGCGATTGCCTCGTCCGCAGCAGAATATCGACTGATCAGGTACAGATTGGTCACCGGGACATACAGCTTGGCCTTGTCCGCGTATTCCAGCACCAGAAATTCGTCGGCAATTCCGCCGTGTTCAATCACCTGCAAGCCGCGGTAGCGGCCGACACCGTGTTCGATGTGGACAACGGCGCTGTCTATTTTTAATTCGGCGAGATTTTTGACGATGCCTTCGCCCTCGTCGAAAACTTTATTGCGCTGCCGCTTTTGTCGCACCCGTTCGCCAAACAGCATGCTTTCGGCGATGGCAATGAAGTTATCGCGCTCGCTGAAAATTCCCTCTTCCAGTGCCGCGACCGCGATTGCTGTTTTGTCCTCACTTTCGATAAAGGCATCGAAGCTGTCGAATTCAACCGGGTGGAGCGATATCTTGTGCAACAGCTCTTTAATGACTTCGCGACGACCTTCGCTTTCCGCACAAAACAATATGCGATGTGGTGTGCTGTCGAGAAAGCGTTGCAGTTGCTGGAGTGGGGCGGCGGCGCGCGCATCGATACTGAGCGTGGGAAACGCAGGGGTGGGGAAATCGTGGGCGCCGGCGCGATCGGCGATTGCGCCGCGAGAAATATCGACGCGCGGGTATTTTTTCAGACGCGAAAAAATATCGCCGACCTTGAAATACACCGCGTCGGGTTTCAACAGTGGACGAGTAAGGTCGCCACTGCGTGTGTCGTAGCGATCCAGCAGATCGCGCCAATAGTTTTCCAGTGCATTTTCCAGACCTTCGAAACAAAATATTTGTGTGTCGGTCGGCAGGTAGTCGAAAAAACTGGCGGTGTCGTTGAAAAATAGCGGCAGAAAGTATTCGATGCCGGCGGGCGGAATTCCCCCGCTGACGTCCTGGTAAACCTGGCAGCGGCGGTGATCGACGTCGAAGGCCCGATGCCAGTTCTCGCGGAAGGTGGCGATGGCTTTGTCGTCGAGTGGACATTCGCGCGCGGGCAGCAGTTCTATGGCGTCGACCAGCGTCACGGTGCGCTGTGTCTCCGGGTCGAAGGTGCGGATGGAATCCACTTCGTCGTCGAACAACTCAATGCGATAGCTGGCGTCGCTGCCCATCGGGAAGACATCGATCAGGGAGCCGCGCAGCGCGTATTCGCTGTGCTGGAAAACGGTATCGACGCGCACGTAGCCGGCGTGTTGCAGGTTGTCGCAGAACGAATCTCTGCTCAGCTTTTGATTTTTGCGCAGCACCAGGCTGCGTCCTCGCACGTAGTCGAGCGGCGGCAGTCGCTGCAACAGGGTTTGCGCCGATACGATTACGCAGCTCGCGTCGCCACTGGACAGGTCGTAGAGGCAGCGCAACCGGTCGCTGACAATGTCGGGGTGTGGAGAAAAATTGTCGTAGGGCAGGGTTTCCCAGTCGGGAAACATCTGCACCGGCAGGTTTGGCTGAATGGCATTGAGTGCAGTCTTAATGCGCTCGGCCTCGGCGAGGGTTGGCGCGACCAGCAGTGCGTTTTTGTTTTTCCCCCTCAGACTTTGCGATATCGCGAGCGCTGCGGAGGATACATTGAGACCACCCCACCAGGATCGCAGTCCGGGCTTGGGCAGTTTGGGGGGAGTGAGCAGCTCGGTCATGTCGTTGACGGGGGCGGTACCTTTGCAAAACGGCTGCGAATTTTACGCAGTATTGCCGGCATCCGACAGCTGAAAATTGTTCGCGTCGTCGCCGTCGAGCGTCGATTCTGCGTTCGAAGTGCTGTCCGAGTGAGCGCTTTGTATTCGGTTTTGGCTTTTTCGGTACCGCCGATTAGCGGCTGTCCGGAAATAAATCTGCAAAAATATTCGCGCTTAGACCCCTCGCTTCCCTAGCGCTGACTGGTCTCCATCCCTATAATGTGCGCGGCTTTCGAGTGCCGGCGCGTTGCTGTCGGCTTCGACTAGAATTACCCAGACATGTCTTTGAAGGAAGCTCTGATTGGTTCCGGGCGGTCTCCGTGCTGTTGGCGAGACTGTGTTCAGGCCGCAGACTCCGAGTGTGTCGATCTTCATCGAGCAGTTTGCTGTCGCTTTGGCCGCGAGTGGCTGCTGGATTGAAAGGAGCGGCGTACTCGGAGTGCTTGCCGCGTTGAGGGCTTTTCCGCAGCGCTATTGGCTTGGACATGGTCCATAAGCCGAAGATCGTCCGACATTATTCAGAGGTTCTTTAATTGTCCAGGTTGTTTGTTTTTTGCGCGCAGATTAAGCGACAAAATGACCGTTTGACCCCATAAATATTCATCTCAGGCAAAGACGTATGATAAAGATCCGTCGCGGATTGAACCTGCCCATCGCCGGAGCACCGCAGCAAACTATTGTCGATGGGCCGCGCGTTAGATCGGTCGCGCTCATCGGTTTCGATTACCACGGTATGAAGCCGACCATGAAAGTCGCCGTTGGCGACAAGGTGAAGCTGGGACAAATACTGTTCAGCGACAAGAAGACCGACGGCGTGCATTACACCTCGCCAGCCGCCGGCACCGTGGCCGCGATTCATCGCGGTGAGCAGCGGGTATTTCATTCAATCGTCATCGACGTCGAGGGCGACGAGGAAGAGCGTTTCAGCGCGTACTCGGAAGCCGAACTCGCGTCGCTCAGTCGCGAGCAGGTCGTCGACAACCTGGTCAATTCGGGGCTGTGGACCGCGTTGCGTACGCGACCATTTAGCAAGGTCCCGTCGCCGAACAGCACTCCGCTCAACATTTTTGTCTCGGCGATGGACAGCAATCCGCTCGCCGCGGATCCCACTGTTGTCATTGGCGAACGCGCTGAGGCTTTCAAACACGGTTTGCAAGTGTTGAAGCATTTGACCGACGGCAAGGTGTATCTGACCTATAAATCCGGCTCCCAGGTGCCAACGGTGGACGGCGTTGAAATGGTCGATTTCGACGGCGTGCATCCCGCCGGCAATGTCGGTACCCACATTCATTTCCTGTCGCCGGTCAGCGCCAAACGCGTGGTGTGGACCTGTGGCTACCAGGATGTGATGGCGATTGGCGACCTGTTTACCAGCGGTCGTCTCAATCCCGAGCGCGTGGTGTCTCTGGCCGGCCCGCAGATTGAAAAGCCTACCTTGGTGCGCACACGCGTCGGAGCCAATCTCGACGAATTGTGCGCCGGACAAATGAAGGATGGCGAAAACAGAATTGTGTCCGGTTCGGTATTGGGCGGTCGTCACGCCAAAGGCGCGCTCGGGTTCCTGGGCCGCTACCACACGCAGGTGAGCGTGCTGCTGGAAGGGCGTGAACGTCCTTTCTTGCACTACCTGGTTCCCGGCAGCAAGCGTTTTTCCGCGCTGCCGATTTACATTTCCTACCTGTTTAAAGGCAAGAAATTCAATTTCACCACTTCGACCAATGGCAGCGAGCGCGCGATGGTGCCGGTTGGCTCTTACGAGAAGGTGATGCCGCTCGATATTCTGCCGACTCAGTTGCTGCGTGCGCTGATCGTAGGCGACAGCGAACGCGCCCAGCAGTTGGGTTGTTTGGAACTTGATGAAGAGGATTTGGCTTTGTGTACCTTTGTTTGCCCGGGTAAGTACGAGTACGGCCCGATCCTGCGCGATAACCTCACCGTAATTGAGAAGGAGGGTTGATCGTGAAGTTTCTGCGAAAAACCTTCGACAATCTGGAGCCGCATTTTCACAAGGGCGGTCGTTTTGAAAAGTGGTTCGCCCTCTATGAGATGGTCGATACCATTTTCTTCCAGCCCAATTCGGTAACGCGTTCGACCGCGCACGTTCGCGACGGCATCGATTTAAAGCGCATCATGATTACGGTGTGGCTGTGTACCTTTCCGGCGATGTTCTTCGGTATGTACAACGTCGGCCTGCAGGCCAATACCATTCTCGCCGCCACTGGCGCCGACGGCATTGGCAATTGGCACGGAATGATCGCAAGCTGGATCGCCGGCCACGACCCGCACAGCCTCTGGGACAATTTTGTTCTCGGCGCCTGTTTCTTTGTTCCAATATACGTCACCGTGTTTGTGGTCGGCGGTATTTGGGAAGTGATCTTTGCCATGGTGCGCGGGCACGAGATTAACGAAGGCTTCTTCGTCACTTCGGTGTTGTTCGCGCTGACCTGTCCGCCCAGCATTCCGCTGTGGCAGGCGGCTCTGGGCATCAGTTTTGGTGTTGTGATCGGCAAGGAAGTGTTCGGCGGAACCGGCAAGAACTTCCTCAATCCGGCGCTGGTCGGTCGCGCATTCCTGTTCTTCGCCTATCCCTCGGCGATGTCCGGCGATGCGGTGTGGACGGCGGTCGATGGTTACACCGGTGCCACTTCACTGGCGGTCGCTGCGCAGCACGGTATGTCGGCTCTGCACGATCACATCAGCTGGATGGATGCCTTCATCGGCTTTGAACAGGGCTCGATCGGTGAGACTTCAGCCTTGGCACTGATGATCGGCGGCGGGATTCTGCTCATTATGGGAATTGCCTCGACGCGCATCGTGCTCGGGGTATTGCTCGGCACCGTGGTGACGGTGCTGCTCTACAACTGGCTCGGTGCCGACAGCAAGAACCCGATGTTCCAAATGCCGTTCTGGTGGCACTTCGTGCTCGGCGGCTACGCCTTCGGCCTGTTCTTTATGGCGACGGACCCTGTGTCGGCGTCGATGACGAATGCCGGTAAATGGTGGTTCGGCGCGCTGATCGGCTTTATGGTGATCACCATCCGCGTGGTCAACCCGGCCTTCCCGGAGGGAATGATGCTCGCGATTCTGTTCGGCAACATGTTCGCGCCCACCATCGACTACTTCGTCACTCAGTCCAATATCAAGCGGAGGCTCGCCCGTGGCTAACCATCAAACTGCGAAATACACCATTGGCGTGACATTGGTGATGTGTATCGTGGCGTCGTTGTTGGTGTCCGGATCGGTGGTCTACCTGCGCCCGATTCAGGCGCAGAACAAACTGCGCGACTTCCAGCTCAACGTGTTGAGCGTCGCCGGTATCTACGATCCTTCCAAATCGGTGAAGGAGCAGTTCAAGGCGATTACCACCAAAATTGTCGATCTCGACAGCGGCCATTACACTGATGCCATCAGCGACCCCTCGACCTTCGACGAGCGGTCGTCGGCCAAGAATCCGGAGTTGTCTGACAAGATCCCGCCGGACGACGACATTGCCAAAATCGGTCGTCGCGAAAAATACGCGAAGGTCTTCCTCGTCAACGACGATCAGGGTCTGGCAGAGATAATCCTGCCGGTGCGCGGCTACGGCCTGTGGTCGACGCTGTCGGGATTCATCGCACTCGACAAGGACCTCAATACGGTTAAGGGTTTCGGATTTTACGAACAGCAGGAAACCCCTGGTTTGGGCGGAGAGGTAGACAACCCCAAATGGAAGAAACTGTGGATAGGAAAAAAAGTCTATTCAGATAACGGCGACGTCGAGATCACGGTGATTAAAGGGCACGTGGACGACGAGACAAAAAATGCCGAATACAAAGTGGATGGATT
>Ga0316575_10000474_pt1 | contig 11572 bp, 11 predicted proteins | sample J5NA_FD_203072 | JGI IMG/M metagenome (GOLD analysis project Ga0316575, IMG submission 203072) | Rhizosphere microbial communities from salt marsh grasses in Alabama, United States - J5-7_050615r2r3 | ecosystem: Host-associated > Plants > Roots > Rhizosphere | place: USA: Alabama | collected...
GGCGGTCGTTGTGAGACGTGTAAAGGAGATGGATTCGAAAAAGTGGAAATGCAGTTTCTTTCCGACGTATTTATTACCTGTCCCGACTGCAACGGCCGGCGCTTCAAACCCGAGGTGCTGGACGTCCACTATCGAAAGTACAACATTCATGACATTCTGACCATGACGGTGAATCAGGCCCTGGATTTGTTCGCTGACCGGCAAAAAGTCGTGGAGGCATTGCAGCCACTTGCCGATGTCGGGCTGGGATACATCCGGATGGGCCAGCCGATCAACACCCTGTCCGGTGGTGAAGCCCAGCGACTCAAGCTTTCCCGCTACGTGAAAATCGGTTCGCAAAATTCCGGGCACAAACTGTTTATTTTTGATGAACCCACCACGGGATTGCATTTTGACGATATCGGCAAGCTGCTGGACGCATTGCAGCGCCTGGTGGACAGCGGCAACACGGTCCTCGTGATCGAGCACAATATGGATGTCGTCAAAACCGCCGACTGGGTCATCGACCTGGGTCCCGAGGGAGGTGATGCCGGCGGTGAAGTCGTTGCCGCCGGTTCTCCCGAAGACGTTTCCAAAAATGGAAAATCCCATACCGGACGCTTCCTGAAAGCATATTTAAAGCAATCCGGACGGCTGAAGCATCGAAAACCGTCATCGACGCGGGTCGCCGAGTCGTCGGCGATATTCTCAAAACCGGCGCTTTCCGACGCCATTACCCTGAAAGGTGCCCGGGAGCACAATTTAAAAAACATCAACCTGAGCATACCTCACAACGAAATGGTCGTCCTGACCGGCGTATCCGGTTCGGGAAAATCAACCTTGGCGTTTGATATTCTATTCGCCGAAGGTCAGCGCCGCTATCTGGAAAGCCTGGCGCCTTACGTTCGCCAGTACATGAAAATTCTGGAACGGCCGGAGGTCGACCTGGTGACCGGCCTGGCGCCGACGGTCGCCATCGAACAGCGGATCAGTCATGCCAGTCGTCGATCCACCGTGGCCACGCTCACCGAAATTTATCACTATCTGCGGTTGCTGTATAGCAAGGTCGGCGTTCAACACTGCCCGGGCTGCGGCCGCAAACTGACGGCGCAAACCCGAGCATCCATCGTTGAGCAGATCCGCCGGCGCTATGATAAAAGGCCGGCAACGGTGCTTTCCCCCAAGGTGTTCGGGCGCAAAGGCTTTCATAAAGAAGTGCTTGCACGGGCACTGAAAAAAGGATACCGAAAAGCCCGGATCGACGGCAAAATTACCCCCTTGAAAACAGGCATGGCCCTCAGTCGCTATCATGAGCACAATATCGATGTGGCTGTCGGCACGCTCCCGGCGCCCGATCTCGATGCGCTGGTGGACACGGCCCTGGCGGAAGGCGGCGGTAGTTTTTCAATTCTCGACCGTGGCCGAACCGAGGAGATTTTCAGTTTGCACGGCATCTGCCCCGCCTGCGGTATCGGTCTTGAAAAGCTCGATCCCCGCTTGTTCTCGTTCAACAGCAAACAGGGCGCTTGCCCGCGATGCAGCGGTCTCGGTGTTGTGGGGGATCCCGAAGATGAAGATGATTCCCATCCCGGCATTTGCTCCCAATGCGGCGGGAGCCGGTTGAAGCCGTCGGCCCTGGCGGTGAAAGTCGGCAACTATTCGATCTGGGATCTGGTGCAAAAACCGGCCCGGGATGTTTATGACGTCATCAAGAAGATAAGCTTCGCCCCGCACGAAAAACCGGTTGCCGAACCCGTCATTGCGGAATTGCTGATTCGGCTGTCTATGATGAACCAGCTGGGCCTGAGCTATCTTTCCCTGGCCCGCAGCGGCGATACCCTTTCCGGCGGAGAAGCCCAGCGCATACGCCTTGCCGCTCAGCTCGGATCCAATCTGACCGGTGTTTGCTACATCCTGGATGAGCCCACCATTGGCCTGCATGCCAGAGACAATCATATTCTGATCGAGGCCCTCGGGACGCTGCGCGACCGGGGCAACACCATTCTGGTGGTAGAACACGATGAGGAAACCATTCGTGCTGCGGATACGATCATCGATCTGGGGCCCGGGGCCGGACAGGACGGCGGACACGTCGTTGCCAGCGGCAAGTTGGCGGATTTGAAAAAAGCGTCTTTATCCGTGACCGGCGCCCTGCTGGACGGTCATCCCAGATCGATCACCTCCCGTCTGCGGACCCACAATGGAACGCACAAAATAACGGTTCAAGGGGCTTCGGTGAACAACCTCAAAGACGTTCAGGTCGACTTTCCCCTGGGATGTCTGATTGCGGTCACCGGTGTTTCGGGCTCCGGCAAATCCAGTCTGCTCAAAGAAACTCTGTATAAGGGGTTGCGCAACCGGCTTGTTAAGCAGCGCCACTCGGCGGGTGAGTGTAAGGATATCCTCGGATGGAAAAATCTGAAACGGGTTCTGGAGGTCGATCACAGTCCCATCGGCCGCACCCCGCGCTCGGTGCCGGCTTCGTATGTCGGGTTTTTGTCGGAAATCCGTAAATTGTTTTCCCTGACCCCGGCGGCGCGGACCCGCGGCTACAATCCCGGCCGTTTTTCATTCAATGTGGCCGAAGGCCGCTGTGACGCTTGCAAGGGCCAGGGTCGCCCGAAGATCGCCATGAGCTTTTTGCCCGATGTTTATGTGCCCTGCGAGGTCTGCCGGGGAAAGCGTTTCAACAGGGAAACGCTGGCGGTCCAGTATCGGGGGAAAAACATTTCAGAGATCCTGGAGATGACTTTTGCGGAAGCCGCCAGATTTTTCGCGGCGGTGCCGGCCATTCATCGCGCCGCTCAATTTGTCTGTGATGTGGGACTGGGGTACCTGGGTCTGGGGCAGCCCAGTCCGACGCTGTCAGGCGGCGAGGCCCAGCGCATTAAGTTGGCCAAGCAGCTGGTCAAGCCATCCGCCGGCCACACGTTTTACATCCTGGATGAGCCCACCACCGGTTTGCACACGGCCGATGTCCAGCGGCTCATCGAGGTTTTGCAGAAACTGGTGGATGAAGGCAACACCGTGGCCGTTATCGAACACAACATGCAGATCATCCAGACGGCGGATTACATCATCGATCTCGGACCCGAGGGCGGAGATGCCGGCGGACGCGTCGTGGCCGCGGGTTCACCCAAAGAGCTTTTAAGATTTGCCCGAACGTCTCACACCGCCCGCTGTTTTGAAACGTATTTGAAATTTGGTCGGACAAAAAGACTTTTTTGAGATGGCTTTTAATGCACCATCAAAAAAGCATAGCGGTCCATTTTCTGATCATAGTCGGTTCGGACGCTGATCTCATACCCAACCTGTCGGACAGTTGAATAGACATCCACAGCCATCGCTTCCGGGCAGGGACGGGCCATTCGAGGATTGTCACAGGTTTCTCGGGTACCCGTGCACTCCTTGCAGAAACAGCACGAGTCCATGAAGAGCAGAAAAGCACGTTCGAAACCGGCCAGGAACACGGCGCGTTCGAGCTTGATCAGCTTTGCGTTGATCCGGGCTGACCAGGCATGGCGATCCTCGAGTTTTTTCATTTTACCTGCAAAATGCAGAATAATCGCATCGATTTCACTTTCATGAAAACTCCAACCATTTCTTTCGCGCTTGGTTTTCTATGATTTGATTTCTTATCAAAAAAACATTCTTTTATACATAAATAAAATATTCAACCATTTGGTTGACAATAGGCGACCCGTAATTATATTCAACTATATGGTTGAATATAAAAATGATAAAATTCTTACTGAAATACTTAAAGCGGTGAGTGATACAACGCGTCGCTCTCTCTTAACAGAACTCTGCCAGCAAGGCGCCAGTCGTGTCACCGACCTCGCCGACCATTATAATATGTCACTTAACGCTATATCCAAGCACATAAAAGTGTTGGAAAGAGCTGGGCTCGTGACTCGGAAGACCATCGGCAGAACCCATTGGATTGAACCGAGATTAGAACGGGTTAGATTGGCGGAAAATTGGTTCAGAGAACTTAAATCGATCTGGGAACTGCGCCTGGAAAAACTTGATGAAATAATGAAGAACGGAGGTATTCAAAATGACTGATCTCACAATAAATATACACAAAACTATCAATGCGCCCATCGAAAAAGTATTCGATGCGTGGTTAAACGCGAGAATGTTGTCAAAATTTATGAGGGGAATGCCGGATATGCCTGAGTCTGACGTAGAAACCGATGCACGCGAAGGGGGCAACTTTACAATTATTATGCATTATCGTGGTGAAAAAATACCTCACACAGGCAAGTATTTGGAAATCAGTCGCCCTGATAAACTGGTTTTTACTTGGGCATCTCAATACTCAGTTGTTGATAACAGCACGGTGACTTTAAATTTTACTCGGATAGATGATAATAAAACAAATATTTCGCTATCTCATGTTAAGTTTATCGATGAAGAATCACGCTCCGGCCATGAAGAAGGCTGGGGTAATGTTTTAGACAAACTGAATGAGGTCATGAGTTAACCCATCATAGCCAATGGACTTTAAGACCGGTACAATGAAGTAAGCCATTGTCCAAACAATACATACCAACCGCGTCCAGTCGGATTGCCGAAAGCTGCCCCGGTTCAGCAGGCAGCTTGTGGCGGCCGGCTGGCCGCTTGGGTCCCGCGTTCTTGTCCCGCAGATTTTGGACGGGAGACCTTGTGCCCGATTGAAGGTTTTGAAACCACTTCTACGTAATGAGTTCGTTCAACATCCACATTACTTTAGTTTGTAAAAAACTCGCTGTATTTTTCATTGTTTTCGATAACTCTCGGAATTTCCCGGCCAAGTCGAACGAAATAACATGTGTTGAAATTACATTGGTGGTCCGAAAAGAAACGACGCGTATCCGAAGAAATATGTTGCAGGCGATGATGAAGATCTTCGAATCCCGATAAAGACCAGGCGGATAAAAAGCCGATGGTGTCGGCAATTTTTTTCATACGTTCTTGTACATCGAGAAGATACCATGATGCGATTTGACAAGATTGTTCGATTTGTTCCAATAAATAGGGAAGAACAGCAGGTTTTACGACTTCAACATGGATTTCATCCTTCACCTTCAAGAGACAGAGTCCCCTACATATTTGACTTGTATTCAATTGGTCAGTAAGGCGCCCGTGGCGCTGTTTGACCAGAGAATAGGGATACCCTTTTCGATAAATAAGGACTTTTCTGGGATTTACAAGCAAGTCACCCGCCTCAGAAAATTCACAATTATCGGCATAATGTCCGGCACAAATCAATGACAGTTCAAGCAATCTTGACATCGCCAACCAGTATACCGGCCGGTCGATTGCAGCGAAGGCTTCCAAATCCTGCAGAATGTTTTCGATGGTTTGTTCGTTGACCTCATGGGGTACATGGAGATTGTCGAGGGCATCATTTAAGACAAGGATTGGATGGCGCTCAAATTGAAAATCGCCATGAAAACAAAACGATTCATTATATGTGCGGCTTTGAGGCGAATGACTGGAAACTGTAGATGCCATGAATTTAATTTTTGAAAGTTGATTACGCCACTTGATCAGCCGCTTCTAAGAGCAAGCCAAATGGCTGTTCTTGTCATGCTGTTTATATTATTTCTTATTTGCTGTTATGTCTAATTTGATATAACAACAATAAAAAAAAAGGGGCAAACATTCATTTTGCCCAAAAAGCTGGACGTTTCTAATACAAAATAAGTTTGATTTTGTCAATATAATTTATTAATATAGTATTAAATTTATTTAAATAACAAATAACGACTATAAACAACCGTATGTGCGATGGGTTTGATTCCGCTGAATGGTTGGATTCACATAACAGATCGTAGCTTGCCCTGCACCAAGCATTAAGATTGTCCAACCTTAGGCAAAGCATAGCTGCATTGGCGCCCGAGGAAGGAAAACTATTATGTTCAAACCAATGGCCTTATTTACAAGTATTGGCAGTAGATGAAGGAGAGATTATGAAAAAAATGAGATTCTTAAAAGGAACGATCCTAATTCTTCTGGCGAGTATTGTTTGCATAGGCTTAATTGCTTTTCCATCAACGGCTCAAAACCAGGGAAGAGTGATTATCTTTCATGCCGGTTCTCTGTCCATTCCTTTTAAACAAATGGCTGAAGCCTTCAACAAAAAGTACCCGAATGTCCGGGTACTCAGGGAAGCGGCGGGATCCCGGATCTGTGCCAGGATGATCACGGATCTGAAAAGACGCTGCGATATCATGGCCTCTGCCGATTATTCCGTCATCGATAGCCTGTTGATTCCAAAATATGCGTCCTGGGATATCCACTTTGCCACCAACGAAATGGCCATCATGTACCGGCCGAATTCAAAGTATGCCAAGGAGATCAACGGAAAGAACTGGTATGATATCCTCCTGAAAAAAGGGGTGGAGTACGGCCATTCCGATCCCAACGCCGATCCGGCCGGTTACAGAAGCCAGCTCGTTTGGCAATTGGCCGAAAAATTTTACAAAATGCCGGGGCTTTATAAAAAGCTGACAGCCGACTGCCCCTTGCAGAACATACGACCGAAAGAGACGGACTTGATCCCTCTCTTGGAAGCAGGCCAGATCGACTATTTGTTTATCTACAAGTCTGTTTGTGAGCAGCATCATATGCCGTTTGTTGCTCTTCCGCCGCAAATCAGCTTGGGGTCGCCCGCCTATGCAGATTTTTACAAGCAGGCTCGGATCAAGATTTCGGGCAAAAAACCCGGCACCTTTATTGAAAAGATAGGGGCGCCAATGGTTTACGGCATTACGATCCCCAGCAATGCGCCGGACCCTGAGTGGGCGGTGAAATTTCTGGCTTTTGTTTTAGGGCCCCAGGGACGGGACATCATGGAGAAAAACGGGCAGCATGCTATTTATCCGATAAAACTGACGGGAGACGCGAATCAGCTGCCTTCCGCCATAAAACAACTGGTTAAATGAAGAATTTCAGAATCGTTATATCCGGACTCAGCGGGATTTTGGTTCTGATCATTGTAATCCCCCTGGTCAGGATGGTTTTCAGCGCGGATCCGGGGGTTTTACGGTCCACTATCAACGATCCGGAGGTTGTCCAATCGATCCTGTTGACCCTGCGGGCCGCCTTGTGGGCAACCCTGAGCTGTATTCTGTTCGGCGTTCCCCTGGCTTATGCCCTGGCCCGCTGGCGATTTCCGGGAACGAGCATTGTACAGGGCATCGTCGACCTGCCGGTGATGATTCCCCATACCGCTGCCGGTATTGCCCTGTTGATGGTCTACGGACGTGAATTTTTTCTGGGCAAAACCTTCAGCCTGGTGGGCATCAGTTTTACGGGCACGGAATTCGGCATCAGCCTTGCGATGGCGTTCGTATCGCTGCCATTTCTGGTCAACGCGGCCCGAGATGGATTTTTAAGTGTCGATCCGCGCCTGGAGCGTGTGGCCCGGACGCTGGGAGCTTCACCGTGGCAGGCGTTTTTCAAGGTTAGCCTTGCGCTCTCCTGGCGGTCAATTCTCTCGGGTGCGATCATGATGTGGGCTCGGGGTATCGCCGAATTCGGAGCAGTCATCGTACTGGCCTACCACCCGATGATCGCCCCGATTCTGATTTGGGAACGTTTGGAGAATTACGGGCTTAAATATGCAAGACCCGTGGCAGTGATTTTGATCCTCCTTTGTCTTCTCATCTTCTCCGCATTGCGATGGCTTTCAAGACAGAAAAAGGAGGTATAGATGCTCAGACTTGAAGGTATCAGCGTCAGGCTGGGCGACTTTCGACTCCGTGATATTTCTCTTCATGTCAGGGCTGGAGCCTACCTGACGCTTCTGGGTCCCACGGGTACGGGAAAAACCGCCCTTCTCGAAACCATCGCAGGAGTGCACAAACCCCTAAGCGGACGCATCCATATCAATGGCCGGGATGCTACACACCTCGCGCCTGAAAAAAGGCATCTGGGCATCGTATACCAGGATTATGCCCTGTTTCCGCATCTCACGGTCTTTCAGAATATTGCCTTTGGGCTGCGTCTGAAAGGTGTTCCGGAACGGAAAATCAAGGGTGCCGTTGACGAGATGGCAGGCTTTCTTGAAATCAGGCCTTTGCTCAAAAGGTCTCCCGGCCGGCTTTCCGGGGGAGAGCGCCAGCGTGTGGCCCTGGCCCGGGCCTTGGTGTTGGAACCTTATGTGCTGCTCCTTGATGAACCATTGAGCGCCCTTGACCGTGTTACCCGCAGCCGCATTCAGAAGGAATTGAAAAGAATCCACACCCAACTCGGCGTAACCATTATTCACATCACACATAATCTCGCGGAAGCTTTTTTCCTTGCCGATCACCTGGCAGTAATGAAAGACGGGTGTATCCTGCAGGAAGGCGCCCCGGAAGAGGTGTGCAGGCGTCCTGCGGATCGCAGTGTCGCCGAACTCGTGGGCATCGAGAACCTGATCACGGCAAAGGTGAAAGATAACCGGCTGGTGACGGTGATGGGGGACGTCGATTCGCAGAAGATTTTCGCCGGCAGAGACGATCTGCCGGAGCGGGTCTGCCTGACCCTGCCGGGCTGGAGTATAGAGATCTTTCCCGCTGGAAAACCCCAGGATTATATCTGGCAGGGAAATCTGAGCATTTCCAGTGTTTACCCGATGAACGATACCGGGATGGTTGAGGTGACCCTGGTCCATAATGGCGGAGAAAGTCTTAAAACCTATCTTTCACGACGCGAAGCCAAAGCTATGTCTCCATATCTGAAAACCGGCACCACCGTGCCGGTCGGTTTTCTTGGGAAGGGGGTGCATTGGGTCCCCCAGGAAGTGCTCATATAAAACCGGAAAAGGCTCGTTCTCAAATACCCCGTTAAATGTGCTCCAACTTTGTCGTTATTCAAACACCTTTGTATCCGAATACCGCCTCGAATCCCTCCGATATGATTTTATTAATAATTTCCTTGGTAGCCTCTTCATCATTCAAAAACGGAAAATCTCCATCAGGTTCGGGTCGCTCCAGGAACTCGCACAATGGTCCCCACCCTTCCTTCACTTCGAAGACCAAAAGCCGTGTTGCCGGAATAGTATTCCGTACCTCCTCGATATGTTCTCTAAAACGCTGAATCAAGTGCGTTTTGTCGTGCATTCGATCCTGCAGGTAATCGTTGATGGTCAGCATCATGAATTTGCCCATTTCAACGTTCCTAAGGTATTCGATCCAATGTGGCGCGAAGATGGTATCCTGGGTTGACTCAAACCAGCGCTCAGGATCACGAACGGTTAGGATGACTTTGGCATCGGGGTAGTGGGCGGCGAGAGCCTTGTAGCTCGAACACGAAGGAAAGTCGACGGTTGACTCGAACCCATCGAATAGGGTGTTCCAGTCAGGCTTGCCATTGGCAGCATCAATCCACTTCTGCCAATGCTCCGGCCCCCGTGGAAGACACTCTACCATGTGGTAGCAAGGGCCTAAGCCAAGTTGTTCTAATGCCGCCTTTAAGCTCATGGTTCCTGTTCGGCCGAAACCTGCGCCGATTACTTTCAATGCCATATTTTATCTCCTGAAGCCGCGTCGGGCCTTTGTGATGTGTTAACTCACGATGATGTGTAACTTCTGAAGTCTATATAATCAACAAATATGCATTGGTGTAGATCTTGTCAATATCTTGGCCTCAGACAATTTAGCGGACATTGTGATGTCCATAAAATTTTAATGCGTTAAACTTTTACCATTTTCAGAACAGCTTATTTGGCAGCTATTTGAATATACAGGCCTTTTATGATTCAAGGAAAAGGTTGACCTTTTGTAAAATATTATTATGTTATAAATGTTCATAGCTGGTCTGAATTTCCTGCGACGCTGGCCTCAAAGCGGGTTTCTCTTGAAGTTCGTTACTCCAGTTTAATCTTTTTCACCTTCACCACTAAACCAATGCATATGTCTGTTTGTTTTCTTAACCATTAAAGAGGTTATCCGATGAGTAAAGAAGAAATGGTCAATTACAATGATTTGAAATCAATCATCATGCTAAAATATCTTAACGATTCGATGTTGGACAAGCTTTCAAGCGTTACCCATATAGAAGCGTATAGATCAGGTGATTACATTTTCAACGAAGGTGAAGATGCCGAGAACCTCTATGCTGTAATAGAGGGTAAGGTGAGGCTCGCGGTCGATAAACAATATCCTGCACAGATATCTATTAGCGACATTACCCGAGGCATGACATTCGGTTTTTCTGCTGCAGTCGATCATGAAAAGAAAACGTATATGGCGTACGCCGAAGCGATTACAGATGTCAAACTTTATAAGTGGGAAGCAGCGGATTTGGAGACATTGTTTAATCAAGATTTTGAAATGGGCTTTTTGTTTATGAAAGAAATTGCTAAGATTATTAAAGATAGACTGCGAATCAGAAATATTCAATTTCTCGATCTATATAAATAACCACTTTTTATTTCTGTTGACTTCGATCTCGAGTGAAAATTCTGTTTTTAATCGCGCCCAAACCATTACCTTCAACTCAAAATTCCAGGAGGTTTTTCATGGCCGATTTATCAGGACGAACAATCATAATTACCGGGGCGAGCCGCGGTATCGGTCGTTGCATGGCGCTCAGGTTTGCCCGTGACGGTGCCAATGTGGTCATCGCTGCCAAGTCAGCTGAACCTCACACCAAGTTAAAGGGCACTATTTACACGGTAGCTGAAGAGGTAGAGTCCGCTGGTGGAACAGCATTGCCGTTTCAGGTTGATGTCCGTTTTGAGGATCAGGTAAGCGCCATGGTAGAAGCTGCCGCGCAAAGATTCAGCCGCATCGATGCACTCGTCAATAACGCCGGCGCCATCAGCCTCACAAATGTAGAGGACACGCCAATTAAACGCTACGACTTGATGCAGAGTATAAATGCCAGGGCAGTATTTCTCTGCTCACAAGCCACACTACCCTACCTAAAGGAATCAAAAAATCCGCACATTCTGAGCCTGGCGCCCCCACTCAATTTGAGCGGGGTTTGGCTGCGCGATCACGCACCATATACACTGTCGAAATATGGCATGACGGTTCTCAGCCTGGGAATGTCTGAGGAGTTCGAGAAATATGGCATCTCAGTCAATTGCCTATGGCCTAAGACCATCATCGCGACTGCCGCTATTGAATTCGCTGTGGGAAGTCTTGACACGTTCAAATATTGCCGCAAGCCTGAGATCATTGCTGATGCAGCTCACGCAATCCTGACCACAGAAGACCGAACGCTTACGGGACAGTGTCTGATCGACGAAGAGTTGCTACGAGAGCGGGGCATTACTGACCTTGATCGTTACGCCTACGATCTAGAGTATGCCGAAAATTTGCAGACGGACCTGTTCATCGACCGGTAAGAGAGGACAAAATAGCCTATGAAAATAATCCCTATCAAATATAATCATTGATTTAAAGTTTTGCATATTTGCAATGAATCCGCTCTCTATAATTGCATTATTGCAATTAACCAACTCCCCCATAAACCGCCTACGAACCATTTTGTCATTAAATATTCTTTTTAAATCAACTTGTTAAATCCATCATAGCTTTTTTTCATTATATGGCATGGAATGTGCTATTAATTAGGTTGGATCTAACCACTACAACTTGTTTCGAAA
>Ga0316575_10000476_pt1 | contig 11561 bp, 10 predicted proteins | sample J5NA_FD_203072 | JGI IMG/M metagenome (GOLD analysis project Ga0316575, IMG submission 203072) | Rhizosphere microbial communities from salt marsh grasses in Alabama, United States - J5-7_050615r2r3 | ecosystem: Host-associated > Plants > Roots > Rhizosphere | place: USA: Alabama | collected...
CGACGACGCCGGAACCTGAATAGTATAAATACTGACTGGTGGCAAATCCGATTTGGGTAGCGAACATGCTGCACTCACCAGCACCACAAACAGAATAACAAGCAGTTGCTTCATTGCGCCACCTTCATGCCACCTGGTTGGGTCTGGTAGATAATTTGCGATGGATCGCGCTCCAGTTTTTCCGTCAACCGACGTAGTTCAATCACCATGGTTCGACTTTCCTCTATCAACGCACCCAGGTCCTGCAGACCGTTTGATGCGGCAAAGTTCAACTGGGCGGTATTGCGCTGATATAACTTCTCGGTCAGTTTGGTAATTCGCGCCGTGTTGTGGGCTGTATCCTGCATCTCCTTAAGCGTCGCCAACACGCCCGGCCTGATTTCAGTGATACTGAGCTCAAGTTCAGCCAGGGTCCGATCAAACTGGTCTACGGCTGCCGGCAACTGCTGAGCCACCTTGTCCAGTTGTTCCAGTGTACTGCTCAGATGTTGCAGATTATTCGAACTCAAGGCCGCGCTGGCACGACTAACCAGCATGTTCACATCCTCAATCAACAGCGGCAAACTCTGCAACACCTGCGCCAGATCCGAGTCCTTGGCCTTGATTTGCGGATATTTCTTTTTATCGCCAGGGATCTTGACGGGTGTCTGATCCACCCCCTCCTGATACAGTTCGATAAAGGCCACCCCGGTGATCCCCTGCAACTTTAGCTGGGCAACACTATTCTTATAGATCGGTACGGTTTCCTTGATATCAATCAACACGCTTACCAGCTTGGGCCTGTCGGGTACCAGGTCAATGGTATACACCTTGCCCACCCTGACACCCAGATAGCGAACTTCACCGCCTTCACCCAGACCCGCCACCGAACCCTTGAACAGGATTTCATAACGCTGGGTTTTTTCCTCATTTTTGTTGGCAACGATGATCATGATGGACATTACCAACAGAACCGTGGTCAAAATCACGAATGCACCAACGGCGATATAGTGGCCTTCTTTTTCCATAACTTTACTCTTTCACACCCAGGGCAGCCCGTGATCGCGCCCCATGGAAATAACGCTGGATCCACGGATGGGTATTGGCAAGAATTTCATCCAACGTTCCGACCACCATACGCTTGTCCACCAGTACCGCAATACGATCACAGATATTGAATAGGCTGTCCAGATCATGGGTGATCATAAATACTGAAAACTTCAGATTGTTCCGCAGGTAGGCAATCAGTTCATCAAATTCAGAGGCTGAGATGGGATCCAAACCGGAAGTCGGTTCGTCCAGAAATAACAGTGGCGGGTCCAGCGCCAGGGCGCGGGCTAAAGCCGCTCGTTTGACCATCCCGCCGGACAGCTCGGCGGGAAATTTGCTACCCGCGCTCAATGGCAATCCCACCATCTGCAATTTGAGATTGGCCAGCCCTTCGCGGGTAGCGGCCGCCATTCTGGTGTACTCCTTCATAGACAGCTGGATATTATCCAGCACCGACAGTGAAGAAAACAGAGCGCCGCTCTGAAACAACACTCCCCAGCGTTGCTGGATATCGAGCATCTGGGCGCGATCCATGCTGGTGATGTCCTTTCCGTGGATCCGGACGCTGCCTGCGGTGGCCTGGCGTAAACCGAGAATAGTATGTAACAGTACCGACTTGCCCGAACCGGACCCCCCCACCACACCCAGAATTTCTCCCGGATTCATATCCAGATCCAGGCCGTCGTGCACCACCTGGGTACCGAACCGGTTAACCAGGCCGCGGATTTGAATAATTGGCTGTACAGCCATCAGAAGCCTATCCAGGAAAACACAACAGAGAATAGTGCATCCGCCATGATCACCAGAAAAATGGACTGCACCACTGCGTTGGTGGTTTGCTGCCCGACACTCTCGGCAGATCCACTGACCTGCATACCGCGCATGGTGCCGATAAATCCGATCAGAAAGGCAAACACCGGCGCCTTGACAATACCTACCAGAAACGTATTCAGGCCGATGGAATCTATCGCTCGATGAAAAAATTGTGTCATGGAAAGATCCAGCATATAGACCGACAAAAAACCCGCCCCTACCATGCCCATCAAGTCCGCCAGCAATGTCAACAAAGGCAAGACTATAACCAGTGCCACAATACGCGGGATAACCAGGATTTCGTAAGGATCAAAGCCCATTGTCGAGAGTGCATTCACTTCTTCATTGATCTTCATGAATCCGATTTGCGCAGCGAAGGCACTCCCTGATCGGCCTGCGACCATGATAGCGGTCAACAGCACCCCCATTTCGCGCAACACGGAGATCGCTACCAGATTTACGGTATATATCTTGGCGCCGAACCGAGCCAGTTGATCAGCACCCTGATAGGCAAGCACAATGCTGATTAAAAACGCGATGAGCGCAACGATCGGAATGGCCTGAATCCCGGTGGCATAGGTGTGATGGGCGATATCCTTAAATCGCCAGCGATGCGGATGCGGGGCGACACGGACCAGGCTGCTGAAAATTCGCCCGAGAAAAGCCAGCGCTGCGGCATTTTGTTCCTTTTCCCGGATCGCAAATCGGCCGATGCCGGCCAGACCGGCACGCAGGCCGGGTAAGTGGTGTCCCTCTAGCTCTTCCTGTGGTTCGGGCAGATCGTCGAGAAACTTGAAATGCTTGCTGTCAAAGTTCGCCAACTCGGCCTGTTGACCTTGATCCTGCAATTCCTTCACCTTGCGCCACAACAACCAGGCACCGGTCAGATCAAGTTGCGTCAGTTGCCCGGGCTGGAAACATACCGGAATATCGAGTTGGAGCGGCAACGTGTCCAGTTCTGCCTCCAGCCCGGCCGCATTGGCGATCGTCCAGTCACCCGTCACCTCGACCCGGATCCCTTCGGCGCTTTTGTGTACGTGCAGGTAGGTCATCACGCTTCCGAAACGCGTTATCACTTCATGCAAGTGTCCAGCGGGAACTGTATGGGAATTACTGACTGAATGCCAGCCGCCGGTGCGGCTACATGAATGGATTGGCTGCGACGTTCATCCTGGCTTCAGTTCAAACGATATTGCATTCCAAAACTGACGGACATGGGCAATGGCACACCCTCGGGTGGCAGGGGCATTGGCAAGGCGGCTCGGACAGTCGCATTGGCTGCCTGACACAGGATCCGGTTGTCACCGGCTATCTGTAACTGGCTGATTTCGCCCCCGGGGAGCAAGGTAAAGGATACCTGGATGACGCCTTCCAGACCCCGCCGCCGGGCCATGCGTGGATAGTATTTATGCGTGTCGATGTGGGCCAGCAACTGCGCCAGATACTGATTTCGCAGTTGTGCTTCGTCTACCACCGGTGCCGTATCCTTCTGCGTGATCCGTTTGTTTATCGCGGCCTGCGCCGATGCCCGATGTGGCGTGTCCGACCCGGGGCTGGATTTTTCTTGCAGAACGGAGCTTTGTTGCCGTGGCTTCGGTTTGTTTACCTGATCCGACTTCCTGTCCGGTTTACTGATCAAACGGGGGGCCGTTTTATTCTGTTTGACCTCCCGGGACTGAGGTGGCGTGGCTGGGGTGACCACCAGGTGCACCTGCATTGGTTTGAATGGCAACTGCCTGGCTGAGGGGCGCGGCGCCGCCCGGTCCATGAATACCACAGCAGCACTCAGGTGCAATGCAACTGATAATGTGAAGAAGTAGTAGATTGTCCGCGGCGCGATCATCGTCCAGGATCTTTCGAAATAACCCGACCAACTGAGGCCGGGTTATTTCGCATTATCGGGCGAGTTAAAAACGGGCAAACAGGCGTAGCCAGAATTCCCGGCCGGGCTCATTCACCTGGATGGCAGTCGGATTGAAGGGATCCACATTGGCCCGGTTGACGCTGTAGGCGTAGTTCAAATCGAACACATTATTAACGCCCGCCTTGAGGGTCACGTCTTTACCGAGTTCATAACTGCCATACAGGTTAAGGATCACCCAGCCTGGTGTGACGCCCGGATCCACACCGCTATTCTGGGTTGGATCGTCTTCCACCCGGGTCTGGGTGGCCTGACCGTGGACCATGCCGCCCAGCATCAACCTGGCAACTGTGTAATCCAGACTAAGGGTGGCATCAAACGGCGGCGTCTGGCCAATCGCGCGGTCATCGGTCAGGTTGGTCGCGTTGACATAAGACATGGTGACCTGGCTCGACCAATGTTGACTAATACGATAATTTCCTTGCGCTTCGAAACCGTATAGACGGGCGGTGACATTGCGATAGATGGTTGCGCTGTTGGTCTGCAAAATCCCCTCCTGACCATGCGCACGATCCTGCAGAATAAAGTCATCAACATAATCGTAGTACACCGAGGCAGAGGCATTCCATTTTCTCTGTTCCCAGTTAACACCGACATCAAGCTGATAGTGCGCCTCGGGTGCCAGGTTGGGATTGCCGATCCATTGCATCATCGGCTGGGGGCTGTTAGCAGCAAGATAGAGCTCGGTGGCATCGGCCGCGCGGACGGCGCGGCTCAGGGTTGAGTACAACACGGCGTTGTCGTTCATACCGTATTCATAGGTCAGAAAACCGCCCAGGTTATTGTCATCACTGTGATCGGGATTAGCCCCGGCATAGTAGGTATCGTAGAGATTCTGTGGTGTGACACCCATCGCCGCCTGTTTGGTGCTGGCCGCAGCGTTGTCCACATAGTCGTAGCGCAATCCGGCCTTGAACCTGTCTCGCGGATTGACCGGTACCGCAACTTCTGCGAGCAAGCCGGACTGACTGATGGTAACCCCCGGCCACATCAGGGACTGCAGAGTGTTCGGATCATTGCCACTGCCGGGCGGCATGCCGAAGTAGCGATTGGCATCGCGATCATTGTTCTGATAATCAACCCCGAATGTCCAGGTGGTTCCACCCCGGGTTCTGATATCCCCGAGCAACCGGCCACCCGCGGTATTGGAGGTTGATGTCGTCTCGGCCTTGACCGGTGCAGTCAGCGGTCGTAGTGAATAGTTGTTCATCAGGTGATCAATATCGGTCGAGTAGAGATCGGCCCGGATATTACTGAACACGCCCAGTTCGGCCGCCTGCTTGTAACGTAACCGCACGGTGTCACTATCGGCATAGATGCCGTCCATGCCTGCCCCGGCGTACAGAACGTCATCATTACGCACCGCCTCATAAGACAACTCCAACCGGGTCCCGTCACTGGGCGTATAACCGAGGATCAGGCTGGCATCCTCGGCTGTGTAGGCAGAACGCACTTCATCACCGCTGCCATCGGTGTAATTGCCGGCATCCGTGTAATTGGCGATGCCGCGGATGAACCCCTGCGTGCCTCCACCTGCCAGATCAAGTCCGGCCTGTACGGTATCGGAATTCGACACGTAACCGAGCGAGGCGCTGCCACGAAAATGCTCATCACCCAGAAAGCGGGGAGTGGTGCGTTCGAACAAGACCGTGCCGCCGCTGCCGCCACCGCCATACAATACGGTCTGGGAACCCCGAATGACAGATACCGTCTCGTACGTTTCCACCGCGGCATAGGAAGTCGGCGGATCCATCCGGTTAGGGCAGGCACCATATAAATATGCCCCGTCTAGCAGGATATTCAGCTGGTTGTTCTTCTGGCCGCGAATAATGGGGTCGATACCATGGCCGCCCATCCGGCTGCCGTCCACCCCATTGACATTACGAAGCCACTCCCCGCCGTCTGATGCAATCCCCTCTTCGATTTCTTCAGGCGGTCCTGTTTCTATAGCCGGATTTGTCATCCTGGCATCTTCGACCACAATGGTCGGTTCCGCGGCCAGCACCACGGCGGATGCCATGACGGAACCGATCAATGTTGTCAGTCTTGTTTTTTGCATTTCAGCCAAACCGTTTTTTATGAACCGGATTGACTAGAGCAAGATCGAGGCCAGACTGACAACAGCTATGTTTTCAATGCCTTACCGTTCCGTTGGCATAACATGGAGAGGGATTTCGCAGGATATGCGCCTGCAGGTGTCGCATATCCGACAGGTACGCGCGTTGCGGGACGCAATTTCAAACGGGTGGAAATAAAAAAACGGGACCTGAACCCGCGCAATAAAAAAGCCGCGGTTGCGGCTGTTCAGATTTTGACCGGATTTTGACTGACGCTTGCAGTGTCATTCCACGACCTGGTTCAGCACCACACGCCGCAAGCGCTGTAACGATGTCGCGATGGCGTCATCGAGAAACCCGCCGTAGTAGTCAACAGTGGTAATACCGACCAGCCGCTTGGCCAGTTCCCGCCCCTGCCCATCCACGAAGACGACCGTCGGCGCCAGGGAGGCATTGTAACGCTGGCCCAGATCTGCGGGGCTAATAAGTTGGCCGTTGAAATCGCGCAGGCTGGAGTAGTTATCGGTATGGACTTCACGGATAATCACCTTGTCGGCATAGTCCTTGTTGCGCAACATGGGTTTCAGAAATTCCTCCCGCACCACGGTGCAATAGGGGCATTGTTGCATGGAGAACATGATCAGGATCGGCACCTGACGCGCCTTGGCCACCTGTCCATCCGCCAGCAAGTCGCTGGATTCCTGGACGTGGACCACCGGCAGGGATTCCGCCCGTGCCCGACTCGGTTGCAGGCCAGTTAGCAGCAGCGCGATGAACAGCAGCCAGGCGCTGCTGGTAAGGTTACGTGTCAGCATCATAATCGGTGAGATAGACGATTTCGTGTATTATACCTTGCTATATCCTTTTGACCCCGAAAAGTTCACCCGACTTAAGCCGTTTGCAGCGACCACCCTATGACCGACACCCTGCGCATCGCTACCCGCAAGAGCCAACTCGCGCTGTGGCAGGCCCATTATGTGCGCGACCTGCTCGTTCAGCTCAACCCCGATCTCGAGGTGGAGCTGGTAAAAATGACCACCCAGGGCGACAAAATTCTCGACACGCCGTTGGCCAAGGTGGGCGGCAAGGGACTGTTCGTCAAGGAGCTGGAAACCGGCCTGCTGGGCGGGGACGCCGATCTGGCCGTGCATTCCATGAAGGACGTGCCGGTGGCACTGCCGGACGGCCTGCACCTGGCCGCGATTTGCCCGCGCGAGGATCCTCGCGACGCCTTCGTCTCCAACCAGTATGAACGGTTCGAGGATCTGCCCGCCGGCGCACGACTCGGCACCTCCAGCCTGCGCCGCCAGAGTCAGCTCGCCGCCCGGCGGCCCGATCTCGAAATCATCAGCCTGCGCGGAAATGTAAACACTCGCTTACAGAAACTGGACGACGGCAACTACGACGCCATCATCCTTGCGGCCGCCGGACTAATCCGGCTGGACATGGCCGCGCGCATTACCGAATTTCTCTCGCCGGAGCTCAGCCTGCCGGCCATCGGCCAGGGCGCCGTCGGCATCGAGTGCCGGACCGACGACGAGTGGGTCAATGGCCTGCTGGCGCCCTTGAACGACAGGGATACCGCCATCCGGGTGCAGGCCGAGCGCGCCTTCAACCACCGCCTGCAGGGCGGCTGCCAGGTGCCCATCGCCGGTTATGCCGAACTGGAACACGGTGTCATCCTGCTGCGCGGCCTGGTGGGCAAGGTGGACGGGAGTGAGATCATCCGCGGTGAGATCGCCGGCCCGCCCGAGGACGCCGAGTACCTGGGCCGGGTGCTGGCCGAAGATCTCCTTTCACGCGGCGCGGATCGGATCCTGGAACAGTTGTATGGCTAGCCGGCAATTCAGGGTCGGGACAAGGGATGCCAGCGAATAACCTGGCCGGTTTGCGGGTGCTGGTTACGCGCCCTGCTGAGCAGGCTGCGCCGCTACTCGAGAAGCTCACCGCGGCCGGTGCCCGGCCCCTCGGCTTTCCACTGTTGATCCTGCGCGCATGCCACGACCCCGACCTCAAGAGAGTTCTGGCGCAGCTGACCGACTACGCCATGGCGATCTTTATCAGTCCTGGCGCAGTGCGTTTCGGCCTGCGTGCACTGGGTACGACATCCCTGCCTCCCGGCCTGAACCTGGCCACGGTCGGCAAGGGCACGGCCCGGGCGCTGGAAGCCGAACTCGGGCACCCGGCCGATATCTGCCCGAACAGCCAGTTCGATAGCGCGGGCCTGCTGGCCGAACCGGCCCTGCATGACGTGGCAGGCCAACGCATTCTGATTTTCCGTGGCCGGGGCGGCCGGGAGCAATTAGCCGATAGCCTGCGGCACCGCGGCGCCCGGGTTGATTATGCAGAAGTCTACGAACGTTGCCAGCCAGACACAGATAGCGGCCCGCTTGAGACCGCCCTGCGTGAACATGGCATCGATGTGATTATCATTACCAGCCGCGAAGCCCTCGATAACCTGATGCGCCTGCTACCCGAAGAACTGTTGACCCCCGTGCGCCAAATCCCGGTTCTGGTCATTCATCCACGCCAGGCCGGGGCAGTCCGCCGGCATGGTTTTGTCCCCACTCCCATACTTGCCCATGATGGCAGCGATGGCGCTATCATAGAGGCATTGCTAGCCTGGAAGAACCGGCATGACTGACCACAAAAAACCTGACCACGCCACTCCGCCAGCGTCCAAATCCGCCAAGGCGGACAGGGCGGAAAAAAAGGTAGCGGAACCCGCAACCCCCGTTGTGGAAGACACACCCACTGCCAACAAGCCCCGCAGGAAGCGCCGTCGTCCCGGTGCTCTCGCCCTCTACCTGGCCCAACTCGCCCTGCTCAGTGCCTTACTTGTCAGCGGCGGCGTGATTTACCTGTGGCAAGCGAATGAGGAGAACCTGGCCAGCCTGCGTCTGCAACTGGCACAGCTCAACGCCAGCCTGAACCAGAGCGTGGAACAGCAGGAACAGTTTGGCCAGGCAGTCCGCGGCGAAATCGGCACGCTTAACGAACGCCAGCAGGTATTGTTAGAATCCATTGATGACCTGACCCGCTCGCGCCGGTATCTCAAGCAAGACTGGCTGGTAGCCGAGGCCAATTACCTGGTCAACCTGGCCGGTGAGCAACTGTCCCTGAACCAGAATGTGAAAACGGCACTGGCCGCGCTGCAGGCCGCCGACGTGCGGCTGCGGGAAGCGGGTGACCCATCCCTGTTACCGGTGCGCAAAGCGCTGGCCGACGATATCATCGCGCTGGAAGCCGTCAAGCAGCCCGACATTTCAGGCCTGTCCTTAAAGCTGAGCGCGCTGGAAGGTAAAGTGGATGAACTGCCGCTGCTGACACCCGAGCCGGCCTCTGATGAAACGCAAACAGACAACGCCACGGCGCCAAACGTCGAGGACTGGAAGGAACTGCCTGCCGCCATGTGGAATGACATCAGGAAACTGATCATCATTCGCGATCACCAGGGACCCATCAAACCACTGCTATCGCCCAAACAGCATTTCTTCCTGGACCAGAACCTCAAGTTGCAACTGGAACAGGCGCGCCTGGCACTGCTCAGCGGTGAAGACAGCGTGTACCACGAACGGCTGGCGACGGCAGAAAAATGGATCAGAACATGGTTCGATGTCAGCGATAACCGTACCCGCCACATGCTTGCGGTCATCGCCGAGCTTGACGCGCAAAACATTCACCCGACCCTGCCCGGCATCAATGGCAGTTATCAGGCCCTGAAGGCCTACCGGGAAGCACAGGCGCAGCCTCGCGCCCCGCGCGAAGCGACCCCACCCGTGCCGGACACCAGCACGCCCCAGGTACCCTTATGAAACAGCTCGTCGCTTTCTTTCTGGTCCTGCTGGCGGCGGTCCTGGTCGGCCTGCTGGCCTACCAGGATCCGGGTTACGTCCTGATCGGGCGCGGGCACACCACCATCGAAATGAGCCTGTCGCTGTTCACTACCCTGTTTATCGTGGGCTTCGTTCTGCTCTATCTGCTGATTCGTTTTGTTCTACGCACCTGGCACATGCCTGAAACCTTGCGCCAGTGGCGCCAGCATCGCCGGGACCGCAAGGCGCGCCACGCCTTGCGGCGTGGCCTCATTGAACTGTCCGAAGGCCACTGGAAACAGGCGGAACGGGCCCTGATCCGCTACGTCAAATACAGCCACACGCCGTTACTCAACTACCTGTCAGCCGCCCGCGCCGCCCAGAAACAGAATGCACATGAACGCCGCGACCATTATCTGGCCATGGCAATGCAGAGCATGCCCGATGCCGATATTGCCGTTGAGTTGACCCAGGCCGAATTGCAGCTGGCACATGGCCAGCTTGAACAGTCGCTCGCCACGCTGGAACATCTGCGCAGCATGACGCCGCACCACACTCACGTGCTGTTGTTACTCAGCCAGTTATATCAGCAACTGCAAAGCTGGGGTGATCTGAAGGAGCTGCTGCCGTTGCTGCGCAAATACAAGGTACTGGACGACACGGCCCTGCAGACCATGACCCTGCTGACCTATCAGAAACTACTGGTCATTGCCGCACGCCAGGGCGATGCCGAGAAGCTGCAGCAATACTGGCAAGGTGTGCCGAAAGACTGCCGGAGAAACCCCGAACTGCTAAGCGCCTATGTGGACAGCCTGATCAAACTGGAACAACACGACGTGGCAGAAAAGTTACTGCACGAAGCGCTACGCCACGAGTGGAATCCTGAATGGGTAAAGCTGTATGGCCGGGTAAAATCTTCCCTGCCAGACAAACAACTTGCCACCGCAGAAGGCTGGCTCAAGGGCCATGAGAACAACGCCCAGCTGTTGCTCACCCTGGGGCGCCTCAGTTTGCATAACCAGCTATGGGGCAAGGCCCGCGCCTACCTCGAAGCCAGTATTGGCAACGCCCCCCGGCCTGACAGTTACAAGGAGCTCGGCTTGTTGCTGGAACAGCTGGAGGATAAGGGTGCGGCCGCAGAATGCTATCGCAATGGCCTGTTGCTGGCGACCGCCGACAATCCCGACTCAACCCCGACCGTCAACCATTCCTGAATAATGACGGTTACTGCCACCTGCCTGGCAAAGGAGCGCCCGGCTATCAGGTCTTGCTGGTTTGAAACTCGAAGGCGTCGGAGTAGTAATGGTCGAGATCGAGGCCCTGGGCGGGAAACGCATCATGCCCGGCATAGACCATCGCCGGTGGGCCTGCGGCATAGATTTCGTATTCGCCCAGATCCGGGTAGTCGCGCAGGATAATGTCATGCACAAAACCGGTCGCGCCCTGCCAGTTGTCTTCCGGTTTTGGGGTATGGAGCACCGGCGTGTACTTTATATGCGCATGCTCGGCAGCAAACTGCATCGCCAGTTCATGCTGGTACAGGTCCTCTCTGGCACCTGCCCCCCAGTAGAGGTGCATGGGCCGCGTGATCCCTGCCGCCAGCGCATGCTCGATGATACCCTTGATAGGCGCAAAACCGGTGCCGCCGGCCATCAGGATAATTGGCCGGTCGGAATCTTCGCGTAGATAGAACTGGCCCAGCGGACCCTCGATACGCAACAAATCCTTGACGTGCATCTTGTCAAACACTTCGGTGGTGAATTGACCGCCCTCGATATGGCGGATATGCAGCTCAAGAAACGCGTCGTCATGCGGCGCATTCGCCAGGGAGAAGCTGCGTTTACGGCCGTCCTTGAGAAGGATCTGGATATACTGGCCGGCTCGAAATGCCAGTCGCTCGGTGGTGGGCAATTTAAGCTTGAGTAA
>Ga0316575_10000477_pt1 | contig 11550 bp, 17 predicted proteins | sample J5NA_FD_203072 | JGI IMG/M metagenome (GOLD analysis project Ga0316575, IMG submission 203072) | Rhizosphere microbial communities from salt marsh grasses in Alabama, United States - J5-7_050615r2r3 | ecosystem: Host-associated > Plants > Roots > Rhizosphere | place: USA: Alabama | collected...
TTCTTGCATCCCCATGTTCCCTTGCAGCAAAAGCAGCACACTTCGCTATAACTCCTTCCTGAAGCACATCTTCTTTGAAAACATCCTCTGCACGCTTATTAAGAATTTCCTGCAACTGCAACGCATTATAAGGTGGAAAAACAATTTCTTCCTCTGAAAGAGAACTCCTAACTCGCGGATCCAATCCATCCAAAAAAGTCAAATTATTGCTGATCCCAACAATACAAATCTGGGTCTTAGAAAGTTCAGAATTTAATCTCGTTAAATTATACAAAAAATCACTTGATATTTTCTTAATAGTTTGGTCAATTTCATCAAGAATCAAAACAATTAACTGTTTCTCAGAATCAATAATCTCAATAAACTGATTATATATCGCCTGCGTAGGTAATCCTGTAGAAGGAACACTTCCTCCCAACTTTCTGATAATCTCAGCCAAAATTCTATATTCTGTATCAGAAATCTTTCTCAACTTACAATTCAGATATTTTATTTGCAATTTAAAATCAGAATTTCTTTTAGCTCTTTTCAAAAGTTCATCCCTAACATATTGAATAGAAAGAGTTTTTCCTGTTCCTGTTTTTCCATAAAGAAATAAATTACTCGTCCTTTCACCTCTCAAAACAGGAGCAAGTATAGATGCAATTTGCTTTATCTGATTATTTCTATAAAGAATTTCCTTTGGCTGATAATTATTTTGTAAAATAGATTTATCTTTAAAAATATTATTTTCATCAAATGAATCAAATATTTTACCTATTTCCATTTTAACATAACATTAGTCCCACGTTTATTTCCAGTGGAATTTTTTATAAATCAAATTACCTCAACGACAAAAAAAGATATTATTATATAAATAATTATAACTACTAAAAAAGAAAAACACCTTTATTTCTCATGGAACTATTTTATAGGAATTTTTTAATCAATATTAATAAATTTACTTTATCTACTTTAATATTATTCATCTAATTACAAAATAATAACAAACCTATTATTAAATCTCTTTCAAAGAATTCATTTAATTTATTGAAATAAAAAATTATTTTTATTTAATTATTTAAAATTTTCTAAAATAAATAATATTGCGTTAATAAAATTTATTTTATCTATCCTAATATTTTCTTTACAAATATTTATAATATAATAATAAAAATAAAAAAACTAAAAATTCTTTTTAAATATTTCTATACGAAATCAAGGGGAGGGAGTTAATTATTCAAATTTAGTAATAGCCCAGAACTAAATAATATTATCTAATTATAATTTATATAAAATTACACAATTAAAACAACATATACTTAATCATAATTCTTATAAAATTATTTAATCCAAAACAACAAATTAATTATAATTTCTTTAAGGAAGATTGTTTTAAGAAATCTATATAATTTCACAGAAAAGTTTATAAAATTATTATATCTTATCCTCTCATGCAAAGCAGTAAAAACATTTTTAGTTCAATTATTGAAAAAATGGTGGTAACTAAAGAAGGTAAAAGATTGGGTTTTGTCAAAGACATTACTTTTGAAACAAAATCAGGTGAATTAATTAACTTAATAATAAAAGATTCTACTCCTTATACAAAAAATCTAAATTTAGAAAGAACTAATTCAAATGAACTTTTAATTCCTCATAGCGCTATAATTGCTATAGGAGATTTTGTAATTGTTTCAGAAGAAGATTTAATATAATTCTCTACATAAATATTTAAAAATATAAAATATCATCAATTATTATGAGAGTTATAAGTTTTAATTTTAATAAAATAAGTGCAGAAAGATTATCCAATAAAGCAGAAAATGTAAAAATTAACTCAAATGTTAATATTATTGAAATTAAAGAAACAAAAACAGATTTCTTAAAATCAAAAGGACTTCTAAATGTTAAATTTGATTATTCCTTAAATTATGACCCGGATTTTGCAAAATTGGCATTTTCAGGAGATATCTTATTTTCAATTGAACCTGAAAAAATCAAAGAAATTTTAAAAGAATGGCAGAATAAAAAAATGCCAAAAGATTTCAAAATTTTACTATTTAATTTTATTTTACAAAAAACCTCCCTAAAAGCATTACAATTAGAAGAAGACACAAATTTGCCTCCTCATTTTAATCTACCTTCTTTAAAATTTGAAGAACCAAAAAAATAAAAGAATTTTTAAAATTTAATTCATTCTCTTCTTTATGAAAATTTCTAAAGAAAAAAAAGACAAAATCTGTGAGCAAATACTTAATTTCCTTTATATAATAAACCCTAAATCATCTTTTACCTCACATATAGCAAAAGAAATAGCTAGAGATGAAGAATTCACTAAAAAACTTCTTTTTGTATTAAAATCTAAAAAATTAGTTTCAGAAATAAAGAAAAATTCTAATGGAAACCTTTATTCAAGAAGAATTAGATGGAAAATGAGCGATAAAGCTTACCAAGCTTATAAAAATCATCAAAATAATAAATCATCACCTTAAGATTTTTATATTTATGTTTTTTTAATTTTAGATGGATTATATAAAAGAAGCATTTAGAAAAGTAAAAGAAGATATAATTTTCTTAAAAGAAGAGATTAATTCCCTTAAACAAAATATAGATGAAAATAATGAAAAAATATCCAAATTTTCAGAAATTACTGAGATTGTTAAAGAAATAAGAGATAAATTAGATTTAATACAAAAAAACAATCCAACAGACAGACAGACAGACACTTCGACACAAAAATCTTTTTTTTCGACAAATTCGACACATAATTCGACACATAACCCCCCTTTTAACCCTTTAAATCCTCAAAATATGCCTTTTTCCATAGGAAATAGGGGGGTTTCGACAGACAGACAGACAGACACTTCGACAGACAGACAAACAAAGCTTGTTTCTTCAAAAGAAGATAAATCTATTCAAAATGCATTAGAATTTCTCAACTCTTTAGATAGCATAAAAAAAGAGATTAGACTCAAATTTAAACGCATAACAGACCAAGAATTTTTAGTTTTTTCGACGATATATCAAATGGACGAAGAATATGGAGGAACAGATTATAAAACATTATCTAAAACCCTTCATCTTTCTGAAAGCTCTATAAGAGATTATATTGGAAGATTACTAAAAAAGGAGATACCTATAGAAAAAATTAAGATTAATAACAAAAATATTCAACTTTCTATATCTAAAAATCTCAAAAAAATAGTTTCTTTGCCCACCATATTTCAATTAAGAGAAATTTAATAATATTCGTTTAAACGAATATCTAATTATTTCTTTCTGTAATTTTCTCTTTTCTGTTATTTATTTAATATTAACTATTTATTTTTTCAATTTTTAATTTAATTCTAATTTTAATAATTTGAAACTCTCTTTTTCTCCTCTTTTTTTTGTTTTTTAATTCTCACTTTTGTTTTTTTCAACATTTTTTCTTTTAGATTTTCTTGTATAAACACTCTTTTTTTTCCATTTTTCTCTATTTGTTCAGATATTAAACCCTCACTTTTCTGTTTTATCCTGTTAATTTGGCCTCTAATTGTAGATCTCTCTTTTCCCATCATTAATGCTAAATCATCATAACTTAATTTTATATTAGAATTTAATAATATCCAAACAATAGCTCTTTCAGTTATTGAAAAATGGTCTAATTTTGGTGTTTGCACATCTGTTTGCACATCTGTTTGCACAGCATAAACACCTGTTGGTTTATTAAACACTTGTTTAGATGTTTTAAACACCTGTTTAGGTTTTAATTCATTCATAATTGCAATTACATTTTTTAACCCATTTATTTCTTCTTCCATCGTCGATAAAAAATCTTTAATTTCTTCTATATCTTTTTTTTGTAAATTTTTTTCAGAATCAAGGTGTTTAATCCACCCTCCAATAGATGTAATATCTTTTTTAACAGAATCAAAACTTTGTTTTGTTTCTTCCTTTATTTTTTCAACCTCTTTTTTACCTCTAAACAACCAAAACATACAAATCTAAAGAAAAATATATTTAAAAAACTTTCTTTTTACGACGTAAAAAATTATTTTAAATATCTATTTATCTATAAAAAATTATCAGAATTAAACAGCTTTTAAGAAATCTTTTTAAGAATTTTTATTCAAAACAGCCTGTTTAAACAACCTTAAACAAATAAACAGGTGTTTAAACATTAATACCATTCTGAATAAAGGTAACCTTAGTACACAACCCCTCCAGAAAATATAATTCTAAAATGTTTTTTCAATACAATTATCTTTAAATAATCTTATCTTTTTGTATTTTTATGTCTCATCCAAATCTTAAACATGGTTATCATGCAATTCAAACTAAGAATCCTCCAAAATCAAAAGAGATCATAGAAATGTTTATTGGAAGATTCAAAACCGATAATAAATATCCTCTTTTAGGTTATCGCCCTCAAAGTATTTCTTATATGTTCTCAGAAGCATCAGAAACAAATCAAGACCTTGGGGCTATCCAACTTCCTAAAAATAAAAAACTATTAACTCAATTAGTTCAAGATGAAATCTTTTTTATTAATCCAAAAGAAGGAAAAACTTATCATGTAAAATATATTTCTCATTCATAAATTTTATATTTAATATTCACAAAGCTAACCTTAGTGCATATTCTCGTGAAAATAAATATATTCTAAAAATATTAAAGTTTTTTAAAAAAATTATTTTTTATGGCTCAATTAAATTTATTTATATAAATAGAGCCTTTGAACTTAAACTAATTTTTCAAGATAAAATGTAAGATATATTGCATTTTCAAATATTTGAATCAGAAATTTAATGAAAAATAATTAGAAAAATAACCTTCAAAAAAATTTTAATATTTCATGCAAATTAACTAATTTTAAGTATAATTTAAAGAAATTACACAAGGAATTTATAATTATTTTCAAATTTTCCTATAAAAGTCCCTTTTCCCCTTTAAATTTCTTAACTTAGGGCACAGTAAATGCACATGAACCATACATATTTAAACCTAAGTGCATATTATTCTTTATGAAAAAGAAGCAAAAAGAAAAGAAATCACAAATTAAAGCAATAATTTTTGATATTGGAGGAGTGTTGCAAATATCCAAAAAACCAGAGAGACTAGTTAAAGACAAATATCTAAAATCTCTTCCTAAAAATTGCAAACATAGACATAAAGGAGTTCATGAATATATTTCAGGGAAATTGGGAATTTCAATAGACCAATGGTTTGACTCAATTGACACCACTTATGCTGCTTCAATAATGGGGAAAATCTCTGAAAATAAAGTTTTTTCAATAATTTCAAAAAATACAAAAACTCCAAAAAATAAATTAAAAAAAATAGTTATCAATGCTTACAAGAGAAATTTCAATTTCAATAAACAGCTGTTTAAACAGGCATTAAAATTAAAAAAATTAGGTTACAAAATAGCAATTCTTTCAGATCAATGGCATCTTTCAAAAAAAGCACTTGTAACATCAAAAATAACAAAAAATTTCAATCCTGTTATGATTTCATGTGATTATGGGATAAGAAAACCAAATCCTAAAATTTACAAATTAATATTAAAAAAACTCAAGATTCTAGCCAAAAATTGCCTTTTTATAGATAATCAGGAATGGAATATAAAACCTGCTAAAAAATTAGGCATGCAAGCAATTCTTTTCAAAAATAATAAACAGCTGTTTAAACAGCTTTCAATATAAGATGACAGAGAACAAACCTTTAGGTGCAATATATATTCGTGTTTCAACAGAAGAACAGGCAAAACAGGGAATCTCCCTTTCAGCTCAAGAAGAGGCTTTGAAAAATTATGCATCTGCTTTAGGTTATGATATTTTCAAAATTTATAGAGATGAAGGAAAATCCGGAAAAGATATTAAAGGTCGTCCAGAAATGACTCAAATGTTAAAAGACGCACAAGAATACAAGTTCCAGGCAATTTTTATTTACAAATTAGATAGGTTCTCAAGAAGTTTAAGAGATTTAATTGAAACAATAGAAAAACTAAAACAATGGGGAATTGACTTTATTTCATTGCAGGACAAAATAGAAACAACCTCTGCTTCAGGAAAATTAATGTTTCATATTATTTCAGCATTTGCAGAATTTGAAAGAAATGTCACAAGTGAAAGAACAAAATTCTCAATGGACAAAAGAGCAAGAGACGGAAAAGTTGTAACAAGAGCACCTTTTGGATACAAATTAGAAAACAAAGAATTAATCCTTGCACAAAACTCTTATCTTGTTCCAGAGATATTTCAAGATTTTCTTAATCAAAAAATTAGCTTAACTCAACTCGCAAAAAAATACAACTTTTCAGTAAACGGTTTAAAAAAAATTCTAAAGAACCAAACATACTTAGGAAAAATAAAATTTGACGGTCAGATTCACCAAGGCACGCACCAACCACTCATCTCATCAACTTTATTTAATCATGTTCAAAATAAATTAGAAAAGTTGGGAATAAAATGAAGATATGTAGATTCTCTCTTAAAGATTCTGGAGAAATTAGTAAATTAATAAAAGAAACTATTAAAAGAACAAATTATAAAGATTTAACAAAAGAACAATTAAAAGCTTGGTTACAACATTATACAAAAAAAGAAGTTAATAAATTGATAGGAAAAGTTGATTTTTTTATTTTAAAAAAGGATAGTAAGATTCTGGGGGTAATTTTCTTTCAAAAGAATTTTATAAAAGGATTATATGTAAATGCTAATTGCCTGGGAAAAGGCTATGGGAAAACTTTATTAGAATTTGCAGAAATGAAAATTTCTAAATTGGGATATAATAAAGCAATCTTAAATTCTTCTAAAACAGCTTTTAATTTTTATAAAAAACAAAATTATAAATTTATTCGTATGGCTTATTCAAAACTTTTTGGAGTAAATTTTCAAGAATATCGAATGGAAAAGAAATTATCTTTAAAATAGAATTCAAACACAAACATTGTTTAAAACACCTGTCCAAACAACTATCGATATGATTTCTGTCTCTTACGTCTTGCTTTAGAATCTCCCGGTTTGCAAGATTCTTTTCTTCTAACATCCGCAACAAGCAAATTTCTATCATAATCCAGAAATGCTTTTTCAATATGTTTTGATTTTGTAAAATTAACAATTGATTTTGCTAATGCAACTCTTGCAGCTTCAATTTGTCCCTTTTCTCCGCCTCCCTTAACACTAACAGAAACATCAAAATTCAATTTTCCAAGAATATGCTCTACAATTTTTAATGGCTCTTCTATCTTTAACTTATCAAACAAATTCAATATCTTATAATCTTTCTTATTTATTTTAACAATTCCTGAACCTTCTTCAATAACAGCTTTTGCAACTGCTCTTTTTCTCTTTCCAGATTGAATCATTTTCATTTTATACTTCCCACATAAACAAATTTAGTTTTCTTTTCCTTTCCACCTACAATTTTTTTCTTATCCTCAAATTCCTTAGGAACTTTATTATAACACTTTATTCTCTTAAACGCTTCTCTTCCTCTTCCAAATCTATGATTCGGCAACATACCCCTTATAACTCTCTTAACAATTTTCTCACTTGTCTTAGAATGCTTTGGTCCTTTCTGACTGCTTCCAACTCTTCGCCTTCCCTCTTCAAAATCTTCTTTAATTCTTTTCCTGTTTCCTGTAATAATTATTTCATTGCAATTTAAAATAACAATCTCTTCACCCTTCAGAGCTTCCTTAACAGCATAACTAGCCAATCTTCCCATTACAGCATTTTTTCCATCAATTATTTTCATCTCAACATCCTCAATCCTTTCATTTCAGGATTTGATTTAATTTCTTCCAATATATTTGAAATTTCACTCTTTGACTTTAATATTTTTTCCTTTGCCTTCTCAGAAAAACCCAATGCAATTATTTTAATCTTTTTATCCAAATCTCCTTGAGAAAGAATTTTTCCAGGAACAATTATTTTTTCACCCGCCTTTACTTTTTCATTTATTTCCTCCAAATTAAAATCCTTTCTTTTGCTTCTTGGACATGAAATCATTGAAGCAACTTCTTTCCAATTTTTTTTCTTTTTAGCAGCAACTATAGTTTTAACTAATTCAGGATTATTTTTTCTTTCCAATTGTTTTGAAATTTTAGTATTGCTTTTCATCTTAAATTACGAGAAAAATATTTCCCGCTAACGCGATTAAACTCGCAGGTAAAAATCTGAGCAAATAATGCTTTATAAAACTTATGCCTTAAAATGTTCTTCTAATTTTGGAATAATTTGTTTCTTTCTTGAAATCACAGGCCCTAAAGAATAAAGATTATGCTCAATTTCTTTTCCTCCAAAAGCAGCTCTTAAAATTTCTGCTTCATGTTCTCCTGCAACAATTGTGCTATTGTGCTCATTCAAAATATCAATAACAGACAAAAGAACTCCTTCCAGCTTTTCTTTCTCTTTCAATTTTTCTATTGCATCAATTATCTCTTTCTTTCTCTTCAAAATACTTTTAGGAGAAGTAGTTTCAATAACTCCAATTCCATATTTCTTATTATGAAATTCATATTCCTTATAATCCATTTTAATCAAATCTTCTGCACCCAAATGTTCTACATTTGACTTAGCATGGAACATTTCCAAAGAATATTCTTCAAGATTTTTAATTCCTGCAATGCTGTTTAATTTTTCAACAATCTGTTTATCTTCCTCTGTTGATGTCGGAGAACGAAAAAATAAAGTATCTGAAATAATTCCAGATATCAAAAGTTTTGCTTCTTTTTTTGACAAATTATAATTTTTTTCTTTCAAAATTTTAAAAACTATAGAACATGTTGAACCTATTTTTTCTGCCCTAATATTAATTGGAGCATTACTTTTAAAATTAAATTTATGATGGTCAATAATTTCTTCTATTTCCAATTTATCTAAATTTTCAATACTTTGTCCTGCTTCATTATGGTCCATCATTATTATCTTTTCACCATCTTTTAACTTTGAAATAACTTTAGGAGCAGGAATGTTCAAGCTGTCTAAAACAAACTTTGTCTCATTGTTTATATTGTTTAAACAAACAGCTGTTGATTTAACACCATTAGAATTTATAAAATTAGAATAAACAATTGCACTAACAACTGAATCTGTATCTGGATTTTTGTGTCCGAAAATATAAATTACCATTCTCTAATCTTGTTTTCTTATTTTAAAAATTTATGCGAAGTAAAGGATTCGAACCTTTGCAGGCACTAAGCCACGAGAGCCTTAATCTCGCCCGTTTGACCACTCCGGCAACTTCGCATTTTGTCGACGGAGAATGAAATTTACATCGCAATTTACTTTCCGGCAACTTCTCTAAAATACAAATTAATTACTCATATAAAAATCTTTAGAATTATTTAGAAACAATCTTTGAAATTTCTTTCAAATCTCTCTTTAATGTCTCAATAGATTTATTTAGCATTTCATTTACAGACAATTGTCCCCATGATTCCAAAACAATCATCAATTCCTTTGTAGGCATTAATGTAATTGAATTCTTTTTTTGTTTCTTACAAAATTCTGTGCATGCCTCGCACATGTCACACCTTGAAGCATCATTAACCTTAACATTTCCGTCCTTTAACTCAAATATTCTCTGAGGGCAAATATTAACAACTTCTTTCGGGCAATCCTTATCTAATTTTATATCAAAAATATTTCTATAAAACATTATTCCAGGAGAAAATTTCGGATGCCTTACTCCCAATCCAACTCTTGCCCTTCCAATCAATTCCAACTCTTGCCCTTTTTTTAAAATAGTTATTGGAATTTTGTCATAAACTACTTTCACATCTCCTTTCAATTCCTCTGAATAAACAGCGCCTTCCTTTTTTACATTTAACTTAAATTCTATTGGTTTCTTCTCATCAACCTTTCCCATTTTAAGAGGAATTAATCCAATTCTATGTGCAATTGTTTCATCATACAAAGGAGAATCATTTCTTGAAATTTCAACTTCATCAATAGCTACCAAAGGAATTCTATTAATATATCTTCTAATAGCATTTGCTAAACTTTCATCTGTTTCTGCACTAAATACAATTTTGTTATCTTTTTTATCTATTTTTTTCATTATGGTCTCCTGCCTCTTCTTCCGCCTTTCTTCTTAGGTCCTCCTCTGGGAAATCTTGTATTATCAAGTATATTTACTATTTTAAAACCTGCCCTTGATAAACTTTTTATTATTGCATGAGCCCCGGGTCCAGGAGCAGGATTTCTTGTCTTAGCTCTTATCTTAACATATAATAATTTTATTCCAAGATCCTTTATATTTTCAACTATTCTCTTTGAAATAAACATGGCAGTAGTAGGATTTGCCTTAAGCCGTCCGTGCTTTGTAACCATTCCGCCTGTAATTTTTGAAATAGTTTTTCCTGACATATCTGTAACATGAACTATTGTATTATTAAATGAAGTGTAAATATTCAAAATTGCCTCTATATCTTTTTTACTCTTTGCTTTTTTCTCTTCAGGCTTTGAATCTTCTGTTTTCATTTACTTTCTTCCTTTTCTTCTAAATTTTCTTTAATCTTCTCTTTTTTAAGTTTTTCTTTTTTCAAAGAAATCTTATTTTCCAATTCAACAGGAACAATATAAGATGGACTATTTATTGCCTTGCCATCAATCAAGACTTTTTTATGAACAATTAATTGTCTTGCCTTCTTTGCAGTTGTAGCAAGTTTTTTATCAACCAATACTGTTTGTAATCTTCTTTTCAAATAATCTTTTTTATCCAAAGACAAAACATCTGCAATAGAATTAACAGGCAATCCAATCTTTTTCAAATTATCAAACAAAACTTTTTGCAAATCTTTATTAGCAGAAATTAATTTTTTTGCCTTTTCTCTTATTACTTTAATCTTTGATTCAGCTCTCCAAATTTCTTTCTTATTCTTTAATCCAAATTGTTTCTTTATCTCTGCTTCCTCATCAATTCTTGCTTTATCAAAAGGTCTTTTTGGTTTGGAATATTGTTTATGCTTTCTTTTCATTCTTCTTTCCTTTCTTTTTAATTCCTACACCTTTGCTTTTATTTTTTCTAAAATGTCCTTTTGTTCTCTGTCCTCTAACAGGAAGTCCTGAAGAATGCCTGTATCCCTTATAACTTTTAATTTTCTTCAATTTCTTAATATCAAATTCCTTTTGCAATTCCAAATCACTTCCACTCAAATGCTTGTCTTTTCCTGTTTCAGGGTCCATACGCCTGTTCATAATATTTTGTGGAATCATTGGATTTTTTATAAATTCAGATATTTTTTTAATTTCCTCACTAGTTAACTCTCCAATCTTTTTCTTTTTATCAATTTTCAATTTTTTACAAATTGCATTTGATAAACTCCATGAAACTCCTTTTATTTTTGTAAGTCCTGGATAAATATCCATCATTCCTTCAATGTCTTGAGACAGAATTCTAATTATCTTTCCTTCATAATTTTTCTTATCAATATTTGTCTTTTCAGTTTCCATTTTAATGCACAAATAAATTATACCTTTCCATTGAAGTTAACTCTTTAAATATTCTTTTCTCAATTGCTTTTTCAGGGTCAGGCAAATTTTGAATTCTATTTCTCATGTCTTCAAAAGATTCAAATTC
>Ga0316575_10000478_pt1 | contig 11549 bp, 20 predicted proteins | sample J5NA_FD_203072 | JGI IMG/M metagenome (GOLD analysis project Ga0316575, IMG submission 203072) | Rhizosphere microbial communities from salt marsh grasses in Alabama, United States - J5-7_050615r2r3 | ecosystem: Host-associated > Plants > Roots > Rhizosphere | place: USA: Alabama | collected...
GGTCGAAGTTCCCGATCACGGTGATGATGGCTTTGGGCATGCGGGCGAGGATGCCCGCGGTGATGATGAGCGAGACGCCGTTGCCGATGCCGAACCGGTCGATCTGCTCACCGAGCCACATGAGGAAGATGGTGCCGCCGGTGAGGGCCGCGATCGCCGTCACCCACCAGAGCGGGTTGTGGGCCCACATCGGGTAGACGAGCCCGGAGCGGGCGATGAAGGTGAGCCACCCGATCGCCTGCACGAGGCAGAGCCCGACGGTGAGGTAGCGGGTGTACTCGGTGATTTTCTGCTGCCCGGTGGGGCCTTCGTCGCGGAGCTTTTTGAGGGCGGGGGAGACGGTGCCGAAGAGCTGGAAGATGATGGCGGCGGTGATGTAGGGCATGATGCCCAGGCCGAAGACGGTGGACTGCCCGAACGACCCGCCGGAGAAGACGGAGACGTAGCTGGCGATGCGACCGGCGGCGCTGCCGGACTGGGCGGCGCGCTGGAAGTAGTCGACGAGTTGCTGCTGGTCGACGCCGGGCAGGGGGATCCAGAACCCGATGCGATAGACCGCCAGCATCGCCAGCGTGAAGAGGAGCTTGTCTCGCAGCTCCTTGATCTTGAAGACATTGACGATCGTCTGGAACAGCATCGATCCGTCCGTGTTCGAGCCTGTGGGGGAGCGTCGGAGCCGGCGGGGTCAGGACTTGGGCTTGAGGACCTTGCCCTCGTTGAACGCCTCGGTGCGCCGCGCATGCCACTCGCGTTTCTTGAGCTTCTTGGTGAGGTTCTTGGGGGCGCGGTCGTCGGTGTTGCGGTCGACGCCGCGGACGCGGTCGCGGCGCGTCCCGATCTCCTCGACCGACCCGCCCGCGTCGGCAACCAGGCGCCGGGCGGCGTCGGTGACACGGGCGACCTTGACGTCGAGCTTGACCGAGAGCTTGTCGGCCCCGTCGGGCAACGACCCGAGGACCTTCACGTCACGCGAGGTGTCGCGGATGAGACCGGCCTTGATGAGCGTCTCGGGCGTGACCGACCCGCCCTTCTTGAAGTCGTCGTGCGCCACGATGTCGCGGAGGTTGACGATCCAGAACCGGGTCTTGAAGTTGGCGTTGGTGAACCCGAACTTGGGCATGCGCCGGAAGAAGGGCATCTGCCCGCCCTCGAACTGGTACAGGCGGCTGTTGCCGGAGCGAGAGCCCGCGCCCTTCTGCCCGCGTCCGGCGCGTTTGCCGGTGCCCGAGCCCGGGCCGCGCCCGATGCGCTTGCGCTTTTTGTGAGCACCGGCCATCGCGGTGATGTCGTGAATCATCATCTCGGGTCACTCCCCGTCAGGTGGTCTCGTTCAGTTCTTGTTCGCGGGCGACTCGGAGGAGGGGGCGCCGCTCTCGCCGGCCGGTGCCGGTGCGGCATCGCCGCCGCCGCCGCCACGGGGCCCGCCACGGGGCCCGCCGCGACCGCCGCCGCGACCGCCGCGCCCACCGCCGCGACCGCCGCGTCCGCCGCGTTCCTGCCCGATGGTGTTGACCGGGCCGCGCATCTTCTCGCCGCCCTCGACGGGCTTGGGCATGAAACGCTGCCCGCGTTTGATGCGTTCCTCGATGTCGGTGGTCTCGATCTCGACGCCGCGGAGCTCGGCGACGTCCTCGCGGATGCGGAGGTGCCCGAGCCCCTCGAAGACAGCCTTGACGACGTTGAGCTTGGTGTTCGAGCCGTAGCTTTTGGAGAGGCAGTCGGTCACGCCGGCGAGCTCGAGGACCTTGCGGACGGTCGAGCCGGCGACGACGCCCGTCCCGGGCGAGGCCGGGACGAGGCGGACGTTGCTCGAGCTGAAGCGTCCCTCGACCTCGTGGGGCAGGGTCTTGCCCGCCATCGGGATCGTGATGAGGGCCTTTTTGGCGTACTTCTCGGCCTTTTCGATCGCGCTGGGGACTTCGTTCGACTTGCCGTACCCGTACCCGACGCGCCCCTTGCGGTCGCCCACGATCACGAGGGCGCCGAAGCTGAAGCGGCGTCCGCCCTTGACGGTGGCCGCGGTGCGGTAGATCGCGACGGTGTCGGACTCGATCGAGCCGGTTTCTTGCTGAATCTCAGCCATGGATGCCTTCTTCGTGGGTCCCGTTCGTCTCGGTCGTCATGGTCGTCATGGAGTTCAGAATTTCAGGCCCTTCTCGCGGGCCGCGTCGGCGAGGGCCTTGACCCGCCCGTGGTACCGGAACCCGCCGCGGTCGAAGACGACCTCGGTGACGCCGGCGGCCTGGGCTTTCTGGGCGATCGCGGCGCCCACCGCCTGGGCGGCGCCGGCGTTGCCCGTGCCGCCCTCGACCTTCACGCCCTTGTCGCGGGTCGAGGCGCTCGCGAGCGTCTTGCCCGCCAGGTCGTCGATGACCTGGACGTAGATGTGGTTGAGGGAGCGGTAGACCGCCAGGCGCGGGCGCTCGGGCGTGCCGACGACGCGCTTGCGTGTGCCGATGCGCCGTCGGGTGCGTCGGGTCTGCTTGTGCTTGCACTTGTCCATCGTCGACCTCGTGTGCCTTCTTCTGCTGTGCGAGTCTCGTTCGCGGGGGTTAGCTGCCGAACGCCTTGCCCTGCTTCTTCTTGATGACCTCGGTGGTGTACTTGATGCCCTTGCCGTTGTAGGGCTCGGGCTTCTTCTTCGCCCGCACGGTGGCGGCGAACTGCCCCACCGCCTGCTTGTCGGCGCCCGTCACGGTGATCATCTGCTTCTCGACCGCGACGCTCACACCGGCCGGGATGTCGACCTCGACGGTGTTGGCGAACCCGACCTTGAGCGCGAGCTTGGGCCCGGCGACGTTGGCCGTCCACCCCACGCCCACCACCTCGAGCTTCTTCTCGTACCCGGCTTTGACGCCGGTGACCATGTTGGCGAGCAGCGCCCGCGTCGTGCCCCAGTATGCCTTGGTGACGCGGTCGTTCACCTTGCCCTCGGGGGCGCCGACGACCAGGCTTTTCTCGTCCTCGGACCACCCGACGGTGACCTCCGGGCGGTGCTCGAAGGAGAGGGTGCCCTTGGGCCCTTCGACCGTGACGGTGCGCCCGGAGATCGAGACCTTGACCCCGGCGGGGACCTCGACGGGTTTCTTGCCGATGCGGCTCATGGTTCGCTCCTCGCTGTCGTCGTCGTCCGGGTCTTCGCTCGTCCCGGGGAGTCCAGCCTGTGGTCCTTGTTCCGTTCCGTCAGATCACCCGTTCAGATGACTGTGCACAGCAGCTCGCCGCCGACCTTCTCCTCGCGGCAGCGTCGGTCGGAGAGCACACCCTTGCTCGTGGAGACGATCGAGATGCCGAGCCCCTGCATGGGCTGGGGGATGTCGTCGACCTTGCGGTAGACGCGTCGTCCCGGACGGGACTCTCGCTTGAGCTCGTGAAGGATGACCTCCCCGCGCGGGCCGTACTTGAGGTCAATGTGGATCTTGCCCTGGCGGGCGTCGTCCACGACCTCGAAGGCGTTGATGTAGCCCTCGGCCTTGAGCACGTCGGCGATGCCGCGGCACACCTTGGAGTTGAGCACCTCGACCCGCTTGGCCCGGTTCCGCGTGGCGTTGCGAACGCGGGTGAGCATGTCGGCGATGGGATCACTGATTGCCATTGAACCGTCGTCCTTTCGTCGTCAGCCTGACAGGCCCGCTCACCAGCTCGCCTTCCGCATGCCCGGGATCTTGCCCTCGAGCGCCAGCTTCCGCAGCATGATGCGGGAGATGCGGAACTTGCGGTACACCCCGCGGGCGCGACCGGTCAGCTCGCACCGACGCACGATGCGCGAGGAGTACTTTGGGGTCCTGTTGCTCTTGGCGACTTGCGCTTTCGTGGCCATGGATGCTCCGGCTCGTCTGGCGGGCGGCCGTCCGCCCCTCGGTGATCCGTCAGTTGTCCTCGGGCTTCTTGAACGGCATGCCCAGCTCGGTCAGCACGAAGCGGCTCCGCTCCGGGTCCGAGTTCTTGAACGTGAAATTGATGTTCATGCCGTGCGTGAAGTTCTGCTCGGCCATGTTGATCTCGGGGAAGATGCCCTGCTCGGTCACCCCCATCGAGTAGCTGCCCTGGCGGTCGAACGCCTTGTCGTTGAGCCCGCGGAAGTCCTTGATACGCGGGGTCGCGAGGTTGAACAGGCGGTCCATGAAGTGCCACATGCGGTCCCGCCGCAGCGTCACCTTGTACGCCGTCTCATACCCCTCGCGCACCTTGAAGTTCGACACGCTCTTCTTCGCGTCGATCTTCAGGGGCTTCTGCCCGGTGATCGTCGTCAGCGTGTGGATGACCGCCTCGCGGATGTTGGCCGGGATCTTGGTCCCGTCGAGGTGGCGACCGACGTTGACGTTGATGGTGATCTTCTCGAGCGCGGGCATCGCCATCGGGTTCTTCTCGCCGAACTTCTCGGCGATCTTCGGGCGAACCTCGCTCTCGTACCGCGCCTTGAGGCGCGGCGCGTTGGGCTTGCCCGCCTCGGCGAGGGTCGCGTCGTCGTGTTTGCTCTTCTTGGCCATCGCGCAGTCCCGCCTTACTTGCTCGCGTCCTTGGCCCGCGCCTTGCGGACCTGACCCAGCGACTTCCCGCCCCGCGCCGCGACCCGGGTCTTCGACCCGTCGGGCTTGGTCTCGAACCGCACCCGCGTCGCCCGCCCGTCCACGACCGGCGAGACGTTCGAGATGTGGATCGGCGCTTCCTTGGTGATGATCCCGCCCTGCGGGTTGATCTGCGTCGGGCGGACGTGCTTGGTCCGCAGGTTGACGCCCTTGATCCAGATCCTGTCCTTGGACGGGTCGACCCGCATGATCTCGCCGACCGTGCCCTTGTGGTCGCCGGCCGTGATGATCACCTGGTCACCCTTGCGCACGTGCCTCGGCATCACACCACCTCCGACGCCAACGAGACGATCTTCATGTAGTTCCGCTCGCGCAGCTCGCGGGCGACCGGCCCGAAGATACGCGTCCCCTTGGGGTTGCCCTCGGGGTTGATCAGCACCACCGCCGACGAGTCGAACTTGACGTACGACCCGTCCTTGCGCCGGGTCGCCTTCGCGGTCCGGACGACCACCGCCTTCGACATGTCGCCCGGCTTGATGTCCGCGCCCGGCAACGCCTTTTTGACGCTGACGAGCACCGTGTCACCGACACCCGCGGTCTTGCGGGTGAACTGCTGACGCCCGGTGGACCCGCCGTACACACGGATCACGTAGGCGATCTTCGCCCCCGAGTTGTCCGCGACCTCACACCTGGATTCGGCTTGCAGCATGGCTCAGTCCTGCCCTTGGTAGCACCGCCGGTTCAGACGGCGAGCTCGCTCCGCTTCTCGACCACGCGCACCAGGCGCCAGCTCTTGGTCTTGCTGATGGGGCGGCACTCGGCGATCTCCACGATGTCGCCCGCCGCGCTCTCGTTCTTCTCGTCGTGCACGTGCAGCACCGTCCGCTTCCCGACGTACTTCCCGTACTTCGGGTGCTTGGCCTGGTAGCGGATCACGACCTTGCGGGTCTGGTCCCGCTTGTCGGACTCGACCACGCCGATCCGCGTGCCCTTCATTTCGCCGGTGTCAGTCATCCTCGTCCTTCTTCTTCCCGACCCGGGAATCAGCTCGCCGCGCCCGCCGCACGCCTCGCCTGCTCGCTCTTCAGCCTCGCGATGTCGCGCCGGAGCTTGCCGAACCGGCTGTTGTCCTCGACCTTCTCGCTGACGCGCTGGTTCCGCAGCGTGAACAGCTCCTCGCGGTAACGCTTCACCAGCGCGCCGAGCTCATCGTCCTTGAACGACGTCAGCTCACGCTCGCTGCCCTTCTTGTCCGTCTCCAGCGTCGCCGCCATCGTCCGGCTCCTTGCTCTCTCGTCCCGGGCTCTCGTCCGGGTTCACGCCTCGATCCGGCGGCCGACCATGCGGCACCGGACGGGCATCTTCATCGCCGCACGGTGCAGCGCGCCCTTCGCCTTCACTTCAGTCACGCCCGCGAGCTCGTACAGGATCGTCCCCGCACGCACCCGCGCCGCCCAGTAGTCCACGTCCGCCTTGCCCTTGCCCATGCGCGTTTCGAGCGGCTTCTTGCTCACCGGCTTGTCCGGGAACACCCGGATGAACAGCTTGCCCTCGCGCTTCAGGTAGTGCTGGCAGGCGATACGCCCCGCCTCGATGTGGTTGCTCTTCAACCAGCACCCCTCGAGCGCCTGCAGCCCGAAGTCGCCGAACGCGACGTAGTTGCCCTTCGTCGCCTTGCGATCGCGGACACGCCGGAATTCTTTGCGGTGCTTGACCCGCTTGGGAATCTTGTAAGGAGGCATCGCTCAGTCTCCAATCCCGATCCGATTCACCGGCGCCCGCGGGCCCGGGCGCGCCCGCCCGCCGCGTCGGTCGCCATCTCGTCCTCGCCCGCCTCGCCGTACGGGCCCTTGTAAATCCACACCTTCACGCCGATCGCCCCGTACGCCGTGAAGCTCTCCGCGAACCCGTAGTTCACGTTCGCCTGCAGCGTGCTCAGGGGCAACGCCCCCAGGCGGTTGTCCAGCGTCCGGCTCATCTCGGCCCCGCCCAGGCGGCCCGAGATCTGGATGCGGACGCCCTTGGCGCCGGCCTGCATCACGGACTCGGCCCGCATCTTCACGAGCCGGCGGAAGCCCATCCGCTTCTTGAGCGCCTCGGCGACGTTCTCCGCGACCAGCTGCGCGTCCATGTCGGGCTGCTTGACCTCGATGATCGAGATCGACGCCTTGCGCCCGGTCATGTACCGGAGCTCCTCGGTCATCCGGTCGACCTCGGCGCCCTTGGGCCCGATGACCAGGCCCGGGCGGGCCGTGCGGATGATGATCTTGAGCTCCTCGCGGGTGCGCTCGATGTGGATCTCGCTGACCGCCGCGTTCGGCGGGGTGCGGTTGAGGCGCTTGTCGAGGTACTTGCGGATCTTCTCGTCCTCGACGAGCAGCTCGCCGTACAACGCCTTGGGCGCGTACCAGCGGGACCGGTGCGCCTCGGTGATCCCGAGCCGAAGCCCGAAGGGGTGCGTCTTCTGTCCCATTACGCTCGCTCCTGCACGCCGACCGTGATGTGGCTCGTGCGCTTCAGAATCGGGTGCGCCCGCCCGCGGTCCTTGGGCTGGAAACGCTTGATGTGCATGCCCTGGTCCACGCGGCTCTCGGCGACGAACAGGCGGGACTGGTCCGCGTCGGCCTGCTCGGCCTCGGAGATGGCGGCGCCCAAGGCTTTCTTGACGTTCACCGCCGCCCGCTGCGTCGTGAACGTCAGCGCGTTGAGAGCATCGTCGATCGACTTCCCGCGGATCATGTCCACGATCAGCTCGGCCTTCTTCGAGCTGCCCCGGTGGTGGCGCACCTCGCTGGTGAACCGGCACACGTCCTTGGGCAGCACGCCGAGCACCTCCGAGAGGCGGTCGATGTCCGCTCGCTTCGCCCGCGGGTGATCGCGCCCGCTCATCCAGTTGCGGACGGCCTTGATCGCACGCTCGCCCCTGAGCCCGTCGCGCGCCACCGCTTCGGCGAGCTGCTCGACGCTCACGCCCGCCTCGTCCGCCTTCTTTTTGAGCTCGTCGCTTCGCAGCTTCATCGCTCGCCCTTCATCCCGTCAAGCCGGCTCACTTGCCCGACCTGATGCCTTCCTTCTTGTTCGTGTGCCCGCGGAACGTGCGGGTGATCGCGAACTCGCCCAGCTTGTGCCCCACCATGTCCTCGGTGACGAACACGTCCATGAACACCCGCCCGTTGTGCACCTGGAAGGTGTGCCCGACGAACTCCGGCACGATCGTGCACGCACGCGCCCACGTCTTGATGGGCGAGCGCCGCCCAGACTCGCCCTGCTTCTCCACCTTGCGGTAGAGCGATTCGTCCACGTACGGGCCTTTTTTCAGGCTGCGTCCCATTCGGTCCTCCGCTTACTTCAGCTGCCCGTAGCGCTTGCTCTTGCGCCGGCGGATGATCAGGTCCTGCGAGTGCTGCTTGCGGTTCCGCGTCCCGCCGCCCTTCGCCGACACGCCCGACTCGCTCACCGGGGCGCGGCCGCCCTTCGAACGCCCCTCGCCGCCGCCGAGCGGGTGCTCGTGGTGGCTCATCGCCACGCCACGCACCTTCGGGCGACGCCCACGCAGGCGGCTGAGCCCCGCCTTACCCAGGCGACGGTTCTGGTGGTCCGTGTTCCCGACCTGCCCGATCACCGCCCGGCAGTCGATCGGCACGCGACGCAGCTCGCCCGAGGGCATCACCAACGTCGCGAACCGCCCTTCCTTGTTCGTCAGCCGGGCGTACGACCCGGCGCTGCGGCACATCTTGCCGCCCGCGCCCGGGCTCAGCTCCACGCAGTGCACGTTCATGCCCGTCGGGATGAACCGCAGCGCCATGCAGCTCCCCACGGTCGGCTCGATCGCCGCGTCCGAGCTCGAGAGCACCGTGTCGCCGTCCTTGAGCCCGACCGGGGAGACGATGTACCGCTTCTCGCCGTCGGCGTACTCGATCAGGGCGATGTGGCAGGTGCGGTTCGGGTCGTACTCGATCCCGACGACCTTGCCCTCGATGCCGTCGCGGTCGCGCCGCTTGAAGTCGATGACGCGGTAGCGCCGCTTGACGCCGCCGCCACGCCCTTTCACGGTGATCTTGCCGTGGTGGTTGCGCCCGCCCTTCTTGGGCAGCGGACGCAGCAGGCTGCGCTCAGGCGACGTCTTGGTGACCTCCTCGCGGAGGTTCACCGAGGCGTTGCGCCGCCCTGCACTCGTCGGCTTGTACTTGCGGATCGCCATGGTCGTTCCTGCCGTTCGCTGTCCTCACGCTCGGGAGCAAGCCCCGCGACGCGTGTCAAAAGAGATCGATCGTGTCCCCGTCCTTCAGCCGCACCGTCGCCTTCTTCGAGGGGCGTTCCAGCACGTACCCGTACTTCAGCCGCCGGCGTTTGCCCTTGCGGAGCTGGGTGTTCACCTTCTCGACGTGCACGCCGTAGGCACGCTCGACCGCGCCCTTGATCTCATCCTTCGACGCCCGCCGATCGACCTCGAACGTGTACACGTTCGCGCCTTCCTGCGCGAACGCGGACTTCTCCGTCAGCACCGGCTTCTTGATGACGTACACCGGGTCCATCAGGCAGCCTCCTCACCCTTCTTCGCCGCCGCGCGGTCCGCGATCTCCGACGTGCTCGGCTTCGCGCCCTTGCCGGTCTTCGAGCTCGGGCCCGTCAGCCACGCCTCCAGGTCCGCCCGGTCGATCACCAGATACCGGTGGTTGAGCAGCTCGAAGCAGTTGAGCTGGTCGGCCCGGCAGGTGGTGACGGTCTCCACGTTGCGAGCGCTCTTGCGGGCCGCCGACGACTTGTCCGCGTCCGGGCTCAGCGCCAGGAGCGCCCGCCCGTCGACGCCGATCGCCCCGAGGAACGCGGTCATCGCCTTGGTTTTGGGTTCGCTGAACCCCAAACCCTGCACGACCTTGACCTCGTTGTCGACGAGCTTGGCCAGCAGCGCGTTCCGATTCGCCTTGCGGCGCATCTTCTTGGGCATGTCCTGGCGGAACGCCTCCCGCGTGCGGTCCTTCGAGTGCGCGTGGGCACCCTTGCGCATCTGCGGCGCGGTCTTGTCGCCGTGCCGGGCGCGACCGGTGCCCTTCTGCTTGTACAGCTTCTTGCTGGTGAACGCGACCTGCCCGCGCTTCAGCGTTCGGGCCGAGCCCTGACGCTTGTTCGCGTGGTAGCGGACGTACGCCTGCTTGATCAGCGCAGCGTTGATCGTCTCGCCGAGCGCCACCTCGTCGATCGGCATGGTGCCGACCGCCTTGCCCTGCATGTCGTAGACGGGGACGTCCATCGGTCTGCTCCGTCCGGTGCCTTTCTTGCCCCGCACCCCGTGGTGCGGCGGCTCGTGTCTCGCCTCGCCCGGCCGCTGCCTGTTGCTCTCTCGAGCCCCCGATGCCGATTCACTCGGCTCGGGGGGAGGCGGCTCGGGTCCGACTCGGCTTACCCGGCGGGGACAACGCCCCGCCACAATCACACTTGTCCTCGCCCGGCGGTTTCGCAACCGACCCTCCGGGCCCGCCGGTCGCCACGCTGGCGGCCGACGGCGTTCATCCGCTCACCCCGACGGGCCCCTCAGCCCATCGCCTTCTGCTTCGCCGCCTTGCTCTTGTAGAGACGCGTCGCCGGACGCACCTCGACCAAAGCCTTGTTGTGCCCGGGCACCGGGCCCTTGACCAGCAGCAGGTTGTTGTCCTTGTCGATCCGGATCACGTCGAGGCTGCGCATCGTCACGCGCTCCGCCCCCATGTGACCCGCCATCTTCTTGCCCTTCTTGATCCGCCCGGCCTTACCCGCGTTGGACGCGTGCCCGCCGATCGAGCCCGGGGACCGGTGCTTGCGCTCGACGCCGTGCGTCGCCTGCTGCCCCTTGTACCCGTGGCGCTTCATGCCGCCGGCGAACCCCTTGCCCCTGCTCGTCCCGACCACGTCGACGAACGCGCACCCCTCGAACGCCTCGACGGTGATCGACTGCCCGAGCTCGTACCCGCTCGCGTCGTCCACCCGGAACTCGCGATGATGCCGCTTGGGGGTCGTGCCGGCCTTCGCGTCATGGGCGATCACGGGCATGGTCGAGTTCCGCGGCTTCACGTCGCCGTACGCGATCTGCACCGCCGAGTACCCGTCCACCTCGTCCGTCCGGACCTGCGTCACAACGTTCGGCTCGAGCGACAGCACCGTCACCGGGACCGCCGTGCCGTCCTCGGCGAAGACGCGGGTCATCCCCACCTTCACCCCCAGCATGTGGGGGCCCTTGATTTCAGCGCCAACGCTGCCCATTGCTCGCGTCCGTCCGCCGGGTTCGGCCCGGCTCTCCGCGTCGTGCTCTCACCCGGTTGCCCGGGCCGGCAGAGGACGTTTTGTCTGACCCAACAAGAAAGGCCCGGTCCACCGACCGAGCCCCGAATACCTCTATCTACGCCTTGATCTTCACGAAGACGCCCGCAGGCACGACCAGACGGTTGAGCGCCTCGACGGTCCGCGCGTTCGGCTCGTGGATGTCGATGATCCGCTTGTGCGTGCGGATCTCGTACTGCTCGCGGCTCTTCTTGTCGATGAACGGGCCACGCAGCACCGTGTACCGCTCGATCCGCGTCGGCAACGGGATCGGCCCCGACACACGGGCGTTCGTACGCTTGGCGTGGTCCACGATCTCGCGCGCCGAAGCGTCCAACGCGATGTGGTCGTACGCCTCCATCCGAATTCGAATCCGACCACCGGTCATGCGCTTCGCCGTCCTCGCTTCGCGCGGCCCTCGCCGCCCACCCTGACTTCCGTTCCGCCGCCCCCACCGAAGGAGCCCGGCGACGCTACCCCTCCCGCTCGCCCGTCTCCGGGCGACCGACCTCCGCGGCTCGACCCGCCCCATCCTGGGACGCGGTCAGGCCGAACAACCCGGCCCGCTGGGGAATCGATCCTTCCGCGCCGGGGTCAACCACCCCGACACCGCCGACCAGACTCGGACGAACCGCTCCCGGTCGAGCCCGGAAGCGTGGGGGGGGGGGGGCCCCCCGCCGGGCGCGCCCCCCCGCGCCGCCCCGGCGCGCGCCCCCCCCGCCCCCC
>Ga0316575_10000479_pt1 | contig 11546 bp, 5 predicted proteins | sample J5NA_FD_203072 | JGI IMG/M metagenome (GOLD analysis project Ga0316575, IMG submission 203072) | Rhizosphere microbial communities from salt marsh grasses in Alabama, United States - J5-7_050615r2r3 | ecosystem: Host-associated > Plants > Roots > Rhizosphere | place: USA: Alabama | collected...
AGTTGCTGACCTGCGGAGAGAACAGCAGCAGGCCGATCCCGACAGCGAGGCAGCAGCTGAGCAGTGCGAGTGCCCACCAGCGCAATGATTTCAGAGGCAGAAAAAGTACAATGGCCACAGCCAGCGTCGCCATGTTCATAAAGCCGTGGTTCAGATTCAGGTGGACAAAATTGCCGCTGAGGAGTCGCCAGACCTGGCCGTGCAGGACGGCATCGCGATCATAGGACAGCCACGGATTTAATTGTTTGCCGAACAATGCGCCGAGGCCTATGCCAATCAGCAGCGCCTGCGCGGCAAGTGGCGGCAAGCTGAGCGGGCGAGCGTCATCCGGTGAAGACGCGGGAGGCGGTGGGATCGACATGCGAATCGGCGTAGTGTTGAAAGGCGTTTGACGATACCGCATGGCGGACATCGCGACAATGAATGTCCCTCGGAAGCTGAATTGTTTTGGAGGCGCGTATGCGTCGATTGTTGAAAATGCTTGTGTACGCAGTCGGCCTGCTCGCGCTGCTCCTCGTCGTATTGCTGGCTCTTATATTCAGTGTCGATCCCAATTCTCTCAAGCCGACCTTGCAGCAACAGGCCGCCAAGCAAGGCCTGTATCTCGATTTTCGGGGCGACTTGAGTTGGCAAATTTACCCGAGTCTGGGCATCGGCGTGGCGGGGCTGAAACTCTACGACAATGCCGACAAGAGCGGAGAAACGCTCGCCGACATCGATGCGGCTTCGCTGTCGGTCGACTGGAGGCCGCTGCTGTCGCGACGCATCGAGGTCAGCGGCGTGAGCGTGCAGGGCGCAACAATCCGTTATCGAATCCTGCCGGACGGCAGCAGCAATTGGGATGTTCTGAGCGCGACCGAGGCTTCCACCGCGCCGTCTTCGGCGGCGCCGAGCAATCGCGGCGCAGGTGCCGCAGCTAAAGGAGCGCCCCAGCTGCAAATCCATTCGCTTATTTTGCGAGCCGTCAATTTGGAGTATGACGACCAAGTCGCGCAGACCAGCGTTGCACTGCGAGATTTGTCGCTTTCCGTCGGCGACTTCAACTTGCAGGGCCGTCCCAGCGACTGGTCCATCGACGGTCGACTCAATGTTAGAGCATACCCCGGCCTGCACTTGCGCTTGCATCACTCGCTGGCGCTGGATCTCGAACAGGAAAGTTGGCGCCTGGAGAAGGGCAGTCTGGCAATTGAGGGTGAGCAACAGGAAAGTCTTCGCGGCGAGTATTCCGGCTCCGGTTCCTGGCGCACGCAAGCCAGTGAATTGAAGCTGTCGTTCGCCAGTGACAGTTTACGGCGATGGATGGCAGCCTTCGGCATCGACGTCAAAGACTTTCCGGCCGGGACCATGCAAGCTTTCAAGCTGGCGAGCTCGCTCAGCGTGAATTCGGAACGCGTCCAGGTTTCGGGATTGTCGCTAAGCCTCGACGACACTTCAATGACCGGCGAACTGAGCCTGGTGCCGGCGAGCGAAAATCACCCGTTGGCGGTCGATGCGAAACTTCACGCCGATCACCTCGACCTGGACCGCTATCTGCCGGCGACGAGCGCGGGCAACTCCGGGTCGGCAGCGACAAGTGCAGACCAGGAGCTGCCCTTTGATGCACTTCGTGGAATTAAAGCGAACGCGCAAATCTCGCTCGACAGACTTCGATATCGCGGCCTCGATATCGGCGCCATTTCGATAACGGCGCAGGACGACGATGGCCTGTTGCGCATTCCCGCAGTGGCGGCCTCGATTGGGCAGGGCAAGGTGAGTGGCGCCGGCAATCTGGATGCGCGAAAGCGTTCTCCGCTTGCTGATGCCAGGCTTGACGCTGTCAATATTGATGTCGGCGAGCTATTGAAAAAATTCGCCGATTTTTCACAAATACAGGGCCTTGCCAGCGGCAGCGTCAACCTGAAAAGCCGTGGAAACACAGCGCAACAATTGCGGGAAAATGTCGTTGCCGGCGCGACAATTCAATCGCAACAACTGCAGCTCACGCCAATCAATCTGGTCAAAACATTTTGCGAGGCCGTGAATTTACTCGATGGCAAACAAAGTCCGCAGCGGGAGTGGTCAAAACTGACCAGATTTGCGCCGTTGTCTGTTGATATCGAGCTGAAAAACGAGGACCTGGCGCTGAGGACACTCGATGCCTCGATCGAAAAATTGCAGGCCAAGGCGAGCGGCAATCTGAACATAGGCAGTGGCACCTTCGATGTGCCGGTGTCCTTGCAGCTCGCCAATTTTGCCAGCGGGGTCGAAGGTTGCACTGTCATCAGCGACAAATGGCGCAAGCAAATATTGCCACTGCGCTGCAAAGGCTTGCTCGCCAAGTTGGGCGTCGATACCTGCAAACCCGACATGGAAATTCTGCGCGCAAAATTAAAAGACAATGCGAAGCGGGAAGTGGAAAAGAAAAAAGACAAAGTGGAACAAAAGGCCGGCCGCGAAGTGGAAAAATATCTCGACAAAAAATTAAATAAAGACGACAAAGAAAAACTGAAAGACCTGCTCAAGGGATTGAAGAAATAGACATGTTTCGCAAGAGCCGCGCCCTGGTGTTGATGTGAGTGCTTCCTTTTTATTCGATAGTTACGCTGTATTTGGGCTGGCGGCGTTTTGCGCCTTTCTGGTGGGGCTGTCGAAGACCGGAGTCCCCGGTTTAAGTTTGATTTTCAGTACGCTCATGGCAGCCGTTTTGCCGGCCAAGGAAGCCGTGGCGCTGGTGTTGCTGCTCTTGATCACCGGGGATCTGTTCGCGCTGCGCTTTTACCGCCAGCACGCCGACTGGCCGACGATGAAACGTCTGATGCCCGCGGTGGCACCCGGCTTACTCTTGGGCACCTGGTTGCTGAACGCGGTGTCCGCAGCGCAGATACGCCCGGTGCTCGCGTTCATGGTCTTCGGTTTGCTGTTGATCGAGCTCGTGCGCATGACCGGCCTCTTGTCGCGCCTGCATCGCCACCCGGCGTTCGCGCTGGCGGTCGGGTCCGGCGTCGGCGTCGCCACTGTGGTGGGCAATGCCGCCGGCCCGCTGATGGCCCTGTTCCTGATCTTGAATGGGCTCGACAAACGCCAGTTTATGGGCACCTCGGCCTGGTTTTTCTTCGTCGTCAACGTACTCAAGGTGCCGCTGCTGCTCTATATCGGATTGATGCAGCCGCAGGTCTGGTTCAGCGCCTTGCCGCTGTTGCCGTTTGTCGTCGTTGGTGCACTGCTGGGTCGCCGCGCTCTGGATCTGTTGCCCCAGCGCGTGTTCGTGGTTCTCGTGTTGGCGGGGGCTTTCAGTTCGGCACTCTATTTGCTGGCAAGTGCCTGAGTGAAATGGCGGTTCTTCATTGGCTTGATTCGTCGTCGTTCTGCTGACCATTTCGCACAAAATTTCTACCACGTGACTTTAGGCGCCGGGTAAAATGCGCGCTTGGGATAATCAACGCTACCAATAACCCGGGACGGGCAACAATCACGACAGGGAAGACACAACTTCAGCGAATGCTATGAAAAAGAATCTACTTGCTCGCGCTCTTAATGTGTGTGGGGCGCGGCTACTCGTCGCTCTGCAATTGGCGCTCCTCTCTCATTTCGCCCATGCCGTGGTGACCTACGATGGCACCGATGGGGTGAACGCGCAGATATTCAGCAACGTCATCCTGCAAGGATATTGCACTTCCTGCCATACGTCTTCCGGACAAGCACCTGACCTCAGTTCTTATGGCGCGGCAACCGCTGCCTTTAGTTCCGCCAAATCTGGTTACACATCCTTTACTGCCGTGCAGCAGGCCGCCAACTACGATATTCAAACCGAATATATGCCCTTTGATTTGCTGCCGGCTTTACCGCCTGAGCTGAAAAACCTGATGCAGGGCTGGATTGACGGAGGTGCGTTGGAAAATGCCACCCCGGACTTTGGCAGCCCAAGCACCGTGACCGTGTCCCGACAAAACCACAATACTTACAGCTTTAGCGCCAGCGCCTACGAAAACGGATTCGACGTCACCGCTGCCGCCTTCCAATATTCGCTGAGCCCCACCTTTATCGGGGTACCCACAACGACGGCTCCATCGTCGTCGAGCGGTATCAATGATGGCAACACCGGGGGTGGAGTAGCTGCTTCTATCTCTATGTCGCTTTCGAGTGTGACAAACTTTAGGTGCGGTCAGACCTACTACTATCGAGGGCGTTTGAGCTACTCGTCCACCACCACCACTTCACCAACCAAATCTTTTACCACCGACTCCTGCCCGTCGGCAATCACAACCACGTCTCTGCCCAACGCAACGGAAAATGCAAGTTATTCCACCACCATAACAATCGCAAACCCAAACAATTGGCCCGTCAGCAGTTGGACGACAAGTGGCGCTCCAGCTGAGATTAGTATTACAGCAATTAATAACACCAGCGCTTCACTGACTTGGGATCTGACCAATGACGACAATCCCCCTGCATCCGTATCTTTTACAGTAACGGCAAGTTACGACCGTGGAGACGGGGTCACCGCGCAAGTCACCAGCAGTTCTTTAACCTTAAACGTAAACGTATCCAATGACCCTCCGGTATTGACCGCTGTTCCCGATGGCTTCGGTATTGAAGGTCAGCTCTTCCAATACACCGCTCAGGCCAGCGATCCCGATTCCACGGTGATTTTTTCACTGCAAAATGCCCCGGCCGGGATGAGCATAAACAGCGCTTCGGGCCTGATTCAATGGACGCCGCCCAACGGCGTCAGCAATTCGGGAACGGTGACCGTTGTCGCCAGCGACGGCAGTCTCAGCGATTCCGATACCTTCAGCGTATCGGTGACGGCGGTCGACGATCCGCCGGTGATATCGCCGATTGCCAATATTGGCGCGACCGAAGACCTGCCCTATGTCAACGCGGTGACGGTTACCGATATCGACACCGCGGCTTCCGGTCTTAGTTACAGCCTGCTGAACGCGCCCGCTGGTATGACGGTGAGCAGCGCGGGGGTGATCAACTGGACGCCGACCGAGGGCGTGCTCAGTTCGGGCACCGTGACCTTCCGCGTCAGCGATGGCCCCAACACCGTGACCAGCAATTTCTCGGTGACGGTGACGCCGGTCAACGATCCGCCGGTGATTACCAGTTCCCCCGCCGCCTCGGTATACGAGGGCTTCCCCTACAGCTATCAAGTGGCGGTCAGCGATCCCGACGACGCCAACGACGGGGTCAACCTGCATTTCTCGCTGAGCGGCGCGCCTGCCGGCATGACCATGACCTCGACCGGCCTGATCGCCTGGACGCCGCCCGAAGGCACGACAACATCCGGTCCTCTGACCCTGACCGTCAGCGACGGCGGGGAGGACGGTGCTCAGCCCTCGATTCAAAATTTCACCATTACGGTCAATCCTTTCAACTCGCCACCGACGATTACTTCGACCGCAGCGGCGACGGGCACCGAGGACACGCTCTATAGCTATCAGGTTGTCGTCGACGATATCGACGATGCCAACGACGGCGTCAATCTGCACTTCGCACTGAGCGGCGCGCCTGCAGGCATGACCATATCGTCGACCGGCTTGATTCAGTGGACCCCGACCGAGGGTGTGCTGAGTTCCGGTGCTTTCTCGGTGACGGTCGCCGACGGCGGCGAGAACGGTGCCCAACCGGCAGTGGAAAATATTACGATTGCGGTGACGCCGGTCAACGACCCGCCGAGCATTACCTCAAGCCCGGGTCTTTCGGTTCTGGAAGGCTTCCCCTATACCTATCAGGTGGCGGTCAGCGATCCCGACGACGCCAACAATGGCAGCGATCTGCATTTCAGTTTGACCAATGCCCCGGCCGGGATGACGGTCGACGCCACCGGTTTGGTCGAGTGGACCCCGCCGGAAGGGACGACAAGCTCTGGCGCGGTGACGCTGCAAGTGGCCGATGGCGGCGAAGACGGAGCCCAGCCCGATAGCCAGACTTTCACGATCGATGTCGGCGCCTTTAACTCACCGCCCAAAATCACCTCGACGGCACCGACGAGCGCGACTGAAGACATCCTCTACAGCTATCAGTTGGTCATTGACGATATCGACGACCCCAACGACGGTGTCAACCTGCATTTTTCGATGAGCGGAGCGCCCGCCGGCATGACGATTTCGTCGACCGGATTGATTCAGTGGACTCCGACCGAGGGCGTGCTCAACTCCGGGCAGGTGACCGTCACCGTTGCCGACGGCGGTGAGGACAACGCTCAACCCGACACCCAGGCCTTTACCATTTCGGTCAAACTCGTCAACGACCCGCCGCAGATCACCTCGGTGGCGCCGACAACGGCAAGTGCCGGGACACCTTTCGCCTATCAGGTTCTAGTGCAGGATCCGGACGACAGCGTCAATGCCGGGCAGATCAGTTTCAGTTTGAGCGGAGCGCCGACCGGCATGAGCATATCGTCCGGCGGTCTGATCACCTGGACACCCGATGACAGTAGCTCCGCCCAGATCGCAGTCCAGGTTATCGCCGCTGATGGCGGTGAGGATGGCGCGCAGCCGGCGAGCCAGGCCTTGCTGCTGACCGTGTCCTTCGACGACGACGGCGACGGCATTCCGAATACGGTGGACAACTGTCCTGCGCTGGCCAACGCGGATCAACTGGATACCGACAAGGACGGTATGGGCGACGCCTGCGACAGCGACGACGACAACGACGGCATGCCCGACGATTTTGAGAGCGCGCACGGCCTCAACCCCTTGGATCCGAGCGATGCGGCTCTGGACGCCGACGGTGACGGCGTCAGCAACCTCGACGAGTACCTGGCCGGCACCAACCCCGGCGCTGACGATGTCGCGCCGGTGGTGACGCCGCCGCGCAACCTGATTGTGCCGGCGACCGGCCGCATGACCAAGGTGCAGCTCGGCACTGCGGTGGCCACCGATACCAAAGGTGGGCCGCTAAGTGCGAGTCGAAGCGACAGTGCACAATATTTCGAACCCGGCCGCCATTTGATTCACTGGAGCGCGACCGATTCCGACGGCAACGTCGGCACTGCCGTGCAGACGCTGGAAGTACAGCCCTTGATATCGATTCCGGCCGACATGACGGTCGGGGAAGGCGGATCGGCGGCCTTGGTTCTGCGGCTCAACGGTGCGGCGCCGAACGACGCGGCCAGCGTGAGTTATGTCGTCCAGGGCAGTGCCGACAGCAACGATCACACCCTGCGCAGCGGCGTCGCGCACTTCGTCAACGAGAAGGCGACGATCGCCTTTGATGTGCTCGCCGATACCCTGCAGGAGGGGACCGAGGACATTGTGCTGGAGTTCCGCAACCCGGTGGACTGCGTGCTCGGAGAGCAGAGTCGCACCGTCATCCACATCGTCGAGGACAACGTGCCGCCAAGTGTGACCCTCAAGGTCAGTCAGGGCGGTAAAAGCGGTGACATCGTCGCTCAAAACGACGGCCCGGTCACCGTTATGAGCACGGTCACCGACGCCAATGGAGACGCGGATTTCAGTTATGACTGGAGCGCGAGCGACAGCGCCGTAGGTGCCTTGATCGATTACTCGGGTGCGAGCTTCAGCTTTGACCCGGCCAATCTCGCCCCCGGCACCTATCGCCTGGCCGTCGACGTCAGCGACATGCGCGATACCACGCGCAGCAGTGTGCTGGTGACGGTATCGGCCGACGCCAATGCGGTCGACGCCGACGGCGACGGTCTCGACGACCTCGTCGATGACAACGTCGACGGCGCTCTGCTGCAGACCGCGGCGAAGTCCGGGGTCGCGCTGGAAACCGACGCTCAATATCGCCTGCGTCTGGGGCAAACCGCGCGTGAGGCGCAGCGCCAAGGCGCCGTGGTGACCCTGGACGACCTCAGCAACTTTGGCGACAAGGGCGGGCCGGCGAGTGGCGTCAGTACGCGAACGCCGACCTCCGAGGTGTTCGACTTTATCGTCGACGGCCTGGCCAGTGCTGGGGAGTCGGTCAATGTGGTGCTGCCACTTGCCGCGCCCCTGCCCTTTGGCGCCGAGTACTTTAAATTTGCCAATAACGGCTGGAAAAGTTTCGTTGTCGACGACAACAACGACGTCGCGTCGGCGCCGAAGAGTGGCGGCTTCTGCCCGAGCCCGAGCAGCAAGGCCTACAGCGATGGCTTGCATGGAGGCGACGCCTGCGTACGTGTACGCATCGAAGACGGCGGGCCCAATGATGCCGATGGGCTGGCCAACGGCAGCGTTGAAGATCCGGGGGCGCTGGTGGTGACATCGTCGCCGCCACAAGTGGACGGCGGCGACACACCCAAGGCCGATGGCGGCGGTGGCAGTGGCGGCGGTGGAGCGATTGAGTTAACCTCAATGGGCTTGCTGACCCTGCTCCTTGGATTGGGCCTCGGCGAACGCCGACGAGTTCGTAGGCGCGGACGAAAGCGATAAAGCGCGCCGTTTGAACCGGCATTTTGCGACGTCGTCGATGTCGCGAATATTTTTGGAGCTGGCGGAGTGGATATCGCCGTCTGAAGTTTGCCAAAATCGCGGCGGCGGACTAGAAAAGAAAAATAGAAACGCGAGTCTTGCGCACAAAAAGATATCTTTCGAGGTAACGAATGCTGCAGTTAAAACAAAAAAATGCAGGTAGCCGCCCCGAATGGCTGGTCAATCCCAGCTACACCTTCGGTATGGGGACCGATAACGATTATCACGTTGGCAGCGCCGCGCATGAAGCGACCTTGCAAGTGGAGGGCGATCTGCTCACCTTGTTGAATGTCAGCGGCAACGACCACGTGCAGGTCAACGGTTTTCCGGTGCGCAAGCAGGCGAGGCTGGGCGCGGATGACGAATTTTCCGTTGGCGACGCCGTATTTGAATTGCACGATCCAAAAGCGCTGCGCAGCGATAAAAAAGTGCCCGGGGTCGAGGAAGCTGTTGCCATCGGTACCGGTTGGTCTCTGCGCGCACTGAATACCGCGCTGGCGAATAAAAGCTATCCGCTGCGAGCCACGCAGACAATCGGGCGCGCGAATGACTGTGACATTTGTCTGAACGTTGTGCACCTGTCGCGCCGGCACGCGCAATTGACGATCAAAGAAAACTATCTGCAAGTTGACGATTTGAATTCCTCCAACGGCACTTTCGTCAACGGCAAGAAAATTCAGACCGCTAAAGTCAAAGCCGGCGACGAACTCATGTTCGACACACTGAAATTTAGAGTTCAGGGGCCTTTTGCCGAAGTCGAAAAAACTCAGACACGCTCGGGCGGCGTCGACATCGATTCCGACCAGACCTCCGTTCGGCACGCGGTTGTGCTCGGCGAAAAGCCCAATCCTCAGTCGGTAAAACGGCCGGAGCCATCCGCGCGTCCGCGTCCGCAGGAGGAACGACCCGGGCAGGCAGCAAGCGCCGGACAAAAAGCTCAGGCAGGCGAAAATAAATCGGCGGGCGGCGCAAAGTTGGTGATGCTCGCCGTGGCTGGTGTGTTGATCGTCGCGGCGGTGGCGTACATGCTCTTCGCCGGATGACAGTGTTTTGAGCGACTCCGACAAGCCCGAGAAAAAAGAGGGCACGCTTGTCCGCCCTGCCGAAGGGCTCGCGCCCGACCCGGATACGACGGCGCTGAGCCAGCCCGGGCCAGAGGAGCAAACCACCAGCATTTCCGCAGTGGATCCAGACAAAACGGCGCTGAGCCAGGTCGATACTGAATCGACGCTGATCAGCCAGCCGCCCGCCTTTATTAAATCTTCGAGTTTCGCGCCAAACCAAACCACTCTCCTCAAACCCGACAAGGATTTAAAGCCGGGGATGCTCGGCAGTGGAACCATTATTCGCGATCGTTTCGTGATTGAAAGTCTGTTGGGCTCCGGTGGTATGGGTGCGGTCTATCGCGCGGTGGATTTGCGCAAACACGAGGCCGGTGACAACGAACCCTACATCGCGATTAAATTGCTGGCCGGTAATTTCCGTCAACACAGCGAAGCGTTTGTCACGCTGCAGCGCGAAGCAAAAAAAACCCAGGTACTCGCGCATCCCAATATTGTCACCGTTTACGATTTCGACCGCGACGGTGACCTAATATATTTGACGATGGAGGAGCTGAAAGGAGATTCGCTCAGCGATATTCTTAAAGGGAAAAGCAAAAGAAAACTGAGTTACAAGGACAAGGTGGCGATCATCGACCAAATTGCCAAAGGGCTCAGTTACGCACATCGCAAGGGCATCGTTCACTCCGATCTGAAACCCGCCAACATTTTTTATACCGACAAAGGCGAAGTTAAAATCCTCGATTTTGGTATCGCGCGCGCGGCGAACGAAGAGTTGTATCAGGATAATTTCGACGCTGGAAAACTCGGCGCGTTGACCTTCGCTTACGCCAGCCTGGAGATGATTCAGTTCGATCCCCCGCACCCCAGTGACGACATTTATGCGCTGGGTATTATCGCCTGCGAACTGCTCGATGGCGCACATCCCTACGAGCGCAAGGACGCTCGTCAGGTGTTGCGCAACAAGATTCGAGCGAAGAAATTACACATTAAAAATCCCTTCCTGCGCCGCTGCCTGATGCAAGCCATCGAGTTGCGACGAGATCACCGTATTCGCGATGCACAGCAGTTTCTGAAGAAGTTTCACTGGAGCCGGACGGCGCCGCAGAAGCTGTCGTTAATAGCGTTGCTGGTGCTGGTGGGAATTGCCGCCAATGTGATGTACATTCAGACCATCGAGCCGGAAACCATTCCCTTCGACTCGCTGACGCAAGAGCAGCAAGCGCAATTTCACAAGTATATCCAGGACGGCGAGACGGCGTTAAAGTTCGAGGACCTTGAAGGCGCGGTTGTCGCATTCAATCACGCTTATGAAATCCATCAAAGCAATCCGGATATTCGACGCGCGAAAAAAGTTGTCATCAATATATTGAATAAAAATCTCCAGCAGGCTCGTCCGGAAGACAAGCCTTTTGTGCAGCAACAGATTGACGCGCTGAAGCAGTATCCGGCCTTTGCCGACGATCCGAAAAAATAAGCCGGTATCGGGTTAAGCGAGTGGCCGCTGGACTATGACCTTTCGACATTTTGATCCCGCACTTTTTCGGTTTATTGCCGACCTTCGCCAAAATAATTCCAAGGCATGGTTTAACGACAATCGCAAGCGCTACGATGACGATGTCGTCGAACCGGTGTTGAGTTTTATATCGGCGCTATCGCTCCCGCTCGCCAAAATTTCCCGCAACTTTAACGCCGTTCCCAAAACCCAGGGTGGCTCGATGTTCCGCTTGTATCGAGACGTTCGGTTCTCGCGCGATAAACGTCCGTTCAAAGAATATGTTGCCTGTTGCTTTTGGCACGGCCCTGTAAAAAATGTGCACGCACCCTGCTACTACATCGAATTCGAAGAGACGAATGTTCGTTTGGGTGGTGGGGTTTGGATGCCGGATCCCGAAAAGCTGTACGCGATACGATTGCACATAAAGGACCGAGGTGATGAGTGGCGGGCATTAAAAGCGGCAGCCGATTTCGAGCAATTGTTTGGCGATATTGTCGGCGATGGCCTGCAGCGTCCACCCCGTTCCTTTAGTGCCGACGATCCCTGTATCGAGGACATCAAAAGAAAAAGCTTTTTTGCCATCAA
>Ga0316575_10000480_pt1 | contig 11543 bp, 8 predicted proteins | sample J5NA_FD_203072 | JGI IMG/M metagenome (GOLD analysis project Ga0316575, IMG submission 203072) | Rhizosphere microbial communities from salt marsh grasses in Alabama, United States - J5-7_050615r2r3 | ecosystem: Host-associated > Plants > Roots > Rhizosphere | place: USA: Alabama | collected...
TGAGCTGGTACTCGTCGAGACCGCCGCTGGCAAAGATCTGGATCGCGCCGAGACCGCCCTCGTCGAGGATGCGGCGCACCCGAAACGCATGCTCGGCGAGATCGCCGCTGTCGATGCGCACCGCCTGTATATGGACGCCGCGCTCGGCGAGCCGCGGCGCCAGGTCGATCAGGGTGCGCGCCGCGGCCTCGGTATCGTAGGTGTCGATCAGCAACACCAGGCCCGCGGGACGTGCCAGTGCGAAGCGTTCGAAGGCTTCTGTCTCGTCGTCATGGGCCTCGATGAAGGAGTGCGCCATGGTGCCGTAGATGGGCACCCCGAAGCGCGGCGCGGCCAGGACCGTCGAACTGCCAGCGAAGCCGCCAAGATAAGACGCGCGAGCCGCCAGCAGTCCGGCCTCGGCACCGTGAGCGCGGCGCAGCCCGAAGTCCACCAGCTGCTTGCCCGGCGCGGCCGTGACGCAGCGGGCGGCCTTGGTCGCCACCAGCGTCTGGTACTGAACCAGGTTGATGACACGGGTCTCGAACAGCTGCGCCTCGGGGATCGGTGCGGTGACCCGCAGCACCGGCTCATCCGGAAAGAAAATCGTCCCTTCCGGCATCGCGTGCACGCTGCCGGTGAAGCGGAAGCCAGCCAAGGCGTCGACGAAGTCGTCTCCGAACTGGCCACTCTCGGCCAGCCAACGCAGCTCTTCGTCGCTGAAGCGACTGTCGTAGAGCGCGTCGAGAACCTGCTGCAGCCCGGTTGCCACCAGAAAGCCGTAACCGGCCGGCAGCTCGCGGACGAACAGCTCGAACACCGCCTCGTCGCGCATCCCGCTCTGGTCGTAGGCCTCCAGCATCGCGAGCTGGTAGAGATCAGTCAGTAACAGTCCGGATTTTGGGATCATGCAAACTCCTCGGGCTGTGGTCGTGGCCGCCGGCCGCCAACATTGTCTCGCTGCACCGGTCTTGTCCCGCAGCGCAACGATGCCGCTGTGGCGGCCCGCGAACCCCAGTCGATCAGCTGCAAGGCCGGTGCCGGGCGCCGCCGGCTTCGTATCGAGGGTCAGCGTCGAGAACGACGCCAGCAGAACGAGAATCAGGCTGGCGGCCGGCCGCTGGCGCCCGCGAACCCTGGTCGATCTGCACCAAGTCACGGTGCAAATGCCCCCTGCCACTGTCACCAGGCGAGGGGCGCTAGCGAACCGAACTTGCCGCTGCTCCGTGCGGCCGGGTCAGGGGCTATCTCACCGGCCCTTGGTCCTAAGCTTGCACCGATCAAAATTGAGAACGCGGCGGCCAGCTGCCAGCGAGCGCGGAGGCCGCCCCGGCCCGCAGGGTCAGGCAGCCAGCGCGCGCGACTTCGTTCGCCGCAGCACAGGGATGTGCATCCACCGGGTTGCGGCAGCTTGCGTGCTGCCGCGTCCACAACGCTCTGAAGCCGCGTCCGAAGCCAGCCCGGCATCCGAAAAACGGCGGAGGAGCTCATGAGGGACAGTATGCACGTCGATCCATCTCGTGCGGCGCTGCTGATCGTCGACATGCAGCCGGACTTCATGCCCGGCGGCGCACTGCCGGTGCAAGGTGACGTCAGTCACCAGGCCGAGATCGTCGCGCCCGTCCGTGCCCTGATGGAGTCCGGTATCTTCGCGGTGCAGGTGGCCACTCAAGACTGGCATCCGCGTGGGCACGCATCATTTGCCAGCAGCCATCCCGGCCGGGAGGCCTTCGACGTCATCCAGCTCCACGACCACGACCAGACGCTATGGCCGGATCATTGCGTGCAAGACGCCAACGGCGCGCGGCTGCATCGCGACCTCGACCTGACGCCGGTCTCTGCCGTCATCCGCAAAGGCACCGAGCCGGACGTCGACTCCTACAGCGGTTTCCGCAACAACTGGGATGCGGACGGCGAGCGCCCCGCGACCGGCCTCGCCGGATACCTTCGCGAGCGCGGCGTCGACAGCGTGTTCTGCTGCGGTCTCGCCAGAGACGTCTGCGTCAAATGGACGGCGGAAGACGCCGTAAACGATGGCTTCGAGACGTTTTTCATCTGGGACCTGACCTGGCCGGTCGATCCCGACAATGACGGTCAAGTCCGAGCGGAGCTGCAGGCGAAAGGGGTGCACATCGTCGTGGCTGATCAGCTTGCCCGTTCCGCGGACTAAAGGCCGGAGACAGGCCGCCGCGCACTGGGTGGTCGCCGCCGCGCCGGCCACACCTGACGGCTTGCGTCACGCAACCACGGCCGAATCAAATGCGCGGGGGCCGGGAACGGCGGACATCCCAGCGCCGTTCGGAAGTTCCAGACAGCCGCGTCACTGCCCGACAATGGCTTCTTCGCCGAGTGGTCGGCGAATCAACACCATCGGACAGCGGCAAGCGTATTCATGCATCAGACTGGCTGTCCCTCCGAGAAGCCGGCGGTTATCCTCTGACGATTGAGCCCAAATAGAGCAATCAGCTTCCAGCCGCCAGCCTCCAGCCTCCAGCGGAGGAAAATCAGCGACGTGGCGGATTCTTTTGCCGATCAGCGGCTCGCCGTTGGGTGAGGAATCGAACGGCGGAAAGCAGTGCCAAGACAAGGCTTTAATCTGGCGGCTGGTGGCTGGCAGCTCTTTCTAGATTGATTGACCCACAGGCGCCCCAGGTTCCGTCGATGACCATTCGCGCGTTGTTCCAGGCGGTCAAGGTCGAGACCGCAACGGCACCGTACGACACGATCCACCTGAAGGTCTTCTACCCGGCGCGGATGTCCGGCAGCCGTCAGGAACAGGACTTGGGCGCGGTACCGGCCGATGCCTCCCGGGCCCCGTTTCGGGTCGTCATCTTCTTCAATGGCATCGACTGCGGTCCCGAGCGCTATCAGTGGCTGGCGGTCGCGTTGGCGCAGAGAGGGAAGGTCGTGGTGACCTTCTCGTGGGTCACCCAGGATCTCCCAGGGATGACCACGCTGAGTCCCGGAATTCGCCTGATTTTGCCGACTCAGAATCGAGGCGGACCGGCGCCGACGGCCTCGGCTCTGCCAGCATTGCTCGGCGCCTTGCATAGCCTGCAAGAGCAAGGCGCCCTCGCCGGTCTTCTCGACCTGGAGCATGTGATCATCGGCGGTCATTCGGCCGGCGGACGGGTCGCGATCGAGAACGCCGACCCGCAATTTTTCCCGCAGCTGGCGGGTGCCTTTGCCTACGGAGCCCATTCGGCCGCCTTTACCCGGCTGGGATACGCCCCGGGCACCATCCAGCCGTTGCCCGACCGCCTCCCTCTGCTGTTGATGGCCGGCACCCGTGACGGTGTCATCGCCCAGAGCAGCGATCGCTACGGTGTCGCTTGGGAGACCGCCACCACCCCGGTGGAACGGACATTCCGGGAGGCCATTGCCGGCGGCAGGGATGACAGCTATCTGCTGCTGATCGAGGGCGCCAACCACTTCGCCATCACGGACCCCCAGGATGTGACGACGGGTCGACCGTTCCTGGACCATGCTCCGACGCAGCCGCTAGAACGGATTCGCGACCTGATGACCGAGGCGATCGGGGACTTCATCGAGGCCGAGGTCGACCGCAACCCGGAGACTCGGGAGCAGTTGCAGCGTATGGCCGGACATCCGCTGGTCGCGTCCTTCGAGCGCAAATAGCCGGGGACCAGGGGGTGCTGGCCGAAGTGCCTTCGGCGGCAATCCCCCACCATCGTGCGAGCAAGCGGGTCTGGCCCTTGTACCCAAACCACGATCGATGCAAAAGACGATGGAGAGGAATCGCAAATGAGTCTACCCGGCGAGGTCTGGCCCGGAGGCATGCCGCAGGTTGGCCAGAAGGCGCGGCGAACACGAACGGTGGCGGCCCTTGACATCGAGTTGTTTACAGCAATCAGCGGGGACAAAAACCCCTTGCACTATGACGAGGAGCTGGCGCGCGCCACGCGATTCGGAGGCATCATGGTGCAGGGCGGAGTGACCAGCGCAATCTTGAATGCCGTGGTGGCAGAGGATCTGCCAGGGCCAGGCACGGTCTTCCTGGAGGTCAATTGGAGCTTCAAAGCACCGGTTCGACCAGGTGATACGATCACCGGAGAGGTCGAGGCCACGCACGTGAGGGAAGACAAGCCCATATCGGAGTTGATCACCCGGGTCCGGTTGGCAGATGGAACCGTTGTCCTGGATGGACGTGCCGTCTGTTACACGATGCCGCTTCAGCGGAACGCCTGAACCGAGGCTCCCGGACTGCCCGAAAACGCGCCGGCATCCGCTCAGAGGCATGCGGTGAGACATCACGCCCGCAATTGGCCTAGCACATCCGGCGGCCAAGGCCGGCGTGCCGATAAGGCCCATCACGACCGCTCCGATTGGTCGAGGCTGCTCGACATCGCACGTTTGCGCTCCGCATCGGCCACACGCTCCTGGTCCTCGACCGCCGCCTGGTGGCCGCGCTCGTCGCCGGCGGGTCGCGTCTCCAGTGCCCGGATCGCCCATAGACGACCAACGTATCCCCGTGATCCGGCGCCGTGTCGCCCCCCCCCCCGGCGTGCCGATCCAGTCGCCGGCCGTGGTGACGATCCCCAGGATCAACACCCCCTCATCATCGGGACGCAGCTCCCGCAGCGGTCGGCCGTCGAGCCAGTTGTGGGGCTCGACCCCGATCTCGGCGATGCGGTAGTCGCCGGCCAGGTGCAGCAGCCCCTCGTAGTCGCTGACGTCCAGCCGCGTGAAGCGCCGCAGCGCGCGGTCGATGAGACGCGATAACAGCCGGTCGACCCAACGGCTGGATGCGACGCCCCAGAGAATCGCCGGCCCGGTCATCAGCAGCAGGATCTTGTACGGCAGTGCGAGGACCCTGCCGTCCTTGTTGGCAACGAAGGCCAGGATCAACGACGAAACGGCCGTGACGATGCCGGCATTGCCGAGCAGCATCAGCATCAGCACGATGCGCCGGCGCACCGGATGGTTGACGACCTGCTCCGACTCCGAGGTCGTGAAGCCGGCGCCCGAGAACGCGGAGCGCGCCTGGAACCGGGCCGTCTGCCGCGACAGGCCGGTGTAGGTCAGCGCAATCGCGGCGACGCGTGTCACCAGGATCGATAGGGTTACGACGAGCAGCAGTGACAGGATCGCGGTCATGAGCGCCAATCGAGGGGATAATGCGTGGCCGGTGGCCGGAAACCGGCGACTCTACGTCATGACCCATCCTGTGCTGCGGCGCCTCGGCGGTCATAGACCTGCATCAACTGCTGGACATCGTCCGGACCTTGCTGGTCGAGATAGAGCGCGGACAGCTGGAAATCGTATGGGGGAACCAGCCGTGTCCCGCGCACCAGCGTGGCATAGTCGTCTCCCGCCAGCAGACGCAGAACGGTCGTCAGATACAGTCGCTGCAGCACGCCGGCGCTGAGCAGCATGTGCAGCACCTCGGGACCGGCGGTCGAGTAGATCAGCCTGATCCCCCGGTGGCCCAGCGCGGCAAGCAGACGCTGGCCGTCGACGGACCCGCCGCCGAGGCGCAGGACCTCTGCACCCGAACGCGCGATCTCTTGCTCGGCCTCGACCGGCGCCTGGTCGACTGTGGCCACCACCAGGCGCCGATCCGTCAGGCGCTCCAGCGCGGCCGATGGCAACTCCAATGAGCGGCTGACAATGACCAGGACGGGCTGCTCTGCAACACCCTGTCTGCTGCGGAAGGCCAGCAGATCGGAGGGGGCATCGCCGGTGAACGGCGGCCACGCCTGCGCCGAGCCGTCGGCAAGCTGGCGGATATAGCGCCCACTGACGACGATAGCATCCGCCGGCGCCGCCAGCTCCAGCAGCAACCGCCAGTCGCGGGCGTTGGCCGTTTGCGGTGGTACCCGGAGTCGGTCGCTGTCGGCCCACCCGACGGCGATCCGGCCGTCCAGACTGGTGATGAAGTTCGTGTAGACGTAGGCACCGACATCGGGGATCAGAGCCCGCAGATCCTCCGCCAGGTAGAGCCCCGGTAGCGACACGCGCGCCGGTCTCGGATAGATCATCGCGAGTCGGCTATCGCTGACACCTTTGCGCTCGGTTTCACCTTGCATGTCGACCATCGGCACCTCACTGGCTGCTGCGGCAAGCGCGCCGACGGCTTAGCTGCCGCGCAGCGCGTTTCGGAAGCCCGGCATCGCCGCCGACGTCGTCGGTCGGCCGATGGAGCTGGTCAAGCGCGCCAAGTTCAGTCTCGGCAGGACTCCGGTCCCGGCGGGAGCTCGCTGGTTGCGGCCGGCTCCTTGCGCTCGCCGCGCGCGGGTTATAAGGCGTCCATGAGCCGCGCGTAGAGAACGGGATATCCTGTTCCAAGCAATGGACCTCGACCCACACAGCCGACCTCCGACTTGATCCCCCCGTCGCCTTGGGTTGGGCTCATGATCGCGGCCGTTCTGCCCAATGGGAACCTCGAAAAATGCCTTCCATGGCATTTTTCGAGACACGAAGCGAAGACGCGGTTTCCGCTTCACTTAATTTTTCAATCGCGTAGTCGCCTGAACAATGGCGGGGCACCCTGCCCCGCACGGGTACCTCGAATCTTTCGAAGTGCCCTAATGAGGTAATCCGCGGTTCGGAATGATCGCCGCGCATCGCGGGCAGCCGCTCGTACTCGTCCCAGCTGACACCGCCAAAGTCAACGCTATGGTCTTCGAAGGACGACCGTCGTGCCGTTCGAACCGTTATCCTGTATACCTGACGTCGAGGCCAGGGAGCGCCTTACCGACAAGGCGCAGCTTGTCGCAACCGCTGGGTCCCGCAAACGGCGCATCTGCGTCGCGACCGCCACACGCTCAGTTTGAGCCTCTCTCTCCTCCATGAGCGCGCCGCACCCATGCACCCGCACGCTTTCTATCGACAGCGGCGACGAGATTGCCGGTAGCGCTAGCGCGGTCGCGACGACGGGGCCGAGGGCCATGGATGCCGCTGTCCAAAACAGCACGCATTGGGTTCACCGGAGCGCCATCACGCCGGCGCGACTTTGACAGCCGGTGGCCATCGGAGGATTTCGGAATGGGACCGCTCAGCGCATTGAGCGGTAAACCTTTCGGCGCGCCGGCTTGCTCAGCACCAGCTGCCAGAGCTGACCGCGGCGGGAGCGGAAGAAGGCGGCGCTGGCGTGCAGGTAGTACTTCCACATGCGAAAGAAGCGCCGGTCGTAGCCGGCGGCGGCCAGCTGCGGCCAATGCTGCTCGAAGTTTGCCCACCATGCCATCAGGGTCCGATCGTAGTCGGGACCGAAGCTGTGCCAGTCCTCGAGGACCAGGACCGGCCGCGACGCGCTGGCGATGCTCTCGGCGTTCGGCAGCTCGCCGTTCGGAAAGATGTAGGCGTCGACCCAGGGATCGTTGACGGTGTTCGCCGCACGCGAGCCGATGGTATGCAGCAGGAACAGGCCGCTGTCGCGCATCAGATCGGAAACCTGCTGGAAGTAACGGGCATAGTTCTTGTGCCCGACATGCTCGAACATACCCACCGAGACGGCCTTGTCGAAACGCCCTTCCAGGTCGCGGTAATCGCAGAGCCGGATCTCGACCGGCAGGCCAGCACAGCGCTGGCGGGCGACATGCGCCTGCTCCTTGGAGATCGTCACACCGAGCACGCGAACGCCGCGGGTGCGGGCCGCGTACTCGGCGAGTCCGCCCCAGCCGCAGCCGATGTCGAGCAGCCGCTCGCCGGGCTTGAGCTCCAGCTTGCGGCAGATCATCTCCAGCTTCGCGAGCTGCGCCTGATCCACGCTGTCACTCTCGGCCCAGTAGCCGCAGCTATAGCTCATGGTCGGGTCGAGCATGGCGCGGTAGACGTCGTTGCCGATGTCGTAGTGCCGTCTGCCGACCTCGTAGGCGCGCCTACGGGTCTGGCGGTTGATCAGCCGCGCCTTCAGCGCGGCGATCATCAGCCGCATCCGAGCGGCGCCGCGCAGGCCGTCTTCGACCTTGGCGCGCAGTAGACGCGTCAGGGTCTCGTCCAGCGCCTGGGCGTCCCATTGCCCGTCCATGTACGCCTCGCCCAACCCGAGCGAGCCGCCCCGCAGCACCCGGCCGTAGAAGGCAGGGTCTCGGACCTGAATGTCCCAGGGGCGCGAACCGTTGAAGACGACATCCGCGGGACGAATGACCTCCTGCAGCAGCAGGGATCCGGTGTGGCGCGGACCAGGGCTTTCCTCGATGACGGACGCGTCGAAATAGCGGTCGGCCTTTGGCGATGAATTCATGGTCTCGATGTCCTGCGTAAGTCGGCGTCGACTGTGACTACACGGACCGCCAGCAATAAGAATGCCGGACAGTTCTCCGTCGCCGCTCCCCGGCCGTTCCGCGGGCGTCGCTGAGGTGTTAGCGCTTCAGCAGGACTGCCCAGGATTCATCGCCAGCTCCGTTCCGGCCGACGACCAGGGTAGAGACGGCTGCCGCGACCAGCACCGGCATTGGCGCAAATGACCCGCATCCGGTTGCCTTGAGCCAAATCGCGGATGGTCTTTCCGAGCCGGGGCCGGTGCCGGTGCCGTCGTCACACCCGACAGACCGGCTGGCACGGCAGCTGCAAGCGAGCAGGCACCACAGGAACGCGGTGCCGACCCGGATGACCCCCACCACCTACGCCTCTCTGCTCGCCTACAGCGCGCTGGTCGTCTTCGCGATCGGCGGCCTGCTCGCCGTATCGCACTTCCTAGGGCAACGCCATCGCGAGCCGGCCAGCGGCGAGCCCTACGAATGCGGCATCGTCCACGTGGGCAGCGGGCGGCTACGCTTTCCGATCCAGTTCTACCTGGTCGCGGTACTGTTCGTGATCTTCGACCTGGAGGCGGTCTTCATCTTTGCCTGGGCGGTGGCGGCCCGCGAGGTCGGCTGGGCCGGGTACATCGAGATCCTTGTGTTCATCGGCATCCTCGCCGCCGCGCTGGTCTACCTGTGGCGGATCGGGGCGCTCGATTGGCGCCGGCAGCACTCGCGGGCGGCAAGCTGACATGCGCTGGGAGCTGCAAACGCCGGCTGCACCGGAAGCCGGCGGCGCGACATCCGGTGGCGGCGCCTCGGCTCAGCCGACGCGTTCCGAAGAGCAGGCGGTGCGCCGCAACATCGTCATGGCCCGGCTGGCGGACCTGGTGGCCTGGGGCCGCAAACATTCCATCTGGCCTTTCAACTTCGGCCTCTCCTGCTGCTACGTGGAGATGGCCACGGCCCTGACGCCGCCCCACGACATCGCCCGTTTCGGCGCCGAGGTGATCCGCGGCACGCCGCGGGAGGCGGACCTGATCGTCATCTCCGGCACCGTGTTCCGCAAGGTCGCGCCGGTGATCCAGCGCCTCTACGAGCAGATGATGGAGCCCCGCTGGGTCATCTCCATGGGCTCCTGCGCCAACTCCGGTGGCATGTACGACATCTACAGCGTCGTCCAGGGCGTGGACAGCTTCCTGCCGGTGGATGTCTATGTCCCGGGCTGCCCGCCCCGTCCCGAGGCCCTGCTGGAGGGATTTCTGCTGCTGCAGCAGGCGATCGGCGCCGAACGCCGGCCGCTGAGCTGGGTGATCGGCGACCAGGGCGTCGTGCGCCCGCAGCTCGCGCGCGACCCGGCCGCGCAGATGCCGAGTCAGCGCGATCTCCGCCGCGCCCAGCGCTCCCAGGCCACCGAGCTGCCCAGCCCCGACCATGTCTGACGCGGCTGTCTCCCCGGCAATGGCGATGCATAGCGGCATGCCGCGGGCCGGCGGCTCGGGATCGCATCGACCCTCCGGCGACGGGGCTGCGCTGGCCGCCGAGCTGCGCCAGGCGATCGGCCCCGACAGCGTCATCTGCGAGCAGCAGACGGCCGACGACATGCCGACTCTGTGGGTGGAGCGGGGCCGGCTGCCGGACCTGCTGCGACATCTGAAGCACGGCATCGACCAGCCCTTCCCGATGCTCTACGACCTGACCGCCCTGGATGACCGCACTCGGCGTGACCGCGGCGGCGCTGGCGACGCGGACGAGGTGCGGCCGGACGCCATGTTCACGGCGGTCTACCAGCTGCTGTCGCCGCAGCGCGACCGGGACCTGCGCCTGAAGGTGGCCCTGGACGGCGACGACCTGAGCTTGCCCAGCATCCGCGGCCTGTACCCGAACGCGGATTGGTACGAGCGCGAGGTCTGGGACATGTTCGGCATCCGCTTCGACGGCCACCCGCACCTGAAGCGCATCCTGATGCCGCCGACCTGGCATGGCCATCCGCTGCGCAAGGAGCATCCGGCGCGCGCCACCGAGATGGGTCTGTTCGAGCTACCGGAGGAGCGCGAGAGAGCCGAGCAGGAGGCCCTGCGCTTCCGTCCCGAGGAATGGGGCATGCAGCGCGCCCACGCCGGCACCGACTTCATGTTCCTGAACGTGGGGCCGAACCACCCGAGCGTGCACGGCGTGTTTCGCGTCGTGCTGCAGCTCGACGGCGAGGAGATCATCGACTGCGTGCCGGAGATCGGCTTTCACCACCGCGGCGCCGAGAAGATGGCGGAGCGCCAGACCTGGCACAGCTTCATCCCGTACACGGACCGCATCGACTACCTGGGCGGGGTCATGAACAACCTGCCCTATGTGCTGGCGGTCGAGCGCCTGGCCGGCATCCAGGTGCCGGAGCGGGTCGAGGTGATCCGCATCATGCTCTGCGAGCTGTTCCGCATCACCAGTCACCTGCTGTTCCTCGGCACCATGGCCCAGGACCTGGGCCAGATGTCCCCGGTCTTCTACTGCTTCAGCGACCGCCAGCGGGTCTACGACATCATCGAGGCGATCACCGGCTTTCGGATGCATCCGGCCTGGTTCCGCATCGGCGGCGTCGCGCAGGACCTGCCCAGCGGCTGGGCCGAGCTGGTGCGACGTCTCGTGGATCAGCAGGACGCCCGCTTCGACGAGTACGAGCGCATGGTGCTGCGCAACGGGATCTTCCGCGTCCGCACCCGCGGCATCGGCGCCTACGACACCGCCACGGCGCTGGACTGGGGCGCTACCGGTCCGGGTCTGCGCGCCACCGGGCTGGAGTGGGACCTGCGCAAGGCGCGTCCCTACGGCGGCTACGACCGTTTCGAGTTCGACATCCCGACCGGCACCCGCGGCGACTCCTACGACCGCACGGCCGTGCGTCTGGAGGAGATGCGCCAGAGCCTGCGGATCGTCCGCCAGTGCCTGGAGAACATGCCCGAGGGCGAGCACAAGGCGCGTCATCCGCTGACCACGCCGCCGCTGAAGGATCAGATGCAGTCGGGGACGATGCACGACATCGAGACCCTGATCAATCACTTCGTCGAGATCGGCTGGGGGCCGGTGATCCCTGCCGGCGAGGCCTGCGTGGCCGTCGAGGCGACCAAAGGAATCAACAGCTACTACCTGACCTCGGACGGCGGAAACATAGCCTACCGGACCCGCATCCGCACGCCGTCCTTTCCGCACCTGCAGATGATCCCGGCGATCAGCCGCGGCCACACGGTTGCCGACCTGATCGCGATCCTCGGCAGCATCGACTTCGTGATGGCGGATGTGGATCGATGAGGAAGCAGTCGCTAGGGGCTAGGGGCTAGTGGCTAGTGGCTAGTGGCTAGTGGCTAG
>Ga0316575_10000481_pt1 | contig 11538 bp, 10 predicted proteins | sample J5NA_FD_203072 | JGI IMG/M metagenome (GOLD analysis project Ga0316575, IMG submission 203072) | Rhizosphere microbial communities from salt marsh grasses in Alabama, United States - J5-7_050615r2r3 | ecosystem: Host-associated > Plants > Roots > Rhizosphere | place: USA: Alabama | collected...
GCACCGCTGATCCTGGCCCTAACGGTTGGGATATTCGGGTTTTTCCAGGCCCTGAATATCCGCACCGAACGGATCGCAATCCAAACAGCCAAATTACCGCGCGACATCGGCCGTCTGAGAATCGTTCAGATTTCGGACGTCCATCTCGGGTTGATCGTCAGGCAGGACCGGCTGGCAAAAATTTTGAGATGCGTCGATGCCGCCCATCCCGATCTGCTGGTGTCGACCGGCGACCTGGTGGACGGTCAGTTGAACGAACTGGCGGGCCTGGCCGAGCAGATTCGGCAGGTTGAAACACCTTTGGGCAAATATGCCGTCACGGGCAACCACGAGTTTTATGCCGGAATCGGCACCGCTTTGACATTCACCCGAGAGGCCGGATTCACGGTTTTGCGCGGAAGGGGACTGACGGTGGCGGGCGTGCTCAATATCGCCGGAGTGGACGACCCGGCCGGCAACCGGTTCGGCCCCGGACACATGATTTCCGAAAAGGCCCTCTTGACCGATCTCCCCCGGTCCATCTTCACCGTCCTGCTGAAGCACCGCCCCCTGCCCGACGAAGAGTCGATCGGCCATTTCGATCTTCAACTGTCGGGACATACTCATAAAGGCCAGATCTTCCCCTTTACCGTCTTGATTGATCTGATGTACCCCACGTCTGCCGGTTCGATGCAATTCGGTGCCGGGTCGCAACTCTATGTGAGCCGGGGGTCGGGCACGTGGGGCCCGCCGATCCGTTTTCTCTCGGCACCCGAGGTGACGGTAATCGATCTGATCAGCGCGGAATAGCGGATGGCGGTCTCGGCACCAAGTGAGTAGATGTGTCATCCGGAATGGTTTAGCGTGTCTTTTCAGGAGGTCTTGACCATGGAATACAGAATCGCCCTCATACCGGGCGACGGTGTCGGCAAAGAAGTAATCCCAGAAGGCGTTCGGGTGCTCGAAAGTCTGGCCGCCGCATACGGTTTCACCACGAAGTTCACCGCCTTTCCCTATTCTTGCGGCCACTATATGCGGCACGGTGAAATGATGCCTGCCGAGGGTCTGGAGCGGCTGAAAGTCTTCGATGCCATTTTGCTGGGAGCGGTGGGCGATCCGAGAGTGCCGGACCACGTGTCTCTTTGGGGTTTGTTGCTGCCCATCAGAAGAGGCTTCGATCAGTATGTCAACCTCCGGCCGGTCCGCCTGCTGCCGGGGATAGAGAGCCCGCTGGCCGGTCGCCGCCCGGAGGAGATCGACTTTGTTGTGGTGCGCGAAAACACCGAGGGCGAGTACTCGGAGATCGGCGGACGGCTTTTCGCCCGAACGAATCTCGAGGTCGTGGTGCAGGAGAGTGTGTTCACCAGACGCGGAGTGGACCGCGTCATCGATTTTGCCTTCCAACTGGCCCAGAGCAGGCCGGACAAACACCTGACATCGGCCACCAAGTCGAACGGCATCATGCACACCATGCCGTTTTGGGATGAACGCTTCGAAATTCTCGGCCGAAACTATCCGGACATCCGGCAGGACAAGTACCACATCGACATCCTCACCGCCCATTTCGTCCTCCATCCGGACTGGTTCGACGTGGTGGTCGGCAGCAACCTTTTCGGCGATATCCTGTCTGACTTGGGGCCGGCGGTGGCCGGCGGCGTCGGTATCGCCCCTTCGGCCAATCTCAATGTCGACCGTCATTACCCTTCCATGTTCGAGCCGGTTCACGGTTCGGCTCCCGACATCGCCGGCAAAGGAATTGCAAATCCCATCGCAACGCTCTGGTCGGTGCAGATGATGCTCGACTTCCTGGGCCAGAAGCAGGCGGCCGCGGCCCTGATGCAGGCCATAGAAGCCGCCACGGCCAGTCGGATCGTCACCCGCGATCTGGGTGGTACAGCTAAAACGGTCGCGGTCACCGACCGGGTGCTGGAGGAAATCAGCAAAACGTCCGGGGGGAAATGACCCAGTTTTGGTCTCGCCCGGGAGAGTGTGCTTTCGTCTTCATAAAATCCGGTTACACGGCGCCATCGATAGAATTCTTATTTTCACCGATAATTTCTGTGCCGCCGCACCGGTTATTGACAGCAGACCCGTTTATAGACCATTATGGAAGGTCACGGATACACGGTATCCAACCGCAGAGTGACGACCGAAAAAGGATTCGTATTTGCCAGCGCAAAGAATGATCGCGTGTCATGAATGTGACCTGCTTCACCACGTCCGGCCGCTTCCGATCGGCACGCAGGCCCGATGCACCCGTTGCGGAGCGGTTCTCTACCGCCGCCGGCGCAACAGTCTGGAGCGAACGTTGGCGCTAAACATCGCCGGGTTGATCCTGTTTGCCCTGGCCAATTCATTTCCGTTCCTGGCGATGCAGTTCGAGGGTCAGCACCAGCAGATCGTCCTGCTGACCGGCATCCGGGAACTGTACCGTCAAGGCCTGCCGGAAATAGCCGTCCTGGTTCTGCTGACCACGATCATTTCGCCCCTGGTCCAGTTGACCGGCCTCCTCTACGTACTACTGCCGCTGAAGCTCGACCGTCTGCCCCCGGCCGTCTGGCGGGTCTTCCGGTGGGTGCGAGGTCTGCAACCGTGGAGCATGTTGGAAGTTTTCATGCTGGGCATTCTGGTGGCTCTGGTCAAACTCGCCAAGATGGCGGATATTATCCCCGGAATTTCGCTTTTCTGCTTCCTCGGTCTCATTTATATCATGGCGGCCATCTCTGCTTCGCTGGACCCGCACAGCGTGTGGGAAAAATGGTGGGACCGCCGATGACGCCGTCAACGAATACCGCAAAGAGCAATGCCCTGATCAGCTGCCACAGCTGCCACCTTCTCTGCCGACCCCGCACCCTGAGCGGCAGCCGCCGCATGCAATGCCCGCGTTGCGGCGCCAGCCTGCACCAGCGCAAACCCCGCAGTCTCACCCGCACCTGGGCGCTGCTGATGGCAGCCGCGATCTGCTATATCCCGGCCAACGTGCTGCCGGCCACACGGGCGATTTCTCTCGGCAAGGTGCAAACGGACACCATCATGAGCGGCGTGATTTACTTCGTCAATACCGGCATGTGGCCGATCGCGCTGGTGATTTTCGTCGCCAGCATATGCGTGCCGCTGGTGAAACTGCTCATTCTCTCTTTTTTGTTGATTTCGGTGCATCGCCATTCGTCTTGGCGTCCCAAGGAGCGCGCCCGGTTTTATCGTATCACCGAGACGGTCGGCCGCTGGTCGATGGTCGATGTGTACGTCATCACGATCTCGGTTGCCCTGGTCAGGCTCGGTGCAGTGGCCAGATTTGAAGCTGGTCCGGGGATCGTGTTTTTCGCAGCGGTGGTGGTGCTCACCATGTTGGCCGCCATGAGTTTCGATCCTCGATTGATATGGGATAACAAGGAGTCTCAATGAACGAACAGAAAACCGAAACGCCCTCGACTGACGCTATTCCCGAGGTAGAGGTCCAGTCGCGGATACGTCAGTTTTCGTTTGTGTGGATCATCCCGCTGGTCGCCGCGCTCATTGGTGTCTGGTTGGTTTACAAAGCCCAATCGGAAAAAGGCCCGACGATTACCATCACCTTTCAGACGGCCGAGGGATTGGAGGCCGGCAAAACCAAAATTAAATACAAAGATGTGGATCTGGGGCAGATCGAGAAAATCAACCTCAGTCCGGACCTGGCTCACGTGGTCGTAACCGCCAAACTCGTCCGGCAGGCGGAAGACCTGCTGTCCGAAAACTCCCGTTTCTGGGTGGTCCGTGCCCGGATCAACGTCAGCGGAGTTACCGGTCTGCAAACACTATTTTCCGGTGTCTATATCGGCCTCGATCCCGGCAAACCCGGCAAGAAAACCCGACACTTCACCGGGTTGGAACAGCCGCCGATCGTCACGACCGATCTGCCGGGCCGATATTTCCTTCTTCTGGCCGAGCGGCGAGGTTCGCTCGATATCGGGTCACCGGTTTACTACCGGCAGATCAGGGTGGGACAAGTGGTCGGCTACCAGTTGGCCGAAGACGGAAAAGCAGTGAGCATCAAGATTTTCATCAACTCTCCCTACCATAAATACGTCAACAAAAACACGCGGTTCTGGAATGCCAGCGGAGTGGATGTTTCGATCGGCGCCAAAGGATTAAAGGTCAATACCGAGTCTCTGGTGACCCTGCTGGTCGGTGGTATCGCCTTCGATGTTCCGAGCTACCTCGATTCCGGGGGCCCGGCCGTCGAAGGCCAAGTGTTCAGCCTGTATGACAACTATACCGCCAGCCAGGAAAAATCGTATCCGGTGAAAAGTTATTTCGTGCTCTACTTCGAGGGGTCGGTTAGTGGCCTCGCCCCGGGTGCGCTGGTTGAATTCAGGGGGATAAGCGTCGGCAAGGTCGTCGACGTCAAACTGGAGTTCGAACCCGAGAAACGGGATTTTCGCATACCGGTCCTGATCGAAATTGAACCCGAACGGTTCATCAGTGCGGCCGAAATGCCGAAGATGGAAGCAGCGCGACGCAATATCCTGGATTATCTCGTGGAGAAGGGGCTGCGGGGTCAGCTCAAGGTCGGCAATCTGATCACCGGTCAACAGGTGGTATCGCTGAATATCTTTCCCAATGCGCCGCGGCGCAAAATCGTTTGGAAAAGCCCTTATCCGGAACTGCCCACAGTGCCGGCGCCCTTCGAAGAGATCGGCACCCGTGTGAGCCAGATTCTCACCAAAATCGACAACCTGCCCTTCGAGCAGATCGGCAAGGACTTGAGTGAAACCTTGCAAAGCACCAAACGCTTGGCCGGCACACCCGAATTGCAGGAAGCCGCCCGGAACCTGGATGCCATCCTGAAGGAAATACGGCTATTCGTCAGTGAACTGAGAATCGGTGTCACCCCGGAAATCGCCGCCACCTTGACGCAGGCACAACAGGCGATCGCGCAGGTCGAAACCGCTCTGGGCCCCGATACGCCGCTCCAGGTCAACCTGAACAGCGCCCTGCAGGAACTGACAGCCGCAGCGCGTTCGCTGCGCTCTTTGACCGATTACCTTGAACGCCACCCGGAGGCCCTGATTTACGGGAAAAAAATACCGAAGTAAGGGTCACGGTAAGAAATAATTCCACAAGATTGCGCCAGGTTTGGGTTCGCCTACAAGGCACATCCGCCGGCGCATATCGAGATACGTGTCGGTGAATGTAACGCAGTAGACGGGCCAAAAGACAAGCAAGATGTGGAATTATTTTTTACTGGGACCCTAAAATCGAGCAAACGTCATTTATCGCTCTGGAGAATGAAGGCTGTCGCTTTTTCGAAGACCCGGTTTTTCTGCGCACCCAAAATGGTCCCGATCGCCGTCTCCACAGCGGCCCGCAGGTCCAACCGGGCGGTATTGAGGATGAGATCGTAAAACCCGACGTCGGTTATGTCCTTGTGAAAGGTGTTCTTGACGAAGGTTTTTCGCTTGGTTTCCCGGTTCTTGATCCGCTTTTTGGCCTCTGCAAGCGAGACACCGAAACGGAAGGCGACATTTTTCACCCGGACCTCCTCGGGAGCAATGACGCGGATGGCGAACCGCTTTTCAGGCCGCAGAATAAAATTCGCCCCCCTTCCCACGATCACGGCCCGTCCGATTATCCCCAGGGAATTGACCATCTTCGTGAGGTGTTGAACGTAGTCACCGGAATAGACATATTGTTCTTGGAGCAGGGACGAAACAAAATCCTGTATCTTGGAAAACCGCTCTTTTTCGATCATGTCCAGAACGTCACTGTTGGTATCGGCGCTGTGCGCGATCGCATTGAGGATGTTCTTGTGGTAGAAATCAAATCCCAACCTTTTGGCCAGTGCTTCGGCCACCAGGAAGCCGCCGCTTCCCGGTTCCATGGCAACCGTAACCACCGGTACTGAGGCCGGCTTTGCCCTGTCGTCTTCCGTCAGGCCGCTTTCAAAAAAATCCCGCTGGTCTTGCACGAACTGTTCAACCGTTCTTTTGAGCAATCCCATCTCTATCCCCTTTTAACTCATTAAATTTTAATAAAAATATTCACTATCGATTTCAATTAGCAGCGTGGTCGGCACTATATTCGCATTTTATCGGCAAGTCAATCTGCAAGCTGAGAATCGAGGATTTCGTAATACGAATTGCGTTGCGCCGGCGTGAATCCGGCCCGGCGAATGATCGTCTTGACCGTCTCGAGAGTAGTGGCACGGTCGTGCCCGGCCGTGCGGAGCACGTTTTCTTCGAGCAATACCCCCCCGAAATCGTCGGCCCCCGCTAAAAGGCCGAGTTGGCCGGCCGGGATGCTCTCGCTGAACCAGGACGACTGGATGTGCGGGAAGTTGTCGAGCACAAGACGCGCCAGGGCGATGATCCGCACGTAACGGGCCGGATGGGCCCGAACCGGAACCCGGCGACTCAGCGGTGAGCCCCCGGGTTTGAAGGACCAGGGAATAAAGGCGCTGAATCCGGCGGTCCGGTCTTGAAGCGCGCGCAGCTGCATCAGGTGCTCCACGATATCTTCGTCTGTTTCGACGTGGCCGTACATCATGGTGGCCGTGGTACGAAATCCGATGTGGTGGGCTTTTTCGCAGACAGCCAGCCATTGTGCCGTCGTGGCCTTGGCGTTGGCGAGCTCTCGGCGGACGCGCTCGGTGAGGATCTCGGCTCCGCCGCCGGGAATGGTCCGGACGCCTTCGGCATAAACGGCCTGCAGGACCTCTTCAACCGGCATCTTCTCGGTCCGGGCCATGAAGACGTACTCGGCCGGGCTGAAGGGGTGAATATGGATGGCCGGACAGGCCGACCGGATCGCCCTGATATAGATCAGCCAATCGTCGAGACGGACCTCGGGATTATGGCCGCCCTGCAGCAGAACCGTGGTCGCCCCTCTGGCATAAGCCTTTTTTACCCGGTCGACCAGCTCATCCGGCGCCAGGGTGTAGGCCTCCCGATCCCCCGGTTTGCGGCAGAAAGCACAGAATGCACAGCGGGTCACACAGACGTTGGTATAGTTGGGATTGGTGTCGATCACAAAGGTCACGACCGGTTGCGGCCACCGCTGCCGGCGGGCGCGGTGGGCCATGCCCATCAACTCTCCCAGGGGAAGCCGGACAAGCATTTCCAGAGCCTGGGTCCGCTCGTAGCGGTCGCCGACTCTCAGCTCCGGTCGGTTTGCGGGTTGACAATCAGACGTTGGGGTCATTTAGAGTTCCGCCTGACCGGGTATGCGCGGTTTAAATCCGAGAATATCGATGGGCTGATCCGGTAAGGGAAGCGAGCAGCCGAGGGCGTCGGTGAAGTGCTTTGCAAACTCACTCACAAACCTGTCCTGACCGTCCATGTCCGATTGGTCGAGGCTGCGACGGATCACCCGGAAATAGAGCCGAATGTCTTGCTCGGAAAGCCCGAGACGGCGCGCGGCCCCGGGGACAGCCCGCTGAACGAGTTCGTTTTCGCGTGACCTGAACTCCGCCAGCCAGTCCTCCAAAGCCAACCGGGCCTTTACCGGCGCGTCCTTTCTCACCACCCAGCGGGCGAAGACGAATGGCAGACGATGGATTCCATGCCACTCGCCGGCCAGATCGGTTACGAACGCATCGGCCGGCAACGATGTATCGGTCTCGTTCAGACGGCGTTTTTGCATCCGCTTGAGGGCGGTATCTCCGATCAAGAGTTCGCCATTGGCGCTTTCGCCCGGCACAACCGTCTGCGGCAGGTTGTCGAATCCGTTCCGGTACCCGAGCACGAGGTAGAGCAGCCGCACGCTCGACGCCGACTCTTCCGTTAACCGGATGCGGGTCCCGGCTCCCATCTCGCTCAATGGGCGGTCGGAAAAAAAAAGCACGCTCATAGATCGCTCGGCCGCGGCAATACCGAAAGGCCCCAGAAATTCGGTTTCCCCGGCAAGTGCCGCCAGCCCGCCCACCGGAACCGCCGCCGCGATCACCTGCTTCTGACAAAGCGCCGTAATGCTCTCCCGTGGCACCAGAGAAACGAATCGGCATTCCGCAGGCGTTCCCAGTTCCCGGTAAGGAGCCATGTTGGTGTAAGGAATCATGGCAACCGGCCACGTCATCTGTGCGAGCCCTCCTCATTTGGGAAGACGGCGTCCCGCGTTCCGACGGTTTGGGTGGAACCGGGTTCCGCCGCATGGTCGTCGGCCGGGACACCCAACAGACGTTCCTCGAAGCGACCGTCCCGTTCCACGGGTCTAAATCCAGCCGCCCTGATCGTTTCGATCATCCGCTCGCGCGCCAGTCCGACAGGCGTCCGGGCACCCGCCAGATGAGCGATTTTCTCCTCGGAGATGGTTCCGTCCATGTCGTCGGCGCCCCAGCTCAGTCCCGCAGCGGCCGTCTCGACGCCGGCCATGGGCCAGTATGATTTAAGGTGAGGCACATTGTCGAGGACCAGACGGGAAACGGCCAGCACAGCCAGGGTCTCCAGCGGTGTCGGCCCCTCTTCGACGAACCGCCCGCTGCCCGGTTGAAACGCCAGCGGTATGAAACAGGCAAAACCGCCGGTGTCATCCTGAACCTCTCGCAGACGCAGCAGGTGAACGATCCGTTCCTCCCAGGTCTCACCGAAGCCGAAGAGCATGGTCGCGTTGGTCGGAATCCCCATTGCGTGGGCCAACCGGTGAATGCGGAGCCAATCGTACGGGCCGATCTTATTCCGCCAGTGCAGGCGCCACAGTCGTTCGGAGAAGATCTCCGCACCACCGCCCGGCAGAGCATCCAGACCGGCACGCTGCAATTCGCGCAGGACCTCCCCCTCGCTTTTTCCGGTCGTGCGGGCAAAGAAATCGATTTCAACGGCCGTATAGGCCTTGATGTAGAGGTCTGGAAACTGCTGCCGCAGTTCGCTCACCAAGGCCAGGTTGCGCTCATAGGGCCAGACGCGATTCAACCCGCCCACGATATGGGTCTCGGTCGGCTGCAGCCGCCGCACCTTTTCGAGAATCTCGCTCTCCTCCAGTACATAGGCGTGCGGAGCGTTTGGACCGGCTGCATAATTGCAGAAGGTACACCCCATGGCACAAATGTTGGCCGGGTTGATGTGCAGGTTAAAAATATAGGTCGCTCGATCATCGAAACGCCGGCGCCGGTTGGCCAGCGCTGCGGTTCCCAGGGCGTGCAAGGCGTCAGGCGTTACATCGCCGGCCAGTGCGCGGGCTTCTTCACGCGTCAATCGTTCTCGGTTGGCACCTTTACCAAGCGCCTTCGCAAACAAACCGTGGGGGTGGAACATGTCCGATTTCATCCCCCGGACGCCGCCGGGGACGCGTCGTTTGGTTTTCATTGAGTCTTCACTTCATTGTCACGGAAAGCGTCCCAGAATCGGGACCATGGCCGCGGCAATGCCGGCAATGGTCGACACCGGAAAAAAACGCAAAGCGAGCGGAATCGATGGCAGATACATGGAGACCATGGCCAGGCCCGACAGTGCCAGTGCCAGCGCCGCCGGACCGCGACCGCCGGTTAGAAAGAAAACCGCGGTCAGACAGCCGAAGGCAACTGCATGCAACATGCCCGCGATGCGCAGTGCACCGTCCGCCCCAAGCCGCACGGGCAGACTGTGAACGCCGGTTTGTCGATCGCTTTCCAGGTCCATCAAGGCGTAAACGATGTCTGAACCGCTGAGCCAACAAAAAACGAAGAATGAGAACAAAAAGGCCGGTGGCGTAAAATTCGGGTTGCCGGTCGTCGCCACGAAAGCCCCCAGGGGCGCCAAGGCCAGACAGAGGCCGATACCGAAGTGACACAGGGCGGTAAAACGCTTTAACAACGAATACCCCAAAAGAGGCACCAATGGCAGGGGGGCGAGGACCAGGCACCAGCCTCCCAGCGCGACACAAGCGGCCAAATAGACCAGCAGACCGCCAAACGCTATGGCCAGCGCCGTTCGTAGCGTGAGTCGGCCGGCGGGCAGCTCCCGTCCGGCAGTCCTGGGATTCAAGGCATCGAGCCGACGGTCGAAGATCCGGTTGAAAGACATCCCGAAAATTCGGGCCCCAACGGCGGCAGCGAGCACCAGCAGCAGAACACCCGGCGGCGGAGTCAGGCCCCGTGAGCCGATCCAGGCCCCCGCCAAGATCAGTGGAATGCTGAAAGCGGTGTGTTCAATTTTCGTGAAACGCAGAATTTTTTGAAAATGGTTCAGGAAGACCGCCTCCGCTTTAAGGGCTTCCGCATCCGTGCTTGACATCGTCTGATATTCCGTCGACCAGATGAGCGGCGATCGTGTCGCTGACCGCTGCCAGGTTGCAGTGTAAATCGGTTCTTTGACCGTCTTCGGCCATGTCGGTGATCCCTTTTATCATAGCGCAGGTCGCCCCGTAAAGACCGGCCACCCAAGCAACGACTGCTCCCTCCATGTCCACCAGCTCGCCCCACTGCGACAACCGGCGACGCCAGTGAGCATTAAAAACCGGTCGTTCGACTGTCACCAGGCGGGCCGTCGGAAGTTCGGGCCACCGGTTGTCGGTGCAGTAGACGGAACCGCCCCGGATGCCGGGACCCGGAGGACCCTCCGAAGCCTCGGTGACGCGCATGACCTGTCCGGGCGCCAGCACCGGACTGTCGACCAAGATGCCGCAGATGCCGGCATTGATCAATCGATCACAGCCCTTTTCGCGAATGAGCGTCTGGGCAGCCAGGGCGGCCGCCACCTTGCCCATCCCGCTGACCATGACCAATGCGGAAAGGGTCGGCAGCCTGAAGAGAGAAAACGGTCCATTGCCGGTTTGCTGCGCCCCGGTCCGTTTCAGGAAGGGACGGGCCTCCGGCAGCGTGGCATAGAGAATGCCGATCACGAAATGATTCCGGCGGCTCGTGCGCGCTGATCCAACTCGGCCACCGCCCTTTTACCGGTTTCACCCAGGTCGAGGCTGTAAGAATTGACGAATGTATGGATGTGCCGGCGCAGAACATCGTCGGACATTTCCCGGGCGTAGCGGCGAATATATGGCAGCGTCGGTTCGGGGTTCTCCTGGGCATGACGGATGCTGCGCCGGATGAGCGCTTCGATATCCCGCATCCGCCCCTTTCCGAGTTCCGCACGCGCGGCGATACAGCCAAGGGGTATTGGAAGGCCTGTTTCCTTCTCCCACCAGGCCCCGAAATCGACGACGGTGTGAAACCCGGTCTGCGTGTAAGTAAACCGATTTTCATGGATGATGACACCGCAATCCGCTTTGCCAGCCGAAATGTCAGGCAGAATTCGATCATAGGTCACGAAATATCGGTTAGCTGTCTCCGGCGCCCAGAGACGGAAAAGCAAATGGGCCGTCGTCCATTCGCCCGGCAGAACAACCCGTGCCGTGGCCACCTCGGAACGTGTCAGCGGTTCTTTCGACACCAGGATCGGACCGCAGCCGTAGCCCAACGCGGCGCCGCTTTCCAGCAGCCGGTATCGCTCACGGACCAGCAACCAGGCATAAAATGACAGTTTGGTCACATCGAGCCTGGCCGTCATCGCCATGCGATTGAGCGTTTCCACATCGTGCAGTTCCACCTCGATTCTGACTCCCGGAAGCTGCAATCCGCCGGCGGCGATCCCATAAAAGATGAAGGTATCGTTC
>Ga0316575_10000482_pt1 | contig 11535 bp, 6 predicted proteins | sample J5NA_FD_203072 | JGI IMG/M metagenome (GOLD analysis project Ga0316575, IMG submission 203072) | Rhizosphere microbial communities from salt marsh grasses in Alabama, United States - J5-7_050615r2r3 | ecosystem: Host-associated > Plants > Roots > Rhizosphere | place: USA: Alabama | collected...
GCTCAGGATCTTGGAAAAGCTTTATCAGGCCGTTCTGTTTGAACAATTTCTTCAGAAAAAATATTTGGGACAGACACGGTTTTCGATCGAAGGTGCGGAAGTGGTCATTCCCATGCTCGATGTTCTCACGGACAGGGCCGCTTCCCTGAATTGCCGCGAAATTATTTTAGGAATGGCCCATCGAGGACGGTTGAATGTACAAACGCATGTGCTGAATAAACCCTATGAGGAGATTTTCAGCGAATTTGAAAGCTGTCACGATCCGGATGAAATATTCGGTGCCGGTGACGTTAAATACCACGACGGGTATTTGGCGGATATAAAGACCCGCGGGGGGCTGCCCCTTCGTATATTTTTGGTTAACAATCCCAGCCATCTGGAATCCGTCAATCCGGTGGTTGAGGGGTTTGCAAGAGGCCGTCAGGATATTTTAAAGGATGATAAAAGGAATGTGATCCTCCCTCTTCTGATCCACGGTGATGCCGCCTTCGCCGGGCAAGGAGTGGTTACTGAAACCCTGAACATGTCACAGCTCCCCGGGTACAGAACCGGCGGCACGGTCCACCTCGTAATCAACAATCAGATCGGTTATACCACACTCCCGGAACATGCCCGATCCACACGTTATGCCACGGACGTGGCCAAAATGCTGATGGTCCCGATTTTTCATGTTCACGGAGAAGATCCGGAATCCGCTGTGCACACGATCCGGATGGCTCTCGATTACCGGGAAACATTTAAAAAGGATGTTGTAATCGATGTCGTCTGCTTTCGCAGACACGGCCACAACGAGGGCGATGAGCCCTATTTTACTCAACCTCAAATGTATGATCGGATTCGAAAACGTCTTCCTTTGAATGTGGGTTATTCCCAAAAGCTGCTGGAAATGGGCGTCATCCGAAAAGAGGATACGGATGCCCTGGAACAAAAAATCAATCGTGGTCTTGATGACGCTTTTGAGGCGGTTAAATCCGGCACTTGCGTATACCCTCAATACCCGTTTTATGAAAACTGGAAAAATTTTAACGGGACGTATACCCACGACCCGCTTAAAACAGGCGTTCCCAAAAAAAAGCTCATCGCACTGGCCCGAAAGCTGAACACATTTCCTAAGGGGTTTTCTTTGAATGAGAAACTGGTTCGTCTCATGAAAAAACGCCAGGACAGCATTGAAGAAGGCAACACCATTGACTGGGCCAATGCCGAAGTACTCGCCTTTGCTTCTCTGCTGACAGAAGGCGATCCCATCCGTTTGAGCGGTCAGGACAGCGCGCGGGGTACGTTCAGCCAGCGCCACAGTATTCTTTTCGATACCAATACCGGTGATGAATATTTACCGCTTAACGCGCTCGATAAGACCCAGGCACCTTTTTTGGTATATAACAGCCTGCTCTCCGAATCCGGCGTCCTGGGCTTTGAATACGGCTACTCGGCGGCACAACCCCGGGGACTGGTGATCTGGGAGGCTCAATTCGGCGACTTTGCCAATAATGCTCAATCGGTCATCGATCTGTATGTTGCCAGCGGACAAGCCAAATGGCAGCGGTTCAGCGGTTTGGTGCTGCTGCTTCCCCACGGCTGGGAGGGATTGGGTCCCGAACACTCAAGTGCCCGGCTTGAGCGCTTTCTGCAATTATGCGCCAATGACAACATTCAGGTCTGCAATCTCACCACGCCGGCACAATACTTTCATTTACTCCGGCGGCAGGCAAAAGAAAGCTATCGGAAGCCATTGATCATCATGACGCCCAAGAGTCTTTTAAGACATCCCCTGGCGGTTTCAGTGCTAACAGAGTTGACCTCGGGCGAGTTCAGCGAGGTTCTTGAAGATCCGGATGCCGTGACGTCCGCCCGCTGCGTTCTTTTTTGCAGCGGAAAAATATATTATGAATTGCTTCAAAAACGCCGGGAACTGAAAAAATACGATTTCGCCATTGTTCGCCTGGAACAGTTTTACCCTTTTCCGGAAAAGCAGATCAAAACCATCCTTCAAAAGTACAAAAAGGCCCGGCGATTTATCTGGGTCCAGGAAGAACCGGAGAATATGGGTGCATGGCATTTTTTGCGCTTCCGCCTTGAAAATATCGTTGGAAAACCCGTGGAATATGTCGGTCGGGACCAAGCGGCCAGCACGGCAACGGGATATCCCGGTATCTATCGAAAAGAGCAGGCCGCCGTGACAAATAACGCTTTTGGCATCGAAGCACCCAACGATAAGTAAACAGCCCAATACAAGTGTTTTGTAATTATCACCCAAGCTGAGCGTTTCAAATTTTTGAAAGGGTTATTTTAACAAAATTATTAAGGTATTCTGACATTTCGAATTTCAATAATTTGAAACCTGCGGGATTTCCAATTTCACCGCATCTACTGCGTCAGATGCCGTTCCGCATCGTCGATTATAGCGAAACGACATCTTCCTTGTATATGCGGCAAACTTGAAAATCGCTCAACTTAGGTATCAATTTCACCCTGTTAAATGCTGCCTTTGGCGACCCTCCTTTGGAGGATTTAACAGGGCAAGCAATCATAAATCATCAATCCAATGAATGAATGAATGAATAAGGGAGCCTCCATGGAAATCGAGATCAAAATTCCCAGCGTAGGAGAATCGGTTCAGGAAGCCGTCCTGGTGGAATGGTACAAAAAAGACGGCGATGCGGTTCAAAAGGACGACCCACTTTTTGTGATCGAAACCGACAAGGTTACTTTGGAGATCGTCGCTGAAGCCTCCGGGATTTTAAAGATCCTGACTGAAGAAGGCCGGACGGTTTCCATCGGTGCTGTTGTAGGAAGCATCGACGTCAAAGAAGTATCCGAGACTGCGCCGGAACCTGCGCCGAAAGAAGAAAAAATATCCGAAGCCATTCAAAAGCCAGCGATTAGGGAAGAAGAAAAGATTGGGCCTCCGGAAGTTCGGGAATGGCCGGAGGAGCCGTCCCCATCCGGGGCTGCACCCGAAAGAGCGGTCGAAGAGGAACCGGTTGAAAAAACGCCGGCTGAAGTTCGAAGCGTTCTTTCCCCATCGGTCAGACGGCTTGTCTCAGAAAAAAACATCGATATTTCCGGCATCACCGGCAGCGGACCGGGGGACCGGATTACCAAGGGAGATGTGCTTCTTTATTTGGAACACCAGGCGCCGCCGCCGTCACAGGAACCGGTGCCTGATGCCGGAATGGAGAAGGCCGCTGATCTCAGAGCCGCAGTTCCGGCAAAAGCGGCTTCCCTTGCTGCCGAAGATGTCGTACGAAAACCCATGTCTCCCATCCGGCGGCGGATCGCATCCCGCCTTCTGGAGGCCAGGCGCAATACCGCCATGCTCACGACCTTCAACGAAATCGATATGACACGCACCATGGCCCTGCGAACTCAGTTCAAGGAAGCCTTCAAGGAAAAACATGGTATTTCGTTAGGGTTTATGTCTTTTTTTATAAAAGCCACCATCGAAGCGCTCAAGGAATTTCCGGAAGTCAATGCGTTCATCGAGGGAGAAGATATCGTTTATCACAATTATTTCCACATCGGTATCGCCGTCGGCACTGGAAAAGGTCTGGTGGTGCCGGTAATCCGAAACGCCGACAGGCTGAGCTTTGCCCAATTGGAACAGGCCATTGTCGATTTTGTAGATAAAATCAAGACCAATCGTCTGGGGCTGGCGGATCTTGAAGGCGGTACGTTTACCATTACCAACGGCGGCGTATTCGGATCTCTGATGAGCACGCCCATTTTAAACACTCCCCAAAGCGGCATCTTGGGGATGCACAAAATCGAAAAACGACCCGTAGTCTTAGATGACAAAATAACCATCCGGCCCATGATGTATGTGGCGCTGAGCTATGATCATCGCATCGTGGACGGCAGAGAAGCGGTCAAATCTTTGGTGCGGATCAAGGAGTGTATCGAAAATCCCGAAAGGATCATGATGGAGATATAACCATGGCACAAAAAGAGAATTTCGACCTCATAATTATCGGCAGCGGTCCGGGCGGTTATGTGGCGGCGGTTCGGGCGGCACAACTGGGACTGAAAACCGCCTGCATTGAGAAGGCTGACCGTCTGGGCGGCGTTTGTTTGAATGTGGGGTGTATTCCGAGCAAAGCCCTGCTCGATTCCAGTGAATACTATCATCTGGCAAAAGATCGTTTGTCCGAACACGGCATAAAAACCGGAAAGACGAGCCTTGACCTGTCTGTTATGATGGGCCGAAAAGAAAAGGTCGTGAAAGAGCTGACCGGCAATGTTCGGAACCTTTTGGAAGGAAATAACATTAAGATCATTCAAGGCACGGCACGTCTTGTCGGAGAAGATCGCGTTGAGATTCAGCTGCCCGGCGCTTCTTCCGGCAAAAAAAACATGCAAACCCTTGGCGCCAAGTCGATTATTCTGGCCACGGGAAGCGCGCCGTTACAGGTTAAAGGTATGGAATTTGACGGAAAACGGATTGTTACGTCCACAGAGGCTTTGGCGTTCAACACGGTTCCCAAGCATCTGGGGGTCGTGGGCGGCGGATATATCGGTCTCGAGCTCGGATCCGTGTGGATGCGTCTTGGCGCAAAGGTGAGCGTGATTGAAATGCTGCCGCACATCGCCCTTACGCTGGACGGACAAGTGGGCCGCGCCCTGGAGCGAATTCTTAAAAAACAAGGACTTGACATTCGACTCAACACCCGGGTATCCGGTGCAAAGGTTCAGAAAAACACGGTTCGAGTGACCCTGGAAAACAAAGATAAAAAAGAGACCCTTTCCTGCGATCGATTGCTGGTTGCCGTTGGAAGGCGCCCCCTGACACAGAATCTGGGCCTGGAAGACGCCGGTATCCGTATCGATTCCAAAACCGGTCATATCCCGGTGGATGAATCTTTTCGCACCAATGTCCCGAGCATTTATGCCATCGGTGACCTCATACCGGGCCCCATGCTGGCCCACAAAGCCTCGGCAGAGGGCATCGCTGCGGTTGAATGTATTGCAGGGCTTCCCGGAGAAGTAAATTATGATGCTATTCCGGCGGTGATCTACACCTGGCCGGAGGTGGCCTGCGTCGGGATAACCGAGGAACAGGCCAAACAGAGACATATACCTTTTTGTGTGGGTACATATCCGTTTTCAGGGGCCGGCCGCGCGCGCTGTATGGGAGAAAAGGACGGCTTTGTCAAATTGATCGCCCATGGCAAAACCGATCGAATCCTCGGTGTTCATATCATCGGCCCCCGGGCGTCCGATATGATTGCAGAATGTGTGCTGGCAATGGAATTCGGGGCGAGTTCCGAGGATATCGCCAGAACCGTTCACGGCCACCCGACCTTTTCCGAAGCGCTTCACGAGGCGGCCATGGCGGTGCGAAAATGTTCGATTTATGCATCCTGATTTGAAAAGCGACATTTTGGAAAACAAGCATTATTTTTAAAATTAAGGTTCTAATGGTTGATTATGATTATGACATCGGGGTAATCGGTGGCGGTGCGGCCGGATTGACGGTCACCTCCGGCGCAGCCCAGCTCGGCGCGAAGACGCTTCTCATTGAAAAGAAAGAAAGACTCGGCGGCGATTGTCTCCATTTCGGCTGCGTCCCCAGCAAAACGCTTATCAAGACCGCCAATGTATATCACATGATGAAACATGCCGAAAAATACGGATTGCCCACCGTTCAGGTGCCGCCAATCGATTTTAAAAAGGTATCCGATAGAATAAAATCGGTTATCGAAGGCATCCAGGCACACGATTCAGCGGAGCGGTTCTGCCGTTTGGGAGCAAAAGTGGAATTCGGCAGGCCTGTTTTTTCGGACGAACATTCCGTTCAATTAAATGGAAAAACCGTTTCTGCCAGAAACTGGGTGATTGCCACGGGTTCTTCGCCGTTTATTCCACCCGTAAAGGGGCTGGATGAAACCGGGTATATCACGAATAAAGAACTATTTTATTTGGATCGCCTTCCCAAGTCCATGGTCATTATTGGCGGGGGACCCATTGGAAGCGAGATGGGGCAGGCCTTCAACCGGCTTGGGACCAAGGTGTATGTTGTGAACCAGGGTGATCAGATCCTGGGCAAAGAGGATAAAGACATGGCCGATACGGTCAAAAAGGTCATGGAATCCGAAGGCGTCGCGTTTTATTTGAACGCTTCCATCGAGGCCGCCAGGGATCTCGGCAGTGAAAAAGAGGTGGTCATCACAGACAAAGAAGGCAAATCCGTTATCCTGAAAGTCGAGACTATCATGGTTGCGGCAGGAAGAACACCCAACATCGGTCAAATGGGACTCGAACATATCGGTATCAAGGTCAGCCGGTTTGGAATCGATGTCGATAAACGGTTGAGAACCAATCACAAGCATATCTATGCAGCAGGCGATGTCAACGGCGGATATCTTTTCACCCATGCGGCCGGGTATGAAGGCGGGATTGTGGTCAGCAATGCTGTTTTTCGATTTCCGAGGAGCACGGATTATACGTATCTCCCCTGGTGTACCTACACCGATCCTGAACTGGCGAGTATCGGTATGAACGAAAAGACGGCCGAATCTAAAGGGATCGAGTATTCGATCATCGTTGAGGAATTTAAGAACAATGACCGGAGTCTTGCCGAGGGAGAAAAAATCGGGAAAATCAAAATGCTGCTGGATGAAAAAGAAAAGCCCATAGGGGTTCAGATTGTCGGCCCCCATGCCGGAGACCTGGTCTGCGAATGGGTGGCGGTACTAAACGGAAAAGTAAAACTATCCACTCTTGCAGCGGCGGTTCACCCGTATCCGACCATCGGCGAGATCAACAAAAAAGTCGCCGGAACATTTTTTACGCCCAAGATTTTTTCAGATAAGATCAAAAAGGGACTCAAATTCTTTTTCAATCTCAAAGGCCGGGCCTGCGGCCTTGAATCGGATAAAGAATAGAAAGAAAGGAGCCCGCAGACATGGAGACTTACTACAAACCTGAGGATTTGCTTAAATTCGAAGATATCGGGAAAGACTCACCTGAACTGGCGAAGAAGTTTTTCGAGTATTACAGCGCCGTATTTGCGGAAGGTGAACTCACGGAAAGGGAAAAATCACTCATTGCCCTTGCGGTGGCACATGCCGTTCAGTGTCCGTATTGCATCGACGCCTATACTCAGACATGCCTCGAAAAAGGGTCTAACATGGCGGAGATGACCGAAGCGATCCATGTCGCCGTCGCCATACGCGGCGGCGCTTCCCTGGTGCATGGGGTACAAATGCGAAATGTCGGTGAAAAGATATCCATGTAAAAAAACGGTGTGGAATTTGGATTATGTTGAAGGAAAATATGATAATCGCATCGTCCGGCGAAAGGAAGATGTGGTCTGAAGGAGAAGGGAACGATATCACACCTTTCGGTCTGACGCTGGCACATCACGGCATTGATTTGAAGCGGATTGAAACGAGTGTATTGCAGGTCAATGTCGGATTTTTGTGCAATCAGACGTGCAGGCACTGTCATCTAACTGCAGGTCCCCATCGAACAGAGAACATGGATGGTATCGTTGTCGACGAGGTCATATCCTATGCGAAAAGAAGCGGATTCGACACCATCGACATCACCGGCGGCGCCCCTGAATTGAATCCCCATATCGTCAAGCTGATCCAAGGCATGGTACCCCTCGGCAAACGCGTCATGATCCGTTCAAACCTGTCCGCGCTGAATGACGGTACAAAGGAGCACCTTGTCGAGCTTCTTAAAGCAGAAAAAGTGGTTGTCGTCGGGTCCTTACCTTCTTTGAATGCCCTCCAGGCGGATTCTCAAAGGGGTGACGGCATATTTCAAACCAGCATCGATATGCTTATAAAACTGAACGCCATCGGATACGGTCAGGAAGGTTCCGGATTTGAACTGAACCTGGTATCCAATCCTACCGGCGCGTTTCTTCCGCCTCCCCAGGCCGAAACGGAAAAGAGATTCCGTCAGGTGTTAAAAAGAAAATGGGGGATTGTGTTCAACCATCTGTACAGCTTTGCCAATGTGCCACTGGGCCGGTTTCGTCAGTGGCTGATCGAAACCGGTAATCTGGATGGGTATATGAAAAGGCTGTATTCCAGCTTCAATTCATGTGCGGTGGACGGGCTGATGTGCCGGTCGCTGGTTTCCGTCTCCTGGGACGGTTATCTTTACGATTGTGATTTTAATCTTGCCAGGGGACTTTTTATGGATCGGCGCAAAATTCATGTATCCGACATGCCGGGTCCTCCGGAATCCGGAAGCCATATTGCAACGGCCGATCATTGTTACACCTGCACAGCAGGTTCGGGATTTACGTGAGGAGGGGCGATTGAGTCCTGAGGTTCAGGAGAAAGTTCGATTCGGTTATCGGCTTAACCGCTTCAGGTATAATTAAATTATTTGCTGGAAGAACTCATGGATAAGGGCTCGTTTTGAAAAACAGCTTAAAAAAAGTATTGGAGAAAGATTAAACGATGGATCCAAAAGAATTTATCACACAGATAGATGTTGACGGCGAGGTTTACGAGGTTTCGGATATCACTCGCTTGGAGAAAAAAGGGATCGCCGACATCCAGAGACTTCCGTTTTCCGTTAAAATACTGGTTGAAAACCTGTTGAGAAAACTGGATGGGCGAACGGTAAAAGAAAAAGATGTGATAAATATCGCTCGCTGGCAAAAGAAGTATGAGCAACCTGTTGAGATACCGTTTCATCCGGCCCGGGTGCTGATGCAGGATTTTACCGGCGTACCGGCTGTGGTGGATCTTGCCGCCATGCGGGATGCGGTAAAAGACCTTGGCGAGGATCCCATGAAGATCAATCCGTTGGTTCCGGTGGATTTGATTGTCGATCACTCCGTGCAGGTGGATTATTACGGGACTAAAGATTGCCTGGAAAAAAATGTCGCAAAGGAATACGAAAGAAACAGGGAAAGATATGCCCTCTTGAAATGGGCCCAAAAAAGCTTCGACAATTTCAGGGTTGTCCCGCCGAACTCCGGTATATGCCACCAGGTGAACCTTGAATATATCGGAAGGGTTGTGATGACCCGTAATTCAAACGGCGTCCAATCGGCTTACCCGGATACTTTGGTCGGCACGGACTCGCATACCACCATGATCGACGGTATCGGCGTGCTGGGATGGGGGGTCGGAGGCATCGAAGCGGAGGCCGTAATGCTGGGGCAGCCGTATTACATGTCGATTCCCCAGGTGGTGGGTGTCCGCCTGACGGGTGAGCTGAAAAAAGGTGTTACAGCCACCGATTTGGTGCTGGTGATCACCGAACTTCTCAGACAGCATCATGTGGTAGAAAAGTTTGTGGAATACTTCGGCCCAGGAGTCAAGAATTTGACGGTTCCCGACAGGGCCACCGTATCCAACATGACGCCGGAATACGGCGCCACCATCGGATTTTTCCCGGTGGATGAAAAGACCATTGAATACATGAAGCTGACTCATCGGGGGAGTCGAGCCAATCTTGTGGAAACCTTCACCCGGACACTGGGGCTTTTTTATACCGGGTATGAGGCCCCGGAATATACACAAGTTCTAGAGCTGGACCTTTCTTCGATCACCCCTTGTGTTGCAGGTCCTGCAAGACCGCAGGATAGAATCGAGCTCCCGGGTTTAAGAGAAAAATTTGCAGGTTTGAGATCCGCTGACACGAAAGCGTGTTCGGTGAATCTTGACGGGGAAGCGACTTCTATCGCACACGGGAGTATCGTCGTTGCCGCCATCACTTCGTGCACGAACACCTCAAACCCATTTGTTTTGATCGGCGCAGGACTGCTGGCGAAAAATGCCGTCGATAAAGGGTTGAAAGTGCCTGCTTTTGTGAAAACGTCCCTTGCGCCAGGATCAAAAGTGGTGATTCGATATCTTAATGATGCCGGGTTGATGCCCTATCTCGAAGAACTTGGATTTCATCTGGCGGCCTTCGGATGCACGACCTGCATCGGGAACAGCGGTCCGCTGCATCCTGAAATCGAGAAAGCCATCGCCGAAAACGATCTCACCGTCGCGTCTATTTTGTCGGGAAATCGAAATTTCGAGGCCAGGATCCACCAGAGCATTAAGGCCAATTTTTTAGGGTCTCCCATGCTGGTAGTGGCTTTTGCCATTGCGGGACGGATAGACATCGATTTGACCGCAGAGCCCCTTGGGCATGATCCAAATGGTGCCCCGGTGTTTTTAACGGATATCTGGCCCGGAGAAGATGAGATTAAGAACCTTGTGGACTTGCATGTCAAAAGTGATTTTTTCAGTGAAGAATACGGCAAAATTTTTGACGGGGATCGATTCTGGAATTCGTTGAATGTCCCGGAAAGCAAGACCTTCCATTGGGACCCAAAATCGACTTATATTAAAAAACCGCCTTTTTTTGAAAACTTCGGCCCGGAACCTCTCAAAACATCGGATGTGACCGATGCCTGCGCGCTTCTTATGCTCGGCGATTCGGTGACGACGGACCATATATCTCCGGCCGGCGCGATACCCGCCGACTATCCGGCCGGAAAGTATCTTATAGCAGAAAATATTTTGCCGGATGCATTTAATTCGTATGGTTCGCGAAGAGGAAACCATGAAGTCATGATGCGAGGAACATTCGGAAACATCCGGATTAAAAATAAACTGGTATCGCCCAAAGAAGGGAGTTTTACGATAAAATTTCCGGACAAATCGGAGATGTATGTTTACGATGCAGCCATGAAATACCTTTTCGAATCCAGACCTCTCGTTGTTTTGGGCGGCAAAGAATACGGGACGGGCTCTTCAAGAGACTGGGCCGCCAAGGGGACGGCGCTTCTGGGCGTAAAAGCAGTGATTGCATCGTCCTTTGAAAGAATACACCGGAGCAATTTGGTCGGGATGGGCGTGTTGCCCCTTGTGTTTAAGAACGACAAAACCGTTGACATGCTTGGCCTGACCGGTTCAGAAAATTTTTCCATCAGCGGGATCGAAGATATGCATCCCAGGAAGACCTTATCCGTCAAAGCCGTCAAAGAAAATAACCAGGAGGTTTATTTTGACGTCATTGCCCGTCTCGATACGGAAGTGGAAGTCGATTACTTCCTAAACGGTGGTATTTTACAGTATGTGCTCCGAAGGATCCTGTCCGAGAAATAAAGCATCATTTTAAACCCCGAATAGAGCATAGCTCAAATTTTAAGGGGATGCCGAAGATCTGATCAAGCCGTTTTCAGTTTAGGAGCTGTCTTTGCCCGACCGGGTTGTTATGGCGCCCACGGACACTTAGGGCTCACGCAAAAATAATTTCACAGAATTGGCGCCCGGATTTGGGTCAGATTTGTTCGCTCCGAAATTGCCAACCCAAAGGAATAGCAGGCCTATTTCGAGGATTTGGCGGTTGAGGGTCGGGCAAAGATGGCCTGAAGACGGGATGCGAAAATGGGAAGTTATTTTTGTGCGAGCCCTTAATGCCCGGCTCTAACTTGACAATGGGTTTTTCGGTGTTACTCATAAAATATGCGCTTTTGTTTGGAATGTACCGAAAAAGAAAAAGTTAGATCCGAGACGGTCTCAAACAAAATGCCCGTCCATTGGACATATAAACGATGTTTGATGG
>Ga0316575_10000484_pt1 | contig 11516 bp, 11 predicted proteins | sample J5NA_FD_203072 | JGI IMG/M metagenome (GOLD analysis project Ga0316575, IMG submission 203072) | Rhizosphere microbial communities from salt marsh grasses in Alabama, United States - J5-7_050615r2r3 | ecosystem: Host-associated > Plants > Roots > Rhizosphere | place: USA: Alabama | collected...
AAGGCGCGTCAGGCAGCAATCACTCGCGAGATCTCCGAGATCGTGAGCGGTGCGGCCGCTGTAGGTTGATGCCGGAGCAAAAGACAAAATTAATCTAGACGGGGAATCATAAAATGAATCAAGGAAAGATTGTTCAGTGCATCGGAGCGGTGGTCGACATCGAATTTCCGCGCGATCACATGCCCAAAGTGTATGAAGCGCTGCAACTCGCTGATGCAGGGACATCAACCGCCGAAGCGGGATTGACCTTTGAAGTGGAGCAGCAACTTGGCGACGGCGTCGTCCGTACCATCGCGATGGGCTCCTCCGACGGTTTGCGCAGGGGAATGGCAGTGAATGCCAACGGCAGCGGAATCAAGGTTCCGGTCGGAAGCGGTACGCTGGGACGCATCATGGATGTGCTGGGTCGCCCGATCGACGATGCCGGCGAAATCAAGTGCGACGAGACGCGCGAGATACACCAGAAAGCACCAAAGTTCGACGAGCTGTCACCATCCGTCGACCTGCTGGAAACCGGCATCAAGGTTATCGATCTGGTTTGCCCGTTTGCGAAGGGCGGCAAGGTCGGTCTGTTCGGCGGCGCCGGTGTCGGCAAGACCGTGAACATGATGGAGCTGATCAACAACATCGCCAAGCAGCACAGCGGTCTGTCGGTGTTCGCCGGCGTCGGCGAGCGGACCCGCGAAGGCAACGATTTCTACCATGAAATGAAGGATTCCAACGTTCTGGACAAGGTCTCGATGGTGTTCGGCCAGATGAATGAACCGCCCGGCAACCGTCTTCGTGTGGCATTGACCGGGTTGACCATGGCGGAAAAATTCCGCGATGAAGGCCGCGACATCCTGTTCTTCGTCGACAACATCTACCGTTACACCCTTGCCGGCACCGAAGTGTCCGCTCTGCTGGGCCGCATGCCTTCCGCGGTGGGCTACCAGCCGACACTGGCCGAGGAAATGGGCCGCCTGCAGGAACGCATCACTTCGACCAAGGTCGGCTCTATCACTTCGATACAGGCCGTCTATGTGCCGGCGGATGACTTGACCGATCCGTCGCCGGCCACCACCTTCCTGCACCTCGACTCTACCGTGGTGCTGAGCCGCGACATCGCTTCGCTGGGTATCTATCCGGCCGTCGATCCGCTGGATTCCACTTCACGCCAGCTGGATCCACTGGTGGTGGGCGAGGAACACTACAACGTGGCGCGCGGTGTCCAATCCACGCTGCAGCGTTACAAGGAACTGCGCGACATCATCGCGATTCTGGGCATGGACGAACTGTCGCCGGAAGACAAGCTGGCGGTGGCGCGCGCGCGCAAGATCCAGCGCTTCCTGTCGCAGCCATTCCATGTGGCCGAAGTATTTACCGGCAGTCCGGGCAAATATGTCACTCTCAAGGAAACCATCAAGGGTTTCAAGGGAATCGTGGACGGCGAATATGACCACCTTCCCGAGCAGGCCTTCTACATGGTCGGCGGCATCGAAGAGGCGGTTGAAAAAGCCAAAACACTTCAGTAGGAATGGGGAAAACCATGGCAATGACCGTACATGTAGACGTGGTGAGCGCAGAAGCGTCGATTTTCTCAGGGCTGGCAGAAATGGTCGTTGTTCCTGGCGAGATGGGCGAACTGGGCATATATCCAGGCCATACTGCATTGATGGCCCGTATCAAACCAGGTTCAGTCAGGATCAAACGGCCGGATCAGGAACAGCAGGAACTGATCTACGTGTCCGGCGGGATGCTGGAGATACAGCCGGGTGTCGTAACCGTGCTTGCGGACACCGCGATTCGCGGCGCCGATCTGGATGAAGCGCGCGCGCATCAGGCGAAACAGGATGCAGAGGAAGCAATCAAGAACCGTTCTTCCGATATCGATTATGCGCAAGCACAGGCAGAACTTGCTGAAGCGATAGCGCAGCTGGCGGCAATCAAACATCTGCGCAAGCAAAGCGGACATTGATCGAACGTGACAGAAAATAAAAAAAGCAGCTACGGCTGCTTTTTTTATTTGACGATATCGATTCATTCCTGAGCGTGCCAGACCAGAATTCGGTTATTGGACGGCATATCAATATCACGCAGCAGAACAAATCCGTGCGAGACTGCTAGCCGGTTTACCGCTTCAAAATCCCGCACGCCGCTGTTCGGGTTGCGCGACTTCAGCCAGGCGTCGAAACGCGCATTGCTTTCCGACGTGAATTTCCCATCATAATTGTAAGGACCATAGAGACACAGACAGCCGCCCGGCTCGATGACTTGCGCGATATGAGCGAACATGCGTTCGACTTCCGCCCACGAGATGATATGCACTGTATTGGCATTGAAGATCGCGTCGACGGATGAAACGGGCCAGCGTTCGTCGTTCACGTCGATCGCCAGCGGGGCGAGCACATTGGGGAGCTGCGCTTCATCCAGCCATGCCTGGATACCCGCGAGGTTCTGGCTCAATTCAGAGGGTTGCCATGTCAGATAAGGCAATTCGGCGGCAAAGTGTACTGCGTGCTGGCCGGTACCGCTGGCAATTTCCAGTACGCGTTTGCGGTCGGCGAATATTTCCCGGAGTACTGCAAGGATGGGCGCTTTGTTCTTTTCGCTCGATTCGGCGTAAGGCTTCATGAAATTATCCGGTAAATTCGAGGCCCATTGTAGAATATGCAGCAACAGCCTGGAACCACATGAATGCGCCTACCCTGAAGATTATCGAGGATCTTGCGGAAATCGACGCCACGGCATGGGATGCGCTGGCAGGGAGTGATCCGTTTGTTTCGCATGCCTATCTGTATGCTCTGCAGCAAAGCGGCTGTGCCACGGCGCAGTTTGGCTGGCAGGCGCAATTCATCACACTGTGGGAACAAGGCAGGCTGCTGGCTGCGATGCCGCTGTACCTGAAGATGAATTCGTACGGGGAACACGTATTCGATTGGGCGTGGGCCGATGCCTACCATCGGCACGGATTGCGCTATTACCCCAAACTGGTATGCGCGGTGCCATTCGCGCCGGTTACCGGCGCCCGGTTGCTGGCCGCGCCTGGACCGGACCGGGACCGATTGCGCAAATTGCTGCTGAATTCCGCGCTGCAACTCGCAAAGGCGTCTGGAGTATCTTCGCTGCACTGCCTGTTTCCCGATGAAGAAGACGCGCTGCTAATGCAGCAGCAGAATATGATGCTGCGCCAGGATGTGCAGTTCCACTGGCAAAACCAGGGTTACAGGGATTTTGATGAATTCCTGGCTGCGCTGAGCCGCGACAAACGCAAACGCATCAGGCAGGAGCGGCGCAAGGTACGGGATGCGGGTATTCAACTGCAATGTATCAGCGGTGAAAACGCCACCAAGGATCAGTGGTCATTCTTTGCATCATGCTATGCACACACCCGTGAGATACATCATTCTCCGCCGGCCTTGAATGAAGACTTCTTTCAGCGTATCGGCGCAGCGCTGCCGCAAAATACCCTGCTGGTAATCGCGACACGGGATGGGCGTCCGGTCGCTAGTGCACTGAATATCGTTACCAGCAATGCCTTGTACGGCCGTTCCTGGGGAGCGTTCGAATTTCACTCGGGCCTGCATTTCGAGACCTGTTACTACCAGGCTATAGAGTTCTGCATCGCTCGGCGTATCAGGACATTTGAAGGCGGCGCGCAGGGGGAGCACAAACTGGCACGCGGTTTCCTGCCGGTAACAACCCGCTCGGCTCACTGGATTTCGCATTCGGAATTTGCGCGCGCAATCGACAACTATTTGCAGCGTGAAACCGATGCCATTTCAGAATATGTGGACGAATTGAACGTCAGGAGCCCGTTCAAGCGACAAACCAATTGAAACAGCAGAAATGGATTTATCTGGCAAGCAGTATCCTGGCAACGCGCTCAATCAGCATCCAGACTGCAAGAAACACAAGCCAGACAATGACGCCGACGACCATCGCAAATACGACGCTCTGCGGAGTCAGATTGAATGCGGGTGCGAATATGTCCCAGGTTGCGCGGGCGATGAGCGGATCAGCCTTGCTTGCCAAATAAATCAGCTGATGAAACAGATCGGTGTTGAGCGCTGCGAGCGCCTGCCTTAAATGCTCGGCAGAATCAACCATAGCCTGCAATGCGGTGCCTTCGTCGTGGAAAGTCTGGTCAGCGCTGGCAAGGTGGTAATTGATCAGCTCCTGAAGGCTGCCATGATGGAATTGATTGGCAACCGCCTGGAAGGGAGCCAGATCCTGCAGCACCTGATTCAGCTGACCGCCGACGCGTTGCCGATATTGCGCGATGAAACTCGGGATGCAACCGGCCGCAACGACGCCTGCCACCAGTATGATGCGGTCCAGAATGCCGCGGATGAAAATCATTTTTCCCTACCTGACAAACATCGTATACATGATTACATCGTGCCGTGAAACGGGATAAATATCAAGGAAATGGATCAAGAAACTGCGCGGCCCAGAAAACCGGCGCATTTTATAGTGCTACCTGTACAGTCGTTGGCGTAATGTTGCCAATCATCATTCGCCAAATACACGAATTTTTCTGCCGTACGGACGCAATCCCTTATAATCGGATCGTCCAGGAAAGACCAATATGAACCCGTTGAACATAGTCATCCTTGCAGCCGGTAAAGGCACGCGCATGTATTCCGACAAGCCCAAGGTGCTGCACACGCTGGCGGGCAAGCCGCTGGTACAGCATGTGCTGGATTGTGCTTCAGCACTGAAACCGCAGCAGATTTGCGTGGTGTACGGGCATGGCGGCGAAGCAGTGCCGGACGCGATGCGGCAGTATGCAGCCAGGTTCGTAATCCAGGAGCCGCAGCTCGGCACCGGCCATGCAGTGCAGCAGGCGATGCCGCACCTGGCAGACGAGGGCAGCACGCTGGTGCTGTATGGCGATGTACCACTGATCCAGCACAGCACGCTGCACCAGATGCAGCAAGCGGGTGAAGGCCTGGTACTGTTGACCGTAAACTTGCCCAATCCAGCAGGTTACGGGCGCATCGTGCGCGACGCGCAGGGCGATGTGCAAAGCATTGTCGAGGAAAAGGATGCGACACCAGAGCAGCGCGAAATTTGCGAAGTGAACACCGGCATCCTGCTCGCACCGACCAAATTGCTGCGTGGCTGGCTGGATGGATTGCAGAACAACAATTCCCAGGGCGAGTACTACCTCACCGATATCGTCAGCATGGCAGTGCAACAGGGCGTTGCCGTGCATGCCGTACAACCGTCCCACGAGTGGGAGATACACGGCATCAACAGCAAGTCGCAACTGATGGTGCTGGAACGTACCTGGCAGCTGGTCGAGGCTTCGCGCCTGCTGATCCAGGGCGTGACGCTGACCGATGCGGCGCGCCTGGATGTGCGCGGAAAATTGAACTGCGGACGCGATGTGGAAATCGATGTCGGCTGTATCTTCGAGGGAGAGGTCAGTCTTGCAGACAAGGTGCGAGTGGGCGCTTACAGCGTGATCCGTAATTCCTCTATCGCAGCAAATACAGTGATCGAACCTTACAGTCACATCGATAACAGCGAAGTGGGTGCTGATTGCCATATCGGGCCTTACGCTCGCCTGCGCCCGGGAAGCCGGTTGCAGGAAGGGGTTCATATCGGCAATTTCGTCGAGATCAAGAACAGCGAAATCGCATCCGGCAGCAAGGCCAACCATCTCAGCTATATCGGCGACAGTTCGGTAGGCAGCCGGGTGAATATCGGCGCTGGTACGATCACCTGCAATTACGACGGTGCAAACAAGCATCGCACCATCATCGAAGATGATGTATTCATCGGTTCGGATACGCAACTGGTTGCCCCGGTAACGGTGGGCAAGGGCGCAACGATAGCAGCCGGTACCACGGTCTGGAAAAATGCGCCGGCCGGCGAATTGACAATGAATGACAAAAACCAGTCGACCAGACCGGGCTGGAAGCGTGCGCAGAAAGTGAAGAAATAACATGTGCGGAATTGTAGGTGCAGTGTCAGAACGCAATGTCGTGCCGATCCTGCTGGAAGGGCTGCAACGACTCGAATACCGCGGCTACGACTCGGCTGGCCTGGTGGTTGGGCACGGCGGACAGCTGGAGCGGGTAAGAAGCATCGGGCGGGTAGCCGATCTGGCCAGCAAATGCGCAAATACTAGCGGGCTGATCGGGATAGCTCACACTCGCTGGGCGACGCATGGCGTGCCCAGCGAGCGCAATGCGCACCCGCATATCAGCAAAAATCACGTCGCCGTTGTACACAACGGGATTATCGAAAACTACGAAATCCTGCGCAGCCGGCTGGACGCCGAGGGCTATGAATTCACCTCGGATACGGATACCGAAGTCATCGCGCATCTGATCAACAGCCACTACGCACGCGGAAATTCGCTGCTGTCGGCAACACAGGCAGCGCTGGCAGAGCTGGTGGGAGCTTACGCGATTGGCGTTATTGCGTCGGACAACCCCGATCACATGATTTGCGCGCGACGCGGCAGTCCGTTGTTGCTCGGCATAGGCATCGAAGAACATTTCATCGCATCGGATGTGTCTGCGCTGTTGCCGGTTACACGCAGATTCGTCCATCTCGAGGAAGGCGATGTGGTCGAAATCGGACGGAGCGGATACCAGATTTACGATGCGGAATCCAGTCGCGTCGAACGCGAGATCCAGATCAGCGAACTCAGCAATGAAAGCGTGCAGCTGGGTGCGTACCGTCATTACATGCAGAAGGAAATCCACGAGCAGCCGCAGGCGCTGGCGGATACGCTGGAATCGGTTTGCAACAGCCAGTCTCTGGTGCCGGGAATTTTCGGCGCGGAAGCCGCACAGACTTTTGCCGAAACCGGCAGCATCCTGATTCTGGCATGCGGCACCAGCTACCACGCCGGTTTGGTCGCACGCTACTGGCTGGAGGAAATCGCCGGGATACGCTGTACCGTGGAAGTCGCCAGCGAGTACCGATACCGTGTCAGCGTTGCCGAACCGAAAACGCTGGTGGTGGTCGTCTCGCAATCCGGCGAGACAGCCGATACCCAGGCTGCGCTGAACCATGCGAAGAAAAACGGACACGATCATACGCTCGCAATCTGCAATGTCGCGGAAAGCGCGCTGGTCAGATTATGCAAGTTGCGCATGCTGACTCGTGCTGGTCCCGAAATTGGCGTGGCTTCAACCAAGGCTTTCACCACCCAGCTCGCGGCGCTGTTCATGCTGACGCTGGTAATGTCCAAACAGCGCGGACGCTTGAGCGCGGAGCAGGAGCAAAAGCATCTGCACGAGCTGCGCCACCTTCCTGCGGCTGTGCAGAAAGTTCTGGACCTGGAACCGCAAATCGCCAAGCTTGCCGAGCAATTTGCCGGCAAGCACCATGCGCTGTTCCTCGGGCGCGGTTTGCACTATCCGATTGCGCTGGAAGGCGCACTCAAACTCAAGGAAATTTCTTACATACATGCCGAGGCCTACCCGGCCGGCGAACTGAAGCATGGACCACTGGCGCTGGTGGACAAGGATATGCCGGTGATTTCGGTTGCGCCGAATGATGCATTGCTGGAAAAGCTGAAGTCCAATCTGCAGGAAGTACGTGCGCGCGGGGGTGAGCTGTATGTGTTTGCCGACGCGCATACACATATCAGCGAGGCGGACGGGATACACATCATGCAGATGCCGGAACACGCCGGGTATTTGAGTCCCATCCTGCACACCATTCCGCTGCAATTGCTGGCCTATTACGTCGCGCTGCAGAAAGGCACCGATGTGGACAAGCCGCGCAATCTAGCCAAGTCGGTCACGGTCGAATGACCGGATCGGCGTGCGGCTTGCGGATCGGGCTAACATGCGCAGACAGCCAAGACCGGCAGGGCGTTCATAGCAACAGTACTAATTTTTGCCAGGTCGTTCACACGACCGCAAGCTGGAATAGCTGGCCGATCAGAACAAATTCTGAAAAGGATTTCCTGCGCCCGGATATGAAATGAAAATCTGGAATCCGATAAATCCCAGCAGCAGCAGAACAATTAATAGCAGCAGCTTGTTATAGCGCCGTTGCTGCAAAATAATCCTGTTCAACAATTCGTCGTTGCGTCCTGCGCCATGGTTGCCCAGATATTGGTGCAACAAACGAGGCAATTGCGGCAATACGGTCGCGTAGTTTGGCGCCTCTGTACGCAACGATTTGATTAAACCGCGCCAGCCCACCTGTTCGCTCATCCAGCGTTCCAGCCACGGTTTTGCAGTTTTCCACAGGTCCAGTTCGGGATCGAGCTGCAAACCAAGACCCTCTATATTCAGAAGTGTCTTCTGCAACAATACCAGCTGCGGCTGTACTTCGATGCCGAAACGGCGCGACGTCTGGAATAGCCGCAACAGCACACGACCGAACGAAACTTCGCGCAGCGGTTTGTCGAATATCGGCTCGCAGACCGTGCGTATTGCCGCTTCCAGTTCATCCACGCGTGTTGCGATGGGCGCCCAGCCCGACTCGATGTGGACCTCGGCGACGCGCTTGTAGTCACGCCGGAAAAACGCGATGAAATTCTGCGCGAGATAATGCTTGTCGGTATCGGTCAGCGTGCCCATGATGCCGAAATCAAGCGCAATATACTGGCCGTTCGACGCGACCTGGACATTGCCGGGATGCATGTCCGCGTGGAAGAAACCGTCCCGGAACACCTGGGTATAAAAAATCTCCACACCATTTCTGGCCAGCCTCGGGATATCCACTCCAGCATTTCGCAACGCATCAACCTGGCTGACCGGGATGCCGTACATGCGTTCCATCACCATTACCCCGGTGCTGCAATAGTCCCAATACATCTCCGGGACTAGCAGCAGCGGTGAATTGGCGAAATTGCGCCTGAGCTGGCTGCCGTTTGATGCCTCGCGCATCAGGTCGAGTTCATCTTCCAGATGCTTTTCGAACTCGGTGATCACCTGGCGCGGCTTGAGGCGGCGGCCGTCCGCCCACAGCCACTCGATCAGATCGGCAGCCACTTTCATCAGCGCGACATCGTGCGCGATGATACTGGTGATGCCGGGACGCAGAATCTTGACCGCGACATCGCGGCCGTCCGGCAGAACTGCAAAATGCACCTGCGCTACCGAAGCGCTTGCAACGGGGATGTCTTCAAAATTTTGAAAAACCTCGAGCAAAGGCTTGCGGTAGGCTTGTTCAAGCAATGCGACAGCCTGAGCGGAAGGGAACGGCGGGACCTGATCCTGCAGCCTGGCAAGTTCGTCGGCGATGTCGGCCGGTATCAGGTCGCGGCGCGTGGACAACATCTGCCCGAATTTGACGAAGATCGGGCCGAGTCCTTCCATGGCCAGCCGCAGGCGAAGCGCGCGCGGTTTGCTGGTATTGCGCAGGAACAGCATCATGTTGAGCGGTATGCGCATCCAGCGCAAACGTACATGTGCAAGCAGAAACTCATCCAGCCCGAATCGCAATACCACCACGACAATCTTGATCAGCCGGAAGAAACGCACAATCAGGCCTTTCGGGATGCAGTCAGACGGTTGATGCGCTGCTCCAGCCGCGCCATATCGTCGCGCAAGTTATCCACCTGCAGCATGAACGCGGAAAGTTGACCGGGCTTGGCCAGCAGCGGGCGCTCTTCCGTCAGGTATTCGGCGCCCGCCTTGAACAGGTTCTCCGCCGAATCGCGCAACATCTGCCCCGCAGTTTGAGCGCCTTCAACAAGACGTTCGGCTGCGATATCGCCGGTAATGCGGCTAAGGTCTTCAGCTGCGTCCCAGCGGAGATTGCGCGACAGATAAAAGATTTCTGCCAGCAATTCGCTATCGCCTTCGCTGCTGATTCCTGCATGGGCGCTTTCGTCTCGTGCGGCCAGTCGCGGCAACAGCGAGGGCGGGATGACACACCTTGCATCAGTGACCTCTGCGGCATCCTGATCCAGAAGTGAACCGTCCTCCAGTATCCGGCAGGTAAATGAGAACGGTGCAACCTCAAACCGCACCGATTTCCCTGAAAAACGGGCGAGCCTTTGCAATGCCCAGCTGTTCTGGTCAAGCAGGTGATTCATGAACATGACGGAAGGATGAGCAAACACGATGGGTTATGGCAAAAAATTACGGATCGGCTTTGTAAAATTCAGCAAGTTAAGATTCATGTTCATCTCGGGGAAACCAGACTGGGGAGAGTATAACACCGGGCGCTGAACCTACGCTTGCAGCAGCAGGCAGTAGAAGTGAACGCTTGCGGTTTGCCGGATTCTGGTACGGGTGTTCAGAACGGCGGCTCGGCTGTCAGGAACAGCATCTCCTGACGGGACGGATGCATGAAGCTCAGGCCGCGCGCATGAAGCAGCAGCCGGGTAGCCGTGCAGAAGTTGCGCGCTCCATACAGTTCATCGCCTAGAACCGGATGTCCGATCGCGGACAAGTGTACGCGCAACTGGTGGGTTCGACCGGTTACGGCTTCGAGCTCTATGCGGCTGGCGTCGAGCAACGGTTTGCCGGGCTGCGAATGAAAGAATCCTTCAGCAGCACCCAGCACGCGGTATCGCGTAAGCGAGGGTTTGCCGGACACGAAGTCCACCCTCTGTTTAGGACGGTTCGGCCAATCGGCAGCCAGCGGCAAATCGATTTCCCCTGCAGCCTGCTCGAAATGTCCGGCCACGATCGCAATGTAGTTCTTGCTGATTCCGCGTTCGCGGAAAAGCCGGGAAAGCTGCCGATGAATCTTTGCGCCACGGGCGAATACCAGCAAACCAGAAGTAGCCATGTCCAGGCGGTGCACACAGAGGGCATCCGGGAATTCACTTTGAATACGGGTCGTCAGACTGTCCGCTTTCTCCGGACCGCGGCCCGGCACAGAAAGCAAGCCGGAAGGCTTGTTCACAACCAGCAGATTGCCGTCGTTATAGACGACATCAAATTTGCCCGGACCGGAATATGCGCCAAGGGTGCCGTACATTACTGCTGGCCGGAATCGGAAGATAAAATGGAAAATTCGACGATGTCGATGGGGTTTTCGGCGAATGACTGGCCGAGGCTGATGAATCCGTTACCCTGCAGATATATTTCCTCGCGGGTGATGTGCGCTACGTTGCCGTCGCTGAAGCGCACATAGGTTCCATTGGTGCTTTGATCAATGACGACGAATTTGCCGGAACGGAATTCGACATGAATGTGCAAACGGGATGCGAGCTCATTTCGCACAACCAGATCGCAGCTGTCGTCACGGCCCAGTACCACGCTTCGGCATTCCTTGTTCACCCTTATCGATTTTCCCCGATAGCGCAAAATCAACATGCCAACCTTGTCCGGTGTCTTGCGATACGTGGGCATGCCTATGCGGGTGCTCTGTACATCTTCCTGTTCGATAATGACCTGGAAAAGATCAAAATGATCCTGCTTCCCCTTGAGCTCGGCACGCAGGATCTGGCGCATTCTGCTGCGCAATTCAGTGGGTAGCTCATCGTACACCGTCTGGGTTGCCATGACCTGACCGGCACGGGTTATCGCAGAAACACGAGAAGCAACGTTGACCGTGTTGCCGTACACATCGCCAGATTCCTTGATAACCGGGCCATA